>WNGD01000162.1_pt1 | contig 87515 bp, 52 predicted proteins | sample 5400671 | NCBI WGS metagenome assembly WNGD01 (sample SAMN13153369, study PRJNA577476) | soil metagenome | isolation source: 40 cm soil or saprolite under grassland replicate 2 | place: USA:California | collected 2016-06-15
CTGTCTGCCGCTCGCGCGCAGTGTGGTCAATCCTCTCGGAGGTGAACCACCAACTAGAGAGCCGGATGCGGGAGACCCGCCTGTCCGGTTCGGAGGGAGGGGGAACAACTCGTTCTCCCTACCCCTATATCAGGCGGCGAAGCCGAGGAATGTAATTGAAGATGAAAGCGCCGATCCAAAGACCTACATCGATAACAGGAGTCCGAGCCCCTGTCGATGGAGAAGCGTTGGCTGCTCGCCTGCGCTCGTCAATTCGCGGCGAGGTGCGATTCGATGACGGCAGCCGTGCACTTTATGCAACCGACGCTTCCAACTATCGCCAAGTGCCCATCGGCGTGGTAATTCCGCGCGACGCTGACGACGTGATTCAAACAATGGCGACAGCGCGAGAGTTTGGAGCGCCCATTCTCGCCCGCGGCGGTGGCACCAGCCTGGCTGGTCAATGCTGCAATGTTGCGGTCGTGCTGGACACATCAAAGTACATGAATCGAATCATTAATCTCGATCCCCAAAAGCGGACCGCGCGGGTCGAGCCGGGCGTCGTTTTGGATTCGTTACGGGAGGCAGCTAAAGAACACGGTCTCACCTTCGCACCTGATCCTTCGACGCACAACCATTGCACGATGGGCGGCATGATTGGCAATAATTCGTGTGGCGTGCATTCCGTGATGGGTGGAAAAACGGCGGATAACGTCGAGGAGTTGGAGATCCTCACGTACGACGGTCTGCGGCTGCGCGTGGGGAAAACGAGTGAGCAGGAAGTTGCTGAAATCATCACAGAAGGCGGAAGTCGTGGGGAGATTTATCGAAAGTTGAAGGCTCTGCGCGACGAGTATGCGGATCTGATTCGCGTTCGCTATCCAGACATCCCACGCCGGATATCGGGCTATAACCTTAATTATCTTTTGCCTGAAAACGGATTCGACGTAGCGAAGGCACTGGTGGGCTCAGAGTGTACTTGCGTGATGGTTTTGGAAGCGACGTTGCGATTGGTTGATTATCCGTCAAAACGCTCGCTGCTGGTGCTTGGTTATGAAGATGTTTACAGCGCTGCCGATCACGTCATGGAAGCGATGGCTCATAAACCTATCGGATTGGAAGGACTCGATGATCGACTTATCGAAGACATGAAAGCCCTCGGCCTTCATCCCGAAGATTTGAAGTTGTTGCCCGAAGGCGGGGGCTGGCTGTTGGTTGAATTCGGCGCCGACACTAAAGAAGAAGCGGACGAAAAGGCTCGCGGTCTGATGGAAGAATTGAAGAAGTCAGAAAATCCTCCTTCGATGAAGCTTTTCGATGACGAAAACCAGGAGAAAATGATTTGGAAAGTGCGAGAGTCCGGCTTAGGCGCGACCGCGCACGTGCCGAACAAGAAGATCACTTGGGAAGGTTGGGAAGATGCGGCGGTTCCACCCGAAAAACTGGGCAATTATTTGCGTGATTTTCGCAAGTTGCTGGAACGTTTCGGCTACGAAGGCGATCTTTATGGTCACTTCGGCCAGGGCTGCGTGCACACGCGTACTGACTATGATCTGGAAACTTACGACGGCATTCAGAAGTTCCGTTCCTTCATCGAAAGCGCTGCGGAGTTAGTAATCAGCTATGGCGGCTCACTCTCGGGCGAACATGGCGATGGACAATCGCGGGGCTGGCTTCTGCCGAAGATGTTTGGAGCGGAATTGGTCGAATCCTTTCGGCAGTTCAAGTCGATTTGGGATCCGGCCTGGAAAATGAATCCGGGCAAGAAGGTCGACGCTTACGACGTAGTGGAAAACTTGCGCCTCGGCGCGAATTATCGTCCCGCTCATCATGAAACGCACTTCAAGTTTCCGAAAGACATCGGGGATTTCACGCGCGTGTCTTTACGTTGTGTCGGTGTCGGCGAGTGCCGGCGCATGGAAAAAGGAACCATGTGTCCCAGCTATCGCGCAACCCATGAGGAAGAGCACTCGACACGCGGTCGCGCGCGTCTCCTTTGGGAAATGCTACAGGGCGAGGTTATCAAAGATGGTTGGAAGAGCGAGGAAGTAAAAGACGCCCTCGATCTTTGCCTTGCTTGCAAAGGATGCAAAGGCGAATGCCCCGTCTCGGTTGATATGGCGACTCATAAAGCAGAGTTCCTCTCTCATTATTATAAAGGCCGTTTGCGGCCACGCCATGCCTATGCTTTTGGTTACATCGATCGATTCGCGCGGCTCGCTTCAACTGCGCCCGGCCCGGCTAATTTTTTCACTCAGAGTTCTGGCCTGGCAGCGATCGCGAAGTGGGTAACCGGAATGCCGCAACAAAGAAGAATCCCCGCGTTCGCTTCGCGAAGTTTCACTTCATGGTTTCATCGTCGGCAGAAGCAAAATGACGAAGCGTCAGATGGTAAACGGCAAGTCATTCTCTGGCCCGACACTTTCAATAACTACTTCTTTCCCCAAACTGCGCAGGCCGCTATTGGGGTTCTGGAATCTGCTGGTTTTAGCGTGACGGTGCCAAAGAAAGCTCTCTGTTGCGGTCGGCCACTCTATGATTTTGGAATGCTGGATCGAGCGAAGCGTCTGCTAAAGGAAATTCTGGTGATCTTACGTCCGCAGATCACTGCCGGTGTCCCGCTTGTAGTGCTGGAACCAAGCTGCCTCGCCGTGTTCCGGGACGAAATGTCAAATCTGTTACCGGACGACGAAGACGCAAAGCGCCTTTGCGAGCAGACCTATTCACTTAGCGAGTTCTTAACGAAGAAAGTGAGAGACTTCAAGCCGCCAAAACTGAAACGTAAGGCAATCGTTCACGGCCACTGCCATCAGAAGGCATTAATGAAGATGGATAGCGAAGAAGAAGTACTAAAGATACTCGGCCTTGATTTCGAGATTCTCGATTCGGGGTGCTGCGGCATGGCGGGTTCGTTTGGTTTTGAAAAAGATCATTACGATATTTCGATGCAGATTGGCGAACTGGTGCTTTTGCCGGCCGTACGGCGCGCATCGCCGGACACTCTGGTTATCGCGAACGGTTTTAGTTGTCGTGAACAGATTGCGCAGACGACAAACCGAAATACGATGCATTTGGCGGAAGTCATGCAGATGGCTCTCGTCGCAGCGAGACCGGAGCTTGAAACATGATGAAGAAACACACTTGCCCCTGATTGCAATTGAGCAATGAAATGAAAGATAAACCGGAAATCGTAGTGGTAACTGGAGCCTCCGCCGGTGTGGGACGCGCCACAGTTCAAGCCTTTGCCCGGCGCGGTGCGCGGCTGGGTTTGATCGCGCGCGGGCCGGATGGGCTCGAAGCGACTCGCGCGGAAGTCGAACAACTTGGAGGGAGTGCGCTCGTGTTTGCCGTCGACGTGGCCGACGCAGATAAGGTCGAAGAAGCAGCCGCGCGAGTTGAAGAAGCATTTGGGCCGATCGATATTTGGGTAAACAACGCGATGGTGTCCGTCTTTTCGCCGGTCAAACAGATGAGTGCGGAAGAATTCCATCGCGTCACCGACGTTACTTACCTTGGAGTCGTAAATGGAACTCTGGCGGCACTGCGGCGCATGCTACCGCGCGATCGCGGCAGTATCGTGCAAGTTGGTTCGGCGCTAGCTTATCGCGGCATCCCTTTGCAGGCAGCTTACTGCGGAGCGAAGCATGCAATCCAGGGATTCACCGAATCCTTACGCTGCGAATTACTGCATGACAAAAGCAATGTGCGCGTGACAATGGTCCAACTCCCGGCCATGAATACGCCGCAGTTCAGTTGGGTGAAGAGCCGTCTGCCGCGCAAGCCGCAGCCAGTGCCGCCAATCTATCAGCCTGAGATTGCCGCCGAAGCAATCGTTTACGCTGCCTATCAAAATCGCCGCGAGATGGAAGTAGGAATGCCTACGGTTGTAGCCGTCGAAGGCAATAAGTTTTTTCCTGGGCTGATGGATCGCTATCTCGCTCGCACAAATTACGAGGCGCAACAAACCGATGAGCCCGTCGAAACAAACCGTCGCGACAACCTCTGGTCACCAGTTCCTGGCGATCATGGCGCGCATGGAACATTTGACGATCGCGCGAGCGATTCAAGTCCACAGCTTTGGGGGAACATGAATCGTCGCTGGCTCGCGTTAGGCTGTGGCGCTCTGGCGGGCTTAATGCTTGGAACGTTTTTCACTCGCAAGAGCCTGAACAAATCGTAACAAGGAGACACCATGGCAACAGAAAAGACGGTCGCGAAAAAAGAGAATGCTTTTGAAGAGCTTGTGGCTGGATACAAAGGCGGCGAGAAGATGCCGCTTGCTGGTTACGCGACTTTGGTTGGAGTCTATAACGCAGCTTTTGCGGCCATGCTTCTGGCAGCGAAGAATTCCGGCCATGATCTTCCGAAAAAGGTTTCTGTAGCCGATCTTCTTTTAATGGGTGTGGCGACTCATAAGCTAACTCGCCTGATCACCAGGGATTGGGTGACTGCTCCATTGCGCGCGCCTTTCACCGAATACAAGGAATCAGCCGGCGGCGGCGAGGTGATCGAGAAATCCAGGGGCAAGGGTTTGCAGCGAGCTATTGGAGACCTGGTGACGTGCCCGTGGTGTTCGGCGCCGTGGGTGGCGGCTACCCTGGGTTTTGGTTTTGTGTTTGCGCCACGCGTGACTCGCTTTGTTAGCGGCATCTTCGCGGCGGTGACAGTTTCTGATTTCCTGCAGCATGCGTATGACGCGGCTAAGGAAAGAAAGTGAGGACAAACCGTAATGCGTAGCGATCAGAAGCAACCGAATATTTGGAAAGGTATGCTGGTTGGCTTGATCGCCGGGTTGGCCGCGTCATGGACTATGGATCGGTTTCAAGATGTTTGGATTGCGGTTACGCCTCCAGACAATTCAGAGAAGAAGGAAGACCAGGCTCTCGCAGCGGAAGGCGGCGAGGACAGTCAGGATGATGCAACAGTCAAGGCGGCCGCGGCGATCTCCGAAGGATTATTCGAACATAAGCTGACCCGCGCCGAAAAGAAGATTGCCGGTCCTGCGGTCCATTATGCCGTGGGGGCAACCAGCGGCTTTGTCTATGGCATAGCGTCCGAATTTCTTCCGGAAGTGACTATGGGTTTTGGTCTTCCTTACGGGACTGCCTTCTGGCTTGTAGTCGATGAGGGCGCAGTACCACTACTGCATTTCTCAAAACCGCCAACTGATTATCCGGTTTCGACTCACATTTACGCATTGGCCTCTCATCTCGTGTTTGGAGCGACCGCGGAAGGAGTGAGGCGCTTGCTGCGTGGATAGTGTGAAGGCATTTGCTGCAACTGAGGAAAATGAAGATCGAATTTGTTTGCGATCTCTCGGGGAAACCGAATCCGCTGCAACACTTCTGGGAATATTGTGTCGGCAGCGATCATGGGCCGGTCGCATTGCGCGCAGATTGGCAGCAACAGCTCAAGCGCTGCCATGATGAGCTGGGATTCGAGCGGGTACGGTTTCATGGGTTGTTATCTGACGATGTTGGCACATTGGTTCGTGAAAAGAAAAACCTGATCTATTCGTTTTTCAATGCCGATCAAATTTTCGATTTTCTAATCTCAATCGGCGTACACCCTTTTGTCGAGTTAAGTTTTATGCCGACTGCGCTCGCTTCAGCCAGTAAGACCGTCTTCCATTACAACGCGAATGTTACTCCGCCCAGGGACTTCAAACAGTGGGCCGGGTTAATCAAAAAACTCACGCGGCATTGGCTTGATCGGTATGGTCTGGAGGAAATGAAGCAATGGGAATTTGAGGTTTGGAATGAGCCAAACCTGCACAACTTCTGGACCGGAACGCAAAGAGATTACTTCAAACTCTATAGGTACACGGCCGAAGCCATTAAGAGTGTCGATTCATCACTTAGCGTGGGCGGACCGGCGACGGCAAAGAACGAATGGATTGAAGAGTTCCATGATTTCTGCGAACGAAATAAGGCGCCAGTCGATTTCATCAGCACACATCACTATCCGACAGATGCTTTCGGTAAGCCCGACGACGATACCGAGACGCAATTATCAAAAAGTCGGCGCGGTGCTTTGCGCGATCAGGCGCTGGATGCCAGACGTAACGCTGGGGACCTTCCGCTCTACTACACAGAATGGAATAGCTCATCAAATCCGTTCGATACTCTTCACGATCAAAGTTATGCAGCGGCTTTCGTCGTCAAGTCAGTAATGGATGTTGCCAGTGTGGTTGACGCCTACAGCTTCTGGACCTTCTCCGACATCTTCGAGGAGAACCATTTTTCCTCAACTCCGTTTCATGGTGGGTTTGGTCTGCTTAATGTCCACGGCATCGCCAAACCTACTTATCGGGCGTTTCAATTACTTCACCGGTTGGGAATGAAGCAGCTATTGGTCGATGGTCTTCATGAAACCGTAAACGTTTGGGTGATACGCAATGACGAAAAGCTCACTGTTGTAATGACCAACCATGCTCTGCCCGGTCATTCAATTGAAGCCGAGCGCGTCTCGATGCGTTTGCTAAATGCTCCAGAGCCCCACGCTGCCTGGATTGAACGAGTGGACGAGGATCATGCTAATCCCCGGCAAGTCTGGCTCGAGATGGGAGCGCCGGATTATCTCAGCGCTGAGGAGCTTGAACGCCTGATGGCTGCATCAGAATTAGTTCGGAAGCAACAGCGATTTAGATACAAAGACTCAAGCATTTCATTTGAAATCAATTTGCCACCGCATAGTGTGGGCGCCGTTGAATTTGAATTTGCACAGACCCTGGCGCGATAGGAGAAATGAAAGTAATTCATCCATCGCTGAGTGACGACAGCTTAGCCAGGTTAGAGTCGGATACGTTTAAGTTTTTCCTGTATGAAATGCATCCGACAACTAGCTTGATGCCTGAAAGTACACGCGAAGGAGCGCCTGCCTCGATTGCAACCGTGGGTTTTGCCCTGACCGTTAATCCCATCGCCGTCGAGCGCGGTTACTTGTCGCGCGCTGAAGCAATAAAGAGAACTCTGGCGCAGCTCCGATTCTTTTATTACGGCCCCAATGGTGAAGGTCCCGATACCATTGGCCGCAAAGGCTTCTACTATCATTTTCTGGATATGGGGACAGGTTACCGCACTTGGAAATCGGAAGTCTCGACAATCGATACAGCGTTCTTGATCGCCGGCGCACTGACGGCGGCGCAATACTTTGATCGTGATACAAGCGAAGAGCGCGAGATTCGTAACCTTGCCGAAGAGCTTTATCGTCGCGCTGACTGGCGATGGGCGCAGCATGGGGGCCTGACGATCACACATGGTTGGAAACCCGAAACCGGATTTATCAAGTATCGCTGGACTGGTTACAGTGAGGCTTTGATTCTTTACATCCTGGCACTGGCATCTCCGACGTTCCCAGTTTCAAGTGAGAGTTATCGCGCCTGGAGCAGGACTTACAAATGGAAAGAGCTTTATGGGTATCAGCATCTTTATGCCGGGCCACTTTTCATTCATCAACTGTCTCACATGTGGATCGACTTTCGCGGCATTCAGGATGACTACATGAAAAGCAAGGCGATCGACTACTTCGAGAACACACGTCGAGCGACTTACGCGCAACAGCAGTACGCGATTCGAAATCCAAAAAAGTTCAAGGGATATAGCGAACATATTTGGGGAATCACGGCGAGCGACGGGCCGGGACCCGCGACACGCCACATCAAAGGCAGAACGATAAGCTTTTACGATTACAAAGGGCGGGGCATTCCCTTTGGACCGGATGATGGCACACTTGCTCCCTGGGCGATGATCGCATCTCTGCCGTTTACGCCTGAGATTGTGTTGCCGTCTCTTCATTACTTCAACCAACAATTTCCTGAGATGACCAGCAAGTATGGTTTCAAGTGTAGCTACAATCCGACGTTTGCGGATTCGAAAACAGAGAAGAAGGGATGGGTTTCACTTGGCTATTACGGACTTGATCAAGGGCCAATTGTCGCCATGATCGAAAATTATCGCTCCGGATTTCTGTGGCGGTTGATGAGAAAGTGTCCTTACATAATTGAAGGGTTGCGTCGCGCTGGATTTGGAGGGGGCTGGCTTGGTTCGTAATGCACTGAAGGTTTAATTGGAAGGGTTTTGGTGGAGCAGAGGGGGATCGAACCCCTGACCTCCGCATTGCGAACCGGACTCTCGGCAAAAACGTAAGTTATTGCCTTTTCGAAAGTTGCAGCCACCGAAGAAAAATCAAGGGTTTTCCCGTTCTTTCCCATCCCATACCGTCACATATACATCGCGTGCAGTTATTTTTGGTCACGTATTGGCCACTTGGGAATTGATCGTTTTCAAGGTTTGGGATACCAAATTGGCATTCAAGTCTTGCCCTCACGTTCCAACCCCATCCCCTGTCAACTCTTTGGCCGCCCAATTCGATCTTCCTCGCCGCGCTGCCGCTCACTCCAAGACGCTTGGGCTGGCAAGGTGCTAAGCGTTTCCTTTGTGAGACTGAAGACTGTGCCGATCTGAAAGATCACCCTTATCCAGGCTCGCTTTGTTTATGTTCCACGCGAATGCAGTTCCCGGTCCGAAGTTCTTTGGGTATCAGTCGATTACCAAACGAAAAGCCATGCTTGCCGAACGGCTTGATCGCTCCTGCCTGCAGGAGAGCTTCCGGCGCTTGAACTCACGACAAAACTGCGCTAATTGATACTGGTAGCATCCGCAGTTTGATTCGATGGCCGGAGTTGTTATGCCATTCTCTCGGTTGAAGAATCCCAGCCTCGCAAAAAGTCTCCTCGCGGCAACATTTGTGCTCGTGGCGAGCACTCTTTCTCGAAGCGAACGGTTACCTATCAAGCTGTACACAACCGCTGATGGCTTGTGGAGCAGCTCCACCAATTATCTGATGAGGGACTCGCATGGCTTTATTTGGTTCTGCACCCGCGATGGATTGAGCCGCTTCGATGGCTATCGCTTTATCAATTATAGGATTGGGACCGGGTCGTCATATCCGACTTACTTGCTTGAGACCCATAAGGGCGTCTATTGGATTGCTCTCAACGGTGGCGGACTCTATCGTTATGATCCGACCGCGTCAACTTCAACCGCCGCGTCGGCTCAACCCGACACAAATGGCGATGATCCCAGAGTGGTACTCGATGCTGAGCTGGTCTCACAAGAAAACTTCTCAACCTTATTTGAAGATCGACAGGGCAACCTCTGGGCGGCAACGTCAGGACTATCGCTCATTGAGGACAACAATGGGAAGGTTTCGTTCCGCCAGATCGAATTGAATTTGCCTGAGGAGCTTAACCGAGGCTTCTTCCGGATATATGCCATCAGCGAGGGGCAGGACGGCAGCCTATGGCTGGGGACAACCCAGGGCTTGATGCGCCGATTGCCTGACGGTCGGATAGCGCACTTCACCATTAGCCGTGAAGGAGACTTTGATTTAACGCAAAACTTACTGGCGGACAGAGAGGGAAGAATCTGGATTGGCCACAACTCGGGATACTACCTCAACTCGCGACTTTATGTTCTCAAGCCGGAGCCGCTCGAAGCGTTCACAGCTTCCGGCGCGTTCATCTCGCGCTCGCTGAGAGCTCATCCGCCTACCATGCGAGATGGTCATTTATTGTTACCTGACGCGGCGGGCGAGGCAGTTGACTATACTTCGGTTGAAGGCTTGAACATCACAGCTCAACTGAAATCAACCTCAGCAATGAGTAGCCAGGGCGTTTTTGGGATTTATCAGGCGTCCGACGGGCTAATATGGGTCGGCTTCAGCGACGCCCTGGCCGTCTTTGATGGGCAACGCTTTCACACTTACACCACTACGCAGGGGTTGGTTGAGACTGGCCTTGTTCCTCTTGCAGAGGACCGGGATGGCGGTCTGTGGATTGCAAGCATAGACGGACCCTTGAAACTTTCTGTACAGGGATTGAAGACCTATGACCGGACCGATGGCTTGACCCATGCTGAAATTCAATCAATTTACGAAGACCGTAACGGCTTTCTGCATGTGGTCAATAGCAACTGGTTCATCAGCAGGCTTGATGACAGAAGGTTTAACGCAGTTCGCCCCAACATCTCACCTGACGTTGGGTATAGCTGGTCTTCCAACGTGGCCTTCCTGGATCACTTCGGGGAGTGGTGGTTCTTGACCAATAATGGCCTCTATCGCTTTGCTCACGTCAACCGCCTTGAAGATCTGGCGCACCGCCAGCCGACCGCTGTCTTTACAGAGCGCAACGGCTTGAAAAGCAAGAACACATATTGCATGTTTGAAGACTCGCGCGGCGATCTGTGGATCAGCACCCGAGTCGGCGGCGATTTGCTGAATGGCTTGAGCAGGTGGCAACGCTCTACGGAAACCTTTCACACTTTCAGCGAAGCAGATGGGCTGCCGTCCCGCAAGTCGGCTTCTTCATTTGCGGAGGACAAAGCAGGCAATCTGTGGTTCGGCTTCTATCAAGGCGGCCTGGTGCGCTATAAGGCAGGACGGTTCACCTCCTTCACGTCCGCAGATGGTTTGCCGGAAGGATTCATCACCGGGCTTCACGTGGATCAGCGAGGACGCTTATGGCTTACTTCCAGCAGTGAGGGGCTGAGTCGCGTTGACGACCCAACCGCCGAGCATCCTCACTTCGCCAGTTACACAACAAGAGAAGGTTTGTCCAGCAACAACGCCAGATGCATCACTGAGGACCTGGCCGGGCGCATCTACGTCGGCACGGTGCGCGGCGTTGATCGGTTGACTCCGGAGACGGGCAAGTTCAAACACTATAGCGTGTCCGACGGTTTGGCTGCAGATTGGGTAAAGTGCGCCTATCGTGATCGGCAAGGCGCGCTCTGGTTCGGCACGTTCAATGGCTTGTCGCGATTCGATCCGCAGACCGATCGTGAACCAACCGCCCCATCAATCTCGATTAGCGGTCTGCGCATTGCCGGAGTCAAACAGCAGCTCTCGGAATTCGGCAGAGCCGAGATTGCCGGACTCGAACTCAGCGCCACGCAGAATGACCTGCAAATAGATTTCTCGAGCCTCAGCATCGGCCATGCTGAGTTGCTGCGCTATCAATACAAGCTTGAGGGCGCAGATTCAGATTGGAGTACGCCGGCCGATCAACGCACGGTCAATTATGCGAATCTCGGCCCCGGCGCCTATCGCTTCCTTGTGCGCGCGGTCGATCCCGACGGCCTGACTAGTCCTCAGCCTGCGAGCGTGAGCTTCAGGATTCTAGGTCCAATCTGGCGACGATGGTGGTTTCTAACTCTGGCAATGGTCGCCGTCGTACTTGCTGCTTATTCGCTCTATCGGTACCGGGTCGGACGATTGATCGAACTGGAACGAGTGCGAACCCGCATTGCCACAGATCTGCATGACGATATCGGATCAAGCCTGTCGCAGGTGTCGGTTCTCAGCGAAGTCATCCGGCGTCGCATCGGCCCCGACCCCACAGTGTCAGAGCCTCTCAAGCTGATCGCAGGCCTGTCGCGCGATCTGGTGGATTCCATGAATGATATTGTGTGGGCCATCAATCCCCGGAGAGATTACCTCAGCGATCTGACTCAGCGCATGCGCCGCTTCGCAAGCGATGTCTTCACCGCGCGTGATATTGAGTTCACCTTCAGCGCGCCTTCATCGCAGCATGATATGAAGTTGGGAGCAGATATGCGTCGGGAAGTATTCCTTATTCTCAAAGAGAGCGTCAACAATGCAGTCCGCCACTCAGGGTGCACTGAAGTGGATATTGAGTTTTCCATCAAAGATGGCTGGTTGAAACTGGAAGTGAGCGACAACGGCAAAGGATTCGATCCGCATCGAGTAAACGATGGAAACGGACTGACCAGCATGCGCCAGAGGGCGAAGAAGATAGGCGGCGTGCTTGAGCTGGTGGCAAACAACGGGCACGGTACGAAGGTCAAACTGAAAGCATCGCTCGGCCGGTCCGGCTGGAGAAGAAAATAAAGTGACAGTGTGACATCCTGCTACATGTTCATGTGGTGACTGGCAGGTCGTTCTAAGCTATTTCTAAGCTATGTTTGTAAACATCCTCCGGTTCGACTCTGATTAACATATGTCTGACGCTGGTGGAAGCCATTCTGAAAGCGGCGCGTTTCTTGAAGATATCGTCAAGGTGGCGATCATCGAAGATGTACGCACACTGCGCGATGGCTTCCGGATGTTGATTGACGGCACTCCGGGCTTTCAGTGCATAGGCAGCTTTCGCACGATGGAGGAAGCGATTGAGAAGATAGGCTTTGATCTTCCCGATGTTGTGCTTGCAGACATAGGTTTGCCGGGAATGAGCGGCATCGAAGGCGGGCGATTGTTGAAAGAGCGTTATCCTGATTTGACCCTGCTGATGCTCACGGTTTACGACGATGATGACCGCATATTCAACGCGCTATGCGCCGGTGCGTGCGGTTACTTGCTAAAGAAGACGCCACCTGCGCGTTTGCTGGAAAGTCTGAAGGAAGCCGCGAACGGTGGCGCGCCGATGTCGCCTGAAGTAGCGCGCCGCGTGGTGAAGCTGTTTCGAGAGTTCCGCCCGCCTGCGCAAGCCGATTATCAACTCACACCGCATGAGATGCGACTGCTGAAGCTGCTGGTTGAGGGTCATAATTATAAAACGGCGGCGGTGCAGCTCGGCGTCAGCTTCAACACAATCTGTTTCCATATAAAAAGCATTTACGAGAAGCTCCAGGTCCACTCCAAGTCCGAGGCTGTTTCAAAAGCACTCCGCAGCCGGCTCGTAAGCTAGCATCACGCCCTACCAGCGACCCTTTGGCCGCTGCACATTGCTACCAATCCATGTGGTGACTAACTAGTTCATTTCGCGTACCTATTGCGGTGCTCACGAGAAGAAGACTCCCGGGCCTACAAGCGGAAGGTCAGTATGATGCCTGCTCGATGTACTGCCTTGCTTTAGATACATAGCGGTCCTCCTCCATCGCGCAGCTGTGTATGTTACCAGGATCTACCTAATGCCTGACGATACGATAATAGCCGACGAAGGTCAGAAGCACGCTGCAGGCAATCAAGCTCACGGCGTCTCAAGTGGCCAAAGCAACGTCGCGTTGCCGACTATTTCATTACCCAGAGGCGGTGGGGCGGTCAGAGGAATGGGTGAAAAGTTTGCCGCTAACCCGGTCACTGGTACGGGTGCGCTGAGTGTTCCGATCCTCACTAGTCCTGGCCGCTCCGGTTTTTTTCCACAGCTTTCACTCTCCTACGACTCCGGCGCCGGAAACGGCTCGTTCGGATTCGGCTGGCATCTGTCCATCCCCGCCATTACCCGCAAAACAGAAAAAGGATTGCCGCGTTACCGAGACCAGGATGAATCGGACACCTTCGTATTATCTGACGCAGAGGATTTGGTGCCGACATTGATCCAGCAGGGTGGCGATTGGGTCAAGGAAAGTCTCCCGGCGATGCGTAACGGCATGAGTTACACGATTCAACGCTATCGTCCGAGAGTGGAAGGGCTGTTTGCACGGATCGAGCGCTGGCGCAACGAGAGTACCCGCGAGACTCACTGGAAGACCATCTCTAAAGACAACATCACCAGCTTTTATGGCCAGTCTGGCAACAGTCAGATCGCTGATCCCGAGGACCGTTCTCGCGTCTTCTCCTGGTTGCTCGACACGAGCTACGACGATAAAGGCAACGTTATCGTTTACGAATACAAAGCTGAAGATAAAAGCAACATCGCGCTTTCGTTGCACGAGGAGAACCACCAAGTAGCAGCCGGTCGCTACCTCAAGCACATCGAGTACGGCAATCGCACGCCTTACTATCCCGACGACACTAAAGCGCAGCCGCTCGCACTGCCCACCGACTGGGCCTTCCGGGTCGTCTTCGATTATGGCGAACACGATCTCCAGACGCCACGCGTTGACGAAGATGTCTTATGGAAAAGTCGTCCTGACCCATTCTCCACTTACCGCGCTGGGTTTGAAATCAGAGACTATCGGCTCTGCCGGCGAGTGCTGATGTTTCATCACTTTGCCAGGGAGCTGGGCGCGGAGCCCTGCCTGGTTCGCTCCACGGATTTCACTTATTCGCATGAGCTGCGACCCGACGACCCATTCAACTCTATCTATTCGTTCATAGCTTCGATCACGCAGAAGGGTTATCTGAAGAAAGCTAGTGGTTACGAAAGCAAGTCACTGCCGGCGCTCGAATTCGCCTACACCGAAGTCAAGGTAGACGAGGACGTCCACTCGGTTGACGCCGCGAGCCTGGCGAATCTCCCCTACGGGACAGATGGCGTGCTTTATCAATGGATTGATCTGGACGGCGAAGGCTTGCCCGGCATTCTGACCGAGCAGGCTGATGCGTGGTTCTACAAACGCAATGTGAGTAATCTGCCTACCGATGGCAAGGGCATTAGCGCGCGCTTCGAAGCACTAGAAGTGGTTGTCACTAAACCATCACTCGCCGATCTGCGCAATGGCCAACAATTGATGGACCTGTCGGCCAAGGGGCAATTGTGCTTGGTGCAACTGGAGCCGCCATTATCGGGATTCTATGAGCGCGATCAGGATGCGCAGTGGCAGCCATTTTCGCCGTTCGCGTCCTTACCGCGGATTGATTGGCACGACTCAAACTTGAAATTCGTGGACCTCAACGGCGACGGCCATGCTGACATTTTGATTACCGAAGATGAGGTATTTACGTGGTACCCCTCGCTCGCGAAAGAAGGCTTTGGTCCGGCTGAGAGTGTCCGCAAAGTCTTTGACGAAGAGAAGGGGCCGGCCCTGGTCTTTGCCGATTCCATGCAGTCGATCTATCTCTCGGACTTGTCTGGGGACGGACTTACGGATCTGGTCAGGATTCGCAATGGCGAAGTTTGTTATTGGCCCAATCTTGGCTACGGGAGCTTCGGTGCGAAGATCACGATGGACGACGCGCCTATCTTCGATCATCCGGGCCTGTTCGACCAAAAGCGAATTAGGCTTGCCGACATTGATGGCTCGGGCACCACCGACATCATCTATCTCGGACGAAACAAGATCAATCTTTATTTCAACCAATCCGGTAACAGTTGGAGCGCGCCGCGAGAGCTATCACAATTCCCGGTGACCGTCAGCCTCGACTCGGTGATAGTTGTTGACCTGCTCGGCAACGGAACGGCTTGTCTTGTGTGGTCCTCTCCACTTCCCGGCGATGCGGCCAATCCGATGCGCTACATTGATTTGATGGGCGGTCAAAAGCCGCACCTATTGCTTTCCAGCAAGAACAATCTCGGCATGGAGACGCGCGTCGGGTACGCGGCCTCGACGAGGTTTTACTTGCAGGATCGCGCGGCGGGCAGACCTTGGATTACCAGGCTGCCATTCCCGGTTCACGTCGTCGAGCGCGTCGAGACCTATGACTACATTAGCCAGACTAAATTCGTCTCGCTTTATCAGTACCATCACGGCTATTTCGACGGCCCGGAGCGCGAGTTCCGCGGCTTCGGCATGGTCGAGCAGATCGACACTGAATCGTTCTCCAAGTTCTCCGGAGCGGGATTGTTCACCGAGACACCGGAGGTCGCGGGCGAGGAGTTTCACTTGCCGCCGGTGCGCACCAGGACCTGGTTTCATGACGGCGCTTACGTCGAGCGGGACAACATCTCCCGGCACTTCGCGGATGAATATTACCAGGGTGATGACGAGGCGAAGCTGCTGCCTGACACGATTCTTCCGGTCGGACTCACGACGCAGGAAGAACGCGAGGCCTGCCGCGCGCTCAAGGGACACATCCTGCGGCAGGAGGTTTACTCGGACGACAACTCCCCCGACAGCGCGCACCCTTACAGTGCGACTGAATATGCTTACTCTTTGCGTGTGATTCAACCTGCGACGGGCCACCAGCACGCGGTCCTGTACCCTTACGAATGCGAGGCGCTCGCCTATCACTACGAGCGCAAGCCGGCCGATCCCCGCGTCTCTCATCAGATGACGCTGGAAGTCGACGAGTTCGGCAACGCCCTGAAGTTCGTCGCCATCGGTTACGCGCGTCGCGCTCCGATCTTTGTTGAGCAGCAACCGACGCTCATCACGTATACCGAAAACCAGATCGAAAATCGACCTGATGAGCCCGGGTGGTATCGCATCGGATTCCCGATCGAGACACGTACGTACGAACTCACCGGCGTACCCCGCGCGAATCCAGGTGCGCCATACACACCGGATGATCTGAAGACAGCGGTGGCGAGTGCGAGCGCTATTCCTTATGAACGCACACCGACTAACAACACCACCGAGAAGCGACTGATCGAGCACGCGCGGACGCTCTATCTTAAGAACGACCTTAGCGGCCCGTTGCCGCTAACCGAAGTCGAATCGCTTGCGCTGCCGTACGAGAGCTACAGGCTCGCGTTAACGCCCGGATTGTTGCAGATCTACAGCACCAAGATTGGCAGTAGCGAACTGCGCCACGTGTTGCAAGCGGAAGGTCACTATCTTCTAGGCGACGACTACAAAGCCAACAAGCTCTTTCCAGCCCTGGACCCAGCCGACCACTGGTGGATCGCATCGGGCCGCATATTATTGTCGCCCGATCCAGCCAATCCCGACCAGGTGTTTGCGAACGATCATTTCTATCTACCACAAGGTTCGATCGATCCGTTTGGCAATCTCACGCACATCACTTACGACGCGCACAACCTGTTGCTCGAGCGGAGTGAAGATGCGCTGCACAACGTCGTCATCGCGCAAAACGACTATCGAGTAATGCAGCCCGTGCTCGTGACCGATCCGAACCTCAATCGCGCAGCGGTGAACCTCGATGCGCTGGGGATGGTGATCGCAACTGCTGTCATGGGCAAGCAGGGGCAAAACGAAGGCGACACGCTCGACGATCCGACCATGCGTCTCAAATACGATCTCTTCAACTGGCAAAACAATCAGCAGCCGGTCTTTGTGCATGTCTTCGCACGCGAGCAACACGGCGCCGCCAACCCTCGCTGGCAGGAATCATTCAGCTACTCCGATGGGATGGGGCGCGAGGTGATGAGAAGAGTTCAAGCAGAGCCTGGGCTTGCACCGGCGCGCGACTCGAACGGCGCACTTAAGCACGACCCCAACGGCAACTTGATCTTTGAGTTCACCAAAGCGCGTTGGGTGGGCACGGGCCGGTCCGTTTTTGACAACAAGGGAAATCCCGTCAAGAAGTACGAACCGTTCTTCGACAGCGCCTTTGCCTACGAAGATGAAAAGGAACTGGTCGAATGGGGTGTCACTGCGATTCTGCGCTACGACCAGCTTGGGCGTTTGATTCGCACGGATCTTCCGAACGGGACGTTCTCCACTGTTGAATTCGACCCCTGGCAGCAGATCGCATCGGATGGGAACGACACGGTGATCACAAGCCAATGGTATGTCGAACGCGGCTCGCCCGATCCAGCCGCTCCCGAGCCAAACGATCCTGAAACCCGCGCCGCGTGGCTAGCGGCCAGTCATGCCAACACGCCAGCCTTCGCGCACTTCGACACGCTCGGTCGCACATTCTTAACGATTGCCGACAACGGTGCCGTGGGCAAGTACGAGACACGCGTTGAGTTGGACATCGAAGGCAATCAGCGCTCGATCACCGATGCGCTCCGGCGCAAAGTGATGCTCTATGACTATGACATGCTGAGCACAAGGATTCACCAGAGCAGTGTGGATGCGGGTGAACGCTGGATGCTGAATGATTGTGTAGGCAAGCCCCTGCGCGCATGGGACAGCCGAGATCATCAGTTCCGGCACGAGTACGACGTCTTGCACCGCCCGGTGAACCTGTTTGTGCAAACGGGTAATGCTGTGGGGACTCTAGCGGAGCGTCTTGTCTACGGCGAGGGCCAGTTGAACGACCAGGGGCTCAACCTGCGCGGAAAGATATTCCAGCAATTCGACGGCGCGGGCGTCGTCACTAGTAATCAATTCGATTTCAAGGGCAACCTGTTGAACGGCAGTCGCCAGCTCCTGCGGAATTATAAGGATGAAGTGGACTGGAGTCAGTCGCCTGCGCTTGAGGGCGAAACTTTCACCAGCAGCACAACCTACGACGCGCTCAATCGCCCCGTGACGTTGACGACGCCCGATGCCAGCGTTACCCGGGCAACTTATAACGAGGCGAATCTGCTTGAGCGACTTGATGTGAACCTGCGCGGAGCCGCGGCCGCGAACCCATTCGTCACCAACATCGATCATAACGCTCGCGGACAGCGGGAATTGGTCGAGTACGGTAACGGCGCTCGAACGATTTACGGCTATGACCCGAACACGTTCAGCTTGATCAACCTCAGCACAACGCGCAAGACAGATAACGCAGTCCTGCAAGACCTGAGCTACACCTACGATCCAGTCGGCAATATCACCGGCATTCGCGATGCCGCGCAACAGACGATCTACTTCAAGAATCAAGTCGTCTCAGCGAATACCAAATACGTCTACGATGCAATCTACCGTTTGGTCGGCGCGGACGGGCGCGAACACATCGGGCAACTCGCAGAGCCGCAGACAACGTGGGACGACAAATTTCGAATCAGTTTGCCACACCCTAACGACGGTCAGGCGATGCGAAATTACCACGAAGGATATCAGTACGATCCGGTCGGGAACATTCTCGGCGTCATCCATACCGCGGCCAACGGCAATTGGACACGCACGTACGCCTACGACGAGCCGAATCCCAATGCGAAAAACAATCGCTTGACCAGCACTAACATCGGCGCGGTCATGGAGCAATACCCTTACGACGCGCACGGCAATATGACCGAGATGCCGCACCTGCCGTTGATGGAATGGGATTTCAAAGACGAACTGCACGTAACGCAGCGGCAAGTGGTGAACAACGCGCCTGGCGAGCAGACTTACTACGTCTACAACGCGGCGGGCCAGCGCGTCCGCAAAGTCACGGAAAGCGCGAACGGCATCAAGGGTAAGGAACGATTTTATCTCGGGGGCTTTGAGCTTTACCGCGAGTACGGGGGCGGCGGCTCGATTGCGCTTGAGCGCGAGACGTTGCACGTGATGGACGACACGCAGCGTATTGGGTTGGTAGAGACCAAAACGATTGACACTAGCGCACCGCCGATTTCGCTTCCCCGTATATTGGCGCGCTATCAGTTCGATAACCACCTCGGCTCGGCATCTCTGGAGCTTGACGATACTGGTTCAGTAATTTCCTATGAAGAGTATTACGCCTACGGCAGCTCCTCTTATCAGGCAAATCGCAATGATGCGGAAGTGAGTTTGAAACGCTACCGATATTCGGGCATGGAACGGGATGAAGAGACGGGATTCAACTACCACGGCGCGCGTTACTACGCACCGTGGTTGGGGAGGTGGACCGCATGCGACCCCATCGGCATAGGTGATGGGATAAATATCTACTGCTTCGTAAGAGGCAATCCAGTTGTGCTTAAAGATCCATCGGGAACGCAAGGGTTCGGGGCAGTCGCGGACCGACTCTGCAGCTCATCCGACCCTAAGGAAAGAGCCATGGCGATGGGTTGCCCAACAGCAGGTCCTTCTCTGTTTGCAGTTGCGCCCAAACCAGGATCAACAGCTACCCAGTCTCCGCCCGCATCGCCGCCAAAGACAAAGCCAGCAGTACCTAAGGAGAAGCCTTTCGGTATTGGAGAACTGAAGCAGATTGCTGAGTTCTATGGCCCACACCACCATTATTCAGAAACTGCCGAACGTGTCTTTGGCGCAGGCAAGGCCGTGGGTGGTTTTCTGGAGTTAGGCGCCGCGTTATTGCTATCAGAAACAGTTGTTGGAGCGGTGGTAGTGGGACAGCAAGGCTTAGACGATTCTCTTACTGGCATGCGACAAGTGATGACCGGAAAGTCCGAAACCAGTTTTAAGTACAAGCTAGGTAGTTGGGGTGCCTCACAGTTCACCGCTGACAAACAGTGGCAAAACGTCGGCGGACAGACTGCTGATATTTTCGGCACTGCGGGAGCTGGCGCTGTGGGGATTTGGGAAGCTACCCGCCCTCTGAGTATGGCCGCTCTCGAAGCCGAAGCTGCGGGCAGGAGCGCAGGTGCAGTTGATCTCGTCGGACAAACGAAAGAGCAGGCCGAGTATCTTAGAGGTCTTCAACGTAGCGATCCAACCGCAGTGCCAATCGGGGCGCGCATAGGAAAAGGAAACCGAGTATTAGGCGGGGCTGAGGTAACTCACACAGGGGAACGTGCCTTTGCCAGGAGTTCGGCAACGGTGGCGGACCTCGATCCAGTGCTTCAGGCAAACTTGTGGGACTACTGGGCGCTCGAGCTTGACAAGATTCCTGACGTAGCAAAGCTTGGGCCGCCAGGGGCACACGGCGAAGTAGGTGCCACAAATCGCTTGTTAGTTGGAGCTAGAGAATCTGGAGCTCCGATCAATTTGAGTGACATTCAAGCTACTGCAGTCCAATTGAAAGGTGCGCACGCAGGTGAAACGGTTCCACCTTGTGTTAATTGCTGGTGGATCTTAGGCGGGGTTAACTTTTGATCTAAATCCTGTCGAGCCACACCTATGACTACTTAACAATAACGTAACGAAGAACCAGGAATTTTGAGCCAACCATGAACAACGATCCAGGTCTGGATGTCGCCACCCGGCAAGATGTCGACATAAAACACGATCTATCTTGGTACGGAGAAGGACAATGAACCTACAAGGCCGCAATCTAGCAAGCGGAACGCAAGGCGCCGACGTTGCGCTGTTGCAAAAGGAACTCGGGCAATTGGGTCTCGCAAATCCTGCCGCCCGAAACGCGGCTCATAACCTTCGACATTGCTGCACGGCAGTCTGAAGTGCCGTTCTAACGGCCCGGCTGACGAGCGCGAAAGGAGTAATCTATGACCAATGGTGATGCTTAGACTGATCATAGAAAAGTGGGCGACGACGAGGAGGAACGAGTCATTAAGTTCACCCCGCAAGCCAGACTGTCCATTGAGTCTCCTCACAAGAGTCTATCGACGGAGCGAATAGTTCCTTTGCTGCGAGGGAGCCAGCAGGGCGGCGGGTAGTAAATAAAGCCAAGAGGAGAGCCACGACCATGATCACCATTGCAAACTCAAGAAACGGACTGGCAGCAACGCTACCGCGGACTTTTCGCACATCGGGTGAGGTCGTCGACCGCCGCACGCATGGACCGGTTGCCGGGCTTCGCATTGAAGCATGGGACAAGGCCGGTATTTGCCGCGATCTGGTTGCGGCCGTAACCTCGCAGTCCGACGGCTCGTTCCAAATGGTCATCGACGAGAGTCTTCTCGAACAACTCTTTCTAGACCGGCGCCCGCTTCTATTCTTTCGCGTCTTTCAGATCACTCCGCTGGTTACTCATCTCGTCGCCAGCACCGACAACACGGCGGTGTGGCCGGTGCGCGGGCCGCAGACTGTCTTTCGCATCGAGGTCGACCTTCAGGCGTCACCGGCGACGCCGCCGGTTACACCGACATTGTTCGTCGTTCGCGGGCAAGTGCTCGATGCTACTACGGGGCCGTTGAGCGGAAAGTTCGTGCGCGCCTTTGACAAGAACTTCGGCCTGCCAGACAAGCAGATCGGTCAGGCAGTAACCGACGCGGGAGGAAACTATGCGATCACCTACGACCCGGCGCAACTCGGTCGCGCGGGAAAGAGCCGCGCGGATCTGCTGGTCCAGGTGTTCGCTGCGGTTAGTGGACCAGCGCCTTCCATCGCCTCTTCGGATACAAACTTCCAGGCGCCGACGACGCTCACCCTCGACCTGATCGTCGGAGGAACAACCTTCCTTGGACAATCCGATTATGTAACGCTGATCAGCCAGGTCCGGCCGGCACTGAACGGAGCTACGCCAGACAAGTTGACTGATGCCGACAGTCTGTTCATAGGCCAGAGCCTCGGGTTGGAGTCCCAGCGCGTTGCCTCGCTGGCTGACACGCATCGGCTCGCGCTGGGCATCAACGCACTGGCGCAGGGAATTAACATTACGCCGGATGTCGCTCACGCTTTCACTCGCGCGGGTCTGCCGACCAACCCGCGCGCCCTGCTGTCTCGTCCCCCGAACGCACTACGCAAGGCATTGGATGATGCGGTCCGGAGCAACATCATTCCGATGCGAACGCCTGCGCAGATCGATGCTGTGATGACTCAATTGCAACAAGCGACCGTGGGCTTGGCGAGTCAACCACCTGATCCGACTACAACCACCACGCTTAGCGCGCTCTTGAACACCGTGCTACCGGCTGGCAGACCAGGTACACCCTCGCTGCAAACGGCCTTCCTTATCCAGTACGTGCAACATCAGGGGCCGATCGACCAGTTTTGGCAGAAGCTGGCAACTCAGCCCGCATTTCAGCCCGCCTTGATTGATCAGATTCAGTTTACGTTGCAGTTGGGCGCACTCACTCGGCATCACTTACCGCTGGTGCAGGCGATCCAAAAATTGCGCGCAGGTCGCAAGGTAAATACTCTGCGAGACCTGGCGAAGTTCGACGAGACCGATTGGACTACCGTTCTTAATCAACCTGGAGTCGGCGTTCCCACCACTGTGCCCGGTGCGGATGCGGCGTCGAAGACGCGCAACTATGCCGCAGTGCTGACGCGAACGATTGAGACCGCCTTTCCAACGGCAGTCATCGCCAACCGAATTGGGCGAGATCAAGTACTAACTAATCCCGATGTGACGACGTTCTTTAACAACAACCCGAATTTTGGCTTCGACACGCATCGAGTCACTGACTACCTGGCCAAGACGCCTAATGCACTTGCCGGCGTTGCCGACCCCGTCACCCTAACGACGCGGCTCAAAGGCATGAGTCGGTTGTTCAAGCTGACGCCGCGCTATTCAGAGATGAGCACCCTAATGGCCGATGGTCTTCATTCAGCCCAGGGCATCGTACGGATGGGCCGCCGCTCTTTCGTGGAAAGGTATGGCCCCCAATTCGGGAGTAATGAACGAGCAGAAGCGATCCACGATAATGCCTGTTGGGTAGCATCGGCGTCGCTCGCGCTGGCTAGCAAGTATCATTCGTCGTTCAACGATGTCTCGGCCTATGTCCTGCCCGGTCTGGCTTCAGCACAGGCGATGTCTGGCCCACAAGTCGCCGACTGGCCAACCCTGTTCGGATCCCTCGACTTCTGCGCGTGCGAGCACTGTCGCTCGGTTTACAGTCCGGCAGCATACCTCGTGGACCTACTGCAGTTCCTGGACAAGTATCCTTCGAACGTGCCGGCAATCGTTGCCCGAAGTCGGTTCAACATCTTTCTTGGGAAGCTCGCGCCGCTGGCAATCCCACACAAATCAGCGCGGGACATACTTCTTACGAGGCGACCCGACATCGCGCAAATTGAGCTGACCTGTGAGAACGCGGAGACACCCCTCCCTTACGTTGATCTGGTCAACGAGATCCTTGAACACGTGGTCGCGCAAAAGCCTTTCCCGAGCCACATCGCAACGAGCGGCGCCGCAGCCGAGTTGAGCGCAGTGCCCGAGTCAATGCCCGACGACGCTAGCGTTCGCAAACCGGCGTATGACACCCTGGCGGCGCAGGTCTATCCGTGGCAACTGCCATTCGACTTGTGGGCCGCGGAGGCGCGCGTCTACCTGGAACATCTGGGCGCCCCCCGGTACCAATTGATGGAGACGCTTCCCCATGTGCCGCCGATTGCCGCGAAGGAACTCGCCTATGAGGTTGCGGCTGAGCACCTCGGCCTCTCCCCGCTGAGCCGACAGATCATCACCGGGACTGCGCCGCCGCAGCAAAAGCAACCGTGGCTGTTTTGGGGATTGACCCAGAACAGCAACTCGGTGCCTGATCCGAGCAATAGCAACAAGACGATCCAGGTAGACTGGCTCAGTGTGCTCGGTAATGCGCAAAGATTCTTACAAAGGTCGGGATTGAGTTATGACGAACTGTTGGAGTTATGCGGTACGCGATATTTGAACCAGGCCACGCCACTTACGATCGCCGGCAATACTCCAGACACATGCGAAGTTGCGAAGCTAGACCTTACGGGCATTACCGCCGCCGCGCTCGACTGCATCCAGCGATTCCTGCGCCTACGTCACGCGCTTGGCTGGACGCTCAATGATTTAGATAAAGCGAGTGCTGCTCTGAAGGCGCCGGCTGCCGGGCCGGACGATGATTTCCTTCTCAAGCTCTCGCAGATCGAGCGACTCCGCGCGGACCTCCGCATACCGCTCGACCAGATGTTGAGCTGGTGGAGTACCATTGATACGGGGAAAGCGTCGACTGCGGGCACGTCTTCGCTATACGACCGTCTCTTCCTCAACAAGGCAGTAAAAAACCCGGTCGATCAATTTTTCGCACTCAACGCGGCAAGGGATGAACTAGCTGACACCACGCAAAGTATAACCGCCCATGCAGCCACGATCCTTGCGGCGCTTCGAATTGGCGCGGCGGAACTATCGCTGCTGACGGACAGCGCCGTCAGTCAAGAGACGCTGAATCTGCCAAGCGAAATCAGTAATGACAAACTGAATCTTGCTAACCTGTCACAACTGCATCGCCTTGTCTCCTTCGCACGAGCGTTGAAGCTTTCGCTGTCTGACGTGCTCAGCCTGAAAGCGCTGACCGGCATCAACCCCTTCGATCCGAACGATCTGAGCCAGGCGCGCCTCTTTGTCGGCCAGGCGCGTAGAATGCGCGCCTCACACTTCCGCCTTGCTGAAGTGGACTACCTGCTCCGCCATGTCAGCAAGCCCGCAAGCGGTATCGCGCCGGAGCAGAAGAGAGTTGTCTTGATTCTCGATGAAATCGCCAATGAACTGGCCAAGCTGGTGCCGCAGCCTGCAGTCGAAGATCCAAATGGTGAACTGACGAGCCAGCAGTTAAGGGCCGCGCTACCTGCTGACCAGGTGCCTATCGCTGTCGGCGTGATCGATGGCACCTCGCCGCTGGCTGATGCTGCCAGGGCTGACTTCATCGATCGTTGGTTAGCGGCTTTCCTGGGCGCAACTGAAGCGAAGTCGAAGCTGATCGGCCCGGGCGCGCTACCGGAGAAAGCGGACCGCTTCTCTTATGTGCTGCCGCCGCTGACGGATTATCTGCGGCGCACGGGTTTGATTAAGCAGAAGTTGGGCGAGGCACTGAAGCTTGAAGCGGCGACCATAGATACGCTGCTGAGCCAGGTGTTAGTGGCGCAGGTAGACCTTAATAAGAAGGCGCTCGCTGATTTCATGCCAATGTCGGCAAGCGAATCCGCCGTATACCTCGCGCTTGATGATGCTGGTCGGGCGGCGGCTGACGTAGCGCGCCAGCAACGGCAGCTTACTACCTACCTCCGACTGCAAAAGGCGGCAATGATCATCAGCCGTCTGAAGATTGCGTCCGACGAGTTGTCCTGGCTGGTAGCCCACAATCAGAAAGGCGCGTGGCTGGACTTCAACGTACTTCCGCTGACACTCGCGACTTCCGGACAGCCGCTCTTTGATGCATGGGCGCGCCTGGTGGACCTGTTCCGACTACGTGACAGTCTGCCGGGATCCGCGCTGTTTGACTTGTTCCACATGGCTGCCACCCAAACGGACGAGCAGGGTGCAGCGCTCACACCGGACACCTACCTGGCCAGAGTGAGCGATCGCACCGGGTGGACCATTGATGACCTGAAGATTTTGGCCGGAGCGAATGGGTTCAACCTGGCCTTCCCTGTTGACCATCTGGATGAACAGGGCTTGCTGCGGCTCAAAGGCGGATTCGACCTGCTTAAGCGGCTCGGCGCTCCCGCTACGAAAGTCCTGCTGTGGGCGGGAGCGACTGTGACGGACGTCGATGCGAGCAACATCAAGAATACCGTCAAGTCGAAGTATAACGACGACGCGTGGCCCACCGTGGCCAAGCCACTGCAAGATGTGCTTCGCGACAAGCAGCGGGCCGCGCTGGTCGCGTACCTGTTATGGCAACGAGGCTATAAAGATTCGGACGAGTTATTCGACAACTTTCTGGTTGACGTCGAAATGAGCCCCTGCCAGATGACTTCGCGCATCGTGCAGGCCAATAGTGCTGTGCAGCTCTTCGTCCAGCGCTGCTTGTTGAACCTGGAGCCCAGCGTGCAGCTCGACAAGGAAGCAGCCGCCGAGTGGAAGTGGATGAAGAATTACCGTGTGTGGGAGGCAAACCGCAAGGTGTTCCTGTATCCCGAGAACTGGATCGAGCCTGAGTTGCGCGACGACAAGACTCCATTCTTCAAAGCCCTGGAGAACCAACTGCTTCAGAGTGATGTCAACAATGACACTGCCGAAGACGCCTTCCACCACTATCTGGAAAAGTTTGATCAGGTCGCGCGCCTGGAGATGGTCGGGATGTACCACCAGAAGAAGGACGGCAAAGATGACCACGACGTCCTGCATGTCTTTGGGCGAACGTCTGGTACACCCCACGTCTACTTCTATCGGACGCGGATCGACAATGCCCACTGGACCCCGTGGGAAAAAGTGGACCTTGATATTAAGGGAGATCACTTGATTCCAGTGGTGTGGAATCGGCGGCTGCATCTGTTCTGGCCGGTTATCAGCGAAGTAGCAGATGAAGACCAGAGCGACAACATGGCCAAACCAGATAGCGCAGGGGCACCAGCCACGAAGCACCTGGAGATTCAACTTGCCTGGAGCGAGTACAAGCATGGGAAGTGGTTAGCGAAGAAGTTGACCAGCGGCGAGCCCGTCACCAGCACGGTCCCAGTACTCTCACAGCAGCTATCGTTCGAACCTCTCGGCTCGGACTCTGGAGAACCTGTTGACCCGGCATCCGGCCGGGCGGACGACCTAATGATTCGGGTTATAGGTCGAAACAGTTTTGATTGGCAAGGTTCCACTATCGTCGGAAATTTTTTATTCGGCTTCTTTCGTTTCACGAGCTGTGGAGGAAAGGGTTTGACAACGAGTCTAATCGGCAGCCGGTGGGGAGATTTTCCGGCGCACTGGGGGCACACATCGCTTGGTACTTCGATCGATCGCATGGACTTAGTCGAGATACCGGGTGGTTCGGGTGGGAATGGCCTGTACCTGGTCACCGGCTCTTCGTCCTTCGCAGACGATTTCGCCGCTGGGCAGAGGAGCGTGGACGAGATGTTGGAGAAGACCGAAGACACAAAGATATTAGGAACGACCCCTGGCACGTTTCGACTCGTGCAGTCGCATCAGTACAAGCATTTCGTTACACAGGACTCGCTTTTCTTCGAAGATGACACAAGGACCTTCTTGGTTAGTCCCCACATCGATTCTACCGTCGAGTGGAATAGCGCGTCCAAAGTCTATCCGAATATTCACGCGCTGATCGGTGGCGACGAGTCCGATGCCGCATTTCAACCAGCGCGGAAATGGGCATTCACCGCTTCGACGGCGCCTTACTTCCCCACGTATGCCTATTCTTTCACTACGCGCTACCGCTTTCAGATGTTTTATCATCCGCACGTCTGCGACTTCATACGCCAGCTTAACCGGTATGGCTTGACTGGTTTGTTCGACTGGTCGAAACAGAAGCCAACGCTTCAACTGGACTCGCGAAAATTCTTCGATACCGACTATTCGCCAGTTGCCAGCGTGGTGCCACAACCGTACCCAGTCGAGGATGTTGACTTCTCGCATCGGGGCGCTTATGCGCAATACAACTGGGAAGTATTCTTCCACGCTCCGCTTTTGGTCGCCACTCGCTTAAGCGAGAACCAGCGCTTCGCGGAGGCGCAACAATGGTTCCACGCCATCTTCGATCCCACCAGCGGCGCGACCCTCGATGCCACTGCTGCCAACTTTGTGCCGGTGCCTCAGTGTTTCTGGAGAGTACGTCCATTCTTTGAAAACACCAGCCTGCAACCGATCGAAGAACTGTTGCAGAACCTGGGGCCCAAGACTCCGCCGGCTGGTGTCCTGCAGGCGCTCCAGTCAAATAATGATCAAGACGATGGGACCATCGACCTGGCGACGCAGATCGATCGTTGGCGACAGAATCCATTCAATCCGCACCTGATCGCCCGTATGCGGCCCATCGCCTATCAAAAGACAGTGGTTATGAAGTACATCGACAACCTCATCGCCTGGGGCGATCAATTGTTCCGTCAAGACACAATCGAATCCATCAATGAAGCTACGCAGCTCTACATACTCGCCGGCAAAATCCTCGGCCCGCGACCACAGCAGATCCCTGCGCGCAAGCCAGTTGTGGCCAAGACATATAGTGAGCTTGAGCCACTACTAGACGACTTCTCCAACGCCCACATCGAGATCGAGCACTGGGTGCCCAGGTTTCCAACCCTGGTCGCCGTTAATGGCCTGAACGATCCGGGGCCGGTGGTCATTCCGACGCCGCTATACTTCTGTATTCCAGCTAACGACAAGCTGCTGAGTTACTGGGACACGGTAGCGGACCGTCTTTTCAAGATTCGCCACTGCATGAACATCGAGGGCGTGGTGCGACAGCTTCCTCTGTTCGAACCGCCCATAGATCCAGCACTCCTGGTGCGTGCAACTGCGGCTGGTATAGATCTCAGCAGCCTGCTCAGCGACCTGCACGCCCCGATTCCGCTTTATCGCTTCAGCGTAATGCTACAGAAGGCCAACGACCTGAGTTCCGAAGTTAAGTCGCTGGGCGCGGCGCTACTGTCCGCGCTGGAAAAGCGCGACGCCGAAGGGCTGTCGCTGCTGCGCTCGACTCAGGAGATCGCGGTCCTGCAGGCTGTCCAACAAATTAAGGAGCAGCAGGTCACGGAGGCGCAGGCGGCGTTGGATGGGCTAAATAAAGCCTGGGCCCATGCCGACAAGAATTTCCAGTATTACTCAAGCCGGCCGTTCATGAACCTTGCAGAGCTGGCCCATGCGAGCTTGTCGCTGCAGGCGTCCTTGTTACAAGCGGCTATTGAGGGTGCCATGATAGGTGCGTCTTCTTCGCACATGGTACCGACGGCAACTGCGGGAGGTGCAGGAATGGCGAGCGCGGTTGCGGTATCGACCACCGTTAGCGGCAATGACACAGGTAACTCGGCAGAAGCAGCGGCTAAAGCGATGAACATCGCCGTTACACTCATGAGAGAGGGTGCCGCACTAAACGCAACGCTGGGGGGTTATCTACAACGTGCTGACGATCGAGGGCATCAGGCTGACCTAGCCGCGATCGAGAAGGAACAAATTCAGAAACAGATCGATGCCGCCAGCGCGTGGCTCACCATTGCCACTCTGGAGCGCGACAACCACGCTACTCAGGTGCAGAACGCACAGGACGTCGACACGTACATGCGGGACAAATTTACCAACCAGGAGCTGTATGACTGGACCGTTTCACAGATTGCGGCGGTCTACTTCCAGACTTACCAACTCGCCTACGACCTGGCCAAACGGGCGGAGAAGACTTTCCAGTTCGAACGCGGCGTGGCGTCGTCGAATTTCATCAAGTTTGGCTACTGGGACAGCTTAAAGAAGGGTCTCCTGGCTGGAGAACGACTGTCACTCGATCTGAAGCGGATGGAGATGGCATACCTGGATCAAAATAGACGTGAATATGAGATCACGAAGCACGTCTCGTTGATGCTTATCGATCCCCTGGCGCTGATTGCGCTCAAGGAGACAGGCCAATGCGAAGTCTCTTTACCTGAAGCGCTGTTCGATGCAGATTATCCCGGCCACTACATGCGCCGCCTGAAGAGCGCAAGCCTGACTATCCCTTGCGTAGTTGGTCCATATACGAGCATTAACTGCACCCTTACGCTCTTGAGCAACAAAACGCGCATCAAGCCCGTTCCCAGCGATCCGTACGAAGAAAACCCAGATGGAGAAGATAACCGCTTCGTGACCAACTTCGCCCCAATGCAATCGATCGCGACCAGCCACGCGCAAAACGACAGTGGCTTGTTCGAATTGAATTTCCGCGACGAGCGCTATCTGCCGTTTGAGGGCGCAGGCGTGATTTCACGCTGGCGCATCGATTTGCCGAAGGATAGCAATGCCTTTGATTTCGACACGCTCACGGACGTCGTGCTCCACGTCAAGTATAATGCGCGCGAGGGTGGAGAGAACCTGAAGAAGGACGCTAAGAATGCGCTTGAAGCAATCTTCAAGGGTGCTCAGTCTGCACCACTCGCTCGGCTGTTCAGCCTCAAACACGAATTCCCGACTGATTGGTATCGCTTCCTGCACCCGAATGACCCATCTCCTGGCGCCGATATCGTCCACAGCATCACGATTGATTTGTCGCGAGAGCGTTTCCCATTCCAGTTCCGAGGCAAGACGCTCACAATCAATAGCGTGCGACTGTTCCTAAAAATGAGAGAGGGCTTCCCCTACGACGATCAGACCAATGCGCTCACGGTCCATCTAAATAACGACAAAGGGTTCGGGTTTGTGGTGGCTGGAAGTCCCGTAAGCGGACTGCCGGCCGCCTCGCCTGCTATTGGTCCGACCGATGTTCCCACCCAATTTATGCTAGTGGCCCAGGAAGCGGAACTCCCGAAAAGCGCCGCTTCGCTGACTTCCTGGTGGGAGACAGTGAGTATTAATGGCAGCAATCACCTCCGTCTGAACGCGAACGCCATAGAAGATATCTGGATCGTCTGTAACTATTTAGTCACGACGTCGTAACGTGGAATCATGCAGTCGCAGAGCTGCTTGCCTCTTACACACGATCGAAAACAAGAGATGACGTATCGGACTTCGACGAGCAGCCTCAAAATGTTTTTCGACTTACGATCAGAATTGTAATTGAGCAGATGGGATTCATCTCGGCCACGTAGTTACGGTTCACTGTAACTCGCCCGGGAAGCTTTCCAAAAAGGCACCTATCATCCAAGGGGCTTCGTCAAACCAGATAAAGGTCGCGGCCCGCGTTCTCAACCACCAGAGTTTCAGAGTCGGCTCTATAGTCTTCGAGGTTAAATCGCCGGTGATCGAGGAAGCCGAGCTTAACCCGAAGACAGGCGGCTTCGGTGACTTCTGACGCGAGGGTAATCCGATAGCGAGGCGCGAGTCGTCCGGCTGCATTGCGGGCGCTGCCGTAACTCACATGTGCCAGATGTGCCGCCACGCAAAGGTTCGCGCGCAATTCATCCGAACCCGCGACCATTTCGCGCACTTGTTCGAGCGGTGCGTATCCATACTTCTCGATCAAATGCCCATGCGTGGCTGAAAGTTGCCTGAGCTGTGGCGCGTAGATGATTAGCTCACCACCCGTTTCAATAATGCTGCCTAACTTGTAACTTGCTTTGCCGCCGACCCAGAATTCATCGTAGTGACGGTCGAGCAGCGCCACCACGCGCTCGTACTTCCTCCCAATATGCTTGATGTGAACTTCGCTGCTGACCTTTGCGGCGCGGCGGAAGGCTTCATAGATGTCTCCGGCGAAAAGTGCGTGGCTGCGCAGTCCATCGCTGTTGCGGGTTGAAACCGACGTAAAAGAGATTATCCGCGGGGACAGCAGAGCCGCCGCTGCTTCGATCACGCGTCGGGTCGGTGTTTCGATGCAACCGATTACATTCTCGATTGTGGCCAGGGCGCCAAGCCAATGAGTCAAATGGGTTAATTCAGGACCCGCAACTCCGGGAAAGAAATACTTTGCACCCCCCGCAAAGCCTGCGACCTCGTGCGGCATGGTGGCTCCAAAGACGAGAACCGTGTCATACCGTCCAGGCGCAAGCAAAGCATTAATGCGCACTGGCACTGCTTCGCGCATCAGTCCATCTGTTAAGTCAGCGAGCTGCGCAGTGCTTAATTCACCGATCGTGATCAATTCATCGTCGCGGTCCCATTGATGATCGTAGATGTTGCCGATATTGCCTGGCGCTACTTTGCTCCAGCCGATTTTGGCACGCTTCTCGGTTTCATTCATTGGCCCGTGAGTACCCTGCGCAATCAAAACGTCGAACGGTTCAATCTTTTTCTGCGCAAGTATTTCTGCGGCAAACGGAACCAATTGATCCGTATTGTCATCGCGGGTTTTGTCGGGGACGATCGCGAGAACCCTCTCGCCCGGTCCGATGTCGGCGAGCGCCTCCAAAACAATTGCGCGCAACTCTTCGGGCGACAGTGCAAGAGTCGCCGCGCCGCGCCCTACTACAGTTTCCAATGTCACACTATTCATCTTTGGGAGCTCAGATTAGAACTCGCACTTTGTAAATGAAAATTCGTAGGCAGTTCGCGGCGATAGTTGTTATAAGTTATTGATTAACGCCGCTGGCGAGAAACCCGCCATCCACCACTAGCACTTCGCCCGTGATGAAGCTGGCCGCTTCTGAAGCGAGAAAGACTGCCGCACCTGCCAACTCTTCAACTTTTCCAAACCGCTTCATCGGAGTGCGCAGCAGAAATTCCCGCCCGCGCTCGGTGGCATCGAGCAACTTTTCATTCAGCGCCGTGCGAAACACGCCGGGAGCAATCGCATTGACGTTCACGCCGCGCGCCGCCCATTCAATGGCCAGCGATTTTGTCAGCATAGCTACCGCAGCTTTGCTGGCGGAATAGGCTGCAACTTCATAGAGCGCAACGAAAGACGTAAGCGATGCGATGTTTACGATGCGACCATAGTTGTTCTGCAGCATGTGTCGCCCAAAGATTTGGCAGGCGCGCAGGGTTCCGGTCAGATTTGTGTCGAGAATATCAGCCCACTCTTCATCGCTGACGTCGACAGTAGGTGTCCGTTTTGTCTTGCCCGCTGAATTGACAAGGATGTCCACCTTGCCAAACTCCTCAACGCACTCATTGAGCAACTGGTGCAGCGAGGCGCGATCGCCGACGTCAGAAACAGCTTCCAACGAACGTCGGCCCAGCGCTCGAATTTCAGCGGCGGCTTCTTTCACCTGTTCGGGACGCCGCGAACTCGGCACTACGTCCGCGCCGGCCTCTGCAAGGCTGTAAGCAATCGCTCGTCCGATTCCGGAAGTGCCGCCAATGACAACGGCCGTTCGCCCACTTAGATCAAAAGCTTGATGTGGCATTTTCTGATTTCTGAAGCTGTCTGAGTTTTGGCGCGAACTTGACCTGAGACGCTCGTTCGGAATTAACTGTCAACGGTAATCACTCTGGCGCCCACGCGGCAATCTAACCGTTCGATGAAAATCATACAAGCATTATACAGCTCCTGCATTGTCTCATCCGCATTCCTGGGCCTGGGATCGATCGCACTGGCGCAAAGGACGAACGCGTCGATCCCGCGCGTCTTCATAATCGATGGTCGCGAACTGGCAGAAACAAAACACCGCATTAAATCGGACAATCAAACTTTCGCTGCCGCCCTGGCGAACCTCGAAAAAGACGCGAAACGGGCCATGCAGCAGCAAGCTTCGTCAGTAATCAGCAAGGCGGTCACGCCGCCGAGCGGAGACAAGCATGACTACATGAGTCAGGCGCCGTACTTCTGGCCCAACCCGGATAAGAGTGACGGGCTGCCATACATCAATCGCGACGGCGAGCGGAATCCGGAAATCGCGAAGATTACTGATCACCTCGCTCTTGATCAGATGGAAGCCGCGGTGCAGACTCTTTCTCTAGCCTACTATTTCAAGAACAATGAAGAATATGCGACGAAAGCGACCCAGTTATTGCGCGCCTGGTTTATTGATCCGGCTACTCGCATGAATCCAAACCTGGAGTATGCGCAATTCATTCCCGGCGTGAACACCGGTCGCGGGATTGGACTCATTGAAACGCGAGGGCTGGTGAACACTGTGGACGCTGTTGGCTTGCTGGCAGGGTCAAAGTCGTGGACATCCGCAGACCAGAAGGCACTCGAAGCCTGGTTTAGTACCTTTCTACAGTGGATGCAGGAAAGCCGGAACGGCCGCGAGGAGAACGCGGCGAAGAATAATCACGGCACGTTTTACGATGTCCAGGCGATGTCGTTCGCGATGTTTATCCGCCGGAACGATTTGGCGAAAGAGATTGCTGAAGCTGCCAGAGAGAAACGAATTGCGCTGCAAATCGAACCAGACGGCCGCCAGCCACTTGAACTGCGGCGTACCAAAGCGTGGAGTTACAGCAACATGAACCTGGATGGACTTATGTTGCTGGCTTGTTTGGCTGAAAACGTTGGGGTGGATTTGTGGAACTACCAAACAAAGGACAGACGCGGTATTCGCGCCGCACTTGAATATCTTTATCCCTACGCGATTGCAGATCGAGAGTGGACCTTTCAACAAATCGGCGGCTTCGAAGGTAAATCGTTCTTTCCCTTGATGCGCCGTGCGGCCGCGCATTACAGCGATGAGAAGTTCAAAGCCGCCGAGTCAAGAATTCCTAAATTGGATCCGAGTGACCGAGATCATCTTCTGTCAGGAAAATAAGGAATCTGGAAGAACGGCATCGCAAACATCGATGAGCATTTGAAAGGCTGGGCTGCCGGCTCAAAGGAGTCTCAGAAAATCCATGACAACCAGGACTAGTCGCCGGCATTTCATTGAATCATCCTTGTTGGCTGCTGGCTGCACTCTACTTGATGGCTCCGCGATTGAGAGCTTGGAGTCGGCCGCGAAAGGGAACTCGCGGTTGCAAAAACCATTGTCGTCGTTCGACGGACTAGTTCGTGAACTGCTGGCCAGGATGACGCTGGCAGAGAAGATCGGCCAGATGACTCAGGCCGAACAGGAAGCTCTAAAAGATGCCGGGGATATTGAGAGGTATTTTCTGGGCTCACTATTGAACGGCGGTAGTTCAGATCCCAAGGCCGGGAACAGTCTGGATGCCTGGACCGATATGTATGATGGCTACCAGACCCATGCTCTGAAAACTCGTTTGGCAATTCCTCTTCTGCACGGCGTTGATGCCGTGCACGGACACAACAATGTGCTGGGCGCGGTTGTATTTCCACACAATATCGGGCTGGGATGCACGCGCAACCCGCGGCTGGTGGAGCAGGTGGCGCGCATAACGGCGGAAGAAATTCGCGCGACCGGCATCAACTGGACCTTTGCTCCGTGCGTCACCGTTCCGCGCGATGAAAGATGGGGCAGAACCTACGAAGGTTTTGGCGAAGCGCCGGAACTCGTCGAAATTTTGGGCGCCGCGGCTGTTCGCGGTTTTCAGGGAAACGATTTGAGCAACCCCTTGAGTGTGTTGGCTTGTGCCAAGCATTTTGTCGGTGACGGTGGGACGACGATCGGCACTGCTGGTTTTCTTAACCCCGACAAAAAGCGCCTTCTGGACCAGGGCGACACACGATTAAGCGAAGCTGAGTTAAGACGAATTCATATGCAGGGCTACCTCAGCGCCATCAAAGCTGGAGTCGGTTCCATTATGCCCTCGTACAGCAGTTGGGACGGCGTAAAGGTTTCCGGCAGTAAGCGACTGCTCACCGAGGTTCTTAAAGACGAGTTGGGGTTTGAAGGTTTTCTGATTTCTGATTATCGGGCCATCGGTCAAATAACGCCCGACTTCAAACGTGCGATTGAGATATCGATCAACGCGGGCATGGATATGGCGATGGAGCCCACGGACTATGTTCGGTTCATTAATCTGTTGCTGGAACTTGTTAAGGAAAACAAAGTCTCTTTAACGCGAATTAACGATGCGGTGACGCGCATTCTGCGAGTCAAATTTGCGTTGGGGTTGATGGACAAGAACAGATCTCCGTTTGCTGACCTGCGTTTGCACCAAACCTTTGGCTCATCAGCTCACCGCGTGGTTGCCCGCGAGTGTGTGCGTCAATCGTTGGTTCTGCTGAAGAACGAGAAAAATACTTTGCCACTCGCCAGGCGACTTGCGCGCATTCACGTGGCAGGCAAAAGTGCTGACGATATTGGTAATCAATGCGGCGGTTGGACCATCGACTGGCAAGGAAAGAGTGGAGACACAACTACAGGCGGGACGACAATTCTCAAGGCAATTCAACAGACCGTTTCGCCGGCAACGAAAGTGACGTCCTCAAAAGATGGTACCGGCGCAAACGGCGCTGACATCGGGATCGTAGTAATCGGCGAAACGCCGTACGCCGAAGGTCGCGGAGACAAAGAGGACCTGACACTCAGCGCGGAAGATGTAACTGCAGTCAGTAATATGAAGCAGGCTGGAATTCCAGTTGTGGTGGTACTACTCTCTGGCCGGCCAATGATCATCAACGAAGCGCTGCATCAATGCGACAGTTTCATCGCTGCCTGGTTGCCGGGAACTGAAGGTGAGGGAGTTGCTGATGTATTGTTCGGCGGTTATCGCCCAACGGGCAAACTCTCGTTTACCTGGCCGCGGTCCATGGCGCAGATTCCGATTAACGTCGGAGACGCGAACTATGATCCGCTCTTCAAATATGGTTTCGGACTGACGTTTTCGCGGTAGAGTAGGGTGGCTACCAGCCACAACGAGGCGGTGGTGTCGATTCCGCCACGGTAAGAAAGCGCTCTTCATAACTCCTGGCATACAAGTCGACACTGCGTTTGATTCTGTTAAAGAGCACACAGCGAAAACCGTTGTTAGCGAATCGATCGCTAAGATAGAGCATGGCGTTTGTTTCGCCCCAGTATTCACGATCTTCCCAAATCTCCACGGGCGTTGCTCCCATCCTTCGAGCTAGCTCGACCAGACGCGAATCGTTGGTATCGCGTCCATTATTCAAGAGAATCTGATTGTACTGAGGCATCAACTGGAGCTGGAGTTGATACAGAACAGGGTCAGTCCTGGCGGTTCGGTTTACGTGGCCGAACTCGTGGGCGATCTTGGTCGCCGCCAAAGTCTCGCTGCCGATGGTACGAGTTGTTGCGGTCGGCAACAGGGAATTCATTACCGGAAAATAAACTGGATTCGGAACACCTTCATCAAGCCGGGCACCAAGGGTAATGGTCGCGGCCACTAATTTTCCGTCTTCGTTCCACTGATAGTTGCCGGTGTTTCCACCCTCAGGATTGTCGCGAGTAATCACGATGGTCAAGGTAAAATGCTGATTGTTTTGATAGAAAGCCCATTGCTGCTGGCCAGTCACCGTTCTAAGAAACTCCTGTTTCCATTGTTGGTAACGGGCATTGTATTTTTGGGGAACTTGCTCGCGAATTCCCCCCGAGTTATTGCAAGAGAGGTTCGCCGCCGGCTCGGCTGAGCCCGCCCTGAAGCCGTGATACTCGGCAACCAAAGCAGGAGAAGACGGTGACGAGACGACCGGGCGCGCGCTTTTGCGATCTGGGTGGTGGTAGTTGGTGCGGCCGGTTGGAGAAAAGGTGCACGCGAGCGCAACAAGCGAAACCCAAATGAACGCAATGCCTATCCATCTGACCTGGCGCATTTTCACCACCCTCTTCTGTTAACGATGTACCTGTTCAACTGAGGTACTGCAACTTGTGCAAGGGGACGAGTTTTTTCTAAACCAATCCGCAAGGATAGTCAACAAATTACTGTCTGGAGAAGCCAGCAACGAGACCGCTGCTTATGCCGACTGCCTCTGCCGATTGCCGACGATTTACCCCGGCCTGAAATTTATCTAAAAAAACTCTTGACAAGAATCCGGCCCAGGCATATTGTTCGCGCGCCGAACAATATGTCCCCCCCCGGCCATGCGCAAAATAAACACCACAAATTTTAGTATTGCCACCCGCACGACGGCGCGCGATATCAACCGACGTATTGCGCTCAATGTCATCCGCGAAGGTCAACCTATTTCGCGGGCGGACCTTGCTCGGCATATGAAGATGACCCGCGGCGTCGTTAGCGTCCTGGTCCAGGAATTGATCGAGCAGGAGCTGATCTACGAGGGTGCGACTGGAGAGGCGGCGCGCGGACGCAAGCCTACTTTTTTACACGTTAGAACTCAGGATCGGCTGGCGGTTGCCGTGGATATCAGGTTTACCAAAACCTATCTAATGCTGTGCGACTTTTCCGGACGACAACTGGGTATTGAAATTTACGATACGGTTTTTTCGGTACCTGAATTTACGAAGGATTTGGCCCGCCGCATTAAGAAAATGCTGAAAGGGCAGGGGCCCGGTGCGGTCTGCGAGGGTATCGGTGTCGTTGTTCCCGGCATGGTGGACCAGCGAACGGGGAAAGTTCTGAACGCCCCGGCATTGGGTTGGCGGGGGGTAGACATTCGCTCAAAGATCGCGGCTGCTACAAATCTGCCGGTACACGTGGAGAATTCGGGAAGAGCCTGCGCGCTTGCCCAACTGTGGCTTGAAAAAGCGGAGACGTCAGGTCAAAGCTTTGTCTACGTGAGCGTGTCCGACGGTGTTGGCACTGGAATCGTAATGAACGGGGAACTGATTCGCGGCCGCGATCATATTGCCGGTGAGTTTGGACATATGCCCCTCGATCTCGATGGCCCACGTTGTATGTGCGGCGCAAATGGATGTTGGGAGGCTTACACTTCCAATCTTGCTACCCTGGCACGTTACTTTGGATGGAATTTGTCCCAACTCAGTCCAAAACACATGAAGGAGATGGAAAGAAACTCCTTCACCGTGCTTGACCTGATTGCGCGCGCGCGAACCGGTGACGCGAAAGCTTTATCTGCGATTAAGGCGAGCGGTCGATTCCTGGGCCTCGGACTGGCGACTATCGTCAACATCATCAATCCAGATGCGATCTACCTGGCGGGCGAAATTACAAACGCGTGGGACGTGATTGAAGAGACAGTGCGATCGGCCATGCTCGAGCGCACGCTGACGGAAGCGGCAGCACGCACGCCGCTGCGAATCACTCCGGCGCAGGAATACCCTCGATTGCGGGGAGCGGCGGCGCTCATCGCGGCACCGACTTTTGCCGCACCGCGTGTGGCTTGAGTTCGAAAGATTTGGAAAAAACGTATCAAGCGGGGCGCACGGCCGTTGATGATCTCGGGATTGCCAGCGGCGCAGGATCAAAGCTTTTCGTTTCGAAATCTAATTGGAGGTCGCCGACATGTTGAGCATAAGAAACTTTGGTGTACGGAAGATCCAGTTTGCCGTCTTCGCATTGCTGCTCGCCATTCCCCTAACAGTCGCCGCGCAAGGCACAAACGCCACAATGGTTGGTACCATCACGGATCCGGGCGGCGCCATTATGCCTGGGGCCGAAGTCACCGCGCGCAATGTGGACACCGGCCTGACCCGCACTGTTATGTCCGGGGACGATGGCGCCTACCGAATCGAATTTCTCCCGGTAGGCAACTACGCTCTTGAAGTCACCAGCACCGGCTTTAAGAAGGCCTATATCAGCGGCGTTGTCCTGCAGATCAACGAAACTGCGCGCGTGGATGTCGCCCTCACCGTGGGACAGGTTACCGAGACCGTGACCGTCACCGAGACGCAAGCCACGATCAACACCAACACCTCCGAGATCGGGACAACCATTCAGGCAGCCGATATCGCGAGTCTTCCGCTGGTTGAGCGCAATGTTTTCACGCTGCTGGATCTGACACCCGGCGTACAGTCCAACAATAATGGGGTAGCCACCGCGTCCACCGGCACAAGTACGTTCATCCTTGGTTATCCGGAACAGCGAACACTGATCAACGGCGGCACTGACGGCGGCACCGGCTCAGTGAACTACTATCTGGACGGCGGCATAAACATGACCAACCTGCGCAACACCGGTAACATTCTGCCTAACCCGGATGCCATCCAGGAATTCCGGGTTCAGACCAACAGCTACAACGCGGAGTATGGCCGTTATGCCAGCGGCATCATCAACGTGATCACCAAGAACGGCACCAACAAGTTCCACGGGTCGCTCTTCGAGTTCGTCCGCAACACTGTTTTCAATGCCAATGACTGGGGCTCTCAACTTGCCCGCGCGCCCTTTCATCGCAACCAGTTTGGTGCCACCCTGGGCGGCCCCATCAAGCAAGACAAGGCCTTCTTCTTCTTCTCCTACTCGGGACTGCGCCAGATAACCAGCTCATTTCTGAGCGGTGCCCGCGTTCCCACGGCCCTGGAACGAGCCGGCAATTTTACTGCCTCTGCGACCAAGCCAACCGATCCCGCCACTAACGCGGCCTTCGTCTGCAACGGAGTGACGAATGTAATTTGCCCTAACCGAATTGACCCGGTCGCGAGGAAGATCATCGATACCTATATTCCCCTGTCCAACGTTACCCTCCCCAATGGGAACGCAGGATGGCAGGGCAATATTCCCACTCCCTTTAACTTCAACGAGTATCTGGGAAAGATGGACTACCAGCTCAACGCCGCTCACCGTTTGAGCGTAAGTTACTTTAATACCGGAGGAACCAGCACCACGAAGGGGGGTAGCCCCAACTTGCCCTGGAGCGTCCAGAATTCCACGTGGCGGCAGCATAGTGTCAACGCCAGCGACGTTTGGGTCATAAGCGCAGATAAGGTCAATCAGGTCTGGTTGACTTTCTCTCGGAATTTTGGCGGCCGTATAAATAGTCCCGCGACCTCGCTTACCGATCTAGGTTCATTGTTCACGATCCAGGGCACACCGAATTTGCCGCAGATTACCGTGACGGGATACTTTACATTGGGACAACAAATCGGCGGCCCCGTAGCCGGCACCAGCTTATACTCCGCACGCGACGTTTTCAGTTGGATCAAGGGCAATCACTCGCTCAAGTTGGGGGGGGAAATCTCGCTCAACAAGGACATCCAGCAGACACTGCTTAACAACTACGGGGTTTTCACCTTCAATGCAGGTTCAACGGCAAGGGTGGCTGCCCCAGGTGTAACAGCTGCGGCTGGTAACGCGCTTGCCGATTTCCTGATCGGTATTCCGAGCGCGATCTCGCAGGACGCTCCCGTAACTGGCTACACCAATAGCTGGTACACGGCACTCTTCGTGCAGGATGATTTCAAAGTTCGTCCCCGCCTGACTCTCAATCTTGGTCTGCGCTGGGATGTTCAAACAGCACCGACCGACCCTCAAAATCGGGTCGTCAATTATGTTCCCGGCCAGAAGTCCGTGGTTATCCCGACTGCACCTGTGGGGGCTTTATTCTACGGCGATCCCGGTGTGGAACGTGGCGGCATTCCGACAAGCTTCACCCATTTTTCGCCCCGCCTCGGCTTTGCGTGGGACATATTCGGTAATGGAAAGACGTCGCTCCGTGGTGCGTTCGGCGTGTTTTACGGCAGCATTTCAGGCAACGAGTGGAACACTATGACCAACTTCCAGCCATTCTCCACGCGATTGACCTTTACCAATATCAATCAAAGGACAAATGCGGCGGGGGTACCTCTGGGAGCTTCGTTGAGCAATCCCTATAACGCCTTTGTTGGCGGCAATCCCTTCCCCTACCACGGTACATTCACCACTGGTGGCGGCCTCTTCCCGGTGGCATCGGATTTCAAGTGGCCGCGCACGTATCAGATGAACGTTTCTATACAACGTCAGCTCACTAAAGACATAGTCGTCGGAGCGGCGTATGTTGGGACGGAGAGCCGCAACCTGCCGTTTGCTCGTGACGTCAATTACCCGGTCCTGACACCGACTGCTACGACTGCCGGAGCGAACATACTTGCACGGCGGCCCAACCCGCTGTTCGGTGCCGTATTGCTCCTTCAGTCGGACCAGAGTGCCAACTACCATGGGCTGCAGCTAACCACCGCCATGCGTATGAGCCACCACGTTTCGTTTAACGCCTTCTACACCTTTAGCAAGACCCTTAGCAGTGTAGAGCTTTACAACAGCACGACTCAGGGATTGGCACAAAACTATAGCAACCTTTCTGAAGATAAGGGCGCAGGCGATACGGACCAGCGACACATCTTCAGCATGAACTTGAACTTCAAGCCTGATTTCTACACAGGCAAGAATCGGGTCGCACGTGGGCTTATCAACGGTTGGAGCATCTCGCCTATCATCAAGATGCGCAGCGGACTTCCCTTCACTATCACTAACGGCAACGTCGACGCCAACCTTGATGGTGTCAACACGGACCGTGCGCAGTTGATAGGCGATCCACATCTTGCCAATCCGACGGCGGCAATGTGGTTCAACACGGCAGCCTTTGCGCAGAACAGGGTCGTGACCGGGGTTGCCACCGACGGCAACTCGGCCCGCAACCTTCTCCACGGGCCGAGTTATCACGTCGTCGATCTGGCTGTCACTCGTGACATTCGCCTGGGCGAAAAATACAAAGTCAGCCTCCGCGCCGAGGGTACTAATGTTTTCAACTTGGTGAATCTCGGACTGCCGGGCAACTCCGTTCCGGCTGCGGGCTCGACATCCGCAACCTTTGGCGTTATTACAAGCGCATCGTCAATGCGTAAGCTCCAGTTCGGCGCGCGTTTTACCTTCTGACACTGTTCTTTTAAGGGGTCAGAAACTCCGAGTTACCACCAATGTTCGGGACGATAGGTGCCACGATTTCGTGGCACTACCGCGTTTACCCTAAGCGACCGATGACCGCAGTCAGGACATGCTGGACGCACAACCAATTGAAGCGACGGCGACCGAGGCTGGGTTCAAGCTTCCAGGATTGCGCTGGTGGATCGTCGGGTTGATCTTTCTCGCCACGCTGATCAATTACATCGATCGGTTGACTATCTCTGTGCTGGCCCCAGTGATCACTCACGATCTTGGCCTCACCAACACTGAGTTTGGCGGCATTCTCACTTGGTTCCTATTGGCCTACACCATCAGCCAGGGCCTTTCAGGGAAACTTTACGATCGCGTAGGCACCAAACGAGGTTTTGTCTGTTCGATCGTGATTTGGTCCATCGCTGCAATGGCGCATGCCTTCGCACGAGGCCTGGCCAGCCTCAGCGTATTTCGTTTTATTCTCGGACTCGGCGAAGCAGGCAACTGGCCCGGCGCGGCCAAGACCGTGGCCGAGTGGTTTCCTATTCGCGAGCGTGCTTTTGGGATGGCCATTTTCAATAGCGGAGCCGCTATTGGTTCGGTGGTTGCGCCCCCGCTGATCGTTTGGCTTAGTCTGACTTATGGGTGGCAAACGACCTTCATCGTGACAGGATCGCTTGGCTTTGCCTGGTTGGCATTGTGGCTTCTCTTTTATCAGACGCCAGATCGTCATAAACGGTTGGGCGAAGAGGAACGGCGGCTGATCCGTGAAGGACAACGAGCCGACGGCGCGACAGATCCTCTCGTAGCAGGGGCGGCCGCGCCGCTCGGGTGGCGAGAGCTGCTGCGCTATCGGCAGGTTTGGGCGATTGTCCTGGCGCGGTTTTTGACGGATCCAATCTGGTGGCTCTACATCAGTTGGTTACCGAAGTATCTCGCTGATGCACGCGGCTTTTCTCTGGTCAAGATCGGCCTGTTCGCCTGGGTGCCTTATGTTGCCGCCGACGCCGGCAGTCTTTCAGGTGGCTGGTTGTCCGGACACTTAATTGCCCGTGGCTGGAGCGTGGGTCGCGCGCGCAAGGTAGTAATTCTGATCGCCGCATTGTTAATGCCCGCCGGCATTTTCGCGGCCTTTGCGCACGATGCGATGGTGGCGCTGGTATTGATCGGAGTGGTGCTCTTCGGATTTCAGGTTTGGATCAATAACGTGCAGACTTTGCCCAGCGATTTCTTCTCCGACAAGGCTGTTGCCTCCGTCGCGGGTTTGGGTGGAACAGGCGCGGGCGTCGGCTCGATGATTTTTATTTTCAGTACGGGGTGGGTCGTGGACCACTTTTCGTACGTGCCCGTGTTGGTGACGGCAGGTCTGCTCGCCCCTTTTGGGACTCTAGTTCTATTTGCGCTTTCTGGTCGCATCGAGCGCGTGTCCCTAAAGCCGTCGCTAAGACTTGCGGTTGGTTGAAGTCGGTTAATCAAGGAGCCTGATTGTGAGCAGTTCGTTCGATCTGAATGGGAAGGTAGCGCTCGTCACTGGTTCATCGTCGGGTATAGGCCGTGCCACCGCCGTGGCGTTGGCCGCGAATGGTGCCCGAGTGGCGATCAATTTTCATCGCAACGAAACGGGAGCCGGCGAGGCGCGTGCCCAAATCACTGCTGCCGGCGGGAGCGCAATCGTCATTCAAGCGGACGTGACGCGAGCGAGCGAGGTTCAGGCGCTGATCGAACAAACGGTCGCTGAGTTCGGACCCATCGACATACTGGTGAACAATGCCGGATCGTTGGTTGAGCGTCTAACGATTTTGGAGCTCAGCGAAGAACGTTGGGATGAAGTGATCGATCTGAATCTCAAGAGCGCCTTTCTCTGCTGCCGGGCCGTGGCTGGTTCGATGATGGAGCGCCAGGCAGGTGCGATCATCAACCTCTCTTCGATCGCGGGGCGCAATGGTGGGGCACTGGGCTCGATCCATTACTCGACGGCTAAGGGCGGCGTGATCACGTTTACTAAAGGCCTGGCCAAGGAGCTGGGCCCTTTCGGCGTGCGCGTCAACGCGGTCTCGCCTGGAGTGATTGACACTCCTTACCACGAACAGTTTTCGTCGCCAGAGATGATGAAGACGTATGCAGGCATGATTCCGTTGGGCAGAATTGGTACTCCCCCCGAAGTAGCCAATGTCATCTGCTTCCTGGCCTCAGACGCAGCCAGCTACCTTGCCGGCGAGACGATCGAGATCAACGGTGGGATGTTCATGGATTGATCCGAACCAGAGAGTCGACCATGCGACCGTTCAGAGAAATGATCATTAGCAATCATTCAAACATGTGGAGCCGCCGCTTCTTGGTCATTGTGCTAGCGCTCGCTTCGATCACCTTGCCGGCCGTTCCGCTACTGGCTCAGGATGCGCGTGAGTTGGAGCAAGAGCGTATCGCCAGCAGGAAACTCAAAGGCGAGCACCCGCTGGTTGAGCTGATGCGAACGCGCAAGTCTTCTTTGCGTCCGGAATTGCTGGGCATTCACCCGCGTGTCTACGTTACGGATAAAGAGCTCGCTGAATTGCGCGAGCGCAGTCGCAATTCACACCGCGAACTCTGGCAGCGGGCAATCAGCCACGTACGGGCACTTGCAGCCGACCCGCCGCCGCCACCCGCGGAGCAGCGCCGCCAACAGAATGACGTCGGCATAGCAATCGCCGAAGCGGCCTTCATCTACAAAATCGAAGGCGATACGAAGTATCTCAACGCCGCGCGTAAATATATGGACGCGGCCGTCAGCTATGACATCTGGGGTTATGCCAGCAACAAGCCGAACGTCGATCTCGCCGCAGGTCATCTGCTCTATGGCCTGGCCTGGGGTTATGACTTGCTCTACCACGATCTAACTGAGAAAGAGCGGACGCGTTATCGCGAAAAACTGATCAAGCAAGCGCGCTTGATGGCTGAGTATTTCAAACCAAAGCCCGGCAAATCCTTCGCCTACAGCCAGAATCACACCTTCATTCCCATTACCGGCCTAGGCGTCGCTGCCTATGCGCTTTACGACGAGACAACCGAAGCGCCCGCCTGGGCCAGCCTGACGCGAGCCATTTACGACCGCGTGTTGGCGACCTATTCGCAGGATGGTTATTACTACGAAGGCTTTGAATACTGGATCTTCTCCACGCCCTGGCTGGTCCATTATCTCGACGCTCACGCACACGCTACCGGCGAAGACCTGTACGATCGGCCGGGCTTTCGTTCGATGCACCAGTATGTCGCGCACTCGATGCTGCCGGGCGGTAATTACGTCTTTGATTTTGGCGACATCTTCGAAGGACCACTAACGCGCGCAGGCAAAGGCGAGGAGTATCCACGGACTCATCCGCAGGGACATTTCAATACAAACTACAACTTGCTTTATCGCCTGGCGCAACGCTTTCAAAGCGCCGAGGCACAAGGAGTGGCTGAGTGGCAGCGGCGACTCGGTCAAGTCAACGCGGAAGACTTTTGGTCGCTGGTTTGGTACGACGCGAACCTCAAGCCCTTTTCCATCGAGCAGCAACCTGCGTGGCACTACTTTCCGGATCACGATGTCTTCTACTGGCATAGTGATTGGTCAAAGAACGCAACCGCATTTGCATTTAAGTGCGGCCCGCCGGAAGGCCACCACACGGAATCCCTGCTGCGACAGTTTCCCGATTGGCGTTTATCATCCGGCCACGCACATCCAGACGCGAACAGCTTCATCATTTTTGCGCGCGGTGAGTATCTCACCGGCGACACGGGTTACGCCGGACTGCCCATGACCGAGCATCACAACACATTGCTCGTCAACGGGAAAGGTCAGGCAAAAGAAGGCGACGGTCACGACGTGTTTGCCGGCGTGCCTTACGAACTGCTGAATCGCATACGCATCACCCAGGTAAAGGTTGAGCAAAACCAGGTCGTTGTGCGGGGCGATGCGACTGCGGCTTATGGGCCGCAGCTGGGCTTGAAAAAGTTCGTGCGAGAGTTTGTTTATTCTGCAGACAGAAGATTCAGGATCAGTGATGAAGTGGAGTCGACCAACCCGGCGACCTTCACTATTTTGTTACATTCAGACGGCCCCATTGAGACCTACCTCGGTGATCGGTTCATGATCAATGCGGGAAGAGTGAAGATGTTGGTCGACCCCAGAATCGAAGAGTTGCAGGAGTCGACCGTTGGACCGCCGAGACTCAGACAAATACTGAGCGCAATCGAAGCGAACACTGTTATGGCTCCCGGCCCTCCCGGATCTGTGGATAAAGGTCCACGTCAGATACGAGGCCAGAAGCTCTTGATTTCCAACCGCGTGCCAACCAGCAGCGCGCGAATTTCGCTGCGTCTGAGCATTGCAGAATAAGAGGATGACTGTTCCATCTCATTCACACCGTGGCTTCAGCCCGATGAACAGAAGGCTTCTCAAAAGAGTCCCGAACCGTTTCAACGGTTTCTGAGTGGCCTGGAGGTAAACCGTTGAAACGGTTTCGAAGGAATAAACAGACGCTGATCACCCGGTTGAAACCGGGTGAGAATGAAAGGGTCCTGGTATCCAGCTACCAGAGTTCGAGGGAAAATCATTGAATAGAGTGAAGACCAAGCTGGTTGGTTTGCTGTTTCTGCTCGTAGCGACATCACCGGTATGGTGCGCGCCGCGAATCAAGGTCCTCAAACTAGCGGTGACGAACCCCACTGACCAATTGCGCCAGCACGAAAACATAGTCGTCAGCGTCGCGGATTTGAAGCGTATCGCCCCCGACTTCAAAGCAGGAGATGTCATCGTAACTACCAGCGAAGCTGCCACGCTCGAAGAAGACACCCGGACTTTGCAGACGATCGAGTTGCCCTCGCAGGCAGACGACCTCGATGGCGATAACAAATACGACGAGCTGGCATTTCAGATTGAATTGAAACCAAAGCAAACGTGCATCGTCACGATCGCCTATGGCGAAACGGCCACCATGCAACGCTTGCGCAGTGACTACCCGAAGCGTACTGCCGCGAAGTTTACGATGAAGTTTGACGGGCTGGCCTGGGAATCAGAGGCCAGCGCGTGGCGAATATATTTTGACAAGCGCAACGCCATCGATATGTTCGGCAAGCGCCGCCCCGGTCTCTATCTCGAAATGTTTGGCGCGCCGGAGTATGTCTACCATTGGGAGTCGCCCCTGGGGCGCGATATCTATCGCATTGGCGATGCAATGGGAATCGGAGCAGTTGGGGCTCTGGTTGAGGGCAAGGTCGTCAAGGTTTCCGACGTGGCCGAACGTAACTGGCGAATCATCAATGCCGGTCCAGTGCGCGTCATCGTCGAACTGACTTACAAGGGCTGGAAGGTCGGCGGTCGCGAAGTAAATCTCACCAGCCGGATGACACAATGGGTAGGCAAGCATGGCTTTGAGCATCGGATAACAGCGGAAGGTGCGAATGGGTTGACTCTGGTGACCGGAGTTGTGCGGCACCCAGGTCTGGCGGAAAAAGTGTTTCAGCCTACCGCGGCTGAACCCGCACTGGTACGCCTTTGGTGGGGACCTCAGGTGGAAGAAGAAGGTCCGCCAGCGACCGCGATCCATAATCTTACCGATCAGAATTTGGGGTTGGCGATCATTGCCTCGGGCGGGGAAAGCAAAATTCCCGGCGACGATTCGCTTAACTTGTTAGTCCAGCCGCAGTTCGCGAATGGCCAGGCCAGCTGGTATGTGCTCGGCCTGTGGGATCAGGAAAACAGCGAAAGTCTGCTGACGCTCGCGCGCAGTGCGCAAGAAAAAGCTCGTCAGGGCTCATTGGTTTTGGCCCCGAACGGGCCTATGACGTTTGCCGCTTTTGTCGAACGAGTACGCGAGGCCACGCGACGGATTACTCAACCGGCCCACGTTGAGATTCTCTCGCGAGAAGCTGCGCCGCAATCAGCCCCGCTGGACACGTTGCAACCCGCTCGCAGGAAGACCTACGCCGAAGCGATCGATCTTCTAAGGCAATCGGCCGAACGCACGGCGACGAAATGGGAACCAATCGTTTCACAAACTGGTGCGGCAGATTTTGCGCGCGACAAGGGCCTGGGCTTTTTTACTGAAGGCGACAACCAAACGGGCGAGTGGAAGCAGCAGCAGGGTTTCTATTGGACTGGAAATTTCTGGGTCGGCGAACTCTGGCAGCTCTACGCGAAAACCCGGGACGAACGCTTCCGCCGTTGGGCCGAACTGTGGAATGCCAAGCTGATTGGTAAGGAGTCGACAGAGAATCACGACGTTGGCTTCCTCAACTACTACTCATCCGTTTTCGCTTACCAGCAAACGGCAGACAAGAAATATCGAGAGAGCGGCTTGCGCGCGGCTGAGCGTTTGAAGGAACTGTACAATCCGATAACTGAGTTGGTCGCCGCGTGGAACGTCGGTGGCGACGACACCATTATCGACACGATGATGAACCTGCAAATCTGGTGGTGGGCAGCGCGGGAGACGAATGATCCCGAGTGGCGCGCGCTGGGTCTGAAACATGCCCTCAAGTCCGCGGCGTGGCTGGTTCGCGCTGACGGTTCGGTGGCCCAATCAGTTCACTATAACCCAGGTGATAGCCGGCAACAGTTCACTTCGGCTGGTCCGGCGCCCCAGGCCGTAGACGTTCCTAACAACGCGAAAGCAGGAGAACAAATTTTCACGCACACGCATCAGGGCTTCGCAGCGGATACGACCTGGTCACGCGGTGCCGGCTGGGCGCTTTACGGGTTTGCGGTCGCCTACAGCGAAACCAGGGATCCGCGACTGCTCGCCACCGCTGAGAAGATTGTTAAGTATGAGTTGGACCATCTGCCGGAAGACGGTGTGCCGTGGTACGACTTCGTTGATGAGGGAGTGCATTTTCGGAACCGCGATACGTCGGCTGCCGCATTGATTGCGGGTGGGCTTTTACGGCTGTCTGAAATCTCGCCCGACAAAGCCCGCGCTGAAGTGTATCGGCGCGAGGGTGAGCGAATCGTGCAATCACTAATCGACCGTTATTTGACGCCCGTGAGCGCTGGGGGCGGGACCCCTCCTGGTGTTTTGCGACACGGATCGACTACGCGGCCCAGCGACACCACTCTCATATACGGCAATTATTACTTGCTCGAGGATTTGCTTTGGCTTGACCAGCATAAGAAGTGACAACAGAAAGAAGGTAACCATGAGTACACAGATGAGCGAAACAAAAGATCAACTGATATTTCGGCATACCAACAAACAGAAAGGCCGACACACGTCAATCACGCCGGCAAACAGCGTTATGAAACACCTGGTTTACGGTCGCGTGATACTCGACAAAGATGTTCCCGCTGTGAAATTTTCAACCGGCGCTCTCGAAACGGGCCTGATCTGCCTGGCGGGCGAATGCACAATCATCGCGGACGGCCAATTAAACACACTCGGACAGTATGATTCGATCTATTTGCCGCGTGACACCAACGTCGAGATCACAACAGACAATTCAGTTGATCTGGTTGAGTGTTCGGCTGAAGTTGAAAATAGATATCCGCTTCAGGTCGTAAGGTATGCGGACGTTGAAAAAGACGCATCGCTGAAATTCAAGACTGGCGGCCCCTCGGCTAGTCGCATCGTAAACATCACGCTCGGCAAAAATGTTGAAGCGGGTCGCATTCTCGCCGGCTTCACCACTTCCGAGCCGGGTCACTGGACCAGTTGGCCGCCGCATGAACACGCTGCGATCCTCGAGGAGCTATACGTTTATTACGACATGCCGGCGCCCTCTTTCGGTGTGCAATTTGTTTACACGAATCCCGATGAACCAGAGTTCGTTGGCATTGTGCGGGACGGCGACGCGGTGATCATGCCGAAGGGTTTTCACCCAAACGTTTCCGTGCCCGGTCATGCGATCAACTTCGTGTGGATGATGGCCGCTCATCGAGAAGTAGAGGATCGGCAATTCGGAGTTGTGACCGTGCAGCCGGGCTTCGAACAGGCCGGCAGCGGTCTCGAAGCGAGCCGGAAGTAGTCGATTCACAGACGTGTAGTGGCGTGCCTACGGCCCTCAGAATGTTTGGGGAGACGGTAATGCATATGAGAGCTAGCAAACCTGTAAGGATCGTGCTTTTCATTCTTATTTCAACAGTCGCAGTAGTCGCTCAACGAAAACCCAGCCAGGCCACGCGTCCGGTGGTCGTGATGTCGGCGCAATCGCTTGATGATCTCAAGCAGAAACTGCAACCCGGAAATAAGACGGAAGAGTTAATCGACAGTGCTGGCATGCAACTTCGCGTGGCAGTGCAGCATGAAACGAACAAAACCGGCGCCCCCGCCGAATTGCACGACGCTTCCGATGATGTCTATTACGTCCTGGAAGGATCAGCGACTCTCTTGCTCGGCGGCAAGCTTGACGCGCCGAAAGAAGTAGAGCCCGGCGAATGGCGCAGTCCTAAAATCGTCGACGGCAAGACGTTTGAAATCACCAGCGGCGATCTGGTTGTCGTGCCGCGCGGTACGCCGCACCAACGCAGTACTCCAAACAGGAATTTCACCATGATCTTAATCAAGATTTACGCCGAGCCGTTGAAAGCGGGAGCTCCGAAGCCAACTTCTTTGAGCAAACCATGAGAGAAAAAGTCGTGGATGCGGAACAAGCATCCTCGCTGCCAGAGTCTCTGAGCGAAGTCTCGTCACCTTCGGCCGCGGAGCGTGCGAACACCGGCGGCGCGGCCTCAGTTTTGAGCAATTTGAATACCCGCATCGGCCGGTATCGCTGGAAGATCTGCGCGCTACTCTTCTTCGCTGCCACTATTAACTACGTTGACCGCCAGGTCATCGGCATTCTCAAGCCGACACTAAAGACCGAACTTGGCTGGGATGAGATCGCTTACAGCAACATCGTTTTTTGGTTTCAAGCGGCATATGCGTTGGGCTTCATCCTTATGGGTCGCCTGATGGATCGCTTTGGCACGCGCAAAGGCTTCTCGTTTGCGGTTCTTTTCTGGAGTTTGGCGGCGATGGCCCACTCGTTGGCTAGTTCGGTCATGGGGTTTGGTGCGGCCCGCTTTGCCCTCGGGCTGGGCGAGTCAGGAAACTTTCCGGCCTCGATAAAAACGGTAGCCGAGTGGTTCCCAAAGAAGGAGCGCGCGCTGGCGACAGGCATCTTTAACGCTGGGACAAACGTGGGCGCGATCGTCACGCCACTGACTGTGCCATGGGTAGCCGGCCATTTCGGTTGGCGCATGGCGTTCATCATCACAGGAGGGCTCGGCTTTATTTGGGTGGTTGCATGGCTCGTGATCTATCGCAAACCTCATGAACATCCGCGCGTAAGAAAACCGGAGTTGGATCATATCAATTGCGATCCGCCTGAAGCGGAAGCGAAAATCCCCTGGGTGCGACTGATCCCTCATCGTCAAACCTGGGCCTTCGCCGTGGCTAAGTTCATGACCGATCCGGTCTGGTGGTTCTATTTGTTTTGGATCCCCGGCTTCCTGCACGATCAATATCACGTTCCTGCCGACAGCATCACCAGTTTCGGCCTGCCGCTCGTGGTGATTTATCTCGCGGCTGACGTGGGTAGCATCGGCGGCGGCTGGCTTTCCTCGATGCTCATCAAGCGCGGGTGGACGATCAACGCCGCGCGTAAAACGGCCATGTTGGTTTGCGCGCTCTGCGTGGTGCCGATCGTATTTGTTTCGCAAACCTCGAACATTTGGGTTGCGGTCGCGCTCATCGGACTGGCGGCCTCTGCGCACCAGGGCTGGTCGGCTAATGTCTTTACGATGACGTCCGATCTATTTCCGCGCCGCGCTGTCGGCTCTGTGGTAGGCATCGGGGGAATGGCAGGAGCGGTTGGCGGCATGTTAATCGCCAAGGTGGTCGGTTACGTGCTGCAATGGACGGGCAGTTATTTCCCCATATTCATCATCGCTGGTTCAGCCTACTTGACCGCGCTGTTGGTGGTGCATCTGCTGGTCCCGCGATTTGCTCCCGCGGGAGTTGAACAGGAAGGAGCGGCTTGATCCTCGACGCGTTCAAACTCGAAGGCAAGATCGCGCTGGTGAGCGGCGCTTCGACCGGACTCGGACAGGCCATCGCGATCGGACTGGCGGAAGCCGGCGCGGACGTTGCTTGTCATGGCAATACGCACGCGCCTGAAGGCACTTGCGCTGCGGTAACCAAAGCCGGTCGAAAAGCATTTGCGCTGACCGGCGACCTGGGCGACCGCGAAACACCGCGACGTTTGATAGAAAGTACCATCGACCACTTCGGCAAACTCGATATTCTCGTTAACAATGCCGGCACGATTCGGCGTGCTCCCGCGACCGAGTATTCAGAAGACGATTGGGCGACGGTAATCGAAGTAAATCTCTCCAGTGTCTTTAGGATGGCCCAGCTGGCTGGGCGGTACATGATCGAGCGGGGCGGCGGAAAGATTCTTAACATCGCGTCACTCCTTTCGTTTCAGGGAGGGATCACTGTGCCGGCCTATGCCGCTTCGAAGGGCGGCGTGGCTCAATTGACCAAGGCACTAGCGAATGAGTGGGCCGCGAAGAATATTAACGTGAACGCGATCGCCCCGGGCTATATGCGCACCGGCAACACGAAAGCGTTGCAACAGGATGAAGCACGCAACCGGCAGATACTTGAACGGATTCCTGCAGGACGTTGGGGCGAACCGAAGGACCTGCGTGGTGCGGCTGTTTTTCTGTGTTCAGCGGCGAGCGACTATATCAACGGTCACGTGCTGCTGGTTGACGGTGGTTGGATGGGACGTTAACAAAATCTGGGAATTAGCATGTCAAGATTAGGAATCTGGATATCATTGTTGCTGTTATTGTTCGTCGTCTCCGTGCGCCTAAGCGAGGCACAGGCGCCGAGCTCGTCACTGCCCGCCAGCATTCAAACATCGTCCTTCGACAAAGAAGTCACGGACTTCTTCACCAGGGAGATGACCGCCCATCTCAATGAAATCAAGTCCTACGAACCAGCGCCCGATAAAGTTTTTGGCGCCGGCACGACGGGGGAATACACCTGGGGCAGCTTCATGAACGCAATTGGGGCTTTTGCCGCTATGACTGATAGAAGCAAGCTCGGCGATCGTGACCTGGCTCGCGAGGTGGGCCAGGTGGGTTTACTGGAATACCGCCTGAAGAGCACTCGTTTCTCGCAATTGTATGGAGTGTTGGCGCTGAGATATTTCGGCGGGAAGCTCGACACTAATCCGGTTTGGCAAAGTCTCAACGAGGAACAACGAGAGCAATGGCGGCGCTTCCTCGACGTTTCCGCCTTTTATGATCCAAAGACAGAGCAAGTTATTAAGCTGCCGGAAAACTATCTGGGAGTGGCGGCGCGTATCGCCAGTGTCAGTTATCAACTTGGCCTGCTCAAAGATCGGGCGTTAGTTGACAGTGTGATCACGCGGGCTGCGCAGCCCTTCCTTAGCCAGGGCATCTATGCCGATGATGGACCACCGACAGGGCGCTTTGATCGCTACTCAAACGAATACGCGCGGTTCGTCTGGGAAGCGGCTGAGAGTGCCGATCGGAAAGATCTTCTCGCTGCGGTTCGACCTTCTCTAAAGGAGCAGATGCGTCTGTGGTGGGACCTGGTTCTACCCGACGGCTATGGCTATGCGTGGGGTCGAAGCGTGGGTGTCGTTAGTTACATGGACACGCTGGAGATCGTCGGCTTTCTCGCCGAGCATCCTGAATTCCGCCCGGCGCCACTCGAGCAACTGGCCAGCGCTTATTACCAGGCCTGGGAATGGCTACGGCGCGATTACAACGATAAGACGCACGTGCTTTCTGTTTTCGCTTTCGGGCGTGGTAACTATTCCTACATCAGTCGCGACCGCGAATGGCAACAGACAATAAATTTTTTTGGCAAAGGCTCGTTGGCCCATGCGCGATTCATGAAAGGGCTCAAACGCGAGCAGGTCGCAACCTTTCCGGCTGAGATTGTGCGGCCGGATGTGGCTCGCTTTGTATTCTTTCGTCAGGGTGAGCGATCGGCCGGAGTCTGGCTGGTGCGCCAGGGGTCGCTGTATTTCACTTTGCCCATCACTACCGGCACTAAGCCGGGCGTCGCCGACTATCTGCCTGCGCCGCATGGTCTGGCCGGATTCGCGAATCCAGTCGAACAGGTTTATGCGTCGCTCGTTCCCTTCCTGCAACTGGCCGACGGAAGGACCCTGGTTGCAGCCGATGGCGCCGATGAAATCGCACCGGGTGCCGATGGCAAGTCTTTGCGTGTGGTTTGGCGACGCTGGGCACAACTCGGTACCAAGTCGGGAGAATTGGTCGATCCGCATATCACCAGCGAAGTGATTTGGCGCATCGTTGGAGCCACGTTGACGCGTGATGAAACAATCAGATCAGAGGAAGACATTACCGTGTACCGTTGGTGGGTTGCCTTGCCTAGCACGCTCAATCGCGACAGCCTGCAAGGGGGTTCGGAGCGGCAGGATCTCCTGATGGATGAAACTTCGGGTCTCTTAATAACCGTCAAGGCCGACTGGCCCGTCGGCATTTCGGCCTGGGCGCCAGGCGATAACGCGCTTGGCCGGGGTGCCCGTCGAGGAGTACCGCTTCATTTGATTTACGAGTCGCCAAATTTACATCTGGCCGCCAAACAGGGTATGCATTGGCGCATGACGATCAAACTCCAGAAGAATCTGGGACGGTTTGATTAATGACATTCATATTTCGGAATACTTAAAGCTGGAAGAAACGACTATGTCAGCCATTGAACAGATAAAAACAAAACACACAAACTGGGACAACGTTCCGGTCGAACAATTGGAGCCGGGCATTGAGCGGCAAATGATCGTCGGGGCAAACCTGATGATCTGCCGGCTGCGCATCGGACCAAACATCGTCACCCCTCCGCATGATCACCCACATGAACAAATGACAATAGTTGAGCGGGGGCGAGTGCTTTTTACGATTGGCGACGAACAACGGACCGCTCAAGCCGGTGATGTGCTTCACTTTCCTCCAGGCGCGTGGCATGGGGCGACGATGCTGGACGAAGAAGTGATTCTCATCGACCTTTTCTCACCCATAAGAGAAGACTTTTTGACTTAGTAGAGTAGACCTTAGTCAGTTTTAGTGGCATAGACTTTAGTCTGTGTTTCGCTCGCAGCCAGAGACGGAAGTCTGTGCCACTAACGGACTATAGTCCCCACAAACAGATGAGCCTCAGTATCAAATCGAAAGATAAATGCAGCTGGGACCTTCTCAGTCTGGGCGAAGTTATGCTGCGTTTGGATCCCGGCGAACGCCGCATCCATACGACGCGTAATTTTCAGGTCTGGGAAGGTGGCGGCGAGTACAACGTAGCTCGCGGTCTGCGTCGTTGTTTCGGGATGGAGACGACCATTGTCACCGCGCTCGCTGAGAATCCCGTCGGCCGGCTAGTACAGGATCTCATTTATCAGGGCGGCGTCGATCAATCACACATCAAATGGGTCGACTTTGACGGTGTGGGCCGTAGTGTCAGAAATGGCTTGAATTTTACCGAGCGTGGCTTTGGTCTGCGGGCCGCTCTCGGTTGTTCCGACCGAGGACATACCGCCGTGTCGCAATTGAAGCCCGGCGACATCGACTGGGAAAGAATTTTCGGCGACCAAGGTGTTCGCTGGTTTCATACTGGCGGAATTTTCTGCGCCCTCTCGGAAACGACGCCGCAGGTAGCCCTCGAAGCGATGGCAGCCGCTCGGAGACACGGCACAATCATTTCCTATGATCTAAACTATCGCGCTTCGCTTTGGAAAGACATCGGTGGATCGGGGCAGGCGCGCGCAGTCAACCGCGAACTGGCACCTCTAATAGATGTCATGCTGGGCAACGAAGAAGACTTCACCGCGGCTCTTGGTTTCAAAGTGGAAGAGCTGGATTCGCAACATTCAAAACTCGAGGTCGCTAACTTTGAGAAAATGATTGAGCGTGCCGTCCGCGAGTTCCCTAATTTCCAAGTAGTCGCCACCACGTTGCGCCATGCCCGAACGGCGACGCTGAACGATTGGGGCGCGATCTGTTTCGCCGACAGCCAGTTTTATCAAGCGCCCACGCGCGAGAACCTGGAAATTCTTGATCGAATTGGCGGCGGAGACTCTTTCGCTTCCGGATTGATTTATGGTTTGCTCGCTGGCAGGGGACCGCAGTGGGCAGTTGATTGCGGCGCTGCGCACGGTGCGCTCGCAATGACGACTCCAGGTGACACGACAATGGCCACGCTTAGCGAAGTTGAGAAAGTGATGAAAGGCGGAACCGCGCGGGTAGACCGCTAGCTTTTTGAAGTCATGGACAAGCCCGAAGTTCTAAAACGCATTCGTTCCACAGGCTTAATACCGGTGGTGCGCGCCGAGTCCTCTGATCAGGCGATGCGCGCGGTGGCAGCTTTGAAGGACGGCGGCCTCGATGTACTCGAAGTAACAATGACCGTACCCGGGGCGATTGAGGTGATTCGGATCTTAGCAGCCGAGTGCGGCGATGAAACATTGATTGGCGCCGGCACTGTTCTCGATCCGGAAACAGCGCGAGCCTGCATCGAGGCCGGCGCAAAATTCATTGTTAGCCCCGCGCTTAACGAAGAAACGATCAGGTTCTGCCGCGATCAGGGCGTCGCAGTTTTCCCCGGCGCTCTGACTCCGACTGAGGTGGTGCGCGCCTGGAAAGCCGGGGCTGACGCGGTAAAAGTTTTTCCGGCCGGCGCGGTTGGTGGCGCCAGTTACCTAAGAGCATTAAAAGCTCCCCTGCCACAGATTGAATTAATTCCTACCGGCGGCGTTTCCCTGAAAACTGCGTCCGACTTTATCAAGGCCGGCGCGATGGCCCTCGGCGTCGGCGCCGATCTCGTCGATCCCCAAGCCTTGCGGGAAGGTAACAGCACGTTGATCACCGGGCGCGCGCGTCAGTTTCTAGGGATTGTGCAACTAACTCGGGGCTCATGCAGTTGAGCTCGATGTGGATTTTGTTACGAGGCAGATCGATTTCTTCCGTATAACTCATGCATATAACTCACGCAAGTTCGGCAAAGTGGGAAACACCGCGCGCCCAATCCTAGATATTTTGTTTCGACGTCAAGAGGCCAGCCCTCCGCACAGGACACAAAACATTCAAGTCATTATGAATCACTATGCGAGCCATTTGTGTTTTTCTCTTTTGCCATTCGTTCGCGTTTTTTACGGTGTAGTACCATCGGTTCCAGTTATTTCTTGCCATATTTTGGCCACTTGTGAAGATCGGTTCTCGGGCGTTTCGGATTGTAAGTGTTGGAGGGTTATGAGTTATTGGTGGAGCAGAGGGGGCTCGAACCCCTGGCCTCCGCATTGCGAACGCGGCGCTCTGCCAAACTGAGCTACTGCCCCACTAACGATGCATATTAGGAATCTGAACGGGTCGATGTCAAATTGCGTCCTTCGCCTCCATAGCTTCTGCCACTTCTTAGGATGTTTTGGGCGTTCAAGTTAGCAGACTTGCAGTCAGGAAGGGGGCATGCCCCCGCTAATCGTTCTTCTAAACTATTAGCGCAAGAAAAGGAGCGGGGGCATGCCCCCTTCCTGACTGCGAGTTAGGTATGATGTCGTACGTGCAGGCCAGCCATAGAGCACAGTCTCTACGGCCATCAAACTGGCCTTAAGTCAAACGGTTTTTCGCAGCGTTGATAGCCTCGGCAAGCTTCCCAACATTCTTTCCACCACCCTGGGCCAGGTCAGGTTTGCCGCCTCCGCGGCCGTCGATCGCAGCGCAGGCTTCGTGCATTAGCGCATTCATATCGCCCAAAGCGTCCGCCGATCTTGCGAACACAAGCCGGGCGGTATCGCCGTCGCGTGAACCCAATAGGGCGATGATGTTTGGATGTGTGATCAAAGCCAACGCTAGATGTTTCAGCGAATCGGCGTCGCGATCTTCGAAGACTTTGGTAATGACTGTCGGTCTGTCCAACGCTGGTGGCACCCGGTCACTACCACCACCCCAAGCGGGCTGCCCGCGTGGGGACCCCGGTCCGCCGCCGGTTTCGTTCCCAACAGCATTCTTCAACAGTTGTTCTGCTTCCACACCGCTCGCAATTTCTTCAAGTTCGCGCACTCGTCGTGCAAGTCTCTTTTGCTCTTCGATTATGTGCGACACGAGGGCGGGCGAGTCTTCGCGTCCGGCGCTGAACAACACCGCCACCTCCCGCGCCGTCCTGTTTGCCTTGCGATAATCAGCCAACGCACGAATGCCGGCCATAAACTGAATTCGCGTCAGACCCTTCGCCCGCTCCCAATTACGCACCGCGATCACGCCCACTTCGCCGGTTGATTTCGCGTGCGTGCCGCCGCAGGGGGTCAGGTCGAATTCCTCGATGTCAATCAATCGTAGTTCGCCCTGGCGCGCAGGTTCTTTGCGCAGCGGCAAATTCGCAGCCTCTTCAGAGGTCACCTGCCGAGTCCGAATCGGGCGACTCTGCCATATGATCTGGTTCGCCAGATCGACTGCCTGCTCGATGCGTTCGTCGGTAGGATTGTCGAGTGCCACGTCAATCTCGCATTCATGCTCGAGCACGCGAAAACTACGCGTGGGGGCATCGAACTGGCGGACAAATGCTGCCGAGAGAATGTGCTGCCCGGTGTGTTGCTGGATATGATCGAGCCGTCGCAGCCAGTCGACCTGGCCATGAACTGTTTCGCCCACTTGCGGAATTGGACCCTGGACCACATGGATTACGCGTTCATTATCCGCATCCAGGCAATCCACGACACGCCCGTCCCCCAGGCTCCCTGTATCGTTGGGTTGGCCGCCGCCAGTGGGATAGAAGGCGGTGCGATCGAGCGTGACGGCCATCGTTCCATCGTCGCGTTCGTTCAGGTCAACTACGAACGCATCAAATTCAAGCAAATGCGAGTCGTTGTAATAGAGGCGTTCGGTTGCGGGCATGTTGACATCTTAATTTGCTCGTCAGCAAAGTCAAAAGGGATCCACAGATTTCGCAGATTACACAGATAGAAACCTGCTCGAAAGATACTAGCTCTGTTAGTAGTTTCAATTCGTTGTCTGCATTCCCCCTCCCGCCGGGAGGGGTTCAGGGGAGGGCCTGCGCCGAACCAATCAAACATTTCATTAACGCGCGGCCTCGATGGGCGCGCGCTGTTCTTGAATGCTTGAACTCAGCACACCAAATCCTGCAACCTAAGAAGATATCGGCGCGATAATTCCTACTCCCGGTGAGATTGACCTCATTGAAACGACGCGCGGCCATCGAGGCCGCGCGTCTTCGTTGTGAAGGAGCTAAGACGCCAGGCCCTCCCCAACACTCCCAGAGAGAGGGAGTAGGCGAGAATAGAAAATGCAAATCAGGACACTAGTGCTTTGCTTTGCCAGTTGCGGGAATCTGCGAAATCTGTGTAATCTGCGGATCAAATGATGAATAGGCTGAGAGTTACTATCGCGCGTGCCGCGTCCCTGTCACTATTACTGCTGACGATCAGCATTGCTGTCGCCAGCCAGACCCAACCACTCAAGATCCATTACCGCCTGGGAATGCCGCATCCGAATTCCCATCTGTTTGAAGTAGGGATCGAAGTGGAGACCCCGCCCGATACCGCCATAACGTCACTCGACTTCCAGATGCCGAAATGGTCGCCGGGGCGTTACGCGGTCTTCGACTTTGCCAAGAACGTGCAGGAGTTTTCCGCGGCGGCCGGCATCTGTCCACCGAAATCCAGATGTGATATGGCCATGCGGCCGGTGACACGATTGGATGACCAAACTTGGCGCGTGCCCATTATGAACAGTAACAGCCTGACGATCAGCTACAAGGTCTTCGCGAACGATCTGTCCGGCACGTTTTCGCAGCTCAACGCGCGACACGCAAACTTCAACGGCGGCTGTGTCTTCATGTATATCAGCGGACACAAGCCCGACCCGGTTGAGCTGACGATCGATCCGCCGGCCGGCTGGAGGATCGTGAACGGAAGAACAGATAACCTGCAACAACGCGAATGGCAGTTTCCTAACTACGACGTTTTGATTGACACGCCTACCGAGGTGGCGCCCGATTGGACCGAAGATGATTTCAAGGTTGACGGTAAGACCTACCGCGTTGTCGTGCACTCGCTCGGTAGCGAAGGGGGAAAGCGCGCGGCACTGGTGCGGGATCTGGAAAAAATAGTGCGGGCCGAAACGGCGATGTGGGGTCCGCCGGAATTCGATTCGTACATTTTTCTTTTTCACTTTGCCGCCGACGATCGTTCCGGGGACGGCATGGAGCATTTGAACTCGACGCAGATCATTATGCCGGGCGCGCTGGCCGACGCGGGAACTTACGAGGAAACGCTCGATGCGGCATCGCATGAATTTTTTCACGTCTGGAACGTGAAGCGGCTGCGGCCGCTCGAGTTGGGCCCCTGGGATTTCACGCGGCCGGCAAACACGCGCGGTTTGTGGATCGCCGAAGGGTTTACGAATTACTATGGCCACTTGATGCTGCGACGGGCCGGCCTCTGGGACGATGCGCGATTTCTGCATCGAGAGACCGAGACGATTAATGCAATCGAGAACGCGCCCGGCAGCCGCTTAATGAGCGCGGAGGACTCTTCTTTGTCAGCCCCTTTCATTGACGACGCGCCACACGCGCAACGAACCAACCTGGCTAATACGGCCATCAGCTATTACCCCAAAGGTGAATTGCTGGGGATGGTGCTTGATCTCCTGATTCGCGGGAGAACGCACGGCAAGAAATCACTCGACGACGTCATGCGCCGCATGTACGAAGAATTTTATTTACAGAGTCCGAACGCAAGCTATTACCTCCGCGGCCGAGGTTACAAGACGGAAGACTTCGAGCACACCGCTTCGATAGTTGCGGGGTTTGACCTGAGCGACTTCTTCAAACGTTACGCCCGCGGCGTTGAAGTTCCTCCCTATGACGAGGCGCTGGCGCAGGTGGGTTTAAAGCTAATACGGAAGACTCCCACTGCGCGGTACGACGCGGGCATCTCGCTGGAGCGGGAAAATCAGCAAAGCCTGACGGTTGAAAACATTCGCCCCGAATCGCCGGCAGAGAGCGCGGGCCTTGAGCCCGGCGACACACTCGTTTCAATCGGCGGCACGCTGGTAACGCGCGAGACGTGGACCAAAGTTCTGAGCCGTTACCGGGAAGGAGAGCACGTGAGCTTAGTCGTCCGGCGCGCTCGCGGCACAATGCAAATTTCGCTCAAGATTGGGCCGCCGGAGCACGTGGAGTTTGTGATTGAAGAGATGAAGGATGCTTCAGCGGAAGCGCGCGCCCTGCGCGCAGCTTGGATGAAAGGCTAGCAATATCAAAGAGCGGGGGCAGGCCCCCTTCCTGACTGCAAGTTTTCTTAGTTGAGCTTACAAGTGGTGACTCGTTCAACCCACCAACTTGCAAGTCTCAACTCAACCAACTTGCAGTCAGGAAGGGGGCTTGCCCCCGCTTCTTTCTTTCTAGGGCAGTAATCAAGATACGATGACGTCGATGGTCTCCGGCGCAATCTCAAATCTCATCGGCGTTGTCCCGATAACTTCACCGTCAACCTGGACCAGCGCATCGCCCATCGCGCGCGCCTGCGTGGCGTAGAGGTAACGGGCCCCGGCCGTGCCGGGCTTCACTCGTCCCTGCATCACCGCGCTCAACAGGTAGATGTAGCGAAGCCGGCTATAAGAGTCTATCAGCAGAATTTCAAATTCCGGTTTATCGATTTGAGCGCGCGGTGTCAGCATTGGCTATGCAGGCAAAGGTGACGGTGAATTGTTCGCCTGCGACTTCCATGATAAAGGAGGCAGGATTCCATCGCAGCAGAAACGCTATCCCCGCATACCAGAAGGCGCCTTTGCCTATGCGCCGTTTCAAGCCTGTACGGACAGTACGAGCGACGCTGGCATCTATTCCGATTCCGGCCATCAGCAGGAAGTATCTCTTCACGCCGCCGGCTTCATCGATGGCGCAGCCAATGTGAATACGGCGTGTCTTCTTACGGACGATTGCTTCAGCCGCGAGTTCCAGTTTGACTGGGAATTTGAGGTCATAAGCCAGCACGTTTGCGGTTCCGCGTGGCCAGATGGCCAGCCGCGTGTTTGTTCCCACCAGACCCTGGAGCGCTTCGTTGATGGTGCCATCGCCCCCGGAAACGATCACATCGGTCGCGCCCTTTGCTGCCGCCTCAGCCGCCAAACGCGTTGCGTCGCCGGCGGCTTCGGTGTTCATCAGCTCTACCTGAAGATTGCCAGCTTTTAGTAAGTCACAAAAACGCTCAATCTCAGCCGCGCGGTGAGATCCGCCGCGACCTGCATTTGGATTCGAGATGAGGACGGCTTTACGCTGATCCATTTGGCCGGGCTGGTCCGATTATTCCAGGCGATAGTTTGGCGCTTCTTTGGTGATGATTACGTCGTGTACGTGAGACTCTCGGAGGCCCGCGGAGGTGATGCGTATGAAGCGAGTCTTCTCCTGAAACTCTTTGATGTTGCTGCAGCCGGTATAACCCATGCCCGAACGCAGGCCGCCCACTAACTGCGTCGTCATCTCGGCCACGGTGCCTTTGTAAGCCACGCGGCCTTCGATGCCTTCAGGAACCAGCTTCGATTCGGCGTCAGTACCTTCTTGCGCATAACGATCGCGCGAACCTTCACGCATGGCCCCGATCGATCCCATCCCGCGATAGGTCTTGAACGAACGCCCCTGAAAGAGGATAACTTCGCCCGGCGCTTCTTCGGTGCCGGCGAAAAGCGAGCCAATCATTACGACATCGGCGCCGGTGGCAATCGCCTTGGCGACATCGCCGGAGAACTTAACTCCGCCGTCAGAGATAATCGGCACCCCGCTTCCGCGCGCCGCCTTAACACAGGATTGAATTGCCGTAATCTGCGGCACGCCGGCGCCAGTGACAACGCGCGTGGTGCAAATCGATCCCGGCCCGATGCCAACCTTCACGCCGTCAACGCCGGCTTCGATCAGCTCGCTCGTGCCTTCTGCGGTGCCGACGTTCCCCGCGACCAGTTGAGTTTTTGGGTGGCGGCCCTTGATATAGCGAACCGCGTCAATCACCCGCGAAGAATGTCCGTGCGCAGTGTCGATCACCAGGCAGTCAACGCGCGCCTTCACCAACTGATCGGCCCGCTCTACAAAATCTCCCGTGGCGCCAATTGCCGCCGCCACACGTAACCGGCCCAAATCATCTTTGGCGGCCGTCGGATACTTGATCGCTTTCTGAATGTCTTTTACGGTAATCAATCCTTTGATGCGCTTATCGTCGTCAACCACGAGAAGCTTCTCGATACGGTGCTTCTGCAATACTGCTTTCGCTTGTTCGAGGGTGGTGCCGACGGGCACACTCACCAGCGGTTGCTTGGTCATCACTTCCGCCACTGGAATGTCGAATCGGGTTTCGAATCGAAGATCGCGATTCGTAATGATGCCAACCAGATGCCCGTCTTCGTCCACAACGGGCACACCGCTGATGTGATAACGCTCCATCACGTGGAGAGCTTCGCGCACGGGCCGGTCAGGGCGAATCGTCACCGGATCGACAATCATTCCCGATTCCGAGCGCTTCACTTTGTCTACTTCTTCGGCCTGCCGTTCGATACTCAGGTTCTTATGAATCACGCCGATACCACCTTGCTGTGCGATGGCGATGGCCAGAGCAGCTTCGGTCACCGTATCCATTGCTGACGAGCAGAGAGGAATTTGCAATCGTATGCCGCGGGTGAATTGCGTCGAGGTATCGGTCTCGGCAGGCAGCACTTCAGAACGCGCCGGCAGGAGCAGGACGTCGTCGAAAGTCAGGCCTTCGCTAATATCAGAGGTAATCATTTTGTTCTAAATAACTCCTTAGGATTATGTGAATAAAGATCTATGCTCGGGTGTAGAGCCAGAATAAACAAAAATGCCCGCAGTTGTAAGCGGGCTTGGGGAAACACTTCTTTTCGATCGACTACTAACAGTTTGAACGAACCTCCCCTGGCGGCATCACTGTTTGTGTGACCGTGTATAGTAGCGGAGTTTTGCGATTAATGCTGTTTGCGAGCTGCAGCCCCGGCGCCGGCATGCTGACTCGCGGGGCTATCCGGCGTTGATACCAGTGCAATGCGGCAATGGCGCCCAGCGAGAGAACCGCCAGAATGATAATTGCCAGTAACAATGTCAGCAGCGGGGAACGAGAAGAGTGGGCATCGGTATAAACCAGAGACTTGGGGCGAATGCTCTGGTTTTCGTCGGGCGTTTCGCCTTTCTCGCGCAGCGTATTGGCGTATCCTTCGATCGCCTCCCGTTCATCGTAACCAATGTACCTGGCGTAGGATTTAATAAAGCTCTTATTAAAGATGCCGCCCGGCAGTCGCTTGTAATCATCGGTTTCGATTGCTTCCAGATAACGCATGGAGATACGGGTCTGTTCGGAAATGTCGCGCAAAGAAATGCCGCGCTCCTCGCGGGCAAGCCGCAACTTCTCTCCGATAGTGATGGCCATCTCCAAACGAAGCCGGCTCTTCTGCGTCGATCGCGGTGATGCGCAACTTGCGAGGCGGCTCCTGCCGGGAAACTCCCACTTGATCCCTGGCCGTATCGCGCGCAACTTCAAGCCTTAAAACAAGGCAGGCTGCTCTTGCGGCGCAATATAACGTTGCTTGTAAAAGTTGTCAAACTTTTGTACCTGCAAAAGGTTGCGCCTGTCTTGATTCTTGGGGCGGGCGGTGATAGCTTGAGGTGTTAACTGAACCGAACAAGTCGCTTTTAACTTCTACAACCAAAAGTGAGGACTGAAGAGATGCCTCTTGAAGCATTAGGAATGGTCGAGACTAAAGGCTTCGTGGGCGCGGTTGAAGCCGCGGACGCGATGGTCAAGGCGGCCAACGTTCAACTATTAGGAAAAGAGTACATTGGCGCCGGCTATGTGACGATCTTTGTTCGCGGCGATGTGGGCGCCGTCAAAGCTGCCACTGATGCAGGTGCGGCAGCAGCGCGGCGCGTCGGCGAGCTCGTTAGTGTCCACGTTATTCCCCGACCGCATGCTGAAGTCGAACGAGTGTTGCCCGTCAATGGCCGCACCGGCTTTAGCCCGGACGAACGGGCATTGCAAGGCGGCGCCCGCGGCCAGTTGGGCCAGGGCGAACAGGGACGAGCAATACAAGCCGGCGCGCGCGAGACGAATCGCGAAAGAACCAAGTAATTCATTGCCGATTGCCAAGTGCCGATTGCCGATTGCGCGCTGAGATGAGTTGATCTTAAGGTCAACTCGGAAATTGGCAATCGGGAATCGGCAATCGGAAATGGGGGGCAATATGTCGGCAGACAAGGATCTGATATCTGTGCAGCAGGCTCGAGATATGGTCGAGGCGGCACATCGCGCCCAGGTCGATCTGGCCCACTTCGATCAGGCAAAGATAGACCGCATTTGCGAGGCGATGGCAAAGGCTGCTCTGCGGGAAGCGGCCCGGCTGGGCGCGCTGGCGGTTGAGGAAACCGGATTTGGAGTTCCGGCCGACAAACAGGAGAAGAACCGCTTCGCTTCGGAGGACGTCTGGAATTATTTCCGTAACCTGCGCACCGTCGGTGTCGTTTCCGAATCGAAGGACATTGTAGAGATTGCCAGTCCGCGTGGAGTAGTGGCTGCGATCATTCCCTCCACAAATCCAACCTCAACCGCCATCTTCAAAGTGCTGATAGCAATCAAGTCGCGAAATGCGATTGTGTTGTCGCCGCATCCTTCGGCCGCGCGTTGTATAAATGAGGCCGTAAAGGTTATGCGCGAGGTTGCCATCAAGGAGGGATTGCCAGGGGACGCGATTGCCTGCATGACGACGGCGACCATCGAGGGGACTGAAGCTTTAATGAAGCACAAGCAAACGGCCGTTATCCTGGCGACTGGCGGCATCGGACTGGTGCGCGCTGCTTATTCTTCCGGCAAGCCGGCGTTCGGAGTTGGCCCCGGCAACGTCCCGGTGTTTGTTGAACGCTCCGCCGACGTTCCCAAGGCGGTGCAGGACATTCTTACCAGTAAATGTTTCGACAACGGTACGATCTGCGCTTCAGAACAAGCAGTCGTTGCGGATGCCCCGGTGGAGAACGCTGTGCGGGAACAGTTCAAACAGCAAGGCGGCCATTTCCTCAGCTCATCGGAAGCAGATCAACTGGCGAAAGTTGTCGTGACCCAACAGCGCTCATTAAATCCCGGCATCGTGGGGAAATCCGTGGAAGTGATTGCGAACATGGCGGGCTTGAGCGTGCCGCCCGGAACGCGTTGCTTAATCGCAGATGTAGGCGGGGTGGGCCGGGACTTTCCTTTGTCTATGGAAAAACTTTCGCCGATTCTGGCTTTCTATGTGGAGGACGGCATCGAACGCGGCGCGGCACGGTGCTTTGAAATCCTGAGCTACGGCGGCATGGGCCACACCGCCGGAGTACACACCCGCTCCCGTGAAGCCGCGGTGCGTTATGGCAGCGAAATGCCGGCGTCGCGCGTGACTGTGAATACACCGACCACGCACGGCGCGATTGGATTCTCGACCGCACTGCCGCCTTCGATGACGCTGGGTTGTGGTTCATGGGGTGGCAACGTTACTTCGGACAACGTCTCGCCGCTTCACTTGATGGACATCAAACGCGTCGCTTTCGAGACCAGGGCAGTCAAGAGTGCGCGGCCTGCAGTTGGAGCACAGAAGGTCGCCGCTCAGCCGCAGCCGCGAGCAACTGCTCCTGTTGCAGGTGGAAGCCGCGCGGCTAATGCATCTCCGGCTCAGCAGGTGGGCCCAGGCACGGTAAGCCGCCAGGAGATTGCGGCCATCGTCGATCGCTTTCTTGCTAACCGGCAGCCGGAACAAGCATCTGGTTCAGCGGAGCTTCACGCCACGACTTCACCACCACCATCGCAGCCCGGAATCGATATAGAGGCGGGAAGCATGTACGCTTCGCGGCGGGCGGCGCCGCATGCGGAGGCTGCCCCAACAGCGGTTTCCGAGCGCGGCGGCAATGGCGGCTCGTCTTCGGATGGGAGTCGAGGGAGCAGTGCAGCCGAAGCAAGCCAGAATGGTCGCGCGGCGGTAGATTTCGTGAGCGAAGACGATGTGCGGCGAGCGATTCAGAAAGGCGAGAAGATTTACATCAACTCCCGAACAATCATTACCCCGGCTGCGCGTGACATAGCGGACCCGGCGGAAGTGTTTGCGAAAGTTTGAAGAGCGCCAGTTGTCCGTTGTCAGTTGCAGCGGAAACGTATGTTGCTACTGACTACTAACCACTGACTACTGACATGTTTTTGGGCAAAGTCATTGGCACCGTCTGGTCAACGAAGAAAACGCCCGATCTCGAGGGCGTTCGATTTCTAATTGTGCATCCCTTCGACCTCGACAAAGAGCCGACACGAAATATTGTTGTGGTCGCGGATCGCCTGGGAGCCGGCGCCGGCGAGACAGTGATGTGCGCCTATGGCAAGGCCGCACGTACTGCAATCGGAAACCAGGACATGGCGATCGAAGCTGCCGTGGTCGGCATAGTCGATCGTGTCGATTTTGCCGAGACGCAATCGGAAGAGTTGCGCGAAGCAGCCCGCGAGTTGAGCGCTGGTGGGAACGGCAGACCCTAGGCATTGCCGATTTCCGATTGCCAATTGCCGATTGGTGATTGGAATCTTTGAGCTTATTATCCAGCCGATACCTGCTTCACCCGACGTCCCGGGCAAATTGGCAATTGAAAATCGGCAATCGGCAATGACTTCATGGCCAACGAAGAACTGATATACCGGCTGACTCGCGCGGTCTACGAACGCCTGGGTGCTGTTGATGAAAACACAGTCGAACAGTTGGTCACTGACATTTATCGAGAGATTCAGGCCGCCGGCGGAGCAAATGGCCGACACGCGCCAACCACCGAGCAGGCGGGATTCTCAAGCAGCGCCAGAGAGAATCAAGCGCGCGTCGAAGGTTCGGCCGATCGCTTTGTCGTTTCGGTATTTGGAGTAGATCATCCCGGCATCGTAGCCGGCGTGTCACAGATACTTGCCGACGCCGGTTGCAGCATCATTGATATCAACCAAACCGTGGTCAGAGGCAAGTTCGCAATGGTGATCATCGCGGACGCTTCGCGCTCCAGTGCGTCTGCTTCTGAATTGAAGGAACGCTTTCGCAAACAAGGCGAGCAATTGGGCGTTCGCATATACGCGCAGCGCGAAGACCTTTTCAACGCCATGCACCGGATATAGCATTGCCGATTTCCGATTGCCAATTGCCGATTGAAATACAGGGAACCTTTTTGATCCGAGTTCGGTGGAGGCGATTACAAATTGCGTTGACAGTAGAAAGATGAGTCCGGTCGCATCATCAACAAATCGGCAATTGGCAATCGCAAATCGGAAATCCCCTTATGTCTGAGCCGGAAATTTCGCGCCGATGTCCTTCATGTGGCGCATCGCTGCGTGGTCAGGCGCTGTTCTGTCCCCAGTGCGGTGAACCACTCACCCAGTCAAAAGAGATTCCCAGCGCCACTGAAGATGGTCCTACGGCGCCACCGGCAATTGATGTAACTCAGAGGGACGCGCAGGGACCGAACGCGGAAGCATCTGCCGGCCAGAAGGCCGGCGAGCCCCAGCGAAGGAAATCGGACAGTCCGCGTAGCCGGGACACCGCCGGTTCACCGGCTCCAGCAACCGGCAAGGCTCGCAAACAAATCCAGCGGGCTACGACGGCCGCGCGTGACGCGCTTGAAGATAACGTTCGGCCGCGGGTGGATAAGATTCGGAACGCCTCCAGTTTTGTCCTGGAGGAGGCCTCCGATGATCCCAGTCTTCGCTTTGTCCTTGTGGCGGGCGCGCTGTTCCTGCTGTTTGTCGTGCTGCTGGTGATCAGCAAAGTGATCTAACAACGGTTTCAAGTTTCAGGTTTCAAGTTTCAAGTCTCAACTCTCAAGACCTGCACTAATCGCGCTGGATCTGAGAACCAACTTGAAACTTGAAACCTGAAACTTCCCGAATGATGGAATACACCCAGGCCGAAATCCTTGAGACGGTGCGCATGACTGAGATGGAGCACCTCGACATACGCACGGTCACGCTGGGTCTTAGCCTGCTTGACTGTGCCGGTGGCTCGGTGGAGGGCACGGCAGATCGCGTGCGGCAGAAGATCGAACGCTCCGCGGCCCGCCTGGTTAGTACGGTTGATGAAATCGGCGATGAGATCGGCCTGCGCATCGCCAACAAACGCATTGCCACCACGCCGGTATCGCTAATCGCAGGAAATTCGCGCGCGGATTGTGTTCGGCTGGCGCACGCGATTGATGAAGCTGCAGCTACGGTCAACGTGGATTTCATCGGCGGCTACTCAGCACTGGTCCACAAAGGCTGGACGAACGCCGAGAGCGAGTTTCTTGATTCAATTCCGGAAGCGCTGGCGACCACCGCGCGTCTCTGCTCGTCGGTGAACGTCGCGACCACGCGCGCGGGCATCAACATGGATGCGGTAAGGCGCGTCGGGGATTTGATTAAGGACGCAGCCGAACGCACGCGCGAGCAGGGCGGAATCGCCTGCGCCAAGTTTGTTTGTTTTGCCAACGCCGTCGAAGACAATCCGTTTATGGCGGGCGCGTTTCATGGAGTGGGCGAGCCAGAAGCGGTCATTAATGTGGGTGTCTCTGGTCCGGGAGTTGTGCATCATGCAGTACGCCAGGTACCCGCGGACTGGCCGCTGAACGAGCTGGCCGAAGTAATCAAAAAGCTTTCTTTCAAGCTGGCGCGCGCCGGCGAATTGGTGGGCCGCGAAGCCGCGCGCCGGCTGGGGATTCCCTTCGGCATCATCGATCTTTCGCTCGCGCCGACGCCGGTTCCCGGAGACTCTGTAGCCGAGATCATCGAAGCAATGGGTTTCGAGCGCGCCGGGACGCACGGGACAACTGCTGCGCTTGCGCTCCTCACCGATGCGGTCAAGAAGGGCGGGGCGATGGCTAGTGGCTCAGTCGGCGGCATGAGCGGAGCGTTCATTCCGGTCTCGGAAGATGCCGGCATGATCGCCGCCGTGCGCGCCGGCGCCCTGAGCCTGGACAAACTCGAAGCCTGGACCAGCGTCTGCTCCGTAGGCATCGATATGGTGGCAGTGCCGGGCTCAACTTCCCCGGAAACAATTGCGGCCATCATTGCCGATGAGATGGCAGTCGGCGTGATGAATAACAAAACCACGGCGGTGCGCATTATTCCCGTGCCCGGTCTTGGAGTAGGCGAGATGGTTGAGTTTGGCGGTTTGCTGGGTAGCGCGCCGATCATGCCGGTAAATGCTTTTTCGAGCGCGGAATTCATTCGCCGCGGCGGGCGAATACCAGCTCCGGTTCACAGCTTAAGAAATTAGTTGGCAATCGGCTGAAAAACCTACTACCCTAAACGCCCCCTGGGCAGGCGTGGAGTTTAGCGCCTTAGCGCAGGAGCCGGAATTCGTCGGGGATGAGGTGATCAGTCGCGTATCGAAGTTCTCGGTGGAGTTTAAGCTTTGCCACGGTCAGATATGGAGGCGGAGATGGAAGCGTTGGGAATGGTTGAATGCAAAGGATTGGTCGCGATGATCGAAGCGGCTGACGCGATGGTCAAGGCTGCGAATGTTCAGCTTGTCGGCTATGAGAAGATTGATGCCGGATTGGTCACCGCGATCGTTCGTGGTGAAGTTGCCGCCGTGCAGAGTGCAGTCGATGCCGGCGCTGCGTCTGCCCGCAAGGTCGGCGAAGTCGTCGCCACCCATGTGATCCCTCGGCCTCATGCAGAGGTCGATGATGCTATTCCCGTCCTCAATACGGGCGAGACCACGCGAAAAAAGATCAGCGGCTCAGTGCGCCCGAAGTAAAGAAACGATAAGACCAGTTGAGTTTTGGTATTTGACTTGTGTTGGGCAACTGGAAAGAGCGGGGGCAAGCCCGCCTTCCTGACTGCAAGTAGATAGCGTTGAATCACACTTCAAGACCTTGGGGCATTAAAGCTTCAACTGGGAACACTTGCAGTAAGGAAGGCGGGCTTGCCCCCGCTCTTTCTTTTTTGTATTGATGTTTTTATGGTAAGAACTGCCCGCTAACGGAACCTTATATGGCTCTCCATATCTATTTCCTTCGCCATGGACAAACCGCGCTTAGCCGCGAAGACAGCTTCTGTGGCTCTGGCCTTGATCCGGACTTGACGCCTGACGGTTTGGAAATGGCCCAGGCGTTCAGCGCAGCCTACCTCAAGAATTCCTGGAAAGCGATTTACTCGAGCAGCCTGCGACGAACCATCGCTACGGCTCGGCCGCTTTGCGACGCGCTATCGATGGAGATGCAAGTGCGACCCGGCTTGAATGAGATTGGATATGGTAAGTGGGAAGGGCTAACAAAGGAGGAAGTCAGCCAAAGGCATCACGACGATTATGTTAGCTGGCTGGCCGATCCGGCCTGGTATGCGCCAACCGGCGGAGAACTGGCCGTAGTGATTGCCCAGCGTGGTATGCAGGTGGTTGAGGAGATCAGGCAACAGTTTAGCGACGGCAATGTGTTAGTAGTTTCTCATAAGGCGACCATCAGAATTATTCTTTGTAGCTTGCTGGGCATCGAGGTTGGGCGTTTTCGTTACCGGCTGGGGTGTCCTGTAGGGTCCGTAAGTATTGTCGAGTTTACCCCGCAAGGCCCTTTGTTGCAGAGCCTGGCTGACCGGTCACACTTGAGTGAAGCCCTGCGATCTTTGCCCGGCACGTGATAGCCGCAAAACCAATCCACATCGCATGATTCAACCATACTTCCGGCGAGTTCCTTACCGACTAATACTCCTGCTGCCACTTCTGCTTCTTGTTGTTCGGGCCGCTCAGGCTCAACAACCCTTCGTCACCGACAATACGGAGGTAACTCCCCGCAGACATTTCCATTTCGAATTCAGCAACGAAGTAGATCTGCTGCAGCGCTCCTCGTTTCCCAATCTGCGGCAGAACACGGCGGACTTCGAGTTGGACTACGGCCTCTTCGAGAACTTCGAAATCGGAATCGAAAGCCCTTTGTTGACGATCGTGAACGATCGCAGTGCTGGCCTGGGCAGTCCCAGCGGAATCGGTGACACCAACCTTTCCTTTAAATATAACTTTCGCAAGGAGCGCGAAGGCTCGCGACTGCCGGCAATGGCGGTGGGGCTGAACATCGAATTGCCCACCGGGAGTACCAGCCGACAACTTGGCTCGGGATTAGCCGACTTCTGGCTTAATGGCATTTTGCAGAAATCGTTGACTAAAAAAACCACCCTGCGCATGAATGGCGGCGTGCTGTTTTCAGGGAACACCACCACCGGAGTCATCGGCATAAAGACGCGCGGAACTGTTCTGACCGGCGGCGCCTCGCTGGTCAAACAGTTCACTCCGAAGCTGGACCTGGGGGCTGAGGTGACCGGCGCGCTGACTCGGAATCTTAACTTGAGTAAAGGCCAGTTGCAGGTGTTGGTCGGAGGAAACTATGCGCTGACGAAAAAGGCCACGTTTGATTTTGGGGTTGTCGCCGGCCGCTTCGCGGCGAGTCCCCGCGCCGGCGTGCAGCTTGGCATCTCCGTGGACTTTTGAATGGCGAAGATGTTAATCTCCGGCGCTCGCGGGATATTGCAATCTGTGTGTTCCAGTCGATGAAGACTTGACCGGGAGGTTCACAATGGCTCGTAATGCCGCGACAACTGAGCGACTTCGCTCTCTCCTGTTACAAATAACTTCGCTTACCGAAAAAGGCGATCTGCATTGGGAACGGCAGGTTGGATCGGCGCATCGCTATGCGCGCTGGAATAATAATCTCTTCATCCTTGGTCCTGACGCGCCATTGAAGACTAAGAACACGCCGCGTTATTTGTTCATCACACCGTTCGACTCGCCTGCTTGTATCGAAGTGAATTCCGAAGACGCCGATTTGGGTCAGGATCTGCTGAAACTGGTCAACACCGTAGAATCAGCAAGCAAAGACGAGCCACCAACCGATCCGTTTTCCATTACCGATATCTTGAGCCGGTTGGATGCCTGATCCCGAGCCCCTTCAAATCGAAGGCGGCGGTCATACATTAATCCGGCATCGCAAGAGGAAAGAAGGAACCTAATTTATGTCTGCCGAATTGAAGTTGAGCGACGAGGCCGAGAGCCTGTCACGCGTACCGCTTTTCAAGGGACTTACGCCCAGTGAGTTGGAGAAGCTGGCGGAAGAAGTGGATCAGGTCAAGTTCAAAGCCGGTGAGGTGATCTTCAATGCCAACGATAAGGGCGACGCGCTCTACGTGGTTGAGGATGGCGTGGTGCGCATATGGGTGTTCGACGAAGACGTGCAGCCGGTTACGCTTTCAGAGCTACAGCACGGAGAGTTTTTTGGCGAGCTGGCGGTGCTGGATCGCGGCGAGCGTTCCACGAACGCTTCCGCCCTGGTTGACTGCACTCTGCATCGTTTAAGCAGCGATGATTTTCATCAGTTTCTGCTGGAGCATCCCGACCTGGCCATCGACGTGATTTGCGAGATCGGCTCGCGCATGCGGCAGACCAACGCACTGGTTTCACAGCGTGCTGCGCGCAACGTCAACCGGGAGATGGACGAGAAGATGACGATCGGGCAGCGCATCGCCGACCGGGTCGCGTCCTTCGGAGGATCATGGACCTTTATTATCATTTACTGCTCGTTTCTGGCGGCCTGGATGTTTGGTAATACGTTCGTTCTGATCCACTACGGGCGGGGCGAGAATGGGGCTGAGTTCGATCCCTATCCATATATTCTTTTGAATCTGATGCTATCCATGACTGCTGCCTTGCAGGCGCCAATTATCATGATGTCGCAGAACCGCGCCGGCGAAAAAGATCGGCTGGCCGCGGAGAATGATTTCAAGGTCAATCTTAAAAGCGAACTGATGCTCGAAGAGTTAATGCGCAAGCAACGCGGGCGGGACGCGCAGATGGAAGAACTAATCGACAAGGTAGCGGCGCTCGAACCTGGCGGCGGCCCGAACAACAAACTAGTATCCTGAAATTGTTTGGCAGGTCAGCATTTTTCGCTGCGTTCAGAGTACGACTTTATTTGTGTCTAATTCAGAGGCTGCATGTATTGTTAATATGGCTTCGCCGCCGGATGTGCGGCGCGGGCTGTGCCCCGCCGGAATCGTTCAATTAACTGTTGGGCTATGCCCCTGGTTCGGGCTTGGACCCCTGGTTCAGTTTGTGAGGGGCAGAGCCCGAACCAGGGGCACAGCCCAGGACATCAAGGCCAAACTCACGGCGGGGCACAGCCCGCGCCGCACCACATCCGGCGGCATAGCCGTAACGAATATTCCTCAAGACATTTAAATAGTGCTCCTGGTAAGTTGAGAAAAGCCCAACTAAAGTTGGTACTCTAAACGCCCACTTTCCTCCTGGGCCTGCTTCAGGGAGACTTGCGGATCCCTGCGGCCGGCGGAGCCTGACGCACTGGAGTATTCGTTCGAGGGACAGCCGGTTTCACAACGGGTGCTCCCGGGCGCGGCGCCGTATATCCCGCGCGAGTAAGGGCGATTCGCTTGTCCTTTCCGGAAGCGTCGGCGACGGCAACCTTAATGCCGCGATACGTTCCGTCATGCGCCGTGTTGGTCGGAGTGTAACTAATCACGTATTGCGTACGGAGGTCCCGCACGATCGCGCTGGCAATCTCCGGCAATTCGGTGATTGACTGTGGGTAGAAAGCTCTTCCCCCCGTATCCGTGGCGAGACGGTTCAGCAGAGCAACCGCTCGCTCGCGCGAACTCTTTTTGATTAAGCCACCTTCCTTGTCGAGCTCGCCAACGAAACCGATTACATAAATCTGCACGTCCTCTTCGCGCAATCGCTCGAAAAGCTGATCCTGTTTGAAATAGCTGTTGCGATCCTCGCCGTCGGTGACGACGATCAATGCGCGGCGCCGGCGATCGTCGAGGTTACCCTTCTTGTATTCGGCAACGTGCTCGGCGGAAAGATATACCGCATCGATTACCGCGGTTTGGCCCCCCTCGGTGAAAAGGTTGTCTACTTCGTCGAGCAGCGCGTCTTTGTCCGAGGTGAAATCTTTGAGCGTGTCAATCTTCTCGCTGCTGATAAACCCTACAAGAAAAGTTTCATCGCCGCGTTTATTGCTGTTGATGATGGTCTTAGCCGCATCGATCACTGTAGGTAACTGCGTCCTGAGCGAGCCGGACGTGTCCACGGCAAGTCCGTAACTGATAGGCACCTCTTCTTTCGTAAAAGAAAAGATCGGTTGCAACACGCCATCTTCGTAAATCTTAAACTCATCCTGGCGCACATTATCGATTGGCCGGTTGTTACGATCGATGACGCGCACGTTCAGGGTAACCAGTTGCGTGTTGAATTTGATCACATCTTCCGGGTTGACCTCTTCGCCGTTGTCCGGAGTCGGAGAAGGTTTGGCGCGAAGCACCGGCGGTGGAGGTGGTTCGCCGAGTTCTGGCACGAACACGCCGGGCCTCCGAGAAGGAGTTTTTGGCGTGGGAGAGGCGTTGGCCCTGGGTTGGGCGGGCAGCGGCGACGCAGCCGGTTTTTGGTTTTGGTCAGTCCGCCTGGGACGCGAGTCTCCAGACTGCTGCGCGTGACCGGCGTGCGCGATAAGCATCAGGGCCACGACTGCACATGACAGAATAAACGCCACGCTTCGCCTGGCGCAGAATGTTCTATTTAAGAATTGCCACTTCATGTTTTGATTAATCCTCGATTAATGAAGCTCCGGATGTCAAATGATTAGGTTCGTATGATGCAAAACAGCCAGCGTGGCCTGCGCCGTAGCCGTCAGAAAGGCGCTCAATGACTAAATCTTAGGGGAGTTGAGGAGTACGTCCAATCTATTTACGCCCGGGTATTCGCCTTGGCCGTCCAAACAGCCCCCGCTCGCTTCACACACGCCTACTAGAGATGCGTGCCGGCGCTTGATCCGTTGCCGCGGGTAATCCCGGAGCCTGGCCTCAGCGCGGGTTAGCGATGGCGTAATATCCTTCTTTACTGCGGACAAAAAGCCTGGGCAGGCCGCGAGGCGGAGTGATTTTTACTTTGATCTTGTGCCACTTGCCGTTAGTAACAAAATTTGCCGGCTTGTACCCGATCGAGTACTGGTGGCGCAGCTCGAGGGCGATTTGCTCGAAGATGTCATCCATCTCAGCCGACGTTCTGGGGAAAAATGCTTTGCCGCCCGAGACGCTCGCCAGCTCGTCCAAAATCCCCTGTCCTTCCATTCCCATTGAGCTGCCGGCGTCATTGCCGCCCAGAATGCCGATCGCGTAGAGCACGACGTCTGCTTCCTTCAAGACGCGTCGCAACTCGCTAAAGGTGTAGCGGGAATCATTGTCCTGGCCATCGCTGATTAGTAGCAGCGCTCGCTTGGGATGCGTGCCGCGCTGGACTTTTTCGACGCCCAGGTAACACGCGTCGTACAGCGATGTTTGATTCCGCGTCTGCACGAAGGTCAACTTGTCGAGTACGGCATTCCCGTCCCGGGTGCGGTCGAGCAAAAGCTGGGCGCGAGAGTTAAAAGCGATCAGGAAGTACTCGTCGGAGTTATGGCTCGTTTGTATGAAATGCGACAGCGCTTCCCGCGCCCGGCTGATCTTGTCGCCACTCATTGAGCCTGAAACGTCGAAAATCACGCCCACTGAGACGGGGGCGTCTTCATCGCTAAAAAAGCTAATGTCCTGTGGAAGCTTGTCATCGAAAACACTGAAGGCATTTTTGCCCAGCCCTGAAACGTAGCGGCCATAAATGTCCGTCACCGTAACCGTTACGGTGATGAGGTCAGTGTTGACAATGACGGGGCCCTCAATCTCGCCGGGTAGTTTGGGCGGAGTGGGTTTTGGCTGGGCGTCTGGTGGCCGCACTAAGGGCTCTTGCGGCGATGTTTTGATCAAGCTGTCCTGTTTGCTGGCAGCCTCGCCGGTTGCTTTTGGCTTCTCCTGGGCCCTTACGAATTGCGACATTACGAGGGCCGCAAGGACCAGCGCAATACTCAGTAAGAGTGCTCGTCTGGCGGCGTGGCAGCGCAGTGATTTCATTTCACCCTCTGTTGCGTGCGGAAATTGTTGCCTGCGGTCTAAATCGTTTTGTTCGGAACCGGGGGGAGCCGGCAATTCATCCAGCCTTCCGGCTATTCGCATAAGCGTTGCCGGCAATGGCATCAAATCTTGTGACCGCGTTACTTTCCGACAGTTCTTCCTTGTTCGTCTGCGGGGAGACGCCGCGCGCGCCATGTGATCTGGCTGATGTGGTAATTGTAGGCCACACTTTCGGGCAGTGCAAGAGTGATGGCGACTAACTATGCCTGCTGGTCGACATTGAGGGAGATTGTCGTTCCTGGGGCTCAGAAGGAGGCTCGCCACCCTGTCCCTCATTCAATTCCGGCGGGGAGCCAGGGGCGTCAGGGAATTCCAGATCAATGTCTCGCGCCGCGTGCTTCGCCCAAACCAGGGAAGCAACCACCGAAGAAAGCAGGACCAATCCCACCGCCGCCAGCGCGATAAGCGTGGGAATTTCAATGAACGCCGACGCCAACATTTTGACGCCGATCAAGCTCAATACGATGCCAATGCCGACTTTAAGGTAGTGAAACTTTTCCACCACGCCGGCCAGCAGAAAATAGAACGTACGCAAACCCAGAATAGCGAAGACGTTCGAGGTGTAGATAATGAACCGGTCCGTCGTGACCCCAAAGATGGCGGGAATCGAATCGAGGGCGAATATCAGGTCTGTGATTTCAACGATAATCAGCACCAGCAACAATAGCGTTCCCACCCGACGCCCGTTCACCCGGGTGAAAAACTTGCGCCGCTCGTAATGCCGGGTGATTGGCACATAACGCGTCACCAATCGCACTAGCGGATTGTCTTCGGGCTCCATCTCGGTTTCTTCTTCCCGGAACATCTTCACTCCGGTGTAAACCAGAAAGGCGCCAAAGATGTAGATCACCCAGTGAAAGCGATTAATTAGCTCAGTTCCCACGACAATCATCGAGATACGCATGACGAGGGCGCCGAGTACGCCCCAGTAAAGCACCCGGTGCTGATACCTGGTGGGAACTTTGAAATAGGAAAAGATCAGTAGGAAAACGAAGAGATTGTCTACCGAAAGGGAAAGCTCGATAATGTAGCCGGTCAGGAATTCAAGGCCCTTTTGGTGTCCCATACGCGCAAACACCAGGGCCGCAAAAATCATCGCCAACGTGATCCAGACCGCGCTCCAGATACTCGCTTCTTTATAAGAGACATCATGCGCCTTGCGATTGAACACACCGAGGTCGATGCTCAGCATGATGAGAATAAACGCGCAGAAGCCCCCCCAAGCCAGGGTTGAGTTTGTCAGAATATGCATGCAGACGGATAAAATAGCATTCCCGAAACCATGCAGGCAAAGAGGAGTGCTGAACAGGTTGTTAGGAGTGGAGCGCCGCTCGTCAGAAGGAACACCCGCCTCATGGGTCACAACCACTTGACGATACATTTGTAGCGGCATATATTCTTGCCATCCCTCCAAAGTTCCCCGTTGACAAGGTTGAGATTTGGCCTCACAAGCCGATCGTCAATCTCACAAGTTCCTTTGACAGAAAGAAAAGGAACAGACTGATGCACCTTCCTCTTGTCGTGACACGACCTTCGAAGCAAACGAGATAAGCGGGCGTTCTTCTGATCGGCTGTGACTCAAGCGTTAGGGCTCCATCAAGTCATTAGAGCAAACGTCATGCGGCCTATCCAGTCCGCGAACTCTTCAGAGTCGCTATCCTTTCCTTGCTCCGACGCAAGTTCGTTCGTATGTTGCTCGCTTGCTTTCTCGTCGTTTCGCTCGTCGCCCTCATTCTCGCAGCCGGACCATGGCAGCCCCGCCAGGTCTGACCATGACTACGTCTATGATCTTTACAAGACCATCTGATGGTTACGGAATTGTGAGGTGCTAGTTACGGAAATAGTAAGTGTTGTACAGCTAGGAAGAATATTGTTTACTGAGCGATCTTACGGAATGGTTACGGAACAGTTTTGGAAAAGTATTGCGAGGCAACCTCGTACGGGAACAGGAAATTCACTACGGCGTTGGCTGCGATTGACTGTAGCTGGCGCTTCGGCTTTGTTAATCGTCTCTTTGTCGGTGATGGACCGCGGCATCAATGTGGGTGCATCTTCGCCGTTAACTGGCCAAATTCAAACGGAAGGTGCTGCCGCTCCTTCCACGGCGCTACCCTCATGCATCGATGGGACGTGGATGGTAACCAGTACGACGAATGCACCGGTTGCGCGACGCTTTCACACGGCGGTCTGGACCGGCAGCGAAATGATCGTCTGGGGTGGGCAGGATCAAAGTGGCAACCCTCTTAACACGGGCGCCAGATATAATCCAAGTACAGATAGTTGGACTCTTATCAGCACGGCGAATGCCCCGGCCGCGCGCTCCTCTCACACGGCAACCTGGACGGGCAGTGAGATGATCATCTGGGGCGGGGACGGCGGCGGCGCCAACGCTTTGAATACGGGCGGCAAATACAATCCCGCCACAGACAGTTGGACAGCTACAACCATCATCGATGCGCCGGCCGGACGATTCCATCACACCACGGTCTGGACGGGCAGTGAGATGATCATCTGGGGTGGGGTTAACGGCAGTTTCAATAGCTTCAACACCGGCGGCAGATACAATCCCAACTCTGATAGCTGGACCTCTATCAGCGCGACCAATGCGCCCACCGCGCGACAGTCGCACACAGCAGTTTGGAGCGGTACTGAAATGATCGTCTGGGGAGGCTATGACGGTAACATTTCTAACACTGGCGGCAGATACAATCCGAGCCTGGATAGTTGGACCACTACCATTCCGACCAGTCCGCCACGAGCCGGTCACACGGCAGTGTGGAGCGGCAGTGAAATGATCATTTGGGGTGGGGCCGTTAGCAGCAGCGATACTAACACGGGAGTTAGATACAATCCCGCCACCGACAGTTGGACCACCATTAACACGACGAACGCGCCGACTGCGCGAGAGGGTCACAGCGTGGTCTGGACTGGCACTGAAATGATCGTCTGGGGTGGCGGCCCTTCAACCGGCGGGAGATACAACCCTGTCACCGACAGTTGGACCGATACCTGCACCGTGGACGCGCCAGCGGCCCGAAGGTATCAAACTGCAATCTGGACTGGCAGTCAGATGATCATCTGGGGCGGGGAGGGCGGCAACTTCAATTCCCTAAACACAGGCGGACGATACTCCGTGACAGACGCGCCTTCGCCAACGCCCACACCGACACCGACACCGACACCGACGCCTACGCCTATGCCAAGCCCGACTCCCGCTCCAACGCCTGTGCAGATCCCACCGGGATTGTATGGAGCGACAAGAACAGGGGATTTGTTTTCGATCAACCTGACCACCGGATCTGGCTCATTCGTCCGTACATTGCCGGGTCCTGGCAGTACCGAAATAGAATCTGATAACGACACGCAGCGCGGGTTCACTCAATTTCCTGACGGTATTTTTCAGGGCCAGGAATTCGATATCAACACTGGTGCGACAACTGGCAACCCGGTCCCGGATGGTGGTTCATTCACGGGATTAGAGTGGGTTGGGTCATCGTTGTATGGGGCGATGATCACCAATCAGCACGGTCTGTCACAACTACGGATTCTTGATCCATCAACCGGAGAGTCAACGCTCGTCGGCTCCACGGGCATAATGAATCCCATAGCGGGTCTTGCGTATGATACAAACACCGGAACTATGTTCGGTCTCACAGGTGGCGCGAATGCGAGCAATTCCAATCTTCTCACTTTGGATCTAACGACGGGGATTGCAACTGTGATTGGCTCGGTCGGATTCAATGGCGGGAGTCTTGAGTTTGGCCCCGATGGCGGGCTTTATGGAGGCAGCGTTGGTGGCACCGGCAACCTTTATCGAATCAACAAATCGACTGGCGCAGGCACATTGGTCGGAGCAACGGGATTCATAAACATTACGGGTTTGACACTCGTTACCCCGCCTCCGCCTTGCCCGACGGTCTTGACCGTCAATGAAAACGGTGACGCGAGTGACGCTAGGCGTGGTGACCGCACCTGCGCGACGGCAGGCGGTGCCTGCACATTACGAGCGGCAATCCAGGAGGCGAACGCACTTTCCACTTGTGGACCTATCGACATCACCTTTAAAAATGTCGCGAGTCCGGTCACTTTGGCCACGGCTTTGCCTGACATAAACCACAATATCAACATCATCGGACCCGGCGCGAATCAATTGACCGTTCAACGCAGCCCGACTGGCGGCACCCCTAACTTTCGGATTTTCACAATTGGGACGAATAGAATTGTCAGCATCACAAACCTAACTATTTTCAACGGTAGCGCAGGCAGCGGAGACGGGGGCGCCATTGACAGCGATGGGCCACTAACGCTGACTGGTTGCAACTTTTTCGGCAACACGGCACAACGCGGCGGGGCCATCTATTTTTCCAGCACAGTGGGTCTTATGAATTCGCTCATAATAAACAACTGCAATATTGGAGGCACCGCGGCTGGTCAACCAAATACTGGTTGGGGCATCTACGGTAGCGGCAAACTGACGATGGTTGGGGGCTCTATTGTGGGCAACCAAAATGGCGGCCTGAGTTTCTTTGGAGTGCTCGCGTTAAATGGCGTCGCCGTTACCGACAATTCTTCGCTGCTTGATGGCGGAGGGATTACATTCTTTGAAACTACCTTAGATCGCAACAGCATCGTTAATTGTTTGATCGCTAACAATTCCGCAGTTAGAGACGCCGCCGGCGTTCATATCAATGACACTGGTTCCGGTACCACCATAGCCAACAGCACAATCTCCGGCAACCATGGTGGTGGTAAAGGGGCCGGCCTTCTGACTTTCGGAAAGGTCACGTTGACGAATGTTACGCTCACGAATAATCGCGCCGACAGTGATGGCAGCGGCGGTGAGCAAGGTGGAGGTATCTACTCGGGTTTCGGTACGGTGACGCTGAACAACTCAATCGTAGCCGTTAATTTCAGAGGCGCGAGCCCCGATACCACCCCAGATGACATACCAGGTATGAGTGGTTTCCAAGGTTCCTTCAATTTGATCGGAACGGGCGGCTCTGGAGGACTGATCAATGGCACCAACAACAACAAGGTCGGCATTACCGATCCCAAGCTCAGTCTGCTGGCCAACAACGGCGGTCTGACAATGACGCACGCGCTCTTGCCCGGCAGTCCGGCGATCAATGCGGGTAGCAATTCCCTGGCTTGGGACCAGAACGGTAATGCTTTGGCGACCGATCAGCGCGGAACCGGCTTTAACCGAATCGTGAATGGCATGGTTGATATCGGTGCCTTCGAAGTGCAGAGCGCTCAATTGATGCTTCAATTCAACTCGTCTACGTATTCGGTGGCAGAAGGTGGCGGAAGCGCAACGGTCACAGCGATACGCTCGGGCGATACCAGCGGCGCGGCGACGGTCGACTATCGAACCACGGATACCGACACGTTTACGGTGGGGTGTGCCGACAAGGTCAACAACCATGGCTCAGCGTATGGTCGCTGTGACTTCGCCACGACTGTGGGCACGCTGAGCTTTGCGGCCGGTGAAGTTTCCAAGACGTTTGCGGTTCCGATTATTGACGATTCATGGGCTGAGGGCAGCGAGACCTTCGGGGTAGTGTTAAGCAATGCCACGGGGGCCACTCTCGGTTCGCCGTCGAGCGCGACCGTGACGATCGTTGATAACGACGCTGTGGACGGGCCGAATCCGATCTTCACCACGCCTTTCTTCGTGCGCCTGCATTATCTCGACTTTCTTGGGCGCGAGCCCGAGATGGGCGAGCCGTGGACAGGGATATTGAGCAGGTGTGGGGATGTCAACAATACCGACCCGAACAGTCCCTCGGCGCAGTGTGACCGGCTGTTTGTGTCAGGGCAGTTCTTCGGATCGCCGGAGTTCAAATTCAAGGGTGGGTACGTGATTGGATTCTATCTGGCGTCCTTAAACCGGCGGCCGGAATATTCTGAATTCGCCATCGATCTGGCCTCGGTGAGCGGGGCGACGGCGGCCGAGGTGTTTGCCAAGCGCGCGGCGTTTGCCGATGCGTTTGTGCTGCGACTTGAGTTCGTGAACGGCCCGCCGAGTGCGTATGGAGCCATGTCGAACTCGACTTACGTGACGACGCTGATGGGCCACTACGGATTGTCGAGCATCACTACGCCTGACCCCGCAAACCCGGAAGGCGCTGCCAAGGTAACGTTAACGACTAACGATTTGATTACCGGGCTCAACAACTCCAGCCTGACGAAGGCGAAAGTCCTGCGGGCGATCGTGCAATCGGATCAAGCTACGTCGTTTGAAGCTCTCAATGTGTTTGTATCGTCGCAGTACTATGGTTACCTGCGGCGCACTCCAGATCAGACCGGCTTCACCAGCTGGATCAACTATCTGAACGCGCACCCGAACGACTTCCGCACCATGGTCAACGGATTCATGAACTCGCAGGAGTACCGTTTGAGATTTGGTCCATTGTAGATTGGAGAATCAGGTTTTTGAGGTTCTAAAAACATCCCTCTCAAGTAATGTGGAAACCCTTGCGCTTTACTTGCGCGCACGCAGTGATCTGGAAAACTCGCCTGCGTCGCTTCAGCCATCTGATTACCAAGAACAACAATTACTTTGGACAGTTTACTTTTTCGTCCACAGATTCATACGGCAACAACCGGCGCACTGGCTGGACGAAGGTAACTTTGCACGCAAACCACGATATCGAAAGCGCGGGAGTCGCCTAAGAACAGCGGCTTAGTGAGCGCAACACACCTCCCGGCGGGTTGCAGCGGCACTCACCTGTCAACTAGAATCCTTCGTTTCAAGCTTACCGGAAAAAGGTTTCAATAATGCTCAAACAATTAAGTCGCCTGGAGCGCTCGCGCAAATTGGTAATCGTAGGCTTTGCTGTGCTGATGGCGGTTAGTCTGGTGATGTTCTTCACCCCCAATCGCGGGGCGAATTCGCTTGAGCCCACCAAAAGCGGCGAGGTACTGGCGAAGGTCAATGGTGATGAAGTGACGGTTAGCGATTTCGCCCTACAGAAAGAAAATATTCAACAGCGGTTCAGCCAGTTCGGCAGCCAGGTTAGCCTGGCCCAAATGGGTTTCAGCGATAAACGCATTCTGGACGGGCTTCTTCAGCAGAAAATTATTGCCCAGGAAGCAAAGCGTCTGGGCCTGGCGGCTTCTGATGCGGAAGTAGCCGAAGAGATCCGCAAAGCCTTTGCCGACGCGAGCGGCAAGGTTGACATCGACCGGTACAAGGAAGTCGTTAACGCACGCTACGGTGGAATAGAACGCTTCGAGGCCAGCGAACGTGACCGCATCAGCGCGTCAAAGCTGAGGGCCTTTGTGACAGCGGGAGTGCGCATCTCTGAGGATGAAGTCAAGGACGAGTACAAGCGCAAGAACAGTTTTTTCGATGTCACTTACGTTGTCGTCTCTGCTGACAAACTAGCGCAGAAGATTGAGATCTCGGACGCAGACCTGCGCGCTTATTACGAACAGCACAAGACTGACTACCGCATCCTGGTGCCGCAAAAAAAGATTCGCTATGTCTATATCGACCTTTCCAGGATTGGCGAGAAGCTTCCCATCACGGATAAGGATCTGCGCGCGGAATTTGACAAGCTTGCCCCGGAAAACAAAAAGGCAGGGGTCAAGGTGCAGCAGATTGTGCTGAAGGTTGCGCGAAAGGATCTGGACGCCGCGGTCGAACAAAAAGTGAAGGACTTGATCGCCAAGGCACGGGGAACCACCGGCCAGGCTACTGAAGCAGCCTTTGCCGAACTGGCGCGGGGCAATTCCGAGGATCCGGCAACGGCTAAGAACGGCGGCTTTCTGCCTCATCCATTTAAGAAGAACCCGAATAAGATTGACGCTCTATATGAGCGGGCTGTAGATATGGCCCCGGGCGACGTTACCGATGTTCCGATCAAGTATGGCGGCAACTGGTACATCCTGCGCCGTGGTGAGGACGTGGCCAAAACTTTTGAGGAGGCACGTCCGGAATTACTAGCCTCGCTGCGAAATCGGCGCGCTTATGCCAGCGCAGCGAATTTATCGGAGCGGGCCCAGGCTCGCCTGAAAGAGACTAAGGATCCGCAAAAGGTCGCTCAGGAATTTGCCGCCGAAGCAAACATGAGCCCGGCAGATATGGTGCGGGAGACTCCATACGTGAAGCCGGGCGATGACGTCCCCAACATTGGCAATTCACAGCAGTTCGAAGAGGCAATTGCGCCGCTGAACAATCCGAACGACGTCGGTGAGCGGACGGGCGTAAAAGGCGGCTTTGCCATCCCAATGCTGGTGGATAAGAAAGAGCCCAACCGTATTCCGGATTTCGAGGAGATCAAAGACAAGCTCGCGCAGGCGGTGCGCAATGAGCGCGCGCAGGCACAACTCGAACAGAAGGCTCATGAGCTGGCATCCGCAGTCAACGGCCCGGGTGATTTGAAGGGCGCTGCCGAAAAACTTGGGCTTGAGGCCGAGACGCAAAATGATTACAAACTTGGTGAGGCTTTGGGTAAGGCGGGAACAGCGCCGGAACTCGATGAAGCAATTTATGGCCTGAAGGTTGGCGAGGTCACCAGGACGCCCGTCAAGACAGGATCTAACTACCTGGTGCTGGGCCTCACGAAGGTTGTTCCCGCGGACCTGACGAAATTTGCCGCTCAGCGCGATCAGTTAATGCAGACCGCGTTATCAGAGCGGCAGGGGCAGGTCTTTGGAGACTACATCGCGGCCATCCAGGCCCGCATGCAGCGCGATGGCAAGATCAAAGTTTACCAGGACGTACTGGACCGTTTGGCGGATGAAGAGCCGGCGGCAGCTCCGCGCGGGCGTCCACCGTTGAACTTCCCGATGCCGGCCACTAAATAAAAGTTGTTAGCCGGCATTGTCAGAACCGCCTGCGGTAGCGGGCGGTTGAACCAGCGCTATCAAGCAAGTAGGACCGATAGATCAACCGCCCGCTACCGCAGGCGGTTCTGACATCCAGTTTGCGTCGCGTAGCGACGACTAAACCTCAAGGGGTCTTTATCACGGATGCGACGTCAGCCTGGGAAACGTCCGTTCTAATTCGCAGCTCATTTCCCTGTGCAGCAATCTTCAGGTTATCAAGAGCGCTTTGCGCTAATTTTCTTTTGGCTTCCGGCAGCCGCCCCACAAACAAATCACCCAGTTGTTTCAAGCCCGCCACCGTATCACTCAAGCTTCGTGCTTGCGCGGGGTTGAAAGTTCGCGCTACCAGCGAAACCGAAAAGCTGGCGTCGCTTGCGCCTACCGACCCATATACCTGCCGGATCGAGGACATGTCTTTGGCGAGCATGTCGTTGCCGAAATTGAGATTCTTTATTAGCGCCGGCGAAACATTTCCGCCGAACCCGATAATAGCCTTGGGATCACTCATCGCCAGCGCTATCAGCTCGCTGCTGGCTCGATTGCCAGTCTTGCCCGCATCAATAGCCCCGCGCACTGATAACGGACTGCCCATCGCCACGGTATTCGCGTCGAGCATGGACACCGCGAGATCGCTGACCCGCAAATTAAAAAGTCCAAACAGCCGGACCTGTTCGTTAAGACTGAAAACATAGATCGTCGCGCCTTTGTATTTCTGCTCCTGAAACTTGCCATTCGCGGCCAGGCGTCCGGCGGCGACTACACTGCCGGGATTGAATGTGCCGCGCGCTATCACGACGTTTTCCACTTTCGTAACGCCGGCCGCTGGATACGTGTATCGCAGGCCGATGGCCAGGCGGTCGAACGACCGCGGGTCGATCCCCGTCTTCGTCTTGATGTTGTCAATCTGGGTATTTACCTGGGCCAGCTTCGCCGGCTCCGCGGCGAATACACCAGGGATCGCCTCATTCAGCAAGCGTCGTACATCGACGAAAATGACCGCATCAGCAGGAGGCAGTGTATTTAGAGTGTTGGATGCGTTCGTTCTGGGACGCTGTGCCGCAGTTCGCTGGGCCCGGACGTTGCATGCAAAGACAACTGTGAATAGCAGCGCTAAAGCGGGCAACGAGTCTAATGTTCTTTTGTTCACGGTGACCGTGTGACCTTTCCGGAGATTCTATCCGGCAATTAGTTATGCCGTACGTGGGAAGTCACTAAATTTTCCATATATCATTTTCCATTTCTCATAATTTCTCATTTGTCATTCGCAGCTCAATTGCGTGATTGATGCTATAGGTACGGTCATGCTGCGGGCCCATGAGGTCAGTACCACCATGCGGTAGCAGGTGGGTTCTGAAAGCTAATGTACCAGGCAGGGGCCAGCGAGGTACGTGGTTAGACACCGCAGGCCCGAATTCATGGGGGACCCACCTGCTACCGCATGGTGGTACTGACCTCACCGGGACCGCTCGTTGTGCTATGGCAAGCATTAACACATCAATGAAAAAATGAGAAATGGTGGATTCAACTTGAAGTGCAACTTTGAAATTAGTGGTTAAGAGCAAGCTGCGGTAGCGTAAGCGTGCTCTATCAACCGCCAAGTCAAAGAAGCACACAAATGAACTATACGCAGCTTGCCCGTG
>WNGD01000260.1_pt1 | contig 87191 bp, 85 predicted proteins | sample 5400671 | NCBI WGS metagenome assembly WNGD01 (sample SAMN13153369, study PRJNA577476) | soil metagenome | isolation source: 40 cm soil or saprolite under grassland replicate 2 | place: USA:California | collected 2016-06-15
ACCAGCAGACGATGGACGTGCACCAGGGGGACGTCGTCGAGGGCGGCGCGATCGTCTACGACCTCGACGGCACGAAGCCGGACCCGAAGAAGCTCCGCAAGAATGTGCGGCTGATCGGCATCCCCCTCCGGAAGAAGGCACAGACGCTCTCGGCGAACGCCCTGATGCGGAACACGGTCGCCCTCGGCGCCGTCGTCCGGCTGTTCGATCTGGACTTCCGCCACGTCGAGAGCGCGTTCAGGGACATCTGGGGCGACAAGAAGCCCGAGATCGTCGAGCAGAACATCCAAGCCGCGAAGCTCGGGGCCGCCGGCGTCGACGAGGCGGGCGGGTCTTTGAAATACGGGCTCGCGTACACGAATCAGGCGAAGTACCTGATGACGGGCAACGAGGCGCTCTGCCTCGGCGCGCTCGCGGCCGGCGTGAAGTTCCTCGCGCAGTATCCGATGACGCCCGCGTCATCGATCCTGCATTGGATGGCGGTGCACGGGCCGGCCCATGGCGTCGTCGTAAAGCAGGTCGAGGACGAGCTCGCGGCGATGAACATGACCGTCGGAGCGGGTTTCGCCGGGGTGCGCGCGATGACGGCGACGTCCGGCGGCGGCTTCAGCCTCATGGTCGAGGCGATCGGCCAGGCGGGCATGACGGAGACCCCGCTCGTCGCGGTCCTCGTGCAGCGGAGCGGGCCGTCGACCGGCCTCCCGACGAAGACGGAGCAGGGGGACCTGAACCTCGCGCTCGGCGCCGGCCAGGGCGACTGGCCCCGCGCGATCCTGGCGCCGCGCAACCCGGAGGAATGCTTCTCGCTCACGGCGCAGGCGTTCCACCTCGCGGAGATCTACCAGACGCCGATCATCGTCATCTCCGACCTCTACCTCGGCGAAGGCTACCGCACCGTGGACAAGCTGGACTTCAACGTCCCGATCGTCCGCGGGATGATGGCGGCGGACGGCGGGATCTCGAAGGAGTTTCGCCGCTACCTGATCACGGAGAGCGGCGTGAGCCCGCGCGCGATCCCGGGCACGAAGGGCTTCCAGCACGTCGCCGCGACGGACGAGCACATGGAGAGCAGCGAGCTCATCTCGGACGTCCTCGCGGGCCTGCCGGAGCACGTCGAGGAACGCCGGAAGATGCACGAGAAGCGGATGCGCAAACTCATCGGCCTGCGGAAGGACACGCCTCGGCCGGAGCTGTGGGGCCCGCGGAATGCGGACCTCACGCTGATCCTCTGGGGCTCGACATGGGGGCCGGCCCACGAGGCGATCCTTCGCGTCGACGAGTCCGATGGCGTCAAGGTGAACAGCCTCGAGTTCCCGACCGTCTTCCCGTTCCACGTCGAGGAGACGGAGCGCCTCCTCCGGGGCGCGAAACAGACCCTGTCCGTAGAGGGCAATTTCACGGGCCAATTCACGCGGCTTTTGCGGGCCGAGACGGGCCACAAGGCGAACACCTTCTACGGCAAGTCGGACGGCGAGCCCTTCACGTGGCGGGACATCGCTGATCACATCCTGGAGGCGGTCGCATGAAACTCGAGTTTGAGATGGACACGTACAAGTCCGAGATCAAGCCGACGTGGTGTCCGGGCTGCGGCGACTTCGCCGTCCTCCGGGCGCTGCAGACGGCGATCCACGCCCTCCAGCTGGAGCCGTGGAACGTCGTGATCGTCTCGGGCATCGGCTGCTCGAGCAACCTGCCGCACTTCCTCTCGACGTACGGCTTCCACGCGATCCACGGACGCGCCCTGCCGGTCGCGGAGGGCGCCAAGCTCGCGAATCCGGAGCTCCAGGTGATCGTCACCGGCGGCGATGGAGACGGCTACGGCATCGGAGTGGGGCACTTCATCCACGCAATGCGGCGGAACATCGACATCACCTATCTCGTGATGAACAACCAGATCTACGGCCTCACGACGGGGCAGGCGAGCCCGACGTCGGAGAAGGGGATGAAGACCAAGTCCACGCCGATCGTGGGCGTCATCGAGAACCCCGTTGATCCGATCTCGCTCGCCCTTGCGTCCGGGGCGACGTACGTCGCGCGCGGCTTCAGCGGCGACGTGAAGGGCATGGCGGAACTCGTCAAGAACGGGATCACGCACCACGGGTTCTCCCTGATCGACTGCATGTCACCCTGCGTGACGTACAACAAGGTGAACACCTACGACTTCTTCCGCGAGCGGGTGTACGACCTGCAGAAGGAGGGCCACGACCCGAGCGACATGAAGGCGGCCTTCGCGAAGGCGATCGAGTGGCCGTTCGTCCAGCGGGACCGGATCCCGCTCGGACTGTTCTACCGCACGGAGGACGTGCCGACGTACGAGGACCTCGAGCCCGCGCTGAAGAAAGGTCCGCCCGTACGGCAGCCGCTCGGGGTCCAGGATCCGGACGAGCTCCTCGCGGAGTTCCTCTGAACCGCGTCCGGCAACCGCGCGCCGGGCCCTCAGAATCCTAGCGGCTCTCCGACGAGAACGAGCGTGATCCGGCCGGACCTCTCTCGTTCGTAGATGACCAGCTTGCCTACATAGCTGCCCGGAGCTCCCGCTCGTTTCATCCGCTGGTCTTCCAAGGGCAAGGCGACCTCACGCACTCGCCTCAACCCATCTTCGAGGGTCGGCACGACCTTGTTGATCCCTGCCACCCAGATCACGTGCGGCGGTCCGTATACGTAGAACGCTTGGCGGCCCCCGCTCGCGTCCGCACCGATCACCTCGCCCGTCTCGGAGATCGCCTGCACGCTGCCGAGGAAGTAATCCGCTTCGGCGGACAGCCGCGTTCGGAGGCGGCCGCGTTTGGCGGGGTCGCTCTCCGCCGTCCACGCTGCGTTCAGGTAGCGGTACCCGGAGTCCGGTTCCTTGATCCGGTCGATGAGTCCGATCTCCTGCAGTGTCGTGGAACTCCCGTGGGCGACGCTCGACCCTTTCGGGATGAGCTCCAACACCGTCGCGAGTGCCCGCTTCCGGTCGGGGACGTAGATTGTCGCGGCGCCGCGCGCATCGAGGGCCGCGATTGTTCGCTCGACGCGGTCCCGTGTCGGGGCGTCGAGGCCCTCGAGAGCAAGGGCCGCTGTCATGGAGGCATCACCGCTCGTCTGTTCCGAATCGGTCAGCTTTGAACCTTTCGTTCGATGCGCGGGAACTCCAGCCGAGCATCCGGCTCCTCCCCTCGTTGCATTCGTCCGAGCCGCGCGCGGTCCGCCTCGATGTGCTCGAGCAGGGGCGCCGTGTCGATGCCGAGATAGCCCGCCGGGTAACGCCGGATCTTCTCCGCGCCTCGCTCCAAGAGCGTGATCGCGCCGATCGGGTTGCCGTTCTGCGTGTGATGGTACGCCGCGCAGATCTGGATGAGGCCCTGCAGGAAGAGCCGCGGTTCGCCGTGCTCCTCGCGCCAGACGCCCTCGAGGACTTCATGCGCCTCGAAGAAGTAGCGGTCGTTGAAGAGGCGGATGCCTTCCTCGATCGGATCCAGGCCGATCGGCGCGTCCCCGACCATCCCCAGGGCGTAGGGAGGCGACGCGAATCAAGCTTTGCCGGTGCCGCAGACTCGGATCGAGCGTTGCCGAACGAATTCCTAACCTGCAGGACAACGATATGCCTGACGCCTCATCGTCCCGCGGATCGGGACGGCCTGGACTGCGCGAGCATCGTGCGGATGACGTCCGGGGTGTAGGTGCCTCGCTCCGTCACGGTAGTCGTCACGAGCCGGCTCGGCGTAACCTCGAAGTATCGACTGAGGACGTCGATCCGGTCGCCCCGTCCGTCCCAGAGCTCCTCCGGGGGACGGGGACCCGGAACGGGCCAACCGGCCGTGTCGAAGCGGGCATCGAACTTCAACGACTCGCACGCGACGTAGAAAGGCTTCTTCGCATCCGTTGCGGCGAGGGCGAGCCCGTACGTGCCGATCTTGTTGACGACGGCCGCATCCCGCAAGATCGCGTCGGCGCCGACGAGCGCGCACGCGGCCTCGGCCATCAGCGACGGACCGAGCGCATCCGCGACGACCGTCACAGGGATGCCGGCGTCCCCGAGATCCCTCGCGAACGCACGGCCTTCGAAGAGCGGCCGGGACTCCATCACGAACACGCGGTCGACGCGTCCCTTCCCGTGGGCCGTCCGGAGTGCCTCGAGGACGTTCTCGCTGTAGCTCAGCGTCACGGTAGCCCCGTGGTCCGGGGCGACCTTGAGGAACGTCCGCCCGATTTTCCCCCGGGCCGAGTCGAGCTCCTGGCGGGTCGTCTCGAGGACCGCCTTCGGGTCCTGGCCTTCGACGATCAGCCGCGACACGAGGTGGGCGACGTTGTGGACGATCGCCATCGCCGGTTGGGCCTCCGAGATCCGGCGGGCGGCCTCCGCGAGGTCCTTCGGCTCCGGGCGGCCCTTCGCCTCCATGATCGCAAGGCCCATCACGTCGAGCGCGAGGCGCGCGAGCTTCGACGCTCCGCTCGTCCGGTCCTCCGCGATCCCCTGGATCGCCTCCTCAACGGACAGGGGCAGCATGTTCCATCCGCTCGTGGTACGCCGCGAGGCCCGTGATGCTCGTCCGGATCCGCCGCTCGAGGAACTCCCGCGGGTACCGCTTCGCTGCGCGGCAGCTCATGTCGTACAATTGGCGGAGGACGCCGTCCGGGCCCTTCGAGGCGAGCGATTCCTTCACGACCCGCGCCCACGCCGGGTAGGCGATCATCATCGCATCGATCGCTTCCTTCGGGTTTGCGTGGGGCCCGTAATGGCTGAAGAGGAGCGCCTTTGGCTCGAGCGCGAGGATGCGCTGCAGCGTCTCGAGGTTCTGGCCGAGGTCGAACGCGGGCGCCGGGGCGATCGGCATGAGGATCTCGTCCCCGGGGAAGTACAGGCCCGCGGCGTCGCCGGTGTACATGCACCGGGTACGCTCGTCGAGGATCGTCAGCTCGTGCGGGGCGTGACCGGGCGAGTCGAGGAACCGCAAGACGTGCTTCCCGAGGTCGAGACGGTCGCCTTCCTTGACCCCGACGAGCCGATCCGCGGGGATGGGCCGCATCGTCCCGAACGCCTGGGACTCCTCCGGGCCGAGGGCCTCGCGGGCGCTTGCGACGAGCCTCGTCGGGTCGACAAGATGCTTGAACCCACGCTCGTGAACGTAGACCCTGGCGTGCGGCAAATCGGTGGTCAGGAATCCGGCGCCGCCCGCATGGTCGAGGTGGATGTGCGAGACGACCAGGGCGTCGATGTCCCCGGGCCGGAGCCCAAACGCACGGACCGCTTCGAGGATCCGCGCCGCGTCCCACGACGTGCCGGTCTCAATGATGGCCTTCCGATCGTCCGCGATGAGGTAGATCGCCCCGAAGCCTTCCTGGCCGAACATCCGCACGTCGAAAAGGTATGTCTCGTCCTCGAACGGCAGACGCGCAAACGTCATGCGCGGACGGCATCATCCGTACGCGCATGTAACTTTGTGTGCGGGACCTCCCGCGGGACCTTTATCTCTCCGTTCGGACGTACGAGTTCCATGGCTACGTACGGTCCTCGGCCATCCGACACATTGGACTTCGCCCAAGTGAAACGCCCGGAGGGGCCGAAGGAACCCCGATGGGCAATCGAGGAAGACCGGCCACGGGCGCGTCCGGCCTTCGCGCCTCCGAGCCGCCTCGTGCTCGCGATGGAACTCACCCTGCTCGTCATCGTGGTCGCGTCCGTCGCTGCCTACTTCCTCGGGTGGATGCGATGACCTTGCCAACCGGTTGGATCGCCTCTCTCCCGACTTACGCCCCGAGGCGATGGCCTTGATCGTCTCCGGCCCGCCCGTTCCCCAGTTCAACACCCCGACGATCGTAAACCGGATTCGGGACGACATTCCTCCGGAAGTCATGACGCACGACGTTCCAGGAACGAGCCCATACGCGGTGTGGGGGATGTTCATCGTCACGGCGATCGTCGTGATCCTGTTCGTGGCCGGCTACCTGCTCTGGAAGTGATCGCTCCGGAAGACCCCGGACTTCCCTGGGCGGAAGATTTTCAACCCCCTCGCGGCTTCCACCCCCGCGGCGGTAGCCAAGCTCGGAAACGGCGCGAGATTTAGGGTCTCGTCCCTTAGGGGTTCCCAGGTTCGAATCCTGGCCGCCGCATCATCACGATGCGGTGCGGTTCACCTCTCCGTGTCCAGGAGGGCGACTTTCTCCAAGGCGAGATCCGCCCGCTGATTCGAGGGGAGTGCCTGCCACTCCGCCTTTGTGATCCCAATCGTCTCGAAGGACTTGCCTTCGGCATCAAGGACCCGGTCGTCCCGCGACCATCCGAACGTTGCCAGGAAGTCATCGAGGGAGGAGCGGCCGAACACGACGATGGCCAGCTCCTTCGTCCCGCGGCGAATCCCCGAGACGCGAATCGCGTCGGCGACCTGGCGCTGCGCGGATAGGTAGCGCAAAGCTTCCATGGATACGGTCCGTGCAGCCATGGTCCCGGAAGTCTGCGAGCGGACCGCATGTCGAACCGCGGTCTCGAGATGGTCCCTGCCCAGGACAGCTCGGGCATCGGCCAAGAGGAGATCATCGCCCGTCCGTTCCGACCACGTGCGGGCCTTCTTCAGGGTCGCCTCGGGGTCTTCGACGCCTCCGCGGGCTCCCGCAAGCTGGTACGTCATCCGAAATCCCCCAGTGCCGCTTGGCCTTCGATTTCGCGGACGTCGACCGGTGCGCCCACCTGCTCCTTGATCTTCCCCGCCAATGTCGGTCCGATCGTCGGGATTCGCGAGAGGTCGTTCGGGTTCGCCCTCTGGAGATCCTTGAGGGTTTTGAATCCGCGCTGGAAGAGCGCTCGACCGCGGACGCGGCCGACGCCGCGGAGCGAGATGAGCTCGAGGAGTTCCTCCTTCACGCCGTACTGCACTTGGGTCGTGAGGCGGGTGAGTGCCCGGACCTTCTTTTTGTTGAAGATCCGGCCCAGCTCCGCCATCGAGTATAGGAGCCACTCCGCCTGGTCCGTCATGCGGCGGATGTCCCCGGGGCCTACCCCAAACTTCTTCGTGACTTCCTCCTCCGTCCGCTCCGTAACCCAGTCATCGAGGAGCGAGGCCGTCTTGACCTCGGCGAGGAAGAAGTCATAGTCCTCAACCGGGAATGTCAGATCCGCCTCCTCGATCTTCTGTTCGACCCACGCATAGTCACCGCGACGGAGGTAGAGCCTCGGCATGTCCGGCGTGGTGCAGACGGTCCAGAGGTTGAAGAAACGGTTGTCGCGGGCTTGGTGGAGCGCGTCGCGCATCTTGACGGCGCTCAGCGGATCGATGTACAGGTCGCTCGTCCTTTTTCCGAAGAACGTGGCTTTCAGAAAGCCGTCGTGTCGAGTGATGAAGTCCTCCTTTGCGAGGAACTCGAGAACCTCGAGGACTTTGCCCCGGATCGTATGGACGTCGCCCGTGAACGCGAAGAACGTCCGGTTGAAGAAGGCAAAGAGTTCCTCTTCCGTGGCCACATGGCCCGTCGCGATGTTCGCGAGGATGTGCATCCGCAAGGCGGGCTCCGACCCGAGCTTGGACTCAATCGCCTCGGGTTCGCTGAGGAAGTAGTCCTGGATCAGTTCGTCGATGTCGTCCTCGTCTTTCGCGAAGAGGATCGCCTCACCGTACGGGTCGTAACGGGGTCGACCGGCCCGTCCGCACATCTGTTTGACTTCCATCACGGGGATTGGAGTCAGTCCCAAGTTCACATCGAATCGGTTGAGATCCCGGATCACGACCCGTCTCGCAGGGGTGTCCACACCTTGCGCGAGGGTCGGAGTCGCCACGATGCACTTGACGCGCCCCTTCTTGAATTCCTTCTCGACCATGCTCCGCTGGTCGTTCGTGAGACCCGCGTGATGGAACGCGACACCCCCATCGATACATTTGCCGAGGCGCGCGGCCATCGAGGTCGCTTCCTCTTGTCCACGGACGAGCTGGTCCGCAAGCTTGTCCAAGTGATCGAGTTCCTTCTCGCTCAGCGCCTCGCGCACGTCTTGTGCCAACGATTTGGCCAGAGCTTCTGTTGACCGCCGCGTATTCACGAAAATGAGCGCTTGACCTCCCGAGGCCAAGACGTCGGTCACGAGGCCGGACATGTCGTCCTCCCGGACCTTGACTTCCTGGATTGTCTGGTCCGCGAAGTGGACGAGGCCGTCGAAGTAGACTCCCTGTTTGAGCGGCACAGGTCGCCATTCGCTCGTGATGTGCTCGGCTTCGAGCCAGCGCGCCAGTTCCACGGAGTTCTTGATCGTCGCACTGAGGGCAAGCACCTGCGCCTTCGGGTTCACCTGGCGGAGCTTCGCGAGCGTGACCTCGAGCGTCGGCCCACGATCCGCATCATTGATGAGATGCACCTCGTCGGCGACGACCACGCTCAGTCGTTGAAGCCAGTTTGTGCGGTGGCGCAGGAGAGAGTCCGCTCGCTCGGAGGTCGCTACGATGACATCTAGCTTCTCGAGGGTCGGATCGGCCGAGTCGTAATCCCCAACCGAAATCCCGACCTTGATTCCGAGGGGTTCAAAGTCTTTGAGGGCCTCATACTTTTCTGCCGCGAGTGCGCGTAGGGGCACGATGTATAGCGCTTTCCCGCCTCGCAGGACCGACGCGAGGATCGCGAGATATGCGACGAGCGATTTCCCGCTCGCCGTCGGGATCGCGAGGACGAGATTTTCACCAAGCAGCGCAGGGCCGATTGCGTCGGCCTGTGGTGGATACAGCTCCTCGATCCCCTGTTTCTTCAGGATCTCCACGATACGGGGGTCGAGACCCAGGTCCGCGACACGCATCCCTCATCCGATGCGAGGCGGTCCCAATAAAGGTTCTCGGGGGAGGCGCGGGCCAAGGCGAACCAAGTTGGCCCCGGCCGATCGGACGGGTCGCGGAGCCGCCCCGCCGGTCTACCGTACCAGGCCCAGCTGCTTCATGAAGTCGAGTTGGTCGTAGTAAACGTGGCTCTCGGAGATCTCTCCCCGTTCCACCTTGTACACGACACACCCTCGAAGCTCAATTCGATTCCCGGTCGGGGGAACGGGTTTGTCCCCCTGCTTCTTGAGCGCCGCTTGGCCGAGCCCTAAGCGAAGCGGGCCCTTGTGCGTGCCGGTGATCAGGAGCTCCATGCACACCCAGTCTCCCTGTCCGAAACCTCGCAGGCGCTTCCACGAGAGGTCCGGTAAGGCTTCGGCCCACGCCTGAAGTCGTCCTTGGACCGCTTCACGACCCTTGAGTGGATCGGGCAGGTCCGGGACCGACATGATAATGTTATCCACATGGAGTCCCCACAGGTGGTCCCAGTCTCGCTCGTTGATCGCTTCGAACGCCGCCTCAACCATCCGAAGGTTCTGCTCGATCGTGATTCCCTCAGTCCTCCCCTACACGGCGCATGATATTCCCGGCGTATATAGTTGGAGAAGCGAACCGGCGGACTCGGAACGCCGAGGCTTCCCCGACGTCGCGTCATGCCGAAGCGAATCGGTAGCGGAGATCTGCGCCCTGGGCAATGCGGGATGAAAAGCACGTTTGCTTATCAAAATGACCTAGGGACCCACAGGCCGAACGCGCTTCTTGGTCATCCAAAAGCCTTTAGGGCCGGCTGACACTCGATAACCTCGTGGAGTCGTCGCCCCCGGTCGCCGAAGCCCCGCGACGGAAGCTGAACCGGAGGAAGTTGGCCGCGATCGTCGTGGCGGTCGCCATCCCCGTGGCTGCGTTCGCGGCCTGGGAGATCCTCCGTCCGCGGTCCATCGGCGAGGTCCTCTCGATGGAGCCCGTGCGTGCCGGAAGCGACATCTTCCTCCAAGGGACGATTACCGCAATCGGCCGGGAGAGCTCCAGCTACGGCCCTCGGGTCTACCTTCAGCTAGACGACAACGGGTTTTGCTCCGGAGCGGATCCGTGGACGCTGAATCTCGTGGCGGATCCGAACGGCTCCTATGCGGTGGAGGAATCGTACCAGACGACGCTCCATATGCAATCGTTCACGATCAACGGCGACCCGGCGGTCTGGACGCCGCAGCTCGCCTGCCCCTTCCCGGCCCTCTATCGCAGCATCGGCGTCGTCTTCGACGCAGTCTCCCGGGTGCGGAACATGATACTGACGTACAACGGCACGGCGGCGGGCGGTTGGGGCGGCTACGAAATCCGCTCGCTCAACGCGACGCGCTACAGCCCCGGCGTTCTTCCCGTCGACCTCCTCAAGGCGCTCCCATCCACCTCGGGCGCACGGCCCATCGACTCCGCGGATGGGTTGAAGAATGCGGCGGCTCGGTTCTACGTCCAGGCATCGGCCGCGGTGGGCTCCGACGCGCCGGGCCTCTGGGTGGCGGACCGAATGACGTCCCTCGCCGCGCCGGCCTCGGCGAACGGGACCCTGCGGTTCGTCGACGCCGACTCCGACGGACTCGTCGGCTCTGGCGCTGCCGCCGACCACGTCACCGAACGGCTGGGACACCTACATCCTCCGGCTCGGCAATTGGTCCGCCGGGGCGCCGAACATCGGAGCCGCAATCCACGTGATCCTCGTCGGACCCGCGGGTCCCTTGGAGACATTATCGACCGGTTCGAGCCTGTCCCTTTTCCACCCGCGCTTCGCCGGCAGATCCGACACGGGCAAACCGAGCGTTTGTTGTCCGTCGGAAGGACGACGCCGCGATGGGCCGGACGAACCGAGATTCCCGCCGACCCAAAGCCTTTAGCGGTCCCGTCGATTCGGTCGCCGAGATGGTCGACCTCCGGACCGAGATCGCCGGGGTGCGGCTTCGGAACCCGACGATGCTTGCGTCCGGATTCCTCGACGAGACGGGCGGATCGATGGCCCGCGTCTACCAGGCCGGGGCAGGCGCCGTCGTGACGAAGAGCGTCGGCCCGGAGCCACGCGAGGGCTACCCCAATCCGACGATCGTCGAACTCGATGCCGGCTTGCTGAATGCCGTCGGCCTGCCGAATCCCGGCATCATCGAGTACGAGCACGAGGTGAAGCGCGCCCTCGCCGCCGACGCGGTCGTCATCGGCTCCGTCTACGGCAAGGACGCGGACGAGTACGCGAGCGTCGCGGCGAAGATGGCGACCTACGGGGTGAAGGCGATCGAGCTCAACCTGTCGTGTCCGCATGCGAAAGGCCTCGGCACGGAGATCGCCCAGCACGAAGATGCGGTGCGGGAATTCACCCGTGCGGTCAAGGACGCCGTCTCCCTCCCGGTGTTCCCGAAACTCTCCCCGAACGTCCAGGACATCGCGACCTTCGCCGTGGCGGCCGAAGAGGGCGGTGCCGACGGCATCGTCGCGATCAACACGATGAAGGCGATGGCCATCACCCCCGAGCTGAAGATTCCGTCCCTGGCGAACCGATACGGCGGGCTCAGCGGCCCCGCGATTCGGCCGATCGGCGTACGCGCGGTGTACGACATCTGCGAGAGGGTCCACATCCCGGTCGTCGGCGTCGGCGGCATCGGGTCCGGCCGGGACGCCCTCGAGTACATCATGGCGGGCGCGAGCGCCGTCCAAGTCGGGACCGCGATCATCTCGAAGGGCCTCGGGGTCTTCAACGAGATCGCGAAGGAGATGGCGTCCCTCCTGGAGGAAGCCGGCTTCGGCTCGGTGCCCGAGGCGATCGGGGTCGCGCATGCCTAGGATCCAAGTCGTGCCCCTCCTGGAGATCGTCCGGGAGACGCCCTCCACGACGACGTACCGCTTCCGGGCGGACTTCGCCGAGCAGCCGGGCCAGTTCCTGATGGTCTGGATCCCGCGGTACGACGAGCTGCCCATGGCCTTATCCTACCTCGGAGGCGTGAAGGGCATCACGGTCCGCGATTACGGAGACGCGACCCACGCGCTCGCGGCGTTCAACGCGGGGGACCGGATCGGCGTGCGCGGGCCCTACGGGAACGCGTTCCGCCTCGTGGGGGAACGGATCCTGGCCGTCGGCGGCGGCAGCGGGATGGCGTCGATGATCGCCGCGATCGAGGCGTTCGCGCAACAGGGCGCGCGCGTCGTGACGGCCGTGGGCGCGCGGACGGCGGAGGAACTCCTGTTCGTCGATCGAGCGAACGCGAGCGGGGAGGTGCACATCGCGACGGACGACGGCTCGCGCGGGTTCGCCGGCTTCGCCCCTCCCCTCGCGGAGAAGCTGATGGACCGCGAGGAATTCGACCAGATCCTGACGTGCGGGCCGGAGCGGATGATGAAGGCCGTCGTGGACCTCGGCCGCAGGCGCCGGATCCCTGTCCAGGCGAGCCTCGAGCGCTACATGAAATGCGGGATCGGCATCTGCGATGCCTGCTCGCTGGACAGCCAGCTCGTATGCTACGATGGCCCGATCTTCACCGCCGAACAACTCGCGGGCTTCGAGGAGTTCGGCCGCTACCGGCGCGACAAGAGCGGTCGCCGGGTTCCGGCGTGACGCCGCGACACGACTAGGCAGGGATGCGCGATGCCGCGCCGATGTCCGACGCGGAGCTGCACGGGCTCTCGAAGGAAATCGTCGACTGGTACATTCGGTGGAACCCGAGCTTCGCGACCCATGCGGGCATCCACCAAGACGACCACCTCATGCCTCGTGCCACCTACGAAGCGGAGCTCGAGGAACGATCCCACGTCAAGGCGTTCCTGCGCCGGCTCGAGGAATCGACCGCAAGACGCTGTCTCACTCGAAGCGGGTCGCTTCCAATGAAGTACATGCGGGAGATCTTCGCACGCAAGACGAAGGAGTTGCGGCGGCTGCGCGACGCCGCCGTCTGAAGGGAGGAGCCTCCGGGTCGATACCTTAATATCGCGACCTCCGCATCGCGCGCGTCGGACCGGGGGAGCGCATGAAAGACGTGAACGCGATCGCGAAGAAAGCCCTCGAGTACAAGGAGAAGGGCCTCTCGGAGAAAGAGATCGCGGACGAGTTGCACCTGTCCCCGGAGACGGTCACGTGGCTCCTGACGCGCGGCGTGAAGGGCGGCGAGCCGCCGAAGGACGTGAAGATCGGGTGGCGGTCCGTTGGCGTCTACGGGAACCGCATCGGCTTCATGGCCGCGGCGATGTCGGACATCGCCCTCGAGGAGATGGAGAAGCGGCAGATCGACGCGGACGCGATCCTCGGCATCGCGATCAACGGGATCCCGCTCGCCGCACTGATCAGCGAGGAACTCGGCAAGGAACTGATCATCTATCGGCCGAGCCAGGAGCGCCACGGGAAAGGCGGCGCGTTCTCCTCGAACTACGCGTCCCCGCAAGGGAAGAAAGTCGTCCTCGTCGACGACGTCGTCTCGACGGGCGACACGCTGAAGGCGGCGATCGGCGACGTCCATGACATCGGCGGGACCGCCGTCCTCGCCGTCGTGCTCGTGAACAAGACGGCCCTTGACGACCTGGCGGGCGTTCCGCTTCGCGCACTGATCCGCGCACGGTCGATCTGATTTGCACGCGAGGGCCCGCGAACGGCCCCCCGTGCATGCGGCAAAGGCGCAACCATTAAGGGGGGTGAAAACCACATGGTTTCTCCATGGCCGCGTGGAGGCCGCGAGGGAGGCGGAAGGCCCGCCGGCGACGAGACTGGTCGTTCATCGAGTTCGCCGTGACGCTGTTCCTGCTCGGCCTCATGCTCGAAATGCTGTACGTCTTCCGAGGGGCATCGGGCGGATTCGAATGGCTCCTGGTCCTCCCGGGAATCGCGGCGCTCGTCGGGCTGATCTGGCTCGTGTCGCGAGAGCCCGTAAACCTTTAGGCCCGTCGTCCCATCTGCGCGACCGGTGACCTTCGCTGACCCACTGGTACGATGATCTCTTCGTCCAGGCGAAGGCATTCGTCGGCGAGAAGAGCGACCTGGTCATCAACGCCGGACTGAGCGTCAGCGGCCTCCAGCACGTCGGCCGGCTCCGGGGAGAGATCGCGCTCTCCCAGTTCCTGACCCGCAGCCTCCGCGAGATCGGCCGTCATCCGCTCCAGAGCTTGGTCCTGTACACACAGGACGAATGGAAGGCGAAGCCGGCGCAGATTGCGCAGTTTGCTCACGAGGACGGTCGGGCCTACGCGGGCCGGCGGCTCATCGACGTGCCCGACCCGTTCGGATGCCATGCGAACTGGGTCGACCACTACTGGCAGGACTTCGGAGGCGTCCTCGACCGATTCGCGCCCGATGTCCGGATCGTCACGACGACGCTGGCGTACCAGCTTCCGGAGATGCAAGCGCTCGTCCGCGACCTCGCCTCTCGCGCGGAGGAGGTGCGGGCGGTCGTGAACAAGTACCGCGCCCGCCGACCCTATCCGGAAGGCTGGATCCCTTTCGAGGCGTTCTGCGAAGCCTGCAAGACGATTGGCGCGCAGACCCTCGCCATCGTCGGGACCACAGCGACGTACCGCTGCCCTCGATGCGGAAGCGAAGGCACCTCGTCCATCGAGAAGGGCAAGCTGAACTGGCGGCTCGAGTGGCCCGCCCTCTGGAAGGTCTACCGCGTCGACATCGAACCGTTCGGCAAGGACCACGCCACCCCGGGCGGATCGCGTGACTCGTGCAAGGACATCGCCGAGAACGTCATGCATTTCCGGGCCCCGATGGGCATCCCGTACGAGTGGGTCGGGATCGCGGACCGCGGCAAGGACCTCGGGGACATGGGCTCGTCCGATTTCCTCGGCTTCACGCCGGCCCAATGGGTCGAGGTCGGCGACCCGGAGGTCCTTCGGTACGCGTACGCATTCACGCCGATCTTCCGCCGGATCGTGCTGGACCTCTCCCGGGTGGACGCCTACCACGACGCGTACGACCGCGCGGAGGAGGCGTTCTACGCCGCGGAGCGGAAAGGGGACGAGGACGACCAAGCCCGCGCCTTCGAGCTGGCGCAGCTCGCGCCCCCGCCGAAGCGGAAGTCGTTCGCCCTCTCGTACCGACATGCGGCGTTCCTCTCGCAGATCAGCCCGGAGACGGGACGGCTCGAGTGGTCCCTGAACCGGATGCGCGACACCGGCATGCTCGCCCGCCCGCCGACGGCGGCCGAGCGCGCGCGGATCGCCCGCCGGATCGAGCAAGCGCGCGTGTGGGTCGAGAAGTACGCCGGGGAGAACCGCGTGACCCTACTGGAGGCGCTGACGCCGGACGTCGCCGCTCAGCTGGACGACCGAGATCGGTCCGCCCTCCGCACCTACGCGGACAAGGCCGCCCGCGCGACGTGGACGGAGGACGCGATCAAGGACTCGATGGTCTCCCTAACGAAGGGCGGGGGCCTGTCCGTCGAGACGAGCCGCTTCTTTCGCGACCTCTATCTCGTCCTGCTCGGGAGTGAGCGCGGCCCTCGCGCCGCCCCGTTCCTCGCCGTCCTGGAGAAGGACTGGGTCCTCCGCCGGCTGCGCGAAGCCGCCAAGTAGGAAAGGCAAAAATACGTCCTACCCGTTGAATCGCGCAAAGCCCCGTGGTCTAGCGGCCAATCGTGACCGACTTTCGGTCGCGGGCCAGTGATTCGAGGCTCTGGATCGGTCCTCACGGACCGAAGGGAGACCTCGCGACGGCAGTTCGAATCTGCCCGGGGCTATCTCTTATTCCGAGAGGATCGGCACTGCCTTCGGCAGGACCTCGAAGCGGAGGGGATGGCGGCCGACGTACTCGCCGTCCAGGTCGATCATCTCCCCCTGCGACCGCACGGCGATCGATCGGCACCGGAACGTCGTGACTTCCTTCATCGTGAGATGCTCTCCCCGGCGAAGGGCCGGCAGGTTCCGGCGGGCGGTCTTGAAGTCGATGTCGCCGAACACGACGACATCGAGGAGGCCGTCCTCGAGGCCCGCCGTCGGCGCGGGGAGCAAGCCCGCACCAAAGTAGCGTCCGTTCGCGACGACGAAGTCGTTCACGATGGCCTCGCGCGGCCCGCCGCCGTCCGCCTCGTACACGACGCGGGTGTTCCGATATTTCGGCAGCGTGCGAAGGATCGCGATCGTGAAGCTCATTCGCCCGCCGAGGATCTTCGTCGTGCGGTTCACCCGGTCGACAACGGCTCCACCGGAGCCGAACTCCGCGATGTTGATGAAGTGTCGGGATCGCCGAACGTCTCCATCGAGGAATTCGCATCGCCCCGCGTCGACGTTGCGGATCCGACCCTCCCGCAGGAGGCGGGCCAATGCCTGCGCCGACCGCGGCATCGGCAACGTCCGGGCGAAGTCCGATCCCGTGCCGACGGGAAGGAACGCGAGGCGTGCTTCCCGGCTGCGGCGTCGCGCATCGTCCGCGAGGAAGCCGTTCACGACCTCGTTCAGCGTACCGTCCCCGCCGACCGCGACGACGGTCCGCGCTCCCGCGGCGAGCGCGTCGCGCGCCAGGTCCGTCGCATGTCCCCGCCGCTCGGTCCGGTGCACGTCGAACGCTCCACCGAGTTCCCTTCGGAGGTCGGACTCGTGCGTCCGCCAGCGGCGGCCGGTCTTCCCGTTCGAGGAAGCCGGGTTCACGATGAAGACCGTCTCAGCCGCCATGGTCCTTCCGGAACGCGCGATGCGTCCGGACGAGCTCCGCGTAGGCCGCGATCTCGTCCTCGATGGTGCGCGGATTCCATCCGAGGATCCGGCCCATCCGGGCGGCGACCTGCACCGCGACGCCGAACGCCTGATCCGCGGCCTCGTAGAAGAGCCCGAGACGGCGCACCAGGACGTCGGACAGGCGGAGCGCCATCTCCTCGCGCACCGCGAGCTCGACCTCCGCCCAGATGTGGGGCCGCCCATGGACGATTCGGTCGCGTGCGCCGGGCGATCCGAGATACCGCTGGACCGCCTCGAGCGAGTATCGCATCTGGAGGTGCGAGGCCGAGGCCTCGTCGAGTCCGAGGTTCGTGAAGTCGTCGAGCGGGGAGGCGCTCGGACCGAGCGGGCGGTTCCTCGTCGACCCCGCCGCACGGCGGCCCAGGCGGGCGACGATGCGCCTCCCGACGCCCTCCGCCATCGCGCGATGCGTCGTGAGCTTGCCGCCGGCGACGGAGACCAGCCCGTCCTCGTCCTCGAAGATCTCGTGCTCCCGGGAGACCTCGGACTCGGACGCGTCCTGGCTCGACTTCCGGAGGAGCGGGCGGAGGGAGGCATAGGCGCTGACGACGTCCTCGGGAACGAGATGGGCCTCCGGGAACGCCTCGTTCACCGCCGACAGCAGATAGTCCACGTCCGGCGCATCGGGGACGACGGCGTCCGGGTCGCCCGCGAAGTCCGTGTCCGTCGTGCCGACGAGCGTGAGGTCTCCCCACGGCAGGACGAACACCACGCGGCCGTCCCGCACCGGGAGTGCGATGGCCTGATGGTGCCCGAGCTTCGCGCGCGGCACGAAGATATGGATGCCTTTCGTCGGTCGGATGGTAGGGCGCGACCTCGGGGTTCGGAGACGATCGAGCCAGACCCCGGTCGCGTTCACGACGACGCTCGCACGGATGTCGAAGCGATCGCCGGTGATGCGGTCTACGATGCGGGCCCCGCACACCTCGTCCTCTTCGCGGACGAGTTCCGTTGCCTCCGCGTAGTTCGCGACGATCGCGCCTTCCGCCGCAGCATCCTTCACGACGGCGAGGACGAGGCGGGCATCGTCCGTCCACGCGTCGTAGTAGACGCCTGCGCCCGCGAGTGCCTTCCCTTCGAGGCGCGGTTCCCGGGTCAACGCTTCCTCGAGGCGGAGCCACGCCCGCCGCGGTACGGACTTCCGCGTCGACAGGAGATCGTACAGGAACAATCCGAACCGAAGTGCCAGGGGCCCGGGAGGTCGATCCCGGTACGTCGGGATGACGAACGGGAGGGGATGGACGAGGGTCGGCGCCGTCACGAGGAGACGATCGCGTTCTCGCACGGCCTGCCAGACGAGGCGGATCCGGTAGTTCCTCAGATACCGCAGCCCGCCGTGGACGAGTCGCGAGGTCTTGCCGCTCGTCCCGCTGGCGAAGTCGCCCCGCTCCACGAGCGCGGTCCGGAGGCCGCGGCACGCCGCGTCCCTCGCCACGCCAGCCCCGACGATCCCGCCCCCGATGATCAGGACGTCGAACGTCTCGCGGCGCATGCGGACGAGGTTCGCCGCGCGGGTTCGGGCCGAAAACTCCGCGGTCATGGCAATCCTGCCACCAACGTCCCCGGATTCATGATGCCCTCTGGATCGAGTTCGCGCTTTAGGGCCCGGAGCACGACGACGCCGCCCTCCCCGATGACCCGCTTCAGGTACGGCGCATGGTCCTCGCCGATCCCGTGATGGTGGCTCAAGGCGCCGCCGGCCGCCACGAACGCGTCCGTGACCGCGGCTTTGAGTCCCTCCCACTGCTCGATCTCCCGTCCGGGCCGCTGCGGCGCGAGGACCGTGTAGTACAGCGAGGCGCCGTCCGGATATGCGTGCGAGATGTGGCAGAGGATGAGGCCCGGGTTCCCGTCCTTCCAGAGCGCATCCTGGAGCGCCTTCCGGCCCGCGTCGTAGACCGTCATCAGGTCGGACCACGACGCCGCCGTCTCGACCGTGTCGACGAGGATGCCGCGGTCGAGGAGGGAGTCGCGCAGATACGGCAGCTCGTACCGCTCTCGGGACCAGCGCTCGGCGGGCCCGGATCCGATGCTCGTCGAGCGGCCTCGCGCGTAGCGGATCGCGGTGCGACGCCGATGGACGACCCGCTCGCGGGTGCCCTCGAACTCCATGAGGAGGAGCGAGCCCTCCGCCAGGCGTCGGGCTGCGAGGTCCCCTGCGTCGGGCGCGATCCCCGCACCCGCGGCCGCGAAGCGCGTCTCCTCGCTGTCCCCGAGGTACGCCATGTCCGGGAGGGCGTCGTCCCGCGCCATCACGCGAAGGGCCGCGATGCCGTCCGCGAATGTCGGGAAGAGCCTCGAGGCGTACCGGCGCTCGGCGGGCAGCGGATGGGCGCGGAGCGTGGCCTGCGTGACGACGCCGAGCGCACCCTCCGAGCCGAGGACGAGTTCCTTCAGGCTCGGACCGTGGGATTCCTTCGGCAACGACCGCACCTCGAGGACCCGCGTCGGCGAGACGAGCCGGAGGCCGACGACGAGATCTTCGATGCTCCCGTAGCGGTTCGAGAGGGCGCCGGTCGCCCGCGTCGCGATCCAGCCGCCCATCGTGGAGAACTCCCACGACTGCGGGAAGTGGCCGAGGGTGAGCCCTTTCGCGTTGAGTGCCTCCTCGAGCTGCGGTCCTCGGATCCCGGCCTCGGCGGTCACGAGGCCCGATTCGACGTCGACCGAGAGGACGCGCCGCATCCGCCGCAGGTCCGCGGCGATCGTCGCGGCGAAGTCCGCGTGGGCATCGAGGCCGCCGACGACGCTCGTCCCGCCGCCGAAGGGGATGACCGCGTATCGTCGTCGGCGTGCGAACTCCAGGAGACGCCGGACCGAATCCTCATCCTCCGGGAAGACGACCACATCCGGGAGGCGGCCGATCCGGCCGGTCCGCAGCCGGACGAGATCCTTGTAGCCCTTTCCGGCGGCGTGCATCACGCGCGCGGCGTCGTCGCTCGCGACGTTCTCCTCGCCGACGATCCCGCGGAGTTCGGCGAGCTCGTCCGGCGAGAGGAGGGACGGCCCCACCGGGATTCGCTCGAACGGGACCGGGCCGCGGCGGGTCGACAGGTCGACCTTCAGCCGTTCTCGGAGGTAGTCGACGAGCGCGGGTCGGCTTTCCAGGGGGACGGTCTTGTCTTCCCACCCCCAGCCCCACCACTTGATCGCGCGCGACTCCATCGCGCGGCGAAGTGCCTCTTCGGTAAAGACGTTTTCCGGGGACGTCGCAGTCGAAAGTCCCAAAGCATTAAACTGGCGCGGACCATGCGGCCGCACCGGAGGGGCCAGGGGGCGATGATCGAGCGGGAGGCGATCGTGGAGATCCTCGAGGGGTACGATCCCTCGGCGATCCGCGTGGCATCGATCGGATCGCACTCCGCCCTCGACGTCTGCGACGGTGCGGTCGAGGAGGGGTTCCGGACCCTCGTGATCTGCGAGAAGGGACGCGCGACGCCGTACGCGCGGTTCTTCCGCTCCGTGCGCGACAAGGAAGGCCGGCCGAGACGCGGCATGGTCGACGAGGCGATCGTCCTCGCGAAGTTCGACGAGGTCCTCTCGGACAAGATTCAGGAACGCCTCCGTCGGGCGAACGCCCTGTTCGTCCCGAATCGGTCCTTCACGTCGTACTGCGACCTCGACGTCATCGAGGAGGCGTTCCGCGTACCCCTGTTCGGAAGCCGCAACCTCCTGCGGACCGAGGAGCGGGACTTCGAGCGCAGCTACTATTGGATCCTCGAGACGGCGAAGCTGCCGGCACCGGAGAAGTTCGATCGCCCGAGCGACATCGACGGTCTCGCGATCGTCAAGCTGCCGCACAAGGTGAAGAAGCTCGAGCGCGGTTTCTTCACGGCGGCGAGTTTCAAGGAGTACCGCGAGAAGTCCGAGGCGCTGCTGAAACAAGGCGTGATTTCGAAGGCGGACCTCGCCAAGGCGCGGATCGAGCGGTACATCATCGGCCCGATCTTCAACTTCGATTTCTTCTACTCTCCGATCGAGGAGGAGGCGGAGAAGCTCGAGCTGCTCGGCGTCGACTGGCGGTTCGAGACGTCCCTCGACGGACACGTGCGGCTGCCGGCGGACCAGCAGCTGACCTTGAACAAGGCGCAGCGGATCCCGGAGTACGTGGTCGTGGGACACAACGCCGCGACGCTCCGCGAGTCGAGCCTCAAAGACGCCTTCGAGATCGCGGAGGCGTACGTCAAGGCGACGCAGCGCTACTTCGCGCCGGGCATCATCGGCCCCTTCACCCTTCAGACGGCGGTCGACAAGGATCTGCGGTTCTGGGTCTACGATGTCTCGCCGCGCATCGGCGGCGGGACGAACATCCACATGGCGTTCGGCCATCCGTACGGGAACTCCCTTTGGCGGAGGCCGATGAGCACGGGGCGCCGGATCGCGATGGAATTGCGACGCGGGATCGAGACCGGGCAGCTGGCCGCGCTCGTGACGTGAGCACGCGGGCCCGTTGCGCCGGAGGGACGACGGCCGTCGCCGACCTTCTCTCGGCCCTGACCCATGTTTTGTCAACCCCGGATCCCGGGCGAACCTTGATGGGGTCCGGAGGAGTCGCGAGTGCGTCAGAGGGATACGCGGGATGCTCGAGTGGATGCCCTGGGTCGTCGCGATCGCGGTCGGCTTCATCACGCTCAACCAGGGCGCGAAGTTCATCACGGACAACGCCACACGAATCTCCGGAAAGATCGGCCGGAGCCGCTTCGTCGTGGGCGCCCTCCTCGTCTCCACCCTCTCGGCCCTCCCGGAACTCCTCGTGAGCGGCATCGCCGCGGAGGAGGGGAGTCCGGAGATCGCGCTGGGGAACGCGCTCGCCTCGACCGTGGTCACGATCGCGTTCGTGATCGGAGCGAGCGCCCTCGTCCGGCCGATCGCGCTCGTGGCGCTCTTCGTCCCGTACGTGCTCAACCTCTCGGTCTCCCAGCGGACGGCCCCGCCCGACGAGATTCAGGAGCGCGTGGACGACCTGAAGATCGGCCTCGAGTTCACGGGTTGGATCTTCGGCCGGAAGGTCGAGATCCGCGCGGGCATCGGTTGGCTCATCCTCGGCGTCCTGTGGTCCGTGATGGGGGCGCAGTTCCTGGTTCAGGGGGCGATCGGTGTCTCGGCGGTCGTCGGGCTGAATCCGTGGTTCATGGGGATCACGGTCGTCGCGCTCGGCACGTCGCTCCCGGACATCGCGGCCGCGTACCACGCGACGCGGCGCGGCTACACGGACCTCGTCCTCGGCGTGGGGATCGGGGGGAGCGTCGTCACCACCCTCCTGACGCTCGGCGTGATCGGGCTCCTGCGACCGTCGACGTATTCGGTCGAGTTGCTGTTGCCCGTGGTCGGCGCGATGGTCCTGACGTCGTTCCTGCTGCTCGCGCTCATGCTCGGCGAGTGGAAGATCACTTCGCGATCCGGCGCCGTGCTGACCTCGAGCTACTTCGCGATGGTCGCCTTCAACTTGGTGTGGTTCCGCGGCGGCTTCACGTAATCAGTAGACGGCGCCGCAGCGAACGCACGTGAGCTTGCCGTCGCCCCGGGCCACGAGCTGGCCGCCGCACGCCGTGCAGTACCGCATCTCCTTCACGAGCTTGCCCTGCTCGTCCCACGAGTGCTGCGGCCACGTGCTCTGCGCGGGAGCCTGTCCCGGCCAGTTTCCGGAGCCGCCGGCGGACTGCGGCGCCGGTGGCGGCGACGACGGCGGAGGCGCCTGCGGGTACGCGCCTTGCGGGGTCATGGGATAGGGCGGCGCGTGTTGCATCATGCGGAACTGCTCCTCCATGTACGCGCCCTGGTCGACGCGGGTCACGGTCGTCCTCGCCAGGCGGTCGAAGTACCGCTGCCGCGGATCCCCGTGGGTCGCGGCCCCGAGGAGGAGGTCGAACAGGAAGAGGAGCCAGTACACTTTCGAGAGGTTTCGGATGATCGAGTGCACCAGGTCGAGGTTGCCGTCGAGCGCGACGACGCGGAGCGACAGGAGCTTCTTCCCGATCGTACCGCCGACCAAGCCCTCGAGCAACATCGAGTAGGCGAACCAGACGAGGCCGAAGAAGAAGCTCGAGAGCCACCACGCCCACGCGAAGACCGACAGGGAGATCGCGAAGAACAGTCCGATCACGAACACGACGACCGAGTCGATGAGGAACGCGAACAGCCGACGGATCCAGTGCTCCTGCAGAGCCGGGTTGCGACCGATCAGGTCAAACGCCGAAGGCATGTCTCACCCATCCGGAGACGCTGATATCCGACAGGCCTTCATAAACATATTGGGCATTAATATATCGTGCGGGGATTGAAAATCAGTCCGTCGAGTCGGCCGATGGTTCCGAGGGCAATTCTTCCTCGACTCGCGTGGAGCGCCGCAAGAACTCGCCCGGGACTTCCTTCGACGTGTAGACGGTCTTCCCCGCCTTGTGGATCACGACGCCGCCCTCTCGCGCCGCCTTCGCATCGATCTCCAGGATCACGGGAGCCTGGATGCGGACGCGCCCCGCCTCCATCGCGGCCTCGAAGGTCGCGCTGAGGTGGACCATCTTCCGATCGGACGGGCGCAGCCCCGCGTCCATGAGGAGGTGGCTCTCTTCCTCCGTCGTCGGGTAGAACAGGACGTCGGGAATGCCTTCGGTCGGGAGGTCCAGGTCGACGTCCATCGAATGTCCGTACGTCGCGCGGATCTTGCCGTCCTCGAACTGGTACCGTCCCTTCGGGTCCGTCTCGATCAGCCCGACGACGTGGTGCTGCCGAACGAACCGGAAGCGGCGGTTCCGGATCTGGATCGCCGTCAAGAAATCGCGGAGATCCACCCACCCGTGCGCGTCCATCTCGAGCCCGTATCGTTCCGGGAAGTGCCGCAGGACTCCCGCCATCGTGCGGCCGAGGGTCTCGACCTCCTCGTTGTTGAGCAGGAACTTGCCTTCGCTCCCGCAGTGAGGACAGAACTCGTCCCGGTAGTATCCATGAGAACGACATTCCTTCAGCATCGGTCCCCTCCCTAGAAGTTTGGTATTCAGCGTCGGCTTATGAAGTTTCGTCCCCCCGTTCGGTGGGGAGGTCCGCTTCACGGACAACGCGGACGCCGAGGGAATCGAGCCGTTCCTCGAGGGACCGGATCGCTCCCTTGCCGATCGTCTTTCGATGCAGGTACGCGATCGTCGCTCCGCGGGTCCGTTCGATCGCCTGATCCACGATTGCCGGCGGCGCGCGCTCGAGGGCGTACGCCGCGAGGAGATGCCCGAAGGAGATCCGTCGCTCGAGGGCCAAGTCCGTGTGCCGCGGCACATAATGGCCGCCGCCGAACCCGACCGCGACCGGCGCGTCGGACGGAGTGAGGTCGAGCAACACCCGCGCGATCAGCCGAGACGCCGCCACGTCGTTCCATTCGCGTGCCGTGCTCCCCTGTTCGATGTAGAATGTGGGCGACGTCAAGTAGGGCCCATGGTGCGTCGCCTCGAACGTGACCGCGTAGGCGAGGGGCGCCGCCGCCCGCTTCAGCGCCCGCAAGGCGGCCGTCATCCACCCGGGCGCCGATGGGACGAGCGTCTCCGGTTGCCCTCCGAATTCCGCGGTCGCGGGGTTCCCGATGGGATGGACCGTGAGGCTCGGTCGCTCGCTCTCGGACTTGTGCTTCGAGAGGTACACGACGAGATCGGCGGGCTCCCCGAACGCGCGTTCGAGATCGCGGTCGAGGTGATCTCGGTAGAGATGCGACCCATCGATCGTTGCGAGTACGAGGTCGCGGAACCGCCACGCGGGCCTTCCCTCGAACGTCGGTTCAGCGCTCCACGACGCCGCCTCGAGAAGGGCCTGCCTCTGGCCTCGGCTTGCCTCGTCGGCCTCCGACGCCACCAGAAATCGCATCCGGCGCGGGAACGGTCTCCGCCGCCATCTCGTTTCGCCCGCCCGTCGCACAAACTTTATGTGGCGTGCCCTGGTACGCGGGCGAGAGCGCATGGTGACCGTCGCGTTCCTCGCCTCCGTCCAAGGGTACCAGGAGGCGCGGATCCGGGAGATCGCGGACCGCTTGCGTTCCGACCATGCCGAGTGGACGGTCCAGGTGCTCCCGCCGGAGGCGACCGCTCCACTCCTGGCGAAGTACAAGCTGAAGTTCGGGCCCGCGATCCTCGTGAACGACCGGATCGAGTTCGTCGGGATCCCGAGGTACCGGATGCTCGTCGAACGGGTCGCCATGGTCGCCGCAGGCCGGATTTCTCCGAGGACCGCCACCCCGCCGCCGTCCGCCGCCCCGGCGAAACCCGCTTCGAAGCCCTCGGTGCCCGCGAGCCCGCCACCTGCGCCGCCCGCGTCGGAGTGAGTGCGTACCACCACGTCCGGTGCGGAATGCCTCGACCCGCCGCGGGTCGCGTCGGATCTCCACAGGAGCAACCTTCCCTTCTCGAAAACTATATCAAATTAGCAACGCATTATTTCCTTCGGGTTGAGACGAGAGGGACCGCGAATCGCTGGGCGGTCCGAGAGGAAGGAGCGGAATTCCCCCATGAGCATCGAGGACGAGTTCGAAGAGACGCGCCGTGCGATTCACCGCATGCTCAAGGACGCGTTCGAAGGGAAGCTCGGGGTGTTCCGAGAGCCGTTCATCTACGGCTTCACGACGCGGACGCGGGAATCGCGGCTCGAAGCGCCTCGGCCCGCGCTCGAGGGCGAGGAGATCAAGACGCGGGATCCCCTCGTCGACGTCATCCTGACCGAGTCGGCGATCTTCCTCACCGCCGAGATGCCGGGGGTCTCGCGCGACGAGGTTCGCGTCCGCCTCGACGAGGGGAAGCTCGTCATCCAGGGCGAAGGGGACCGGCCGTACTTCACGAAGGTCGACCTCCCGGCGGACGCGGACCGCGACACCCTGAAGTACACGTTCACCAATGGCGTCCTCGACGTTGTGATCGCCCGGAAGCGCACCTTGGCGTGAGGGCGGTCCGAGCGTCCGGGCTCGGTGAGCCGATTCCCTCCTCCGACAAGATCAACCGCAAGCTGAAGCGGCTGCGACGCATCGAAGCCGGATACCGGGCGGACATCCGACGCGCGCACGACGCATTGAGGTTCCAGACCGCGAATCGCACGAAGGCCGAGCAGCGCTACGAGCGGGTCCGACGCAAACTCGAGGGGCGAATCGAGAAGCTCCAGCCGAAGATCCGCGACCTGACGAATCTCCGGGCGGAGATGCGGTCCTAGGCGCCGCGAAGGATAAGAGCGCGGGAGACGTTTCGGAGCCATGGCGGACGCGGACCCGCACGGCCTCCTCGAGGAGACCGCACGGGCGATCCGGGCATGCACCCGCTGCCGTCTCCATGTGGGGCGCACGCACGCCGTCCCCGGCGACGGGCCGTTCGATTCCGACCTCGTGATGGTGGGCGAGGCCCCGGGGAAGGAGGAGGATGCGTCCGGCCGGCCGTTCGTCGGCGCCGCCGGCAAGATCCTCGACAAGGCCTTGGACGCCGCGCGTGTGCCGCGAGGCTCCGTCTTCATCACGAACGTCGTGAAGTGCCGGCCTCCGGGCAACCGCTCGCCCCGCGCGGACGAGATCGAGGCTTGCCGGCCGTATCTGTTGACGCAGATCGCCGCGATCCGGCCGAAGGTCGTCGTGACGTTGGGTTCGACGGCGCTCCGAGGCGTCCTCGGCGCGGCGCTCGAGTTGAAGGACGCCCGGACGAAACGCCTCTTCTTGGACGACGTGCCGGTCGTGTCGACGTACCACCCCGCGGCGGTCCTGTACAATCGCCGCCTCGAGCGGATGATTCGGGGAGACCTGCGAAAGGTCGCGCGCGGGGTGAGGCCGGAGGCCCCCCGGATCCGGAGTGAGGGGCCGCATGAGGGCGTGCCGACGAATCCCCTCCGTTCAAGCGGCGCGGCGATCGTGAATTCGGAGGGTCGGATCCTGCTCCTGTGCCTCGAGGGCGACGAGACCTGGAGCCTGCCGAAAGGGACGGTAGAGCCGGGCGAGACCATGGAACAGACCGCCCTCCGGGAGGTGCACGAGGAGACGGGGCTGGAGGTGCGGTTGGTCCGCCCGCTGCGCGAGGTCTCCTACGCCTTCTACTGGCCTCCCGCCGGCGTCAATTACCACAAGACCGTCGCGTACTTCCTCGCGGAGCCGGTGGGCGGCGAGGTGCGACCGGAGCCGGGGTTCGAGGAGGCCCGATGGGTCACCCACGAGGAGGCGCTCCGGCTCCTCCGATGGCCCAACGACCGGGATGTCGTCTCGAGGGCCTTCGCGGCGCGGCGCCGAACCCCCGCTAGGCGAAAAACGCGCGGACGCGGTCGAGGGTCCCGGCGTTCAGGACGTCGTCCGCGGTGAGCCACGCGCGGCGGGCCGTGCCGACCCCGAAGCGCATCCAGTCCAGGTTCCCACTCGCGTGGCTGTCCGTGTCCACGCTGATCGTGCAACCCGCGTTCTTCGCGGCGCGCGCTTGCGTCGCGCTCAGGTCCATCCGCCTCGGGTCCGCGTCGAGCTCGATGGCGGTCCCCGCACGCGCGCAAGCCTTGTACACCTCATCGAGATCGAGTTCGATCGGTCCGCGCCAGCCGATCTGGCGCGTCGTGGGGTGGCCGAGGAGGTCGACGTGCGGGTTCTGCACCGCGGCGACGAGCCGGGCCGTCTGCTCCTTCCGCGGAAGGGTGAACCTCGAGTGGACGGACGCGATGACGTAGTCGAGTTCCTTCAGCACCTCGTCCGGGTAGTCCATCTCCCCGGAATCGAGGATGTCGCACTCCGTCCCGAGCAGGACGGTGAAGCCCTTCGCGCCGCGGTTCAGGGAGCGGACGCGGTCCCGCCGCGCGAGCGCCTGCTCCGCCGTCATGCCGCGGGCGACGGTCGCCGAGACCGAGTGGTCCGAGATCCCGACGTACGTGTAGCCGCGTCGCCGGGCCGCTTCGACCATCGCCTCGAGCGGTTCGGTGCCGTCCGTGGCGTTCGTGTGGACGTGCAGGTCGCCCTGGATGTCCGTCGGTTCGAGCAGCGTCGGGAGTCGGCCCGAGGCCGCGAGGTCGACCTCGCCCTGGTCCTCCCGCATCTCCGGAGGGATCCAGGCGAGATCCAGGGCCGAGTACATGCTCTCCTCCGTGTCCCCGGCGATCCTCGTTTCGTCGCGGAACACCCCGTATTCGTTCATCTTCAGGCCGCGCCGTTCCGCCATCGTCCGGACGCGGATGTTGTGGTCCTTCGAACCGGTGAAGTACTGCAACCCCGCGCCCCAGCTCGCCGGATCGAGGATGCGCAGGTCGACCTGGATCGTCCGCGGTGAGCCTTCGTAGTCGGTGTAGGCGAGGCGCACGACGACCTTCGTCTCTCCGGAAGCCAGCGTCTCGACGACGCCGGGCATGCGGACGAACGCCGCGCCCGCGGCCCCTCGGTCCTTCGCGACCGCGAGGATGTCGATGTCGCCCACCGTCTCGCGCATCCGTCGGAACGATCCGGCCGCCTCGATCCGCTCGACCGTCTGGGTGGTGTGCATGTGCGCGACGATCGAGTCGACGACCCGCGCCGCGTCGACCAGGAAGGTGCGGGCCTGTCCCTCCTTTGCGAGCTCGACCGCCCGGAGGAGGTTCTCCTCCGTTTTCTCCCCGAACCCCTTGACGCGCTGCAGCAGATGCTTCTGTGCCGCGGTGCGCAGGCCGTCGAGGTCCGTGATCCCGAGCTGCTGCCAGAGGATCTTCACCTTCTTCGGGCCGAGCCCGCGGACCTTCAGGAGGTCGAGGACGCCCGGCGGGAACTTCGCCCGCAGCTCGTCGTGGTACGCGATCCGGCCGGTCGTCACGTACTCCGTGATCTTCTCCCCGAGGGCGGCGCCGATGCCGGGGATCTGGTCGACCCGTCCCTGGCGCACGAGTTCCTCGACGTCATCGGCGAGGGACTCGAGCTGCCGTGCGGCCCGCTGGTACGAGAGAATCCGGAACGTCTCCTCTCCGAGGATGTCGAGCATGTCCGCGATCTCGCTGAATCGCGCGGCGATCTCCTCGTTCTTCATTGCCGCGGCGCGATGTCCCACGGCCGTCTTTATGGTTTCCCGCGCGCTTCGTGCGCCGCATGATCTGGACGGGTACATGCGGGTTCGGTCGCCGCCAAGCGGAGGCGTTGCGGGAGCTCGACGCGGTCGAGATCCAGGAGACGTTCTACCGTCCGGTGGCGACGGAGCGCGCGGCCAAGTGGCGATCCTCGGCGCCTCCGGAATTTCGATTCTGCGTGAAGGCCTCGCAGTTCATCACCCACGACGCATCGTCTCCGACGTACCGCAGGGCCGGACGGACGATTCCCCCGGAGGAGCGCGCGACGTACGGTGGGTTCCGCGACACGCCTGCCGTCCGCGAGGGATGGGAAACGACCCGGGCGGTGGCCGATGCCCTCCGGGCCAACGTGATCGTCTTCCAGACGCCTGCCTCGTTCGCTCCGTCGGACGCGAACCGGGCTGCGTTGTACCGGTTCTTCGAGTCGATCCGGACGGACGCAACGAAGGCCGTCGAACTGCGCGGCCCATGGGCGACTCACGTCGTGGAGCGGATCTGTGAAGACCTCGGGCTGGTCCATGCGGTGGACCCGTTCGACCGGGATCCGGCGACGTACGGTCTGGCGTATTTCCGTCTGCACGGGAGCCCGCCCGGGCCGTCGATGTATCGGTACACGTACACCGACGAGGACCTCGCCCGCCTCCGCTCCATGTGCACGGAGTACGATGATGCGTATGCGATGTTCAACACCTATTCCATGCACGCGGACGCCCGGCGCTTCGGACGGATCGTACATGACGCCGCCCTGTCCGAGTCTCCGATTCGTCCCTGACATCGGGAGGGAAACCTATGTATAGCCGGCCTCTCTGTTTCCGCTGAACCGTGCATGCCCCCCGCCGGCCGCATCCCCCGTGAGGTCGTCGCGTTCTTCGCGTCCGGCGGCGGCCACTCGCTGATCGTGAAAGGCCCGGCCGGGACCGGCAAGACGACGTTCGCCTTGCAACTCACGGAGGAGATCGGGGACGTCGCGGCGTCTCACTACCTCAGCTCCCGCGTCTCCGACGAATCCCTGTACAACCAGTTCACCTGGTTGCAGGACCGCGTCAAGCCGGCCGGCCTCCAGACGGGTCCGAAGGGCCCGCGGCAGACGAAAGTCACGCGCGACGCGCTGAACCAGCTCGAAGGCAAGCTCGAGGAGGGCAAGGAGGGCGACGAGGCGGAGTCGGAGCCCGTCGGCTCGGGCGAGGTCAAGGGCAACATCCTCGAGGTCGTGCTCGGCGTGGACCTCCCGGAACTGGAGGACGCGTACGACTTCGTCGACGATCGTCTGCCGAAGCGGTCGCTCGTCCTGATCGACTCGATCGACGCGCTCGCCGAGCATTACGGCATCCCTGCCGCACGCCTGATTACGGTCCTGCAGCGGGACCTCGTCGAGGGGAGCAAGCAGAACGTGCTGTACGTCCTGGAGAGCAGCGGGGAGACGCGCCTCGACTACCTGGGCGACGGCGTCGTGAGCCTCGTCTCGTCGGAATACGAAGGCCGCCGGCTCCGCGTGCTCACGATCGAGAAGCTGCGGGGCCAGCAGATTCAGCAGCACCGCTATCTGTACACGCTCGACGCCGGACGCCTCACGGCCTTCGACATCCACGAGGAGGCGCGGCCCCCGAAGCCGCAACTCTGGAAGCCGATCAAGGACCTCTCGAAGGACGCCGCGAGCTGGGGACTTGGACCGCTTGACCGGCTGACCGGGGGCCTGATCCGCGGTCGGGCGGTCGCGTTCGAGATCTCGAACGCAGTGCCCCTGGAACACGTCGACTTCCTCCGGACAGCGATCATCTGCAACTTCGTCGTCCAGGGCCGAGGCGTCGCCCATGTCCCTCCGCGGAAGGGGACCGCGGAGTTCCTGCGGGAGCTGGTCGTCCCGCATCTCCCGGCGGGGGCGTTCGACACACATGTGCGGGTCTTCGAGACCGCGACCTTGGGCTCCGCAGATGTCTCCCGGACGGTCCTCCACATGGAAGGGACGAACGTGGATGCCGACCTGAAGTGGTCGAGCGTGGAGTTCCAGCTCCCGAAGTCGGACCGGCCCTTTTTGGCCTTCATGGCCTTCGACACCCTCGAGTCCGTGTACACCGACAAGGTGCTCGAAGCGATGTCCGGCGTCATCGGCTCGATCCGACGCGCGAAGGACGTGTTCGTCGGGTTCACGACCCCGCAAAGCGCCTCCGCGGCGAAACTGGAGAACCTCGCCCAGGTCGTCCTCCACCTCGAGACGATCAACGGCTCCGTGGTCCTGTATGGCTCGAAACCCTACACGGGGCTCTTCAGCCTGTCCTGGGACCTGTCGGCCGGCGTCCCGAAAGCGGATCTCCGGCCGATCGTGTGAGCCGATCGGGCGCGTCGCAGGCACACGAAGCGGACGGCCTCCCGGAGGTCCGCGAGTATCAAATCCGAGAACCGGATAGATAGCTGAATTAATACGCATGGGTGAATCATGAGCAATGCGAGAAAAGGACGTCTCGCGCTTGCTCACGGACGAGTACGCAGAGCGGATTCTCGTCGCAACGCAGACCGTCTCTCGATCCGTACAAGAGATTAGCGACAAGTACGACATCCCGATCGCTGCATGCTACCGCAAGATTCACGAGCTCGAGCAGGCCGGGTTCCTGAATGTCGCGGAGATCGTCACGACCCCGAAGGGGAAGACGATGAAGCTGTACCGCTCCCTCCTGAAGTCCGCGCAGCTCGTGTACCAGGACGGGATCTTCAAGGTCAAGTTCGAGTTCGACGGGGAGAAGGACATCAGCGGAAAGTGGATCGAGCTGAACGCGGCGCGCGCGAACGCGCGCGCGCGTTTCGGTCGTCTGATAATCAAGCAGGCAAACGAGTTTTTTGTCTGATAATCAAGCGCGATAGCTTAAATATCCCAAAAAAGCATCGACGGCGCACAAGCAAGAGGGGTTGGAACCTTGGAGGATAACACCACTCCGCTGGACAACGACGCCGAATTCCAAGGGACCTCGAAGCTTCTCTCCCCCCTCGAGGCATCCCAGCTCCTGACCGACGAATACAGCGCGAAGATCCTCCTCGCGACGTACAAGCGGAAGATCAGCGCTCAGGAGATTAGCCAGCGGTACGGCATCCCGATCGCGGCGTGCTACCGCAAGATCCGGATATTGGAAGAGGTCGGGCTCATCCAATGCGTCGAGCGAATCCTGACGCAGAAGGGCAAGCGGAAGAACCTCTACACCTCGTGCCTGCGCAACGCATACATCTTCTTCGAGAACGGCAAGCTCCGCGCGCGGTTCCAGCTCGCGACCGGTCAGGTCAAGGATTTCGGCGGTGACTGGAACGGCCTCGACATGCTGAAGCAGTAGCCCGAGCCGTCTCGATTCCTCTCTTCCCATCCCTTCTTTTTCTCGCGTCATCGGCGAGAGGACGCAAGCGCCAACGCCATGTGATTTGTTATCACGTATCGCAGCGGAGAACCACGCCATCGCGTTTCATTATCTTTCGGCGGTGTTCACGCTCTGGGAAACCGTGAGAATTCAGTTCCACAAGATCCTGTCCGAAGGTCGCAGCGTCCGATACGACCGGGATCCAGATGCCGGCGTCCTCCACCTGAGTGTGATCGTGACCGAGGACGAGGCCCGCCGCAGCCGCTCGAAGCGTTCGACGTAGCCGGCGATCAATCTCTCCATAGGAATCGTCTTCTCGTTCGTCCGGCGACGCGTTAGGGATTTCGAACTCCGAGTTTCGCGTTGCGGGGCTCGGGGCCGACGCACCGCGTCTCGCGCGCTGAGGAATTTAATAGGCCGGTCCCATTCGGATGTCGATGGCCCTCGGGACCGAGGCGGTCTACCAGCAGCTCACGATCTTGCTCGTCCTCGCGACCCTGAGCCACCTGACGATCAAGCGGTTCCACCAGCCCACGATCGTCGGGGAGATTGCCCTCGGCATCCTGATCGGACCGAGCGTCCTCGGCTTCTACTTCAATGTCTATCCGTTCGATCAGGCCCTCGTGGCGAGCTTCGCGGGTCTGGGCGCGATCTTCCTCCTCTTCCTGATCGGACTGGAGAGCGACTTCCGAGCCATCTACACGACCAAGAACGTCCTCGTGGCGGCCGGCGGCGTCGCGTTGCCGTTCGTCCTCGGGTTCGTGACGGCGTACCTGCTCGTCCCGCCGAACGCGGTGGGGACCAGCGGCACCCAATTCACGATGGCGATCTTCATGGGTGCGACGTTGACCGCGACGAGCACCGCGATCGCCGCGTCGGTCCTCCTGGACCTCGGCCTCATGAAGGAGCCAGTGGCCCAGACGATCATGGGCGCCGCCGTGGTCGACGACATCCTGAGCCTCGTCGTCCTATCGCTCGTCGTCGGCGCGAGCCGCGGCGAGGTCAACCCGCTCTCGATCGGCCTCCTGGTGCTCGCGGCGCTCGCCTTCATCGGGGTCGGGATGGCGGTGGGAATCTACTTCTTCCGGCGGGTCGTCGTGCGCATCCAGGTCGAGGGGATGAAACTCGGCCTCAAGCACGGCGGATTCATCATCGCGATGGCGGTCACGTTCCTCTACGCCTTCGTCGCGGAGATCGTCGGCCTCTCCGCGGTCGTCGGCGCGTTCCTCGCCGGGACGCTGTTCGCCAGCACGCCGCTCCGCGAGGACTTCACGGAGGGCGCCGGATATCTCGGCGCCATCTTCACGCCGATCTTCTTCATCTCGCTCGGGCTCCAAGTGGATCTTCCGCTGGCCCTCGGGAACGTCGCCCTCCTCGTCTTCGGGGCCGTCCTCACGGTCGTCGCGATCCTCACGAAGGTCGTCGGATGCGGCATCCCCGCCCGGTTGACGAAGATGACCCGCCACGAGGCCCTCGCGGTCGGATGGGGCATGACGCCTCGGGGGGAGGTCGGCCTGATCGTCGCGCTCGCTGCCCTCAGCGCGAGTGTGATCGCCGAGTCGTTGTTCTCCGTGCTCGTCGTCGTGATGATCCTCGTCTCGGTGCTCCCGGCCCCGCTCTTCAAGCGAGCGCTGGCCGGCGTCGACGACGAGCGGCGGCGCGCGAAGGCGGAGGCGGCCGCGGACCCCCGCTAGGTTCGCTCGACGAGCTTCCCACCGACCACGTCGACCTTCATCAGCGTCTTGATCCGCAAGCCGAGTTCCTTCTCCATGCGGGCCCGCTCCTTCGTCTTCTCGAAGACGATCAGGATATCCACGACCTCCGCGCCGATCGTCCGGAGCGCCTTGACGATCGACAGGAGCGTGCCGCCGGTCGAGATGACGTCGTCGACGAAGACGACCCGGTCCCCCGGGTGCACGTTGTTGATGAACATGTCCGTCTTCGAGTAACCCGTCGTCTGCTTCAGGGAGACTTCGCCGGGAAGCCCGTACCGCCGCTTTCGCACGAAGACGTACGGCTTGCGGACGCGGAGCGCGACGCCGGACGCCAGCGGGAAGCCCATCGACTCCGCCGTGACGATCTTGTCGCAGCGCGACCAGTCGCCGATTCTCGCGAGTTCCGTCAGGACTTCCTCGAGCATCTCGGGCCGTCCGAGCGGGATGCCGTCCGTGATCGGATGGACGAAATACTCATATTGGCCAAAGCGGACCACGGGGCACTCCGCGAGGCTCGCCCGGAGTCGCTCGAGGGCCATCGTCACGCCCTCGACACGAGGTCCCGCGCGACCGCCGCCGCCTTCTCGAGGATGTCCGCTTCGCCCTTCACCCGACGTCCACGCATGAGGACCTGTCCGTCGCAGATCAGCGTGTCGACGACATTCCCGTGCGCCGAGTAGACCCAGTTACTGACATCATCATGGCGAGGGGTGAATTCGGCCCGCCTCGGGTCGATCAGGATGAGGTCCGCGAGGCGCCCGACGCCGACGATTCCCGCATCGATCCCGAGCGCCCGCGCGCCCCCGAGCGTCGCGAGCTCGAAGGCCTCGCGCGCGGGCAAGACCTTCGGGTCTCCGTGGGCGTGCTTCTGCAGCAGGGCCGCGACCTTCATCGTCTCGAACATGTCCAGATTGTTGTTGCTCGCGGCGCCATCCGTGCCGAGGCCCATCACGAGGCCCGTCTCCTTCATCGCAACGTAGGGCATCGCCTGGCCGGCCGCGAGCTTCATGTTCGACACGGGGCAGTGGGCGACCCTCGTGCCGGTGTGCGCGAGGATCTCGATCTCTCCCGCGTCGAGCCAGCATCCGTGGGCCGCGATGACGTCCTTCGCGAGGAAGCCGATCGAATCGAGGTACTTGGCGGGTCGCACCCCGTTCTCCGCGAGGCAGTCGTCGACCTCTCGTTTCGTCTCTGAGAGGTGGAGGTGGATCAAGGTGCCGGTCTTGTCCGCGAGCTCTCGAATCCGAAGGAGGGAATCCTTCGAGACCGTGTAGATCGCATGGGGGCCGAGGACCGCGGTGATGCGCTCCGTCCGGAGCGACTCGATCTTGCGGTTCGCCTCGTCCGCGGCCCGGAGCTGCTTCGCCGCCCTCTCGGGATCGTTGAGGTCCACGATGCCCTCCGCGAGGAACGCGCGGAGCCCCATCTCCTTCGCCGCCTTCGCCGCTTGGTCCGCGTGGAAGTACATGTCGTTGAAGGTCGTCGTGCCGCTCTTGATCATCTCGAGGCATGCGAGCTTCGTCCCCCAGTAGACGTCGTCCGGCGTGAGCCGTGCCTCGGCGGGCCAGATCCGCGTCTCGAGCCACGTCGCGAGGTCCAGGTCGTCCCCGTAGCCGCGGAACAAGGTCATGGCCGCGTGCGTGTGCAGGTTCACGAGGCCCGGGAGCGCGATGCGCCCCTTGCCGTCCAGGACGGTGTCGGCCTCCTGTCTCTTTCCGATCTCCGCGATCCGGTTGCCTTCGATGTAGATCTGGGTGACGTCACCCTCGAGCTGCACGTCTCGGATCAGGATGCTCATCCGATGTGCCCCAGCGCATGCACGACGATCGATCGCGTCAGGTCCTCGTTCGCTCGTTGCGTCTCCCGGATCCCTTCGAACGTCAGTGGCTCGTCCACGATCCCGTTCGCAAAGTTGTCGACCGTGCACAGGGCGGCGTACGGCAGCCCGAGTTCGCTCGCGAGCGTCGCCTCGGACGCCATCGTCATCCCGACGACGTCGCCGATCGTCTTGAAGTACGCGATCTCCGCGCGCGTCTCGAGGCGCGGCCCGATCGTCTGCACGTACACGCCTTGCCCGCGGACCGCGGCCCTCGCGTCCCTCGCCCCTGCGACGAGCGCGTTCCGCAGTCCTTCGTCGAGGGACGGCGTCGCGTGGACCACCCTCTCGTCGAAGTACGTCGGGATGGTCCAGAAGGAGACGAAGTCGTCGGGCACGACGAACGTCCCCGGCCGGATCGTCTTCTTCAGGGAGCCGGTGGACGAGGTCCCCAGGATGTGCGTCACCCCGAGCTCCTTGAGCGCCCACACGTTCGCTCGGTGGTTGAGCTTGTGCGGAGGGATGCGGTGATCCTTCCCGTGGCGCGGGAGGAACACGACGGTCATCGCGCCGCGCTTCCCTGTCCGCGGCGGGTCGCTCGGGGCGCCGTGGGGCGTCACGAGGAACCGGGCCTGCTCGTCCTCGAGCGTGAACGCGTCCCCGAGCGCGGAGCCTCCGATGATCCCGACGAGCGGTGGCGCCACGGAGGCGGACGAAAAGCCCTCGGCCGATAAAGCTTCCGGGCTCCGGGCCGGCTAGGGGGCGACCGCCCGGGGAAGGGGGCCAGCGTCCGTTCGTAAGGTTCTTCCCGGCCCGTGCATCACGCGTGAACACGCCTGATGCGGGAATAACTCTCACCCCCGATACGCGACACCATACGTATAAAAACGGACCTCCGGATGGTAAGCCGGTTCTGAAAATGCGGCGGCTTCTGTGGCCGCTCCTGTTCGCGTTTGAGGAGGACGAACTTCTCAGGGACCTGCTCTTCGGGAAGAAGAAGGACCTCGAAGAAGGTCGCGCCTACCTCGTCAAGGAACGCAAGCCGGAGAAAGGCCTGAGCTACTTCCACCAGGCGATCGACGCCGGGTGGAGGCCGATGTACATCACCCGCCAGCACCCGAACCACGTCCTCCGGCGCCGCGGGGACCACGACATCCGGGTGGTCTGGCTGTCGACGACCCTCGGGAAGGACTACATTGATCCGCACAACCTGAACAGCCTCAGCAACCTCGTGGGGAACTTTGTGACCGACGGCCCCAGGGCGGTCATCCTCCTGGACGGGATCGAGTACCTCATGATCAACAACGACTTCGCGCGGATCCTGCATTTCTTGGAGTACGTCAACGAGCAGATCGCCTTGCACCGCGCGTCCGTCCTCCTGAGCGTCGACGACCGGGCGTTCGAGCCGAAGGAACTCGCGTTGATCGAGCGGAACACGTCGACGCTCGAGTGAACCCGATCCGGCGGCGATCGCTCGACGTCGCTTGAAATCTCGCGGGAATGAGACGCGGCCGGTGAGGTCCGCGGCTTTATGACGGGCCGCCGGCATTCGCGTGCGATCGATGCTCGAGATCCTCCACCGAGGCGGCCTCGGACGGACTGCGGAGTGGCGTCGCGGCGGCCGTTCGTTGGCTCTGCCGACGGTCCTCTTCGTGGACCTCCCGTCTCGAAGGGCGCCCGACTACGCCGAGGTCCTGTTCGTCCGTGAGCGCACGCAAGACCCGCGGCCGCAGATCCGGGTGAGCGGCAGCCTATTCGCTCCCCAATCCGTCGGCCATCCCGACGATCTCCCGCCGACGAAGGGCTTGCCGGCGTCGATGGCCGACCTCGACATGCCGTCCACGGACCCCATCGGAGACCTCGCGATCGTCGCGGGCGAGTCCGACATCGGGGCGGCGAAGGCCGCGGACGCCGTCTTCCTCGCCAACGGCCCCGAGTTCGAACGCTCGCCTCGGGACTTCGTCGCCGCCATGCAGCGTGTACGGGACGAACTGGGCCCCGGGAAGGTCCTCGCGGTCACGGGGCTCGCGACGCCGTCGAACCTGGCCGTCCTCGTCTACGCCGGAATCGACGTCGTCGATTCGAGCCGCATCGGGCTCGACAGCGCCCGAGGCTTCTTCCATACCGCCGACGGCGCGTTGCCGGAGGACGAGGCGGACCGCCAGGCGTGCGGCTGTCCCGCGTGTACGGCGGAGGAGGGCCTCGCGGCGCACAACGAACGCGCGTTGTTCCGCGAGATGCTCCTCGTGCGGAACCACCTCGCCCACGGACGCTTGCGGGAGCTGGTCGAGCGTCGTCTCGCGAACGCGCCGTGGAACACCGCCATCGTGCGTCATCTCGACCTGCGCGGGTACGACCTTGTCGAGCCGTACACCCCTGTCGCCGGCGGCGAGCTCCTCGCGTACTCGCGGGAGTCGCTCACCCGGCCGGAGGTCGTCCGGTTCAGGCGTCGGGTGCGGGAACGTTACACAAAGCCGCCGTCGGCGAGGATCCTCCTCTTGTTGCCGTGCTCTGCCCGCAAGCCGTACTCCCTGAGTCGGAGCCACCGCCGCTTCCGCGATGCGATCGTGGCGTCGAAGAATCCCTCCGTCGTACACGAGGTGATTGTCACGTCGCCGCTCGGCCTCATCCCCCGGGAGCTGGAGCGGTTCTATCCTGCCCGCGCCTACGACATCCCCGTCACCGGCGACTGGAGCCGGGATGAGGCCGCCATGGTGGCAGACGACCTGCGGGCCTACGTCGAGGCGAATCGGTACGACGCCGTGATCGCCCACCTCGCCGCTGAAATGCCGATCGTCCGGGAGGCGTTGCCCGATGCCATCCCGACGTCGAAGGAACGCCCTGCGTCGGACGAATCCCTCGCCTCGCTCACGTACGCGCTGAACGAGACGACGGCGCGATACGAGCGGGTGTCGAAAGGGGCCCGGTTCGCGGAGGAGATGGGGAACATCGCGCGCTTCCAGTTCGGCGAGCCGGGCCGGGCCCTCGTCGACGGGGCGACGTTCCGTGGCCGCTTCCCGGACGTCCGTATCATCGAGGGGGGCCGCCAGGTGGCGATGCACACGGGCCGGGGGATGTTGTCGCTCACCCTCGACGGCGGCGGGATCCTCTCGAAGCGGGACGTGTATTGGGTCGAGATCGAAGACTTCCTCCCCAAGGGCAACGTCTTCGCCGTCGGGGTCGTCGATGCGGCCCGGGAAATCCGTCCGGGCGACGAAGTCATCGTCCGCCACGGCGACGACGTGCGGGCGGTCGGGACGGCGCGCCTAGGCTGGCGGGAGATGGTCGATCTGCGTCGCGGCGAGGCGGTCCACGTGCGCCACGTCGTTGCGCCTCCGCAACGTTAAGGGGCAGCGGGCCCCATCGGCGTCCGCGGATGGCGCTCCTGCCCGACCTCGGGGCCGCGGTCCTCGACGCGGTCGTTGTGTTCCTGCTGGTACTCGGGTTCCTCGTCGTGTTCATCGAGACGATTTCGGTTCGGCGGCTCGTCAGCGCGATCGCGTCCCTCGCGATTGTCGCGGTCGTCCTCGGGTTGATCGGGGAGACTGGCGTCGCGCTCCTCGCGGTCGGCGTGGGCGGGGCGCTGGTCGCGAACCACGCGTTCGAGTGGCTGACGACGCGGTAGGAGTCGCGCGCGCCGAACCAGGTCGATTGGGGTTTCCAACGAATCCTTTTTCTGCATCCATGGCGGCTCGGGGGCGGGGTTGCAGTGAGGGTGTCGCGAGGCCTGCACAGGCTATTCCGCAATTCGTTGCTTGTCCTCCTCGTCTTCACCGGGGTCGGGGTCCTCTTTTCCCTCGTGCCTGCGCTGGTCCCTCCGCAAGCGGGGGCGGGATTCGCCTATGCGTTCTTCGTCGCGGGACTCGTATGGATGGCCGTCGCCTGGTTCTCGGGGGGCTTCGTCGCCACGTACCGCGCGCCCATCCTCGCGACGCAGGCCGGGAACCCCTTCTACTACGCGGTTCGCGATCGAATGACGGACCTGACGTTGCCTTCTGACGGCCCCGCGGTGATGGCGGACTTGCGGGAGAAGATGTCCGAGCAGCCCGCGGCAATGCTGGTCGCATTCCTCAAGGGACTCGCGTTCTTCGGACTCGCGGCGTTGTTCTATCTCGCTCCCGACGTCGGCGAAATTGCGCTCGCCGTCGCCATCGGTGTTTTCGCGGTTCTATTCGTGCAATCGCGAGGCGAACCGTCAGAGGCCAATCGGACCTGAGAATTGCGATCGCCCGTCCGCGGGGCCTGCGAACACTTTCACCCCTCCAGCCGAGTACTTTCGCGCACCTCTCCCCTGTCCCGCGCTTTATACCTGCTCTCTCTTCGGACGTCCGTGCAAAGCGCGGCGATCATGGCCCCGGTGAACGACATGTACTCGGGAGAAGACCACAGCTGGCAAGATGTCTACGCGTCGTACGGATGCCCGCTCGAATTCGATGCATCCGACGACGACGGCTAACGATTACAGCCCATCCATCCCACTGATCGGCGGAGAGGGGTCGCCTCCACGACTCCGCCGGTCGACTTCTTTTTTTTGCGGACCCGAGCGCCCACGATGCCGTCGAACCGTATCGGAATCCTCGAAAAGCTTAATGCGAATTGCCTTGCTGTCGCGCCTGCGCAGGGATGGTCCAGCTGGTTAAGACCCAGGCCTTCCAAGCCTGAGACCCGGGTTCAAATCCCGGTCCCTGCACTCCCTACGCGCGCGATTTCTTGACGGGCCGTTTGCGGGGTTTCGTCCGCGGCCCTCGGACGAGCGACTCCAGCTCGTCGATCGCCGTCATGAGGTCGTGAACGTCCTCGCCCGCGTTCTCGAGGTCCCTCGCGACCTCGCGCACATTCGGGATCGTGCGGGTCGCCAGCCACTCGCGTGTCTCCTTACGGAGCCTCGCCGGATCCGCGTGCTCCGACTCGTGCTTGGTCATTCGTCCCATCCCGTCCGACGATTGTCCGTCGTGAATCGGTTCGGCGGTATTTAGTCGCATCGGAAACGAGACGTCGTCTGTCCCCATGGGCGATTGTCCACGTGCATGGCCATTGGCGATATCTATAAGTCATCCAGCCTACATGTCGGCCAGTTGTCCGACGCGACCCCCAAGGGCCGCGTGCGCGGGATGGGATGACACGGATGGCTCTCTTCCAGGGCTTGCTCGATCGCGAAGGCCGCACCCTCGAGAAGGTCCGCCGGCTCGTCGAATCCGGCGGTGCATCGATGAACGCGGGCGCGGAGGCCCGCGCGGCGAACGCGTACATGAAGGCGCTCAGCCTCCTCGAGGCACAGACGGCGCCGGTCGAACGCCCCGAGGAATGGGCCGAAGCATGCGCGAAAGTCGGAGCGGGTCTCTTCGCGGTCGGCCACGTGGAGTCGGCCCAGGCCGCGGCGACGGAAGCGCTGCGGTGCGACACCGCGAACGTACGCGCCCTGGCGGTCCAGGGGGACCTCCTCGTCGCCGCCGGTCGGGCGACGGATGCGATTTCGTACTATGATGCGGCGCTGCGCGCGAACCCGAAGGCGAAGGGCGTCTGGTCCCGGAAGGGAAACGCCCATGCGTCCCTGGAACAGCGTCCGGAGGCGATCCGGGCGTACATCCAGGTCGTGAATCTCAACCCGGACGACGTCGATGGGTACGCGCGCGTGCTGGCGCTGGTGCCCGAGGACGTCGAGATGTGGGTCCGGAAAGGCGAGGCGCATCGGAGGCGCGACGAGCTCGAGGAGGCCCATGCCGCCTACGACCGCGCCCTCCGCGTCGATTCCACGTGCAAGGCGGCCCTCGAGGGCAAGGCGCTCGCGTATCTCCGGGCGCAGGATCCGCAGCGGGCGTTGCGTTGCCTCGACCGCGTGATCCAGCTCGACGGGTACGACCCGGACGCGTGGCGTCTCCGCGGAGACGTCCTCGCCGCGTCGCATCAGAACGAGGAGGCGCTGCGGTCTTACGACGAAGCCGTGCGGCTCCGAGACGGCGACGCGGTCGCCTGGCTTGCCCGGGCTCATTTGCTCCAGACGATCGGGCGGAGCGTCGATGCGGTCGCGTCGTACGATCGAGCGATCGCCCTCACGCCCAAGGCGCTGCCGCCTCACGTGGGCCGCCTCGAGGCGCTCCGCGCCCTCGCGCGCTGGGACGAGGTCGTGAAGGAAGCCGGCAAGATCGCCTCCTTCGACCCCCGCAACGGCCCGGCGCTGTACGCGAAGGCCCACGCGTTGCTCCAGCTGAACCGCCCCGACGAGGCCCTCGCTGCGTTCGACGCCTTCCTGGCGGTCGAGCCCCGCTCGTACGACGGGCTCGAGGCGAAGCGCCAGCTCCTTCTTACGTCGGAACGATGGGCGGACCTCGTGGCCGCGTGCGACGCGATCTTGGCGGTGCAGCCGCACCATCTCCGCGCCTTGAGGGACAAGGGCCGGGCGCAGCTTGCCCTCGGCCAGGCCGAGCAGGCATACGCGACGTTCGACCAGCTCCACGTCGTCGCGCCGGACGACCTCGACGCAATCCGAGGCCAGCGGGACGCGTTGCGCTTCGCGAAGAACCCGAAGCTCCTCCTCCATGCGTGCGACCTGATCTTGGCGAAAGACCCGGCGGACCGGTCCACCTGGGTCGCGAAGGGCGAGGCGCACGAAGCGCTGTCGGAACCGGAGGCGGCGCTCGCCGCCTACGAGACGGCGTTGCGGCTCGATCCGCGCACCGCGGAGGCCGCCGCCCGCAAGGCCGCACTGCTGTCCCACTTGAGCCGATACGAAGACGCCCTCCGCGCCTACGACGCGGCGATCGAGGCCGACCCCGCGTCCGCGAACCTGTGGCTCGAGAAAGGCCGCATCCAGTACTGGCTCAAGGCCTACTCGGACGCCGTCGATTCCCTCGACCGCACGACCCGCTACGCCCCGTCGGATCCGAGAGGCTGGTATCTGCTCGGCCTCTCCCTCGAAGGCGCGACGCGCTACGAGCAGGCGGTCGCGGCGTTCGACCGCGCCCTCGCCCTCGAGCCGAACAGCGCGAAGGCGTGGCTCGGGAAAGGCACCGCGCTCCAGTGGCTCAAGCGGTACGAGGAGGCCGCGAACGCGTACGGCCAGGCGGCCCTTCGGGACAAGGCGATGACGCCTGCGTTGCTGAAGCAAGGTTCGTGCCTCCTGGAGTTGCACCGGTACGAGGAGGCCGTCCCGGTCTACGAGACGGTCGTCGCCGCGGACCCGAAGGACAAGGTCGCACTGACGGGCCTGTGCGCCGCCCTGGAGGGCCTCGGCCGCACGAAGGAGGCGTTCGAGGCGAGCGGTCGGCTCACCGTCGCCGACCCGAAAGACGTCGAGGCGTGGGCGCGCCGCGCGCGCTATGCGAGCGGGAGCGGCCAAGGAAAGGACGCGCTCTCAGCGATCGCGAAGGCCGTCGGCCTCGCACCCGACCGGGCGGACCTCCTGCGGGTCAAGCGGGACCTCCTGGTGTCCCAAGGGTCCTTCAAAGCGGCCGCGGAGGTCGGCGAGCGGTTGCTCGAGATCGACCCGCGCGACGTGGACGCGAGACGCGAACGAGCGGTCGCCCTCGAGCGGGTGGGGAAGGTCGACGCAGCCCTGGAGGAGTTGGACGCCGCCGGGCGGATCGACCCGATGGACCGCACCACCTGGAACGCAAAGGGCGCATTGCTCGTCCGCGCAGGTCGAAAGCCGGAGGCGCTGGAGGCGTACGATCGATCGCTCTCCCTGAACCCCGGAGACCGCGCCGCGCTGGCGGCGAAAGGCCGCCTCCTCTTCGACGCGGGCCGGGTGGCGGACGCACTCCGGACGTTCGACGACGGCCTCATCTTGGATCACGAGAACCTCGAGTTCCTGAACGGCAAGGCGATGTGCCTCGCGGCCGAGGCGCACTTCGATGATGCGCTCTCGCTCGTGACGATCGTCTTCGGGAAGGACCCGAACAGCTACGACGCCTACCGGACGAAGGGGGTCTGCCTCCTGCGGACGGGCCGGGCGGCCGACGCGATTCCATGCCTCGATTTCGTCCTGAAAGCGCATCCGCAAGATGCGACCGTGCTGACGTGGAAGGGCGAGGCGTACCAAGCGCTCGAGAAGCCGACCGAAGCCCTCGCCGCCTTCGACGCGGCGATCGACGCCGACGAGACCCTGGGCTCGGCATGGCGCGGACGGGGCCTCGTCCTCCTGAAACTGGAGCGGTATCCGGATGCCGCGGAGGCGCTCACGAGGGCGACGGAAGCGCGGAGGGACGACAAAGCGCTCTGGACGACCCTCGGATTCGCGGACGAGCGGGCGGGCCGCTACGACGCCGCGGCGTCCGCGTACGATGAGGCGCTACGGCTCGATGCGCGCGACAAGTCGACCTGGACGAGCAAGGGGATGGCCCTCCTGCATCTCCGCCGATTCGACGATGCGCTGAAGTGCTTCGATGCGGGGCTCGCCCTCGATCCGGCGTTCGAGGCGGCCGCGGACGGCAAGCGACGCGCCGAGGAGCGCATCCATGTCGCCACAATCGAGGGCTTCGCGGAGGCCGTCGTCCGTTTCGAGATGCACCTCAAGCGGCCGGCCACGCGCGATGAGATCTTCAAGTACTGCTCCGTGCCGCTCGAACTCCTCGACGAGGTCATCCGATACGTCAACGAGCCCGCACCGCTCGCCCCGGACCGCATCGAGCCCGAGGCGCTACGGAAGTACGAGGCGGTCGGCGCCGCGGTGTTGCAGCACGTCGGGAATGCGGCCAACCTGGACGCGATCCGGCTCACGGACGTGACGACCGTCCTGCCGCACATCGACCTGGACGAGGCCCGAACGATCTGGGGCTACATCGACTGGGTGCGCGACGCGCCGCTCGAGCCAACGCCGGAGTGGCACAACGACGACCTGATCCGTCAGGCGCTCGACCTCCCGAAGGAGGAATGGAACCTCGTCGATCTCGCGAAGGAACTGCACCTGGGGCCGTTCGAGGCGAAGAAACTCGAGGTCTCTTTGAAGATCTTCCAAGGCGGCGCGTACCGGATCACGACGCGAGGGCTCCCCGAGCCGAAACCTCGGAAGGGGAAGACGGAGGAGCGTCCGGTCGCGCCGCGGTCGGAGGTGTCGGAGGACGAGGAAGCGCCGGCCACGAAGAAGGCGGGGCCACCTCCGCCATCCGGGAGGCCGAGTGCGGACGCCCCGTCGGCGCTGTGCGAAGCACATCATGCTCCCGGCATCGACCGCCACTCGTGCGGTGCCTCGCTGTGCGCGACGTGCATCGACTCGGGCGGCGTCTGCCCCGGGTGCCACGCGGCGCTCCCGAAGGCGGCGGAACGCGAAGCGAGGAGGAAGGATCGCGAGGCGGACTTCAGCCGACTGTGAGGAGGCGTCCAACGGGGGCCGATCCGATGGGCGGCATCGTAGGTGACAGGTTCCCTTCGTTTCGAGGCGCAAGGGTCGCTCGAGAGGTCCCAGCGTCACATCCCGAATGGTGCAGATGCGGCAGACGAAAGATGATGGATGCGGCGAAGCACGAGTGGTTCTGCCTGCGATGCGGTCGTTCCGAAACGTTCTGCGTGGAGTTCGGATGCAGGGGTCACGGTTGACGCGGGGCCCATCTTGATCATTCAAACGTCCAGTGATCCCGCTCCCGCAGCAGCTCTCGCAGGAGGCGAACGGCGCGGGGCCGGTCGACCCGCATCAGGAACGCCCCCAGGTGCTTGCAGAACAACCGCCCGACCGCTCGGTTCGTCTTGAAGTCGACGCAGTCGTGCTCGACGCGGCGTTCTTGACGGTCGATGAGGACCGAGTATTCCTTGACGGTGCCCGCGAGGAGCGTTTCCGTCTCCTTGTCGACCGAGACAACCGCGGGGTCGATCCCGTGCGCGGAGGCGAGGCGGTTCTTCCCGAGGAAGACCAGCAGGAGCTCCTCGGCCGTCATCTTGTCGATGTCCTTGTTCATCGGCACGTCGGCCTGGATCGTGGCGGCCTCGTCCTCGACCTGCCCGCCTTTGATCTTCACCGCGACGCCGAAGCGCTCGAGCGCCTCGTTGATCTTCTTGTCGATGTACGCCTGCTCCTCGGGCGTGTACTTCGCCCGGTTGCGCGGCTCGCTGAAGTACCGGCGCGCGGCGCGTGCGTGGAACGGCGTGTGGACGGGGTACTTCCAGTTCGCCGGGTCGCCGTACTTGTCCGGGTCCTTCGGATAGCCTTGGAGCGGGCCGAGGCGGCCGTCCCGCTTGCGACCCGGCTTGACGGCGCGGGCCATCGGACCGGGAAACGCCGCCTCACGCGAGAAGGTTTCGTTCCGACCAAACGGCGACTGCGACGCGCTTTGACGGGTCGACGGACCGCTTCGACGTTCGACGGAACATCCGCTCCGGATGGAGATTCGGTCCGCTGATAACGACCCGAGAAGCTTTAGATGGGCGAATCCCCACCTGGGAGGTCCAATGCCCCATGCTCCGTTCGTGGGCGTTGTCCTCCTGCTCGTCCTCTCGGCCGGAACCGTTGCAGGCCCGGGGACCCGCGACCTCGGTCCGATGACGGGCCTCGCCTGGCAGCCGACGCCCGCCGAGCTCGCAGACACCTATCTGCGGAACGGGGGCGGATCGAACGTCGTCTATGGAGCGTCGGCCGATCTGTTCGTCGGCTTTTGGGGGAATCCGGAATGGACCCGATCCATCCTTCGCTTCCCGGCCCTGCCGCTCCCCGCTGGTGCGGTCGTGGTGTCGGCGCACCTGGAACTCTACATGCACGCCGCGGACACGCCGGATGCGATGGATCTCAGCGTGCACCGGATGACCAGTCCGTGGACGGAGTCCGGCGCGACCTGGAACGACATGGACGGCGCCAATGCATGGAACGCGTCCGGAGGCGGAGGGGACTTCGACCCGACCTCGGTCGACCTCGTGACGGGCGTGACGAACGGCACGGGTTGGTACTCGTGGAATGTCACCTCTCTGGTCAAGGGCTGGTGGAACGGAACCGTCGCGAATCACGGGCTCCTGGTCCGCCAAGCGGACGATGACCTCGGGATCTCGCTGGGCCGAAAGGAGTTCTTCAGCAGCGATGCCCCGAACGCCACGGACCGACCGCGGCTTTCCCTCGGGTACCGCGCACCCCTCGGGACGATCGACTTCCTGGCGGCCCTGCCTTGGCTCCTGCTCGCGGTCGCGATGGTCCCGCTCGCGTGGGTCGTCCTCCGGCGCATGAAGGCCGGACCGTTCCGGCCGACGGACCTGTACCTGATCCACCGAGACGGCCGGCTGATCGCCCGGATCGGGGGCTCGGAAGGTCCCGTCCGCGACGAGCTCGCGAGCTCGGGCATGCTCACCGTCGTCGCGCAGTTCGTCCGCGACTCCTTCGGGGGCAGCGCCGGCCCGGGGGAGCTGAAGAGCCTCACGGTCGACGAGCGCGCGGTGGCGATCGCGAAGGGCGCCTTCGTGTTCCTCGCGCTTGTCTTCGAGGGCCGGGCGCCGCTCGACTTGGACCGCCGGATCGCCGAGTTCCTCCAGGCGATCGAGGGAGCGTGGGGCGACGTCCTCCGGCATTGGGACGGGCTGCGGGAGGGACTCACGGACCTCGACGAGCCGCTCGCCTGGTTCCTTCGGACCGGATACCGTTCCGGCCATCCGCGTCCGCCGATTTCCCTGGCCCCCGGAAAGTCGCCTCGATGATAGCGACGAGCAAACCCTTATCGTGCGCCCCGCCGGACCCCGGGCGATGGCTGCCACCCGCACCGCGGTGCCGGAAAGCCCGGGCGTCGGCCTGACGATGAAGCTTGCCCTGGCGGGCGACCCGGGCGTGGGCAAGTCCAGCCTCGTCCGGCGGTTCGTGTCAGACACGTTCGACGACCAGTACGTGTCGACCCTGGGCACGAAGGTCTCGTCCCGCAAGTTCCGCGTCGACGATCCGCGCCGCGCGGGCGCGTCGATCGAGGTCGGGGCGAGCGTATGGGACGTCATGGGGTCCCTCGGATTCCGCGAACTCCTGAAGGATGCGTTCTTCTCGAACAGCCAAGCGGTCCTGTACGTGTGCGACCGCACGCGGCCCGAGAGCCTCTGGAGCCTCCTCGACTGGGCCGCGGCCGTCGAGAGCGTTGCGGGCCCTACGCCGGCCGTGCTGCTCGTGAACAAGTCGGACCTCGAAGGGCCGGAGACGATCTCTGCGTCGGACGTGGACGAGCTGTGCCGCGCGCGCGGCTGGCGTTCCCTCGACACGAGCGCGAAGACCGGCTCGAACGTGGAGGCGGCCTTCCGCCTCGTCGCGCAGGGGTACCTCACGCGGGTCCAAACGAAATAGCGCGCGCGGTCCCCAAAGGCCTTTTCCGGAGTCGTTGATGTGGCGGCGAGCATGCCCTCCCGAGCCCTCATGATCGTCGGCATCGGCGACTCGACGACGGCGGGCACGCCCGGTTTCCGCTCGCCGCTCGAAGCGCCGCCGCACGGTGCCGGGAACCCGGAGAGCCAGTACGCCTTCTGGATGATGCGTCTCCATCCCGAGTGGAAGGTCCTGAACCGCGGCGTCGACGGGCAGGCGGCCGCCGAGATCCGCGGGCGCTTCCAACGGGATGTCGTCGAGGCGAGGCCCGCGGTCGCGATTATCCTCGCGGGGGTGAATGACCTCTTCGCCGGAGGCGAGCCCGAGCCGGTCGAGCGGGACCTGGGGACGATGTACGCGGACGCGCTCGATGCGGGCATCGTGCCGCTCGCCGCCTCCGTCCTCCCGTACGACCGCGCGACGCCAACGGCGACGGCGGCGATCTTCACTCTGAACCACTGGATCGAATCGTTCGCGAAGGTCCTCGACATCCCTTTCTGCGACACCCATGCGGCCGTCGGGGATCCGGCGGCACCGCACCGCTTGCGGGGATCGCCCGACGGGCTGCATCCGGACGTCGACGGCTACCGCCGGATGGGAGAGGCGCTCGCGCGCACGGTTGAGGTCCATCTAGCCCGCATGCCCGCGCGTTGAACGTACCGTGGATCAAGCGGAAGGGAACCGCACCTCGCAGATCAGACGGTCTTCACGGGGACGGGCGGAGCGACGGGTTCCCAGAACTCCTTGCGCGTATCGCGGATCGTCGGCCGGAAGGCCCGCGCGGTCTCGACGTCGCGGACGTCGACCTGCGAAAGGACCGTCGCCTCCTGGAAGTCCGGCGCCTTCCCGAGGTCCTCGCCTCGAGGGCCGATCGCCTGCGTGCCTCCCTGGAAGACGACGTTCAACTCCGCGCCGACCAGGTTCGCGTACAGCACGTACACGGCGTTCTCGATTGCCCGCGCGGGCAAGATTCGGTCGAAGAACGGCTTCGAAGTGGCGGGCGAGGCGCTGATGATCGCGATCAGGTCGACGCCTTGGAGAGCGTACGCCTTCGCGAGCTCCGGGAAGAACGCGTCGTAGCAGATGAGGAGGCCGATCCGCCCGAGCTTCGTCTCGACGAGTGTGAGGCCGTCCCCACGGCCGAAGTAGAGGCCTTCTTCGAACGGCCCGAAGTTCGCGGGGTACACTTTCCGGTAGGAGGCGACCTTGCCGTCCGGAGCGACGAGCACGGACGTGTTGTAGAGCTTGCGCGTCTCGGTTTCGCGCTCGGGCATGCCGAAGACGACGTGCGTGCCGTGCTCCGCGGCGATCTTCTGGACCGCCTTCACGGTCGGTCCGTCGAGCGGCTCCGCGAGGTGCGCGAACGAGTCGCGGGCCATGTAGCCGGTGAGGTACATCTCGCCTGCCAGGAGGAGATCCGCCCGCGCCGACGCGATCGTCGTCTCGAGCTTCCGGAGGTTCTTCGCCTTGTCCCCGACCGCCGGATCGAGCTGCGCGAGGGCCGCCCTCACATCGCCACCTCGCCGTCCGCAAGGGAGCGGGAGCGGGAAAAAGCTTCGCCCCTTTCCCTTCGGGCGAGGCGTCGCGCAACCTTTATGTCGGCCCCACCCTTAGCGCGGCCTCGCGCTCCCGTAGTCTAGTGGCCAAGGATAGAAGCCTCTCGAGCTTCTGACACGGGTTCAAATCCCGTCGGGAGCATGCCAATTTCCCAGGAACGCGTATCGTAAAATCAATGCGAGGCGGATCCGAGATAAGACTCGCCATGCCTCGGGATTCAGTCGGCCTCTGCACGAGACCCGGTACAACAATCCGAAGATCGCAGCCCACATCCGGACGCAGGAAAAGCTAGGCGTCGCGTAGGCAGGTGGATTCCGTCCAGTGAATTCAGGCCGCCAAGTCTATGAATCGAAGGGATTTTCGTGAAGGTCCTCGATGGACGACGGGGGCAGCCCGTCGCGGCCGGCTCGGCGGTGATGACGGTGAGAACCCGCAAGGTCAGAAAGGCCTGGGCGAAGCGATCGCTCGGGATCGCACTTGCCTTGTGTATGGCCCTTACCGTTGGCGGGGACTTGACGGTCCGCGCCGCCGCGGAACCGTGGGCCGGGATCCTGGACCCCTCGCGGGCGATCGACTGGAGTCACGCAGGCATCCCCGGTGGCATTCCGAACCGTACGACGATTTGCGCGTCCCTCGACCCCGGCAGCAGCGCCGCGCAGATCGACGCCGCGATCGCGGCGTGTCCCGCCGATCAGGTCGTCTTCCTCACGGCGGGGACCTTCACCCTCTCCGCAGGACTGAACATGAAGAGCGACGTGACCCTGCGCGGCGCCGGGGCGACCCGGACGAAGCTGGTCTTCACCGGCACCACGCCGTGTGACCGCGGTCCCCCGCCCTACCCGGTCATCTGCCTGAAGGGGAGCTTCAGCTGGGCCGGAGGCGTGGAGAACTCCGCGGACTGGACCGCGGGCTATGCGAAAGGCACGACGGTCATCACCCTGAGCAACACGGCGAACCTTCGAGCGGGAGAGAGCTTCCTGATCCTCGACCAGGTCGATGACGCGGCCGACAACGGGGACATTTACAACTGTGGGGTCGCGAACGGCTGCGTCAGCCAAGGCAGCGACGGCATGCGGACCGCCCCGGGTGGCTACCGGAATCAGCGACAGATCGTCAAGGTCGCGGCGATCGCGGGCAACCAGGTCACGATCACCCCCGGCATTTACATGCCGAACTGGCGCAGCTCGCAGGTCCCACAGGCTTGGTGGCCGACGACGGTCCTGCGACGGGCGGGCATCGAGAACATGACGATCCAGCCGGTCGACGGCGGGGGCGGCATCAACATCCAGAACGCCATGGAATGTTGGATCACGGGCGTACGCTCCGTCAAGGTCGCGCCTCCGGGCGGACCGGGCGGAGGTCGCAACCACGTGTGGTTGACGATGACCCGCGGAAACGAGATTCGGAGCAACTACTTCTACGGATCCGGCGGCCAATCGCAGAGCTACGGGGTGGAGTGGTATCCGGGCTCGGACAATCTCGTCGAGAACAACATCTTCCAGCACGTCACGTCGCCGATGCTCGTCGGCACGGCGAGCGGCGACGTCCTCACGTACAACTTCTCGATCGACGACCTCTACACTCCGGGCGGCGGCGGGTGGATGCAGCCCACCTACGCCTCCCACAACGGCGGCGACGCCATGCTCCTGATCGAAGGCAACGACGGACTGGGGGCGGGAACCGACAACATCCACGGCACGCATCATTTCCTGACGTTCTTCCGCAACCACTTCCACGGCGACCCGAACAAGACGGCGAACACGGCGACGATGCACCTGTGGGCGTACTCCCGATTCTTCAACATCGTTGGCAACGTGTTGGGGCGGCCCGGATACTACACGACGTACGAGACCGACCTCGGCACGGATGACGTCGACATCTATTCGTTTGGAGTGCCGGACTCGGGTCTATCCGCCGATCCTCGGACACAGGAAACCGCCATGCGATGGGGGAACTACGACACCGTGAGCGCGAGGTCCCGCTTCGACGCCGGGGAGGTCCCGTCGGGGTTGACGAACTTCGCGAATCCCGTCCCGGCGAGCCAGATGCTGCCGCCTTCCCTGTATCTGTCCGCCAAGCCGAGCTGGTGGGGCACGATGCCGTGGCCCGCCGTCGGCCCCGACGTCGTCGGCGGGGACATCCCCGGCTACGCCGGGCACGCCTACAAGATCCCGGCGCGTCTCTGCAATGAGAATGCGGCGATTGATCCCGCGTACGGTAGCCGCAACGTGAGCATCTTCGACCCCGAGAGGTGCTACATGACCGCCGGTCCACCGCCCGGGACCACGCCGGGCTGGTGGCCGGGGACTCTCTTCGGGATCGATACGGGAGTCCTCCTTGTCGTCGTGTCCGCTGTTGCGCTCCTTTTCATTCTTGCGGTCTGGCGTTCTCGGCGCCGTCGGTCCGAACAGGAGACCGAGCGCGAGGAACCGGACATGGGACGCAATTGAGGTGTTCGCTCAAACGGGGACGGCGTCGCAATACAAAGGGTCTAGTAAAGACGAAACCTGAGGCCCTCAGACCGGCATGGCCTCCCCAATCATACCCGAAACGGCTCCCCGGACAGGAGACCCGCGATCCCGATTCGTAGTCCAGAAGCACTGGGCTCGGAGTCTCCACTATGACTTCCGACTGGAAATCGGCACGGTCCTCGTCTCGTGGGCGGTCCCGAAGGGGCCTAGCAAAGATCCGCGGGTGAAGCGCCTCGCGATCCATGTGGAAGACCACCCGCTCGACTACCTTCTGTTCGAGGGAACCCTCCCTGAAGGTGATTACGGCGCGGGCGAAGTCATTGTGTGGGACTACGGAGAATTTGAGGTGGTCGGACCTGCGGACCACGACGCGGCGGTGGCGGTCAACGAAGGCGTGGTGCGATTCGTGCTGTATGGCAAGAAACTCCAAGGACAATGGACGATCATAAAGACGAGAATGGGACAGGGAAAGCGTGAGAACTGGCTCTTGCAGAAGGCGCAAGACGAATTCGCTCGAGCAGATTATGATCCTGAGACCGAGCCGGCGTCCGCGCTGTCCGGCAAGGTTCCACGGCGTCCCGGTTGACCGCTGAACCCAAAACCCAAACTCGCATGCTACCCGCCCTGCCTTGGTCGGACGAAGACCTGATACGTGACGGCGTCCCAGGCGTTGTGAATTCCAATCAGGAGCAGCACCAGCGCTGCCGCGCCGACGAGGAAAAGGGCTGGGCGCGCGTCGTACGGAGCCGCGAATGCCGAGATCGCCAGGATTGTGTATGCCGCCAGGGGAAGCAGAACATGAAACAGCCAGTCCTCGAACACAGGGCGATAGGCGCTCTGCATGCGCATCCGGCGGGCCACGACGACGATGTACGCGACCCCGCCGAGACCCACCAGGCCCCAAAGAACGGCGAGAACGGTGATTGCGTCCCATGGCGCGCTTACCATCGCGGACAGTAACAACACGAGTCCGAAATGAACGACGCTCGGCGTTGCGAAGGCGCTGCCCGCTTTCGCAGCATCTTGGGGGATCGGCCTTGCGGCAATGAGCGTAATGACGACGAACTGCAATCCGATCAGGGCGCCGGCGGACGAGCCGACGATGACGTAGAAGTTTTCCCATCCGTCGATGACGGTCATGATCGGTCGACCTCCTGCGCAGACCGAATTCGCCGGTAGACCTCGTCGCTGACTTTTTCCATCCAGTTGACGACCTTGCCGTCCAGCGCCTCTTGAATTGCGATGTGCGTCATCGCGCTATCGGACGTGGCGCCGTGCCAATGCTTCTCTCCGGGGGGACATGAGACCACATCCCCGCGATGGATCTCTTCGGCGGGACCTCCCCAGCTTTGCACGAAGCCGCGACCCGCCGTCACAATGAGCGTCTGGCCGAGCGGATGGGTATGCCAGGATGCGCGGGCGCCGGGCTCGAAGGTAACGCTCGCGCCTTGCACGCGCCCGGGAGCGCTTGCTTGGAACAGCGGCTCGACGCGCACGTTTCCGGTGAACGATTCCTTCGATCCCTCGCTCGACGATCGCGAACCGCCTCTCTTGATCTCCATGTCCTTCACTCCTCCGCCCGCTCGACTCAGGCCCCAAGGCTGGCGCAGTCGATCACGAACCGGTAGCGCACGTCGCCGCGCTGCATGCTTGCGTAGGCGTCGTTGACCTTCTGGATGGGGATGACTTCTACGTCCGCGACGATCTCGTGCTCGCCGCAGTAGTCGAGCATCTCTTGGGTCTCGGAAATCCCGCCGATGTTGGAACCGGCGAGGCGCTTGTTCCCGAAGATGAGCGAGCCCGCGCTGATCGGGGTGGCAGCGGCGGCATTCGGGGGCAAACCAAGCAGCACCATGGTGCCGGAGTTCCGTAGGAGGGCCAAATGTTCATTGATGTCATGCGGCGCGCTGACCGTGTCCACGATGAGATCGAACCTCCCTTGAAGCGCGTCCAGCGCGCCAGGCTCCTTGGTCGCAACGAAGCGCTTGGCACCAAAACGGGCCGCGTCCTCCTCCTTTCCGCGCGACGTGCTCAGCACGGTGACGTCGGCACCCATCGAGTTTGCGAGCTTGACGGCCATGTGCCCAACACCGCCCAAGCCCATGACCGCGACCTGGTCGCCCGGCTTGCATCCGAATTGGCGCAGAGGCGAGTACGTGGTGATGCCCGCGCACATGAGCGGTGCGGCGTGCGCGGGGTCCAGCCCCTTCGGGACTCGCAGCACGTACCGCTCGTCGACGACCATGCTCGCCGAGTAGCCTCCGTACGTCCACGTCTTCTTGTCCCGCTCGAGGCTATCAAACGTGAACGTGACACCCTTCTCGCAGAACATCTCGTGGCCCGCGCGGCATTCCTCGCATGCTCGGCACGAATCGACGATGCAGCCCACGCCGACGAGGTCGCCCTCGCGGAATCGGGGTGCGCCGGCACCTCGGGATACGACTCGACCCACGATCTCGTGGCCTGGAACGACCGGAAAGTTCGTGTTCTCCCAGTCGTCGTTCACCTTGTGCACGTCGCTGTGGCAGATGCCGCAAAAGAGGATGTCAATCTCGACGTCGTGCGGTCCGGGATCGCGTCGCTGGATGTTCATCGGCGCCACCGGGCCCTTGGCCGCACGGGCACCGTAGGCCGGAGTCTTCTGGGTCATGCCCTGGGGAAGACCCGTGCTCGGGTAAGTCTCTTGTGCAGCCTCCGGGTCGGAACTCGGGTCGGTCTACTCCCGCGTCCGGTAAGCAGTTGTTGGAATCCCTTCCGACTCACTCGATCTCCCAATCCTCGCCGTAGCACACAGCGCCTACCTTCTCGGCGACCCGCTGCGAGGCAAGGTTCTCCCATGACGTGCTGTAAAGAGGGAGGAGGCCTCGCCGCCGCAAGGCGGTCGCCCACGCGGCCACCGCTGCAGTAGCATGGCCCCTGCCCCGCATCGCATCCAAGGTCTCAACGCCTGCTTCGGCGGCCAAAGGAGAAAGACGAGCGCAGTAGCAAATTGACACCGCGCTTCCGTTCATGATGGCCGCAGTCACCGGTCCGATATCGGCCTCGGTCGTCAGATGCGGGAGCATCCAAGGAAATCCGGCCTCGAGCATGTGCCCCTTCTCCTTCGTGATCACCACGGCGTCCGTGGGCGTCCGCGTGCCTTCCGGAATCAGATAAGCGGGCCCGCGGTACTCCCGTGTGATGGGGCCATCCCCTTGGAGCGCGGCTCGAATCGCCGGGGCAACGCGGGGCCCAGGCATCAGGTCCGTGGCCGATGGCTCGGATCGGCACAGCACCTCGAGCCTACGTGTCACGTCATGTGGAACGTCGTGGCGAAAGAGCCAAACGTTGCCAGCATGGCTTCGCCCCATGAAGAATCGGGGCGCACATCCAGGGCGGCTCGATGGTCGACGTAGGGATATGATTCGTCCGTCCGCGTCGCAATTGAAGAGGGTCGCCACATGAATGCGCATCAGGTGCTCGTCCGTTTCGGGGTCCACGATTCCAGACCCTCAACGGAACCCTGCTAATAGGCCTTCTATGCCACGCTGATGACGACCTTCGCTCGAGGGTGTCCCTCTCCGAGATACCGGATCGCCTCGGGAACCTCGCGCAACGGAAAGGACCGGTCGATGACCGGCGTGACCTTCCCAGCATCAACGAGTTCGTTCACCGCGAGCAGATCCGCGTTGCTGTGCTTCGTGATGAACGTAACCTGCTTTCGCCCCAGCAAGCGCGACCCCACAGGGGTTAGCAGGAAGGGAAGTACGGATGGCTTCTCCCGACTCGATTGTCCGGCCAGCACAAGAGTCCCATTCGGGTTGAGCAATCGCCTGCAATCGGACAACGGATGACTCCATGCGACGTCGAAGATCAAGTCATAGTGCTGCCCGTCTCGGGTGAAGTCTTCCCGGGTGTAGTCGATGACCCGGTCCGCACCGATCGATCGGACCATGTCCAGGTTCCTCGGGCTGCAGACGCCGGTCACGTCCGCCCCGAACGACTTGGCGATCTGCACCGCGAACGTACCCACGCCCCCCGACGCGCCGTTGATCAGGACCTTCTGCCCGGGCTGAATCTGTCCCTTGTCTCGAAGGCCCTGGAGAGCGGTCTCGGCCGCGACGGGGATCGCCGCGGCCTGCTCGAACGTCAGGCGTTCCGGTTTCGGCACAAAGTTCCTCTCTTTCCCGACCACGTACTCGGCAAAGGCGCCGCTGCGCATGCCGAACACCTCATCGCCGGGTTGAAGCCGCTTCACGTTCCGGCCGACCGCCTCGACGTGCCCCGCCACATCGACGCCCGGGACGGGGCTCTTGGGTCGGCGCAATCCGGTCGTCAGGCGGATAATCGACGGGGTGCCGCGCATGAGGTGCCAGTCAAGGGCATTGACGGAAGCCGCTCGAACCCGTACCAACACGCCGTCGTCATCGACCACCGGCTTCTCGATTTCTCGGAGTTCGAATACATCCGGCGAGCCGTACGCGGTTTGGACGATCGCTTTCATCGGGTTCTCCCTCGCTTCGGTCGCACGCCCGAGGGGTACTTAGTCCTACCCTGGGGATTCCAAGGCTAGGATCACAAGCGACGTCATGAGAGTCGGCTCCCCGTCGGGTGCATCTCCTCTTGCCGTCACTTCCTCGCACGCTCGATCATTCCCATCAGGAGCACGCCCCCGAGGAAGACGCGCCGGTCAAACGTCGAAGGCACGTTCAGACACTGGATCTCCCAGATGTCCCCGATAATCTTGAACTGCTGGTTGATCGTTGCGATCGGCTGCCCGCCGAGGGTCATCGTGAGTTTCTCGGGGATTAACCCGCCTCCGGGGATGTATTTCCGCGCAAGGCCGCGGCCCGTGGATTCCTTGATTTCCCCGACCAGGTTGTTGTACGGGTCCCGCATTTCCCACTCGTCTGCGACCAACGAGGACGCCAGGGCCCTGCGGCGGATGTAGCCGAGGATCGCGTTCGTCGAGGAGTCCACGATCGCGAACGTCCCCCAGATGTCGAGGATTTGGGTCTGCCGGATTTGGAACAGCTCCTTCGCCATGGTCTCGTCCGCGTACACCCGGATGTCTTCCTTGAGGCGGAGCAGCTTCTGCTTGCTGTACGCGAGCTGGCTGCGCGCTTGGTCCTCGATCCAGTACTGGCCCGCGAGCGCCAGGACTTTCTTTCGAATTCGGTAGAAGTTCTGTGTCCACAGAGCTGGAACGGGCTGGGCCGAGCCAACCATCGCGGCCTGGGCGGAGGAGGGACTCGTTGAGCTCGCCGCCGTCGCGGGCGGCCCGCCCGGCGGATAGTACTTCCGTTCGTTGCCACACCACCACTGATTATTCTGCGCATTCCAAGCCAGCGGTCCACCGCACACCGGACACGGCGTCGTCGCGATCCCTCTCACCCCGTTGCCGAATGCGCGACGACTGAATTATCCTTTCCGGCCCCGTGAGGACGTGACTCTGGCCACATAACCCTCGGTTGCAAGTCGGGGCCACGTTCGCGGCAAACCGTTAAGCCCGCTCCCACGGATGCGACCAAACGGCGGCGGATGCGAAAGGATCTCGTCGGAGGCGGCGCGGCCACGCTGTCCCTGATGCTCATCACGTACCTTCTCCTGCGTTCCGCGACTCTCCCGGTTCCCGGCGTGATGACGGACCTCGCGCTTCTCGTCGCGGCGGTCGGCGTCGGGCTGTTGGCGATCGGAATCGTCCTCCCGTCGCCCCGCTCCCGCAGGGCCGTACGAAGGAGTGGCCGATCGCGTCCCTAGGAGGGATCGGGTCGGGAGGACGCAACGGGTCCAATGAGACGGCCGGTCTCCTCGGCATCGATTTCTCGACGGTTCATCGCCGAGGACAGCTCGTTGCACTCGCTCTCGCGACATCCCTCACTCCGGGAGGGGCGATTCGAACGGCGATGCCTTCCAGCCTACTCGCTCGTCGTCCTCCGCAAGGCGCCTTCCTGGTGCGTACGGAACGCGATGCCACGGTCCCGGCACTCCCGGGCGACGGCCCCGATGAACGGGACCATCGTCTCTCGATCCGTGAAGCGAGTGAGCTCCGCCTCCAAGTCCGACCCCGCTAGACGTCCGAGCATCGCGTCACGGGCGCCCCACCGCGGATCGAGGAGTCGCGAGAATCCCTTCCGGATGCCGAGTTCTTGGAACGTGTCCGCGATCGTCTCCGCCGTCCAACCCCCGGTGGGCGGGTACGCAGGGGAGAAGCTGACGAACGTCGCGAGGCCCGCATCCGCGAGGGTCCGGAGACACCGCAGCCGCGCTTCGATCGGCGGGGCCCACGGTTCGAGGAGGGCCCGCGCGCGGTCGTCGAGCGTTGGGACCGACATGCCGACTTCGATCGAGCCGAATCTCGAGAAGAGATCGATGTCGCGCATCATGAGCGGAGACCGTGAGAGCACGGAGACGGGCCAGTCGGCTCGTTGCAGGACCTCCAATGCGTGCCGCGTGATGCGGTACTTCCCCTCGACGAACTGATACGGATCGGTGGCGGTCGAGATCGCGACGAGGCCGCGGGGCAGTCTCTTGACCTCACGCGCGAGGACCGTTGGCGCGTTCCGCTTCACCGCCACAGACGTTCCCCAGTCCGCGCGATCCGTCTGCAGAAGTCGCGGCACATAACAGAAGGTGCATCCGTGGTAACACCCGACGTACGGGTTGAAGGAATAGTCGAGCCACGGGAGCGGATCTTTGCGAAGCGCGGAATCGACGTGAATCTCGCGGATCTGGAACGAATCCCGCGGGCTCGGCACGGAGATGCCGAACAGCTCTTCCACGGAGCCCGAAGAGGTCGCGGATCGTATGACGTTGCACGTGGGAGTGGGGCGAAAGTGTTCGAGCCGCATCGTGGGACAGGAACCGACGCTCTCGAAGGAAAGGCTATAGCGGTCCCGGTCCGTTGCGGAGCCCGGCGGGGGATCCCGCCGCGGTTCTGGAGGCGTTCGGTTGTTGAAGACGGACCGGCGGCGTCCTGTCGGCCGGATGGCCGGCGCGGTCGTCGCAGGCCTGTTCGTCCTCGTCGTCGCCTCGAACGTCCTGTGGCCCGGCGCGCCGCCCGCCACGGGCGATCAGCCCCGCTGGCCGTCGGCATCGAGCCCGTTCCCGGTTCTGCCCGCCGGATCGAATCTGCACGTCATCCCGGTGGGACCGAGCACGAACCTTTCGACGCGCCTCCTCCTCGCCTCCCTCCAGGGACTTGCGAGCCGAACCGGGGCGCACCTATACCTCGACCTCCACGACGAGGCCACGAACGCGTCGTCGATGCTCTCGTTCCTCGTGTCGAAGTACAGTCTCACGTTCGACATCATGACGATCGACGCGGCGATCTCCGCTTTCCTCCCGAACGCAACGGGGATTGCGGTGTACGACCCCGCGAGGCCGGAGTCGATGAACGTCGCGACGATGAAGGCCGCGCAGCAAGGGGCGGTCCTCGTGGGCCCCGATCTCGCCGAATCGCTGCGGGCCCGCTCCAACCTGCCGATCACCTTCGACTACGCGACGAGCGACTGGGCGCCGCTCGGGCCGATCGCCACGACAGACCGGGCGCTCCGCGAGCTCCTCCCCGCCTCGTCGCCGAGCCTCCTTGCGATCCTGCCTCCGGAACGTTGGGCGATCCGGGACTACCTCATCGCGACGAGGACGTTCGTCTTCTACGAGCCGCAAGGCGTGCTCGCGACGCCGGCCGAGACCGCCGCGACGATGCGCGTCCTGCGCGCGACGCCCCGAGGCATCCCGATCCTGGGCTGGTTCGAGAGCCCGACGTTGACGGAAGAGAACTCGTTCGTCCAGATGGCGTCCGCGGAGGGCAAGTTCATCGTCGGTATGCAAGAGCTCCCGAACCTCTCCGTGCTGACCGCGTTCGGCCGGGCCGACACCCACCGCCAAGTTCCGGTCTCCGGCTCGATACCGAACCTCGAGGACAACAAGACGTACGTCGTCCTCGCGGTGCCGGACGGGGACAATGTGGACTTCGTCTCGGGACGGATGCGGGAGCTCTGGTCCGAGCCGGAGCGCGGGAACCGGACGATGCCGCTCGCGTGGAGCATCAATCCGCTCCTCGCCGACCTCGCGCCGCCGCTGCTCGACTGGTACTACGACACCGCCACGCCCTTTGACCGGTTCATCGCGGCGCCGAGCGGCGCGGGATATCTGTATCCGGACTACACGGGCCCGGGCGACCTCCCGGCCTATCTGTCCCTGACGGACCGCTACATGGCCGCGGCCGACCTGGACGTCGTCTGGCTCCTGAACGCCTTCACGGCCTCGGAGATTCCGTACTCGGACGAGACCCTCTCCGCGTACGTTGGCGGCGTGCATCCGGTCGGGATCGTGCTGGACTACGACGACCAACCGCGCACCCGCGACGCCTGGGTAGCCGCGGGAGGAGGCAACGCATCGCCCGTGATCCGATCCACCCACTTCTGGACGACGGAGGACAACTTCTTCGGGAAGCTGGACGCGGCCCTCGCCGCTTCGAGCAACGGGCCGTGGTTCCTCTGGCTCACCGTCTACACGTTCCGTTACGACCTTCGAGACACGCGCGGCCTGATGGATCGGCTCGCGGCTCAGGTCGGAGGGAACTTGGAGATTGTCACGCCGACGACGTTCTTCACGCTCCTCCGCCATGAGTTCGTCCGCGAAGCGGGCGCTCGGCTCGAAGCCGTCTCGGCGGATCCGATCGCTTCGACCCTGTTCGCGGCATCTTTGGATTCCGCCGCCGCGCAGATTGCCGATGCACGGGCCGCCATGTCGAGCGGCGATGCGGATCGTGCGGCCCGAAACGCATACGTTGCACTCGAGACCCTCCGCGGAATCGGCGCGAGCGAGGCGCTTCTCATGTCCGTGCTCGTCCTCGTTGCGGCAGGAGCACTCGCGGCCCTCGCCCAGAGGACATCGCCGCCGTGGTCCGCCGCACGCGAGCCGATTGACCTCGGCGCGCTGATCCTCGTCACGGCGGCGGTCGCGTTCTTCGTGTTCGCCCTACGCGAGGCCGTCGAACAGAACTTCTGGACGTATTCGTCGATTCTCGTGGGCATCGCGGTGGCGGGAGTCCACCGTCCGCTCGGGCGGTACCTGGACCGCGCATATCCGGGACGGGCCCCCATCGTTGCCGCGCTCGCATGCCTCGTCCTGTCGAGCCTCGCGATCCGCACGACGGCCGCCTTTCCGCTCGCGATGATCGGCGCACTCCTCGCGATCGATTCGTATGTTGTCCGGAAGCCGGCGACGCCCTCAACCCTCGTGGCGGCGCTCGGCTTCGGATCGGCGATCGGTTTCCTCGGCGCGTTCGACCTCGTGACCCTCACCGCCACGGCGGTACTGCTGGTGCTCCCACCGATGTTCCTCCCCGCGATGGCGGTTCCCATGGAACCGCGGACCGGACCCCGCCGAACTCTCTATCCCGGCATTCTCATGGCGATGCCCCTCGCCGCGTACGCGCTTACGTCGTCGTACGTGTTGAGCCTTCGACTGCAGGTTCAGGGGGACCTGCTGTCGACGATCGCCGCGGCGATGCTCGTCCTCGGTCCGGCGCTGGCGGTTCTCGTCGATCGGGCGCGGCCGCGCCTCTCACCGATGATCGTCCGGGTCGGAGGCCTCGGCCTCGCGGTCGCTTTCGCGGGGCTCGTGCTCGCGTCCGTAGGCACGGTCCTGACGACGCTTGCCCTCCTCGGCCTCTTCGCGAGCCTGTCTCTCGCCGCGCTCGCGGGCCTCCGGGAGTTCGCGTCTCGCGGCGGGGCGCCCCATCAAGCCCTCGCGTCGGCGATGGTCTTCCTCCCGCTGATCGTCCTGTTCTTCCGCCTCCCTCCGATCGTCTACTCGCTCACAATCGCGCCGCTCCCTCAGGCGGTCGAGTACGTCCTGTACACGCCGCCGGCGATCATCGCGGCTGCCGCGCTCGTGCTCGTGGCCGTCGGATGGGTTCGCTCCCGCGGACCACGGGTCGCAAAGGATTATCCCGGGGAGGCCCATGGTGGGCCGGGCGGGCCATGAGGAAGATCCCGAAGAAGCGGTTCCTCCAGGTCGCGGGCCAGATCCTGCGGAACAAGATGGCTAAGGAGGCCATCTATCCATTCTACTGCTCCTTCAAGCTCACGCGCCGATGCAACTTCACGTGTTCGTTCTGCAACTGCTGGCACGTGAAGAACCGCTGGAAGGACATGCCGACGGAGGACGTCAAGGCGGTCCTCGACAACCTCGCTCAGTCCTCCGTGATCGTGTGCAGCTTTGAGGGCGGAGATCCGCTCGTGCGCGACGACATCGGGGAACTCCTGCGGTATCAGTACGAGAAGCCGTGGTACCTCCTCTTCACGACCTCGGAGAGGGACATGGAGCAACGGTACCCCATGCCGGAGTACGGGAAGTACATCGACTTCCTGCATATCTCGATCGACGAGGGCCACAAGAACCTCGACATGTACGACGACCTCGAGGAGTACACGAAGTGGGGTTCGATCGTCACGGTGCAGATTGTCGTCACGAAGAACGACATCGGTGCGCTGGAGCAGAAGATCAAGCGGTGCCACGACGCTGGCGTAAAGGCGGTCGTCATGTGCGCCGTCCACCTGAAGAACACGAAGGACCACCTCCCGGACCTGTGGCAGATGAGCCGCGCCGGGATGGAGATGAAGAAGAAGTATCCCGGCGTCATCATCTCGCCCGACGGATACTTCGACCGGATTACCTGGGACCACGGCTGCGACACGTCGTCGATCATCGTCGACGCGGACGGATTCCTCTGGTATCCGTGCCGCGTGCTCGAGGAGAAGACGATCAACCTGATCGACTCGGACCTGATGACGTACCTCGAGTCGCCCGATGCCCGGGAGCGGCGGCAGCGCATGGCCGCGTGCGACATCCAGTGCGCGTGGTACCAGTACTATGCGACGCAGAGCTTCGTGAACCCACGGGAGTTGCTGTCCGCATGGATGCCGTACTACCGTGACCTGCTGAACGGCGGGAAACAACCGACCTTCGGAGCGCCTGCCCTTGCATCGAAGGACCCCCGCGACATGATCCACGCGCAGATCCTCCAGGAGAGCGCGATGAGAGGCCTGGACCTGGACGACGGGCTCGTGCAGCTGCCGACGATCGAGCCGCCGACAATCCGTCCATGATGACGGAAACTCGGTCCTCCAAGGAATTCATCGAGTGGCGGTGTGGGTGCTGCGGCCTTCCGCTGTTCGGCGCGGCTCTCGACCTCCCGCCGATCAGGACTCGCATCTGCCCTTCGTGCCGGCTCACACTATGCGTCCAATGTAGATTGGATCATCGCCGGAAAGGATGCCGCGAGTGCGGTCACCGGACGATCGCCGCGCCGGCCCGCGTTGAGAAAAACGAGAAATAGGCGAACGTTCCATGCGACCGGCGATGGGATGCACCGTCAGGTCGGACCGCCCGCCGTATGATTGACCCCGTTGAAGCAGTCCTCCGGCTCCTGCTCGTCTTCGCCCTGGCCTTCGCGGTCGGCCTCGAGCGGCAGGTGCGCCGGAAGCCGGTCGGATTCGGCACATTCATCTTCGTGTCGACCGGCGCGGCGACCCTGACCCTCCTCGCGATCACGATCGAAGAGGAGAACCCGCTGCCGCTCCTCGGCGGCGTCATCACCGGGATCGGATTCCTCGGCGCCGGCGCGCTGATTCGCAGCAACGACCGGGTCTTCGGATTCACGACCGCGGCGCTCGTCTGGGCGATGGCGGCCCTGGGCGTCGCGGCGGGCGCGGGGCTGTACCTCCTCGTCGCCGTCGATTATGGAATCGTCTGGGCCGTCGTGGTCACGGACCGCGTGCTCGAGGGGAAGGGGTTCGGCTCCCACGCCAAGGTCGTGCGCGTGACGGTGGCGAATCCCGTGACCCCGGAGGAACTCGACGCGCTTCTGCCCGCCGGGCTCACGCACTTCGAGCGGGTCCACGTGGACAAGGAGGCCCACCGGGTGAACGTCACCGCGGAAGTCCGGATCCGGCCGGCGGCCGTCTCGAGCCTCCTGGAGTCGCTGAGGTCGAACGACAAGGTGCGCTCGTTCGAGCTCGAGTAGCTTACGCCGTCGAGGCCGGTTCGAAGAAGTCGCTGTACGAGGACGACATGAGGTCTTCGTCCGCGATCTGCAGGTACCGTCGCAAGGTCTCGAGCTGATTGACGCCCGCCTCGCGTTCCGATGTGTCCGCGAGGATCTTCTCGAACTCGACGAACCTCCCCAGCCCCTCGACCGTGTCGAGGTGGACCTGGACGCCCTGGAATCGGAAGATCTCGCGGGTCTTGCGGACCTCGGCCTTTACGGGGAAGGCGCGGGTCAGGATCTCACGGACCGCCGCGGCATCCGGAATCGAGGCGAGCAGCACGCGGCTCTCCTTCACGCCGCCGACGTCGGGGCGTTCGTAGTAGATGAGTTGGCCCTCGGTCGCGCCGGCAACGGAGCGGAGCTTCAGCCGACGATCGCCGACGGAGAAGTACGTGTCCACCTGGCGGAAGGTCCCGACGCGCTCCGCGCCGGCCAGGAGGGCCCGTGCCTTCCCAAGATCCTCGTACCTCGCCTTGAGTTCCACGAGGTGCTTCGAGCCCGCGTCCACGCAGGGCGAGACGGTGCGGATGTCAAGAAGCTTGCCGTGCACTCAGGTTGGCGGCTCGACCGCGAATTCGTCCGCATGCGACGTCCTCTTCGACCGCATGCCGGCCCACGGCTTCGGGACCGTCGAGAGGCGCTTCGCGGCATCCAGGTGCCCCTTCGGCTGGGCGACCGCTTCGTTCAGCCGATCGCGGTGGGCCTTCAGGCTCCGCTTCGCCGCGCGGAGCGCACGCGCATCGGCGAGGGTCGGGTTGGCGGCCGCTACCTTCAGACTCCGCGCCATCACGATCGTCCGGAGGACGAAGATCGCGATCGCGGCGGGAATCACGAGCCACAGCAGGTCCACGGTATCACGCGTCCTTCGAGGGACAGTATCCTTTCTTTCCCGGGTTCTATAAAAAGGTCCGGTTCAAACTATCGCACGTGCGAGGCGTGCGAGACGAAGACACGCACGGGCCGTTTTCCTCCCGCTGGACGCGTGGGAGCCTCCCGGAAGGAGGGCGCCCTTAGCCGCGGACGACCATCCAGACGAACAAGATCGCGAACGCCACGCCGAGGCCCGCGCCCGCCGCGAGGACCTGCCGTGCCAGGCGTTCGATCTGCGCGCGGGTCGTCCGCAGCTCCACGTCGTTCCGGATTTCGGATGACTCGAGCTGACGGATGCGGGAGAGGAGCGCCGCGTCCATGGTGCCGAAGACCGCGAGGAGGCCCACGAGGACCGCGAGGCTCGACTGGAACACGAACTGCGCCGCGACCAGGCCGGCTGCCAGGAACAGCACGTAGAGGGGCGCGGTCCATTCGATGTAGGAGCGGAGTTGCCCGAGCCGGGCATGGACTTGCAGGACGTCTTGCTCGATCGACGCGGTGCTCCCTCCTGGGCCCATAGCCCATGGGTCCGGCGGCTAGATATCCTTTGAGGGTCCGGCCGCGTGCCGTCGTCGGGTCTGCGGCTTTGCGGCCTTGAGCGCCCCATCGAAGCGGTCGACCGCCTTCATCTCGAACTCGAGGCCTCTGCGTCGGCCGTCGACGGCATCGGCGAGGGGCGCCTTGTACGTCCGGAGGGAATCGCGGGCCCGTTCGATCGTGCCGTCGCGGGCCCGTCGCGCGCCGTCAAGGGATTCCCGGTGGCGGTCCAGCGCTTTCTTCGCGTCTGCCAAGGCGAGCACGTCGAGCGCATTCGGATCCCGCCGCGCGAAGCGACGGCGCGGTTTCGTCACAGCCTTCCGAGGGCCCTCCGAGGTCTTGAAGACATCGCCTCCGAACCGGACGGGAAGTGGCTTGGCGTCGTCGGCTCGACTGCATCCCGCAGGCCGTGGGAGGGTCCGACCTCAGCCCACGGTTCTACCTCTGTTCAGAGGTAGATTCCGGACGGAGCCCGCGGGATCGCCATGGCCCTACGCGTATGCCGTGATGCGCCGCTGCGTCCGGAGATACGCCCGGAGCGCGCTCGCCCGCCACCAGTTCTCGAGGCGCAGCCGCAGCCGCCCGGAGAGCTCTCCTTCCGCCTCGGACAGGCCCGAGAACCGGAGCGCCTTCTTCGCGAGGGCCGCGCGCGCGAGCTCGCGGTACCGCCAGACGCCGAGCGGGACCCAGTCTTCGTAGACCTCCATGAACACGATCGCCCCGGCCTGACGCCGGCGTGCGGCGAGGTGCTCCAAGACCGGGAGGCGGGTCGCGTGATAGGCGCCCGCGATCCGGTCCGGGTACGTCGTGCGGCCTCCCGCGAACTCGTGGTCGTGGGCGGGCGTCGGGTCGGCGGCGAGGTTCCACGCCTCGAGGCCCTCGAACATGAACGCCTGCGGGAACAGGAGTACGGCGACGTTGTTCGCGAGGCCGCTGGCACTGTACACCTCGTACTCGTCGATCCAGGGATGCGACCGGACCTCGTCGACGAGCGCCTTCGCGAGGATGTCGTCCACGGCCGTGATCGACCACTCGGTCGGCACGAGCCGGCGGCGCTCCTTCGTCCCCAGAAGGCCGACGGAGAAGATCCGCGTGATCTGGCTCTGCGTGATGCCGTGATCGTACAGGTCCGCGACCGCTTCACCGGCGCGGACGTCCGTATCGGAGACGAGGTCGTCCACCCGCCGCGGCACGGAGGGATTCGAGGCGAGGTCGATTTTCGCGATGTCCGCGCTCGGCCCGCTCGGCGGTGCGCGGGCGGAGAACGGGCTCACGAGGGACGGCCTCTTCGTGAACCACATCTCCGTGTCGACCGGCTTCGCGGCCATCGCGCCCTCCTGCACGGTCGAGAGGATCGAATCCGGGTCTCGGGCCTCGGCGACGCGCCGGGGCGCCTTCCCTCGGACGAGCGACAAGCGGAACCGGAGGATCTCCGCGAGGTCGTAGGCGAGCCACGATTCCGAGGCGTCGAGGATCGATGTGTCCTCGTCCCGGACGGGAGGGACGAGCGGCCCCACGAGGACCTTCGGGTAGCCCCATGAGCCGACGAACGCGCTCGGCGGCGACGCGCCGTAGAGGTTCGTCGTCTGCAAATCCCGGCGGCCTTCGAACCATCGACGGACCCGGTCGAGGTACGGACAGATCGCGAGGCGGCACCGCTTGATGTCCCCTTGGCAAACGCGGCACGCGACCTCCCGTCGCACCTCGGCGAGGGTCTCCCGGATGCCGTCCTCCCCACGGGGAAATCCAGGGGAGGACGACGGGGTCATGGTCACGCGGACGGGGCGGGGGCGGCCGGGGTCGGAGGAGCGGGTTTCGGGGCCGGCGGCGCGGTAATCGGCTTGTCTTCCGGGATGACTTCCTCCCATCGCGCGTAGCAGAGCGGGCACACGTGGATGATGCTCCCGGCCGCGTTGCACGGCTGGGCGCCGTCGTTCGGGCAGTGGTGCTCCTTCGCCATCTCATCCCTCCGATGGACCGGCTCCACTTATTCCTTTCGGGCTCGGAGCCTCGATGCCGTACAAGCGGTCGCGATTCGCCTCGAGCTGATCGACACGGTCCCCCCGGAACTCCGCGGCGGTCAGAACGTTGACGTCATGCTCCTCGCCCACCGTGAACACCGACGCCATCCGGGTCCGCCATTCCCGGTCGCGCAGGATGTGGTGATCCAGGATCAGCGTGCGCACGTTCGTCGTGCGCAGGATCCGCGAGAGATGGGAGAGCGACCGTTTCGTGTGCTGCTCCGGATAGTTTTCCGGCATGTGGGTCATCGGTCCATCGACGTACAGGACCGTGGGCTGCGCGTCGATCAGGAACGCGAGGTGCTCCTTCAGCGGCGGACCGAGGACGTCCGCGGTGTGGACGAACACCTCGTTGCCACGGGAGATCCGCGTCATGACGACATATCCGAGTTCGTCGTCGTATCCGTGTGGCAGGGCCGGCGAGAAGAGGAGCTCCGTGCCGCCGAAGTCCGTCTGGTTGCCGTCCGCCACTTGGACGTCCTTCCGATATTTCTTCAGCTTCCGGACGAACGCGCCGGCCCGTTCGCGCTGACTGCGGTTGATGTGAAACTTCCCATCCTTCAGGAACGCGATCTTGTTGCGGTAGATCGAAGGGGCGGATGGATTGAAGTGGTCGTAGTGATAATGGCTCACCGTGAGGACGTCCGCGTTCGCCGTGGCGTTCCGGATGACCTGCCAGAGTTCCTTCTGGCGGTCCCTCTCCAGGTCGTGCGGCGGCAGGTCGTACCGGTACGGTCCGAGACGGACGCTCGGGTCCAGGAGGATCGTGACGTCGGGTGTCTCGACGAGGGTCGCCATCGAGCGCGCGCCGAGGCTGTCCGCCGCCAAGGGCCGGATCTTCATTGGAAGACCGCTTCGCCCCAGACCTGGAGCTTGACTTGCCGGAACCCGAGGGTCGGGAAGAGGGCGAGCGAGGCGGCGTTGTCCGGGTACGCGTGGAGCGCGGGGATCTTCCCCGCCTCGATGAGGGCGCGCGAGACGGCCGCCACGACGGATTTCGCCAGCCCCTTCCGCCGGTGGTCCTCGACGACGTGGACCATGCCGATGATGCCGACGCGATCCGTGACGACGTGCGTCAGCGCCCACGCCACCGGCTCTCCGTCCTCGTAGATCGCCGCCGTCGGCCCACCGTCGATCCGCGCTCGGACGTACGGTTCCGCCGGGTATTCCTCGCGCCACAGCGTGGCGACCCGCCCCGCCCATTCGGGCGCGAGCGGTCGCGCGCGGTCGTCCGGATGGTCGACGAAGTCCCGCGGATCGAGCTGGAAGAGCCACGCCGGCCTCGGGTGGAATTCGTCCGCGCGGCGGGCGAGCAGGGTGACCGGGAACTCCTCCGTGAGGTGGAAGATCGTGAACCCGTGCGGCAGATGCTCGCAGAGCGCGCTCGCGGCGTCGAGGTCGATCGCGTGCATCGCGACGAAGTTCGCGCCCTCACGACGCGCCGTCCGATGGACCGCAATCAGTCCGCGGGTGGGTCGGCCTTCCGTGTAGACGTCGTGGTGAGGCTGCTGGAACGCCCGGTCCCAAACGACCGCGTTCCCGACGGGATCCATGAAGAGGAACGCCCGGGCGGAATCGCGGTTGACGAGGGTGGACGCGGCCGTGTCGCGCCCAACGGGCTTCGTCGGGAAAAGGTTTCGGGACTCCGGGGCGAGGCCGAGGTTCGGATCCGCCGCGGTCACCGCCGGGCCGGCTGGCGCTCCGGGCCCTCAGGTCGCCGGGTGCCTGCGGATCTCTGCTGCGATCCTCTCAGCGGCGTCTCCGGGATCCCGCGACTCGATGATCGACCGTCCGACGATCACTGCATCCGCGCCGGCCGCGATTGCGTCCGCAGCGCGACCGCCCTGGGCGCCGACCCCGGGCGAGAGGATCCGTTTCGTCCCGACGATCGCCCGGAGCGTCCGCACGCGGTCCGGTCGGGTGGCCGGCGCGATGATCCCTGCGGCGCCTGCGCGGACCGCGATTCGGGCGAACTCCTCCGCGAACTTCGCCGTGTACTCCTGCCCCCCGGGATGGCTCAATTCCGTGACGACGAAGACGTCCGCGCGGCCCGCCCCCTCGACGCACGCCCGCACGGAGTCCTCGCCGGCGAAGCCGTGGCAGATCACCCCCGACGCGCCGGCGGCCACGGCCTGCTCGACCACGAGGCGGCTGGTGTTCGGGATGTCCGCCACCTTGAAGTCGCAGAGGACGTACGCGAGAGGAGCCAGGTCCTTCACGATCCCCCTGCCGACCGCAAGGACGAGAGGCCAACTCACCTTGAGCGCGTCGACGCGGTCCACCACGGCGTGCGCGATCGATTTCGCCCGCCCGCCGTCGGTCACGTCGAGCGCGACGATCAGCCGATGCTCGATCCGCATCGTCGCCGGCAGGAGCGGGAGGGCCAAAAAGCTTCTCCCGGCGACCTTGGATGGCGGACCCTTTAAGTAATCCAAGGGGAATCGGACGCCGTCGCTCGATGGCCGAGGTCCAGCGGATCAAGACGAAGATTTGCCTCGTCGGCGAAGCGGCGGTCGGGAAGACCTCCCTCATCCGGCGGTTCGTCCAGGACGAGTTCGACGACCGGTACATCACGACGCTCGGCGCGAAGGTCTCGAAGCGGGAGATGACGTTCGACCTCCCGGACAAGGGCTCGAAGCTCCAGATGGACATGACCGTCTGGGACATCATGGGCGAGAAAGGTTTCCGGGACCTCCTGAAGGAGGCGTTCTTCCACGGCGCGAAAGGCGTCCTGGCGGTGTGCGACCTGACGCGCTACTCGACCCTGAAGGAGCTGGACGACTGGGTCCAAGGCGTCTTCAACGTCGTCGGCGAGATCCCGGTCGTGTACGCGATCAACAAGATCGACCTGAAAGACGAGGTCATGATCCTCTACGGGGACAAGGAGATCGAGCAGGCCGTGCGGGCGTTCGAGGCTCCGTTCTTCTACACATCGGCGAAGACGGGGGAGCAGGTCGAGACCGTCTTCAAGCGTCTCGGGACGATGGTCCTCCACAAGGACGGCATCCCCGTCGTCCCGTGAATTCACTCGGGAGAACCGGGCGAGAAGCGTTAAGTAGACATCGCGGGAGTGCGTCGCGGTACCGGGACGAGGGCAGCGAATGACCACGCAGCGATCGCTCAAGTCGAAGATCTGCCTCGTCGGCGAGAAGTCCGTCGGGAAGACGTCATTGATCCGACGCTACGTGCTGAACATGTTCGACGAGCAATACCTTACGACGATTGGCACGCGCGTCTCGAAGAAGGAGGTGCGCGTTCTGCTGCCGGAGCAGGACCTCCTCGTCGACATCGACATGACGATCTGGGACATCATGGGCGAGAAGGGGTTCCGGGAGCTCCTGAAGGACGTCTATTTTTACGGAGCGAACGGAATCCTGGCGGTCGCCGACTTCACCCGGCGTCGGACGCTCGACGACCTGGACGACTGGGTCGACGGTATCGAGCACGTCGTCGGAAAGGTGCCGATCCTCCTGGCGGTGAACAAGGCGGATCTCCGCGAGGGCGCGCAGTTCGCGGAGCGGGACGTCGCGCAGATCGCGAAGGCGTACGGATCGGAATACATGCTGACGTCGGCCAGGACGGGCGAGAAGGTCGAGGACGCGTTCCTACGCCTCGGCTCGCTCGTCGCGGAGCATCAGCTCCAGCTGGTGTGAGCCGCTATCGGCCGTGATTATCACGGATCGGCCATCACAACGCTTTTACTCCCCTCGTTCCATGGCTAACGAACCCACCGGTCCGGCGAAGGCTCTCTCGTTGCGACGCTTCGTCGAGTCATGGGGCGGGGACCGACTTATGCACCAAGAGGACGGGGACGGGATCGTCTGGTTCAAACGAATGCGAGCACAGCGCGCGAAGCAGGCGATCGACGATTCGGAGGGCCGGCTCTCGGGCCTCCGGCTGACCCCGGCCGACTTGAAACCCGCCAAGGATGCACTCGAGATCGCGCGGGAGTTCTTCGAGACGCACCAGTTCTCGAAAGCGCTGAAGGCCGCGCAGAAGGCGGAGACGCTTGCGACCTCGCTCGATGCGCGGTTTCATCGATACCAGGAGGCCGAAAAGGCGCTTCGAGCTCGGGTCGTTTCGATGCGGCGGATCGGTCTGCGCACGGGCGACCTCGAGTCGACGCTCGGGACGGCTGAAGAGACCGTGGTCTCGGGGATCTGGGAGAACGGCATCCTGGTCCCCAATTACGACGAAGCCCAGACCCTCTTGGAGCGGACGGAGCGAGACGGCCACGCGGTCGAGAAGAAGGCGATGCGCGCATCCGACGAGATCCTCCGGGCGGAGGTTGCCATCGAGTCCCTCGCGAGCATAGCGGGTCCTTCGGGTCCCTGGGTGTTCACGGACATCGCCGGTTCCGCGCTCGAGCAGTCGCTCCAGGATGCGACGGAGGAGCTCGCGCTCGGCAACGCGGACGGCGCGGGCGAGATCGCGCAAGACGTCACGACGATGGCCCTCCGTCTCAAGGCCCAGTCCGCCGCCGCCTGGGAATCGCTCGAGGGGATGGAGGCGCAGTTGGCCCTGTTGCGGACCGAAGGCATCCTGACGGCGCCGCTCGAAGGCCAGATGCGGATGGCCCGCGAGGCGCTCGAGTCGGGTCTGATCGAGCCGGCTGCGGCGATGGCGACGCGCCTGCGAGGGGAGGTGGCGTCTCTTGATGCCGTGTATCGCGAAGCGACGCGCGGGCTGGCAGACGCCGAGCTCCTATACGCTCGACTGCAGCGGGAAGGATTCCAGTCGTATGAGGCCGATGCCGCGATGCGCGACGCGCGTCGCTCGATCCGCGAGGGTAAGTACGCCCGAGGCGTCGATCATGTGGAACGGGTCATGCGAGCGTTCGCTCGACCCGCAAATGCGCGGGAAGCGCACGGGAGGGCCTTGGACGAGACGAGGATCCGCGCCTTGCTTCTCCAGGGAAACGGGTTCGGCTTCTTCCCGGAGATCCAGGAGATTATCGCGCGTGCGGAGCGCGAATTCCAGCGGGGGAATCTCCCGGAATCGAGCGAGGACCTTCGCATCGCAACGGTCCTGCTGGACCGGCTCGGCCACGGACCCAGGACGAACGGGTAGACGAGGGGAACGCTCTCGGGAGTCGGCGATGGCCCGCCAACGCGACATCATCATGCCTGACTACAGCGCCTCCGGTTCCCGAACAAGGCTCGAACTTCGAATCTTGTGAACCCGCAACGCGCACGAATTGGACGCGCCTCGGCACAATCATTAAGTAGGCTCGTCCGGATAGTTGCGTCCCCTGAGCCGGCGCTCGCTTCGGCGAGCGGCAGGGAAAGAATCTCGGGCCGGGAGCAGGGACTAGCGGATCGGACACGCCCATGCTCAGGCGAGGAAGTAGCCCGAACTGGAGGCCTTCGGCGGGCCCGGCGCTTCTGTTCTGGATTATCCTCACGCTCGTCCTCAGTGCTCAGGGGGCTCGATCGGACCCCCCGCTCGTGACCACCAACCCTGATGCGTCGCGGACAATCACCTGGACCTTCAACTCTGCGGCAAACCTGTCACTGGACAATGTGTCTCTTGCGGGCGGTCAGGCCTTCTTGCCGTGGAACGATCAGAGGGTCGAATGGACCTCGTCGACGGAGTTCGCCAGGAACGGACATCTCGACTCGAACTTGACTGGGGGAACGAACGGTCTCGAACTCCGAGCGAATTCGAGCAACCACGTCGCTGACGGCGACTTCAATGGTACATCCGACTGGACATTCTTGAACGGGACGACCGGTCAGGTTGTTGCGCGACATGAGTCGCCCGCGAATGACGCGATCCTGGGGTACAATGTTCTCGCTGCGAAGTGGGACAACTTCGACCAGTTGACCAATTGGACCTGGAGTTCCCCTCCGAACACGTTCGGGGGGATTTCGCTCGAGACGGTGAACCGCGTGGAAGGCGCGGCTTCGATGAACATGACGTTGGCAATCTCAACGGGGGCGACCTGGGTCAGTGCCGTTCATTCCGGGATTACGAATTGGTCTGCGTACGACGCGTTGATACTCTGGACTAACGCAACGGATGTGGTCCCTTCGCTGTCTTTCAACATTACCGCCACGGTCGGCACATCCTTCCGGACGACCCCGGAACTGCCACTCGTCCAGGGTTGGCATGAGGTTGTCGTGAACATCACCCCGCTCGGAACGCCGCTCGAGAGGGACTCACTTCAGAACGTGCGCTTTCGCATTAACGGCCAAAACGTTCCGTTGACCCAGATCTACTTCGATGATTCCTCCCTTGGGACACCGAGGCAGCTAGACGACAACGCGTCCATCTCCCAGGCGGTTTCGAAGTCATACGTCACGGGCCCGAGACTTGGGAGCGGCTCTCTCTCGTTCAATTGGTCCCTCGTCAACTCGTCGGGTGTCGTTTCGACGAACGCATCCGTCCACATTGCCGGATCCAACGGATCTTTCGACGCTGCACTGGCCTCTGCGACGCCGGGAGCATGGCAGCACTTCGCGGTCGACATCTCGAGCGCTACGGGCGACCGAGGTCCCTATTTGCTCTCGTTCCATTTCCGCGTCGTCGTCGACAACGCATCGGAATCTCACGCGAACCTTCGAGTGGACAACGTGTCGATGGTCTGGCCGGATCGCCGCAACGGCACCTATCTCTCTGACCCCATCGCCTTGGGTGGCGTCTCCGAGCTGTTGAACGTCACGTGGACCGCAACCGTGAACACCCGCGTTACGTCCGCGAGATTGGACGTTCGTTCGGGGAATGGGACGGATACGACCGATTCATCCTGGAGTTTGTGGAACAGCTGGCCGGACCCGGGACGGTATTCGGCCGGCCTCCCATCCTCCGACTACTTCCAAGTCCGGGCCGAACTCAACACGACGAACGCCAGCGAATCTCCGGTCCTGGGATCATTCTCGCTGGAATACCGCAATCGCGTCGCCTACGGGACCGTCACCGCCGATGTTGTGCCCGCAGGCATGGACTTCCTCGTATGGAGGTCCCTCAAAGCCTCGTGGAGCGGGTCCGCCGCGTCCTCGGTCGAATTCCTGGCCGGAAACGGCTCGACCTATTCCGTGGTTCCTCCTTCGGGGTCACTCGCGGGGCTTCAGGGACCCGTTCTCCGTTGGCGAGCCGTGTTGACCACCACCGACGGACTGACCACCCCGACGCTCGCCCGAGTCGAGGCCACCTACGAGTTCCTCGGTCCAGCGGATCATGTCCTTCTGACCTCCGAAGGAGCTCTGGAGGTCGAGGCGGGCCAGTCGCTTCATTTCCACGCCAGTATCTTGGACTCAGGAGATCATCCCCTCAACGCCGCCGTCGTTTGGTCCACCACGGACCCTTCCGGCAGGGTTCAGAACGACGGGACGTATCTGGCAGGAAGTGTCGGAACGTGGAACGTAACGGTTACCGTGGCCGGGTCCCAGGTCTCGGCGACCGCTCGCGTGACGGTGCGTCCGGCCTCCGTGTCGATTCAGGCCGTGCTCTTCCCGTTCGGTCTCGCCGCCGTCGTCGCTGCGGCGGCCGCATACGTGGGATACGACGTCTGGGTCAAGCGGGCTTTCGCGATCGACGACATCTTCCTGATCTCGAAGGACGGCCGCCTCATGCTCCACAACACCCGACGCATGCGCGCAGACCGCGACGAGGACATCCTGTCCGCGATGTTGACCGCGATTCTGACGTTCCTCCGGGACTTCGATCCCGAGGAGAATGGCGGGCTCCGGCGCTTCGAAATCGGAGGGAAGACGGCGCTCCTCGAACGGGGGGCTCACGTCTTCCTCGCTGCCGTCTACTCGGGTCGCGTCCCGCGCTGGGCCGGCAAAGACCTCCGTCGGTTCATGTCGAACCTGGAAACGCGGTTCGGACCGACGTTCGCCCATTGGACCGGATCTCCGCAGGATTTGCAAGGGCTCAAGGAGTTCTCGGAGAAGTTCGTCTCCCGTGTGCGGTACCGACCCGGGCGAGGCGCCCGCCGGCAGGCCGGATGATCAGCGAGGGAAGAGGACCCGGTAGAAGATCACCGCGAACCCGAAGAGTGTGAAGCCGGTCGAGATCCACCACAGGCTCCGCAGGATTCTCGCCCGACGAATCGGATCGTCCCACGCGGCGGCGAACCGATCAATCATCGCGCCACCAACGGCATGCGGACCATGAAGTTGTCTCGGACGCACAGATGTGTTAGGGAGCGGCGGTCCCGTTTCGCGTCCTCGTCTTCCGCCAAAACATCGCTCGCGCGCTTCCAGCACCGATACCTTTATTGCGGACCTGGACAACCCATGACAGCCTTTGGCGCGGGAGGGGCGTGGGTTCGCCGAGGACGCGGCTCGTCGGAGCCTGCCGGAGCTACCCTCCCATGCACAAACCGTCACGCCACCTGCCCGAAGCGCTCGTCCTGCTTCTGGTCGTCGTCGCGCTCCTTCCGGGCGCGGCGGCGGCACCGGTACTGAGCGACCAGGCGGGCGGGGCCAAGCGGGTGACGTGGGACTTCTCGACGGCGGCGGACTATGACGTGACGGGCGTCGCGCTGGCGCCCGGACTCGCGACCCTCGCCCCGGTGCCGTCGTGGTGGAACTTCACGAGCGACGCGGAGTTCCTGGCGGCCGAGGCCTCCGCCACGAACGTGAGCGTGGGCTCGGGCCTCCGGCTCGTGGACCAGGCGGCGAACCTGATCCAAGACGGCTCATTCAACCAGACGCAGGGGCCGTGGACGTACGTCAACGGAACGACGGGGCGCGTGTTGTCCGCGAGGGACGCCGGACGGAACGCACGCCTCTGGCACCTGACGCCGAGCGCCCAGTTCGACTCGATGGACAACGTGTTCGGGACACGTCCCTGGACGGCCGTCTCGAACGGGCAGAGCACCAGCACTCTTGGGCAGTCGACCGGCACCCGGCACGAAGGGAGCGGCTCGCTCCGGGACGACGTGACCCTCGCCAAGCAGGGCGGCGGGAACAACTGGGTCGGCGCGTTGCGCGACGATCCCGGCACCTGGAACTGGAGCGCCTACAATCGCCTCGGGGTCTGGATCAATGTGAACGCGAGCGGCCTCGCGGCGTCCATCCTCCTCAGCAACCTGGGCGGCCAGAACTGGATCAGCTGGATTCCACAGTCGCTCAGCACGGGATGGCACCGGTACATCTTCGATGTGTCGCCTTCCTTCGGGACGAACAACTGGATCGATCAGGTCGAGGTCGGCTTCCTCGGATATCCGGGCTGGTACCGGGCCCACGTCGACGACCTCGTGCTGTTCAACTACACGGCCTTCGACGAGACGGCGAACGTCTCGCAGGCGTTCACAAAGCCGTTCGCGACGAGCGGCGCCTCTGGGACGCTCAGCCTGCGATTCGACGTCACCGCGACGCCGTCCGTCAACACGGTCTCCTACCTGAAGGTGAACGTCGGCGACTTCACGTCCAGCGAGTCGCCGGTCCCGGTGGGAACTCGAACCTTGACCCTCGACCTGAGCGCGGACTCCGCTCTTCGGAACAGCGGTTCCTTCAACCTCACGTTCTCCCTGGAGTTGATCCGCGTCGGGACGGAAGAGGCGTCGATGTCGGTGTCGATCGACAACGTCAGCCTGGAAGCCGAGCAGTACTCCGACGGCTCCTTTACAGGCGCACCGATTGACGCCGGATCCGCTGCGGTATTCTCCGCCGCGGTGATGCAGGCGACGGCGGATCCGCCCGCGACGTCCGTCGCGGTCGAGACGAGGACCGGCAACGCGTCGTCGCCGGGAGATTCGTCATGGACCGCATGGGCTCTTGCCGCGGGGTCGCAGATCACGAGCCCGCCGAATCGGTTCCTCCAGTGGCGGCTGTCTCTCGGCACGGACGGCGCCGCCACGCCCGTCGTCACGTACTTCTCGATCCGAGCGGACGCGTACAGGCCCCCTGGGATCCTCCACACGGCACCGTTCCTCCCGGGGGAGTCGGTGTTCGGATGGGAATCGTTCCGCGTGAACGAGAACCGGCCTCCCGGCACCGCGATTGTCTATGAGATCTCTGTGGACGGGGGAGCGAGCTGGACCTGGGTCGTGGACGGACAGGATCTCTCGAAGCTCGCCTCAAAGGCCATGGTCCTCCGGGTCACCCTTTCCAGCGGGAATACGAGCGTTTCCCCTTCCGTCACCTCGTTGTCCGTATCGTACCGCCCGTCGATGTGGTCCGTGCTGGTCAGCCCATGGGGAGGCCTCCTTCTCCTGGCCTGCGGGATTGCGGGGTACTTCGGATGGAAGAGGTATCCATACCGATCGCCGACGGACGACCTGTTCCTGATCGGCCTCGACGGACGCCTCCTGGTCCACACATCCGTCCGCCGGCGGGCCCAGATGGATGAGGACATCTTGGCGGGGATGCTCACCGCCATCTCGGCGTTCGTGCGGGACGCCTTCCGCGAGGAGCACGAGGAGTTGAAGAAGTTCGAGCTTGGGAATCGCAACGTGGCCGTCGAACGCGGGGAGTACGTCTACCTCGCAGCCATTTATCCCGGAGCACTGCCCCTCGACGTCTCTCGGAGCATCAGGGAATTCTTGTCAGACCTCGCCGAACGATACGGCGAGAACTTGGCCTTCTGGTACTTCGCGGACGATCTTCCGGGCCTCCCGGGCATGATGGCCGAGTTTGCGAGCCGCGGCCGGTACCGTCACGGGAACTGGCGGAAGGGTGCGCGGACGGAGTTGGGTCCCGCGCGCGGCCCCACGATCGGTCGCTCGACCGCGGAGGCGCCGAAAGAGGAGACCGCTACACTGCAAGGCGAGCCGACCGCAGCGACCGTGACCCCGCTGCGCCAACGGTAGTCTAGGGCCCGCCCTGGAGGGCAGGCAGCCACCGGGATCACGCGGCTACGACGCTTCCCTCTGCTTGAATCGCTTGAGCCGCATGAAGTTGTCCCGCTCCATTTCCTCGAGGCGTTGGCGAATGAACGCTTCTGTGGACTTGAGTTCCGGGATTACGCGATACTCGAGCGCGTTCACCCGTCGTTTCACCTTCTCGATCTCTTCGATGAGGCGTCGCATCGTCGTCTCGATCTCCGCCGCCACAACGATGTCCTCGACCAGGGCCTCGTACGCCTCCGCGGCCTCGTCGATCCGGGCGGAGGTCGTGATGATTCCGTAGCCGCGGTCCTCGAGCTTCTTGCGCACGCTCTTCGCGTCGATCTTTGGGACGATGATCCCCATGACGTTCTTCGTCTTGAGTTGCAGGGTCGGCACCTCCCTCGAGGCGAGCGCGGCCGATCGGACGCCGATGGACCCCTCGATCGCGCGGGCGATCGCGATTCGCTGCTCCGCGACCCGGTACTTCTCCGCGAGGTGCGATCGGAGCGTCTTCGCCCGCTCGAGCACGCGGAAGAACTCGACGATCAGCGCGTCCCGCTTCAGCTTGAGCAGTCGATGGCCTCGCTCCGCCATGCGGCGCGTGCGCCGGAGCTGAAGCAGCTGGGATCGAGTCGGCTTGTACTCGGCGAGGACCATCCTACGCGCTCACCTTCGCCGCACCCCGGTACTTCGGATGATACTTCTCGAGCGTCTTGCGGTCGATCTTCGTGAGCCAGGCCTCGTCCAACGTCGCCAGGAGCTTCCAACCGATCTCGAGGGTGTCGACGATGCTCCGGTCTTCCTCGGAGCCCTGGCGGATGAACTCCTGCTCGAACCGGTCCGCGAACTCGAGCATCTTCCGGTCGCGTTCGGAGAGCGCCTCCTTCCCGACGATCGCCACGAGGCCCCGGACGTCCTTGCCCTCCGCGTACGCGGCGTAGAGCTGGTCCGAGACCTGCTTGTGGTCCTCCCGCGTCCGGTCCTTCCCGATCCCGGCGTCCATGAGCCGCGAGAGGGACGGTAGCGGGTCGATCGGTGGATAGATCCCCTTGCGGTGCAACTCCCGGTTCACGGCGATCTGGCCCTCCGTGATGTAGCCGGTCAGGTCGGCGATCGGATGGGTCCAGTCGTCGTCGGGGATCGCCATGATGGGAATCTGTGTGATCGAACCCGGCCGGCCCTGGATGCGGCCCGCGCGTTCGTAGATCGTTGCGAGGTCCGTGTACGTGTACCCGGGGTACCCGCGGCGCCCGGGCACCTCCTCCCGCGCCGCCCCGATCTGGCGCAGCGCCTCCGCGTAGTTCGTCATGTCCGTTAGGATGGCCAAGACGTGCATGCCGACCTCGTACGCGAGGAATTCCGCCGCGGTCAGGGCCATGCGCGGCGTGATGAGCCGCTCGACGGCCGGGTCGTCCGCGAGGTTCAGGAACAGGACCGCGCGCTTGAGCGCCCCCGTCCGTTCGAAATCGTTCATGAACACCCGCGCCTCCTCGTGCGTGATGCCCATCGCCGCGAAGACGACGCCGAACGGCTCCTTGCTCCCGAGGACCTTCGCCTGCCGGGCGATCTGGAGCGCGACGTCGTTGTGCGGCAACCCCGCGCCCGAGAACAGCGGGAGCTTCTGACCCCGCACCAGGGTGTTCAACCCGTCGATCGTCGAGATGCCGGTCTGGATGAACTCCGCGGGGTGCTCCCGCGAGTAGGGGTTGATGGCCGCGCCCTGGATCTCGACCCGCTTCTCCGGGAGGATCGGCGGTCCTCCGTCCGCGGGCTCGCCGGATCCCGTGAGGACTCGGCCGAGCATCTCCCGCGACACGGAGAGCTTGATCGTTTCGCCAAGGAACTTCACGCTCGACGCGCGATCGATCCCGGCGGTTCCCTCGAAGATCTGGACGACGACCACGGAGGTCGAGGAATCGAGGACCTGGCCCCGCTTGCGTCGGCCGTCCGGCAGGAAGACCTCGACCAGTTCGTTGTACCCGACGGGCTCCGTCTTCTCGACGAAGATCAGCGGTCCAGCGATCTCCGAGATCGTACGGTACTCCTTCGCCACTTCAGCGCGCCTCCAATCGCTTGAAGTCGTCGTCCATCATCGCGAGCGTCTTCTCGAGCTCCTGATCGAACTTTTCCTCGTACTTGACGCGCGTGAGGAGCTCGCGGCTCTTGACCCCCGCGATGTCTTTGACGGGCACGTCGAGGGCGAGCGACTTCTTGCCGAGGTCCGCGTACTTGCGGATCGAAGAGATGAGCTTGTATTGCCGCGCCGGCGGGCAGAACGTGTCGATGGGGTGGTAGGCGTTCTGCTGCAGGAAGATCTCGCGGATCATCCGGGCGACCTCGAGCGTGAGCTGCTGCTCCGGAGGCAGCGCGTCCGCGCCGACGAGCCGTACGATCTCTTCGAGTTCCGCCTCCTCCTGGAGCGTCCGCTGCGCCCATTGCCGCAACTTCGGCCACTCCTCGTTGATCTGCGTCCGGAACCAATCCTCCAGGGCGTTGCCGTAGAGGCTGTACGACGTGAGCCAGTTGATCGCGGGGAAATGCCGCCGCGCCCGGAGCGCCGTGTCGAGCGCCCAGAACACCTTCACGATCCGCAAGGTGCCTTGGGTGACCGGCTCGGAGAAGTCGCCCCCGCTCGGCGAGACCGCGCCGACGACGGAGACGGAGGCTTCGCGGTCGTTCAACGTCGTTACGCGACCGGCGCGCTCGTAGAACTCGCTGAGTCGGGCCGACAAGTAAGCGGGAAAGCCTTCTTCTCCGGGCATCTCCTCGAGGCGGCTCGAGATCTCCCGCATCGCCTCGGCCCACCGCGATGTGGAGTCGGCCATGAGGGCCACGTTGTAACCCATGTCTCGGTAGTACTCCGCAAGCGTCATCCCGGTGTACACGGACGCCTCTCGCGCCGCAACGGGCATGTTGCTCGTGTTCGCGATCAGCGCCATCCGTTCCATGAGTGGCGCACCGGTGTACGGATCCTCGAGCTTTGGGAATGTCGTGAGGACTTCCGTCATTTCGTTCCCGCGCTCCCCGCAGCCGATGTAGATGACGACCTGCGCGTCGCACCACTTCGAAAGCTGCTGCTCGGAGACCGTCTTTCCCGTTCCGAAGCCCCCGGGGATTGCGGCGGTCCCTCCTTTCGCGATCGGGAAGAGGAAGTCCATCACCCGCTGGCCCGTGATCAGGGGAACGGACGGCATGAGCCGATCCTTCGTGGGTCGCGGCTGCCGCACGGGCCAATCCTGCTTCATCATGAGCTTGCGGCCGTTGTCGAGTTCCGCGACGACCTCGTCGACTTTCATCTTCCCCGACCGGATGCGAGTGACCTTGCCGGTGACGTCCGGAGGCACGAGGACCCGGTGCTCGACGTTCTTGGCCTCTTGGACCGTGCCGAGCACTTGGCCGCCCTTGACCGCGTCGCCCTCCTTCACCGCGGGCCTGAAGTCCCATTGCTTCTCTCGGCTCAACCCAGGCGCGCGCACGCCGCGGAGGATGAAGTCCCCCATGACCTGTTTCAGGACGGGCAGCGGCCGCTGCACGCCGTCGTAGATGTTCCCGAGGAGTCCGGGCCCGAGTTCGACCGTGAGGGGCTTGCCCGTGTCCGCCACCGGCTCGCCGGGCCGGATGCCGGACGTCTCCTCGTACACCTGGACGACCGTCTTGTCGCCGAGGATCTGGATGACCTCCCCCATCAGCTGCTCGGTCCCGACGAGCACGACGTCGTACATGCGCGGGCGGAGCCCGATCGCGGTCACGACCGGCCCAGCGACGCGCTCGATGGCCCCCGTGCCCTTGATGTCGTCCCGGGCTCCCCTCGTGCTCGCCGCCACCCCACCACCTCACTTGAACAGATCGACGCCGATCGCCCGCTTCACCTTGGTCCGGAGGTCCTCGTCTTCCGCCGCACCGACCCCGATGACCACGGGTCGGGCGACCGTCTCGAGCCGCCGCCGCATCGTATGGCTCAGGCCCTTCATATCCGCGGTGTCGAGGACGAGGATCCCAACCTCCGGGTCGTCGAGGATCTCCGCGAGCTTCCGCTCGATCTCCTCCTTCGTCGTCGCGACGGTGCGGCGCACGCCGACGAGCTTGAACCCTTGCACGAAGTCGTCCCGGCCGACCGCGGCGATCTCCATCTCACACCACCAGGAGCTCTCGGAGGACGTCCGTGGAAAGCCCGCTCTCCTTCCCGCGGGCGATGAGCCGGATGTTCTGGACCTCGCGGTCCTTCCGCACGATGAAATCGAGGATTGGCAGGATCGACAGCGGATGCAGGTGCGAGTATCGGGCGGCCTCGATCAGGTGGACCTTCTCAACCTTCCGGAGGAGCGCGCCGACCCCGGTCGACTCGACCCGCTCCAGGTCGCTGGCGATCGACTCGTAGAACGACGTCTCGGAGAGGCGGCCCATCAGGGCCGCCTTGTCCAGCGTCACCATCTCCTCCAGGTCCTCCACGGTCATCTCGCGGCCGCCCGTCAGGAAGATTTCCCGCTTGAACGACGCCTTCGCGGCCCAGACCCGGAGGAGCGTCTTCAGGTTCACGATGTCGATCTCGGTTTGGACGAACTGCCGCATCAGGCGGTTCGCTTCCGTCGACGGCGGGATCGACGCGAGGAGCTCGGAGTAGTAGATCGCGGAGACGCGATCCTCCCAGGCCGACCAGTCCGTCACCTCGGACGCTTTCGCCCCGAGGCCGGCCAAGGCCTGCGCGTAGATGGTGTCCTCGAGTCGCCGAAAGGCCTCGTCGAGCGTCTCTGATTCGATCAGATCGCGCAGGAACTCGAGGGGGAAGCTCCCGGCGGGCACGAGGTCCTCCTCGACTTCGGCGGCCGACGCCCCGTAGGTCTTCGACCGGACGATCGTCTTCACGTTCTGCAGGTCGTACCGGTCCAGGTACAGGCCGACGATGGCCCGCAGATCGCCTTCGCAGAAATCGTAGATCTCGTTGTACACCTTCGCGAGGTTCCGCGAGGTCGCCGTCTCGATGAGGTCCACGCCCGAGTAGCGGCCCCCGAGCGCGAGCATCTCCGCCTTGAACTCCCGTTCCCCGAGGAACCGCGCGATTTCCGGGATCTCCATCTGCAAGAGCCGGCCGTAGACGTCTTCGGGCAGGAGCGCCGACCGCTTCGCGCGGACTCTCGCCGTGACGTACGGATAATTGCCCGTCTCATACGGGATGCGCTCCCGGATCCAGCGGTACCGCTCGAGGAGCGGTTCGAGGCCCTCGATCGGCGCAGGCCGTCGCCTCACACTTTGGAAGGCCATAGAGTATCCGCCACCTCCTTGACCGCGTCATCCCACACATCCCGCAGGATCGATTCGTACCGCAGATCGATCCGACGGGTCCCGTCCGCGCTCTCGATCACGACGCCGCCGGCGCAGTCGATTGAACCCGCGAACGCGGAACCCGCGATTTTCCGGACCACGGGCTCGTCCCGGGCGTTTGCGTACACCTTCCCGCCACCGCGCCACTCCGCCTCGTTGGCCTTGAGGACGCCGCGGAGGAACTCCGCGTGATCGGGCAAGCTGCCCAGGCGCTCGAGCGTCCCTCGGTAGACGCGGTCGAGGGCTTCGCGCTGCTGCGCCAGGACGATCTTGCGGGCCTCCAGCTCCGCACGGGCGAGGGTTTGTGTCCGGCGGCGCTCCGCGTCGGCGCGGGCGCGTTCCTCCGTTTCGGCCATCAGCTTCGCGCCTTCCGAGCGCGCCTCGCCGAGCAGCCGTTCCCGTTCCGCGCGGGCCTCCGAGAGGATGGCCTGGGCCTCCACTTCTCCGTCCTTGAGGATCGCCTCGACGACGGTCTCCAGGCTCACGTCGGATCCGTCCCGATCAGAGGGAGCCCAGCAGGGAAAAGGCGATAACCAGGCCGAAGATGACGATCGTCTCCGGGATGACCACCAGGGGGAGAACCCGGCCGAACAGCTCCGGTTTCTCCGCGATGGCACCCACGGATGCCGCTCCGATCACCTTCTCTGCCCAAGCCGTCGCGATCCCCGTCCCGATGACGGTGAGCGCGGCGGCCATCGCCACGAGCCCTTCCTGACCCGCCGTTACGGTCATGTGGTTTCACACCTCCGCTTTCGTTCTCAAACCGAAGGGGCGGAACCTCGTCCCGCTGCCCTTGTAGAACTTGAGGAAGAACTCCACGTAGTTAAGCCGAACGGATTGGATTGCGCCCGAAATCGTGCTCAGGATGAACAGCAGGAAGTTCGCAAGGCCCACGATGACGAGTCCGACGACGAGGCCGATGACGTTCCCGGAGTCGATCCAGGGGAAGAGGAAGTACGTCATGGCAAGGGAGTTGAGGGCGAAGATCACGGTTTCCTCGGCGACGCCGATGCCGGCGAGCCGCGCGTACGACACGACGTTCGCCAGTAGGCCGAAGATCTCCATGATGTGCAGGAAACCCTCCGTCACGAGCATCATCCCGATTCCGATTCCCATCATCACCAGGGCGAGGTACGGGATCGGGTTCGTCGCCGAGAAGCCGAAGCTCGCCTGGACCAATCCCGTCCGCGGGACCCAGCCGAGGAGCCCGTTCCAGATCGCGTAGCCCAGCGTGCCGTGCCAACGGCCGGCGCGGTCCATGATGATGATGAACAGCGCGGTCAAGATGAGGAGCCATCCGACCTTCCCGATCGCGTGCCGGGATGCTCACGTGCAGGATGTCGTCGGACCAGTTGAACGCCTCCGCCCGGGAGATGCCGACGATGTCCGGCGCATGGAACGGGATGCCGAACGCCTCGCCAAAGACAAACGCTCCGAAGACGGACGCCCAGAATCCGCCCCACACGAACGCGACCGTGAGGTTTTTCCAGAATCCCCACGGCTTGTCCTTCCAGCGGCGGAGCAGCCAGAGGCCGTAGACGACCCAGACGACTCCGTACCCGAGGTCCCCGACCATGATCCCGAACATCACCGGGAAGGCCAGCGAGAACACGAGCGTCGGATCGAGCTCGTGGTAACTGGGGGTGCCAAACATGTGGATGAGCATCTCGAACGGCCGGAACGGCCGCGGGTTCTGCAGCTCGACGGGCGGCTCCACGGTGGGTTCCGTGTGGCCTGCGGCGATCTCGAGCTCGGAAACCAAGAGGTGCGATTCCCGTTCCAGCCGCTCTTTCATCTCGGGGAAGACCGCGGTCGGGACCCACCCATCCACGAGGAACGTGTGATCCGTCACCGCGAACCGCAGGGGCGCCTCCGCTTTCTCGACCTGGGTTTCGAGATGGGCCCTCGCGGCGACGAGGAAGCCCGCGTACCGCTCTCGGAGGGTCGTGAGCCGCTCCTCGATCTCCATGGACCGCGCCTCCCACCGCTCCTTCTCGGCCCGGAGGTCGGCCAGGAGATCGCTCGGACGCCCCTCGCCCGCCGGAATCGGGAGGTACGTGAATCCGCGTTGTGCGAGGAACTCCCGCATCGCGGACGCCGCTGCCTTGACGACAAAGACCGCTAATAATCCCGGCGCGGCGAACCCCTCAAACTCCGACGTCACCGTATCGAGGTCGTCGATGTCTCGCGGGACCTTACCCACGAAGACCTCGAGCCTCTCGTACCCGCGGTAGTCCTGGAGGGCGAGCGGGAGCTCGGCGAACGGCGTCATCTCCTCGACCTTGCGATCGAGGTCCGCGAGGAGCGCTTGGATCTTCTTCTTCGACGCGTCCTCCTCGGAGATGTTCAGCTCCAGAGAGAGGATCTTCTGGCGCAGGTCGCCCGTGAGCCCGGCCTCGGCGGCGGGTTCCGATTCCTCGAGTTGGAGGACGGATGCGAGGGATCGGAGCTTAACGAGGATCTCGGACGCCTCCGAGGCTTTGAGGAGCGGCTTGCCGATCTCAAGGCCCTCCTCTCCTTCCTTGTGGTCGACGATGTGGAGGAGCTTCAGCTCGTACAGGCGTTCGATCGTTCCTTCCAATTCATCCCGCGGCCCGACGATCAAGGCCCGGGTCATCGGCACGGGCCTAAGCATTCACGGCACCCTTGAACTTCTGGATGAGCAGGTCGACCGCGCGGTCCATGTTCCCGCTCGCCTGTCCCGCGAGTTCGGCCGCGCGCTTCCGGCCGGCGGTCAAGATCGCCTCCGTCTCCTGCGCCGTCGCGCGATCGGCCTCGCGCAGGATTTCTTCGTACCGCTTCTCGGCCTCGCGCCGCAGGCTCTCGCGGAGCTCGAACGCCTCTCGCCGCGCGTCCCGGAGGACCCTCTCCCGCTCCGCCGCCGCGCGCTCTTTCGCGCCTCGAATCTGGCCTTCCGCGGCCTTGATTCTCTGGAGAGTTTCCTCTTTCTTCACGTGAGAACGTCGGGGACAACTGGGCCTCTCCTTAAAGGTTTTCGTCCTACCGGGCGGGGGCGAACCGACGTCGCGATTCGCGCTCGTAGATTTTCATCGACCGAATTTTATACTTACGTGAGAATGCAACTTCGAGATGAATTACGCCCTCGTGAAACGGGCGCCGCTCGCGCATTTCTAAGGAGAGAATCGGGACAACTGCACAACGTATAAATAGGAAACGTCCTCTTTCGCGTGTGTCCGAGCGCCTCCAGAAGGAGCGGGAATCAGAAGGTCGTAGGATGAGAACGCTTGCGCTCATCATGTCGACGTTTCTGATGGTCGCCGTCATGGCCGGCGTCGCCCTCCCCACCGCCCAAGCCCAGGTCGTCCCGACCCCGACCCTGACCGTGTTCGTGTTCGGCGAGACGGTCGGCGGAAAACAGGTGTTCTCGCCCTCGCAGATTCTCATCCCGCAGGTCCCGGTCCACCTCGTCGTGACGTTCCACAACAACGACACGATGCAGCACACGTTCTCGATGAACGACGTGAATGGGACTCGGCAGGTCAACACGGACTACGTCAACGCCACCCAGAACGTGACGGTCGAGTTCACCGTCGTGACGATGACGCAAGTTGTCCTGACGAACGGCACGCGCTTCACCCCGGAGGCGGGGGCGAACGGCATCCTGTTCTACTGCATCCCGCACCGGGATTTCGGCATGACGGGGCAGATCGTCCTCGCGAGCATCCCCCCTCCCGCCTCGGAGAAAGGGATCCTCCTCCGGGCCTACTGGATCGGGATCATCGGGATCGGGATCACGCTCGTGTGGGTCGGCATCACGTACTTCGTGATCAAGTCGTCCAGCCGCCACTTCGTCGACCACTCGGAGCACGTGAGGAAGGGGCTCCCGTGACCGAGCTGATCCGGAGCGACGCGCCCATTCGGAGTTCGATGGCGGCCCTGGCGATCGGCGGCCTCGTCGTCGGGATCCTGTGGTTCAGCATCCTGACCGTCATCGTGGCGCTGCAGGTCCTCGGCGGCACGGAGGACGCCCAGGCCGACTCGTACATGGCGGTCTTC
>WNGD01000667.1_pt1 | contig 86494 bp, 73 predicted proteins | sample 5400671 | NCBI WGS metagenome assembly WNGD01 (sample SAMN13153369, study PRJNA577476) | soil metagenome | isolation source: 40 cm soil or saprolite under grassland replicate 2 | place: USA:California | collected 2016-06-15
AGGGGGAATATATGGTTGGGACCCATGGAGACTTTGCCGATCAAGATATGTGACATCTCAACAATGAGCTCGAAGCAAGTTGAAGACAGGTAGAACAGTTTACTTTAAATAGCTGTGATTAGGAAGTGCGGCTGTAGTGCGGGCTAAGCTACTGGTTGTTGCTCGGACTCTATCGGGGTATGAAGCAGGAACACATCGAGGATCAAGATCGCCACCAATTCAATCAAGGCATTCGCCGCTCGCTGCGCAATGGGACTTTCATGAGCCTCGTGAGTACAAGCATCATAGCAGGCATGGGAGTGCTGAGCTACGGGCTGAGCGACGTGCTGAGCACCGGGATGAGCAACGCGCTGAGTCACGGGCTGACCTCTGGGCTGAGCTTCGGGCTGAGTCACGGGCTGGAGGGGCTGAGCCAAGGGCTGAGCTACCTGTGGATACTGGTGATCGGTGGGGCAGTGGTCATGTGGGCCATAAGTGGAGGCTTGACCATCCTGCGCCATTATGTCATTCGCTGGCTTCTGGCCCGTTCCCGGCGCTTTCCCTGGCGTGCGCAAGCGTTCCTCGATGATGCGACCGCACGCATTCTGTTGCAGCGTGTTGGAGGCGGATATCGTTTCATGCACCGACTCATTCTCGACTACTTTGCCGATCTGGAAGCCAGGCCAGTGGCAGTAGTAATAGAGCACGGGCAAAAAGCGGTTTTGCCTACTCATGTGCCTTCCTTCAAGCAACTCATGCCAACTACACTGGACACACTCGCTAGTATCCCCACATCACCCCTCTCCCCAGTTTCCCTTGATGATACACGCTTATTACCCTGCGGACATGAGTGGCGTCCCAACGTCCGCTTCTGCAGTGTGTGTGGTGCACCCGTTCTGTCATAATCTCTGATATGGCCTATCAGGAGACCATTCCATTTCGGAGGCAAAGTGCTTGCTGACCGAGAATCAGTTGACGGTAGTGGCTGTCTCAGAAGAGGCTCTTCTCAATCAAGCACTCAGTTTGCCCCCGTTCTGAAATGGTCTCCGTATTGAGCTGTAGGAACACCCAGAAGCTAGCGCCCAAGTTCAGCCAGGAACTCGCGGAAGATACCTACGTGCTTGTCGATATCGGCCTCTGTATGCTGGACCGAGATCGTCCACTGATCGTCGAAGCCCGGTGGGAAGAGGATGCCGCGATTGGCAAGGAAGAGCCAGTACGCGTAAGAGAGCCGCATATCGATATCCAGCCACGCGCGATAGTTGCGCGCGCGCTGGTAGCGGAACATGGCACAGCCCTTAGCGCCGATCTGCGCAACGTGCATCGGCATATCGAAGCTCCTGATCAGATCGACGTAGCTATCGGCAAGGCGCTTCGACAGGCCAATCGCATGGGCATGCGCCTCGGGCGTGAAGATCTTTGTGAGCGTCACCAGTCCGGCGCGCATCGACATGGGATTGCCGTTAAAGGTACCCAGATGCAACACTTCCCCATGATTGATGTGGCGCATGATCTCTTCGCGCCCACCGAACGCTCCGATCGGCAGACCACCGCCGATGGATTTGGCGAGGCAGATCAGATCCGGCTCGACCGGGTACAGTTCCGTGATGCCGCCGGGAGCAACCGTCACGCCCGTCTTCACCTCGTCGAAGATAAGCAACACGTCGTGACGGCGCGTGATGTCGCGCACGCTCTGGAGGTAGCCCTCATCGGGCAACATGATACCGACGTTCATCAGAACAGCCTCGGTAATGACCGCCGCGACCTCGCCTTCGTGCTCGCTGAGGATGCGCTCCAACGCCTCGGGATCGTTATAGGGCGCAATAATTACGTTGTTCCTGACATCCGCAGGGATGCCCAGCGAGGCCGGGACGGTGTTTGGACGGTCGGCAGGACCGACGGCCTCCGCTGCAGGTTTCGTCGACATAAGAACGGTGTCGTGATGGCCGTGGTACGAGCCCTCGATCTTGACGATTTTGTCGCGCTTTGCAAAGGCGCGCGCGAGACGCACCGCATCCATCGTCGCCTCGGTACCGGAATTGCAGAAACGCACCTGCTCGATAGGGGCAAAGCGGCGCACCAGTTCTTCGGCCAGATAGACCGTATCGGGGCAGGGCAACGAATAGAGCGTTCCCTTGCCCAACTGGTCCCGCAGCTCCTCTATCAGCACGGGATGAGCGTGACCAACGAGCAGGCTACCGAACGCAAGGTGGAAATCGACATACTCATTGCCGTCGTGGTCCCAGACATGGCTGCCCTGTGCACGATCTATAGTTAGTGGATAGGGCGGTACGGCCTGAAACGAGCTGGAGACACCAAGGGGCATGGATGCCTTCGCCCGCTCGTGCAGCTCGTGTGAGCGCGGCGTACGCTCTCTAAACGCAGGCTCTTCACGTGCGACAATCTCTTCTACAAGGTGGGGATTGATCGTTATCGGCTCTCGAAGCATAAACGTACCTTTCTTCAAAAGAAAACTGGGCGCAAAGAGGACGCCTGCTATCTCTGGGTACTCCTGGTGTCACAGTGCCACTTCTCTTCCTCATTGTACCCTATAGGTAATGAAAATAGCAATTCCTGGCGGCATATTCTGCGAATATTATGATTTAACTCGGTTTTACATACGAAAATCGCAAAATCATATACTGCTGAAACCTGGGCGGCAGGTCAGAGCGTCACCCAGATCTTGGGGGCCGAAGCCTTGCTGATAGACACCTCGCGATCTTCAACGAGCAGTTTGACGTTCTCGATCTGCTCCGGTGCCTCTTTGCTCTCCTGCGAGAGGACCGTCATGCGTGTGCCGGGCGTCAGACCCTTTTCGTGGAGGTAGAGGATCAGACCCTCCTCGTCTTCTACCACTTCCGAGATACAGAAAACGGTTGCACTGGCACCGACCGGAACAGTGGAGAGTCGAACGGCGTGGTGATCCTTGAGGTAGTTGCGTGCATTCGGCACGGTTCCGGGGATGGGATTACCATGTGGACAGGTCGTTGGATTGTTCAGGCTGCTGATCACACGGGCCTCCACCGCGCCCGAGATGAAATGTTCCAGGCGACAGGCTTCTTCATGGACCTGGTGCCACTGCATGCCTAGCATATCGACCAGGAAGCGCTCTGTTAAGCGATGGCGGCGCAGGACCGCTTCCGCCGCCTGAATACCGGCCTCGGTCAGCGTGACGTGGCGCTTGTTATCCATTTCGATAAAGCCATCGCGCGTCAGGCGCTTGAGCATCTCGGTCACTGTTGGAGGCGCAACGCCAAACTTCTCGGCCAGACGCGCACCGATCACAACTTCATCTTCCATACTCATGTTATAGATTGTCTCTAAATACTCTTCAACAGTTGCGCTCAGGAGTTCATCTGTTTTCATAATGCGACCCTCTTTTTTAAACACGGAACAGCTATCATATTGTATCACTTTGTCCAGATACAGCGCGTTACACTCACCCTGATCGACAGTAACGGGATGCCATACTACACCTGGACAGTGTAAGATGCGCTACGCGTTTTCGTTTCATTCGCCGTACCTGAGATTACAACTATTTTTTCGCCCTCCAAAGTCCTGTAGAAAACTCATACGCAGATATCTATTTAACGGGAGAATATAGTGAGAGAAGAAAGGAGTTATGCAAGGATGGTTTCTACGCTATTACAGCTATACATTGCGAAAATTCATGGCAGGTCCTCGCAGGATCGCGGCAAGCATAAGGTCTCTCGTAGCACTCTGATCGTGCTTTCCCTCCTCTTATTGATCGGTTCTATACAAATTTTTCCCCTTCGCTCCCAGGCTCATGCAGCATATTCTCAGATCACCTGTTCCTGGTACAGGATTCGCCCTGGTAATACGCTCAATGATATCTCGAAGAATGTACATACAGACGTCAGGATGTTAGCTAGAGTTAACGGCATTCGCAACATCAATCTGATATTTGCGGGGCAGCAGTTATGTATTCCTGGAGCAACAAAAAAGCGCCAGGTTCATAATGGCAGCGCGCGTCATGCAGGCATTGAATCCAATGGCACGGTGCGCTGGTACGCGTATGATGCTCTGGAAGGGTCAACCTCCTATCAAGCGAAAATGTTCCTGTGCAGTGCGGCGGCCTACTACGGTCTGCCTGCGAACCTCTTGCTTGCGATCGCCTGGCAGGAGAGCGGCTGGCAGCAACACATTATCTCGGGCGATGGCGGTATCGGGACGATGCAAATCATGCCCTCTACGGCGACGTGGCTCAATAGCATCACGGGCCTGCGGCGTGATCCCTATAAGCTACGGGACAATATTTTTATGGGCGCCTACTACGTTCGCTACCTCTACAACACCTTCCATGGAAACATACAACAGGTGGTCAGCGCCTACAATGAAGGTGATTGGACGGTCTCACACAACGGCATTATGAACTGGCACTATGTTAATAACGTACTCGATCTATCGCGTAATCTGCGCTAGAAAGCCAGACTGTACCAGGGCTTTCTACTTCTCTTCTTGTCGCGCCTTCGGCGCGAGGAGAGGGGAGGAGGTGCGAGGACCCCTCGCGCTCGGGCAAGGGGCTCGCCGCCCCTTGCATCCCTGCTTTCTGCCAGAACTGGAAAGCCTTGCAGACTGTACTACCACATATTGACAAGGGCATACCAACGTAGTATACTTACTCCTGAGTAAGATGGGGTAGAAAAGACTCCGCATCTACCCTGGGACTCAGGGAACGTCAGGTCTGCGGAGGCAGAGTAAGACCGACGCTGTACATGCAGGTAAGGCAGCACGGCACTGCCGATGAAACAGAAACGCCTCCTTGTGAGAGGAGGAAGCCCCCGCATCGAATGCAGGGGAGATGTCACACTCTATTCAAACACAAACGAATAGTGATAGCAATGAACAGGAAGAGTACATAGCCTCGCGTGGGCACAGAGAGTCAGAATTGGTGAAAACTGACACTAACGCGGTTATGGAATGGGCCTGGAAGCTAAAGAGCGAACGTCCTCGTATGCAGGATCAGTAGGACTCTTTCGGAACGTCCACCGTTACTGAGGACAGGGTATTACGAGCTTCTCTTCTGACCGATTTTCTTGAGAAGAGGGCTTCGAATGTATCTGGAAATGAGAGATAATCTACCCGCTAAGGCGGATAGGTCGTCTGAATCAGGGTGGTACCACGAAAGCTTCGCGCTTCTCGTCCCTCACAGGGGATGAGGGGCGTTTTTTTATGGTCGTTTTTGTCATCTTAACTATAATAATCGAGGTAGTGCTTATGTCCATTGAGATGAATCTGGAAGCGAAACCCAGACAAGAGCAGAGCGATATGAACGCACACGTCAAGAAACGCGTCTTCTCAGGTGTACAGCCGACCGGCAACATTCACCTGGGCAATTACCTGGGGGCGATCCGCAACTGGGTAGGCTCGCAATCGGCATATGATAACATCTTTTGCATCGTTGATCTGCATGCTCTCACCTTGCCGATTAATCCTAAAGAGCTGCATACCAATACGCGCAAACTGGCGGCGCTTTACCTGGCATGCGGACTGGATACGCGCTACTGCAAGCTGTTCGTGCAATCACACGTCCGCGAACATGCCGAGATGAGCTGGATCCTCGAATGCTTCACTCCAATGGGTTGGCTGAACAGGATGACGCAGTTCAAATCCAAGGCGGGCGAGAACATGGAGTCGGTCGATGCCGGCCTCTACTGCTATCCCGTCCTGATGGCCTGCGACATCCTGCTCTACCAGACGCACTACGTCCCCGTTGGCGATGATCAGCGCCAGCACATCGAGCTGACACGCGACCTGGCACAGCGCTTCAACAGCATCTACAAGCAGCGCGTCTTCACCATTCCAGAGGGGCGGATCCGCGATGCAGGCGCGCGCATTATGTCACTCGACGATCCGACACAGAAGATGAGCAAGAGCGATCCCAATCCAAACGCGCGCATCAACCTGCTCGATGATGCAAAGACGATCAAACAGAAGATCGCGCGCGCCACTACGGATTCGCTGCGCCTGGTGACCTTCGATCCAGAACGACCTGGCATCACCAACCTGCTGGGCATCTACCAGTTGCTGACGGGGCAGTCGCAGCAGGAGATTGAGGCGCAGTTCGCAGGCAAGGGCTACGGCGACTTCAAGGCAGTTCTGACCGAGTTGCTGGTGGACACCCTGCGCCCTATTCAACAGCGCTACTACGAGTTGATCAACGATATGCCAACCCTGGAGGGCATCCTTAAACAAGGTGCCGACGAAGTGCGCCCGCTCGCCGCTTCGACGCTCAATCGCGTCAAGGAAGTGATCGGGCTCGGTTAATCTTAGCAATATTGATGCCTGAAACCCTCACGCGAAAGAGGGTTTCAGGCCTGAGTACTAGTATTAAGAACAGGTGGGAGTTCGCATGTACTATCCAACGTTTGAAGAGATCCAACGTCTGCGTGATGCCGAAATGGATCCACAGAGAATGCAGGCCGGCAGACCTCTTCTACCGCTCTATTGCGACATTCTGGCCGATATGGAGACGCCCGTCTCGGCTTATTGCAAGACCGCTCAGAGCCCGTATAGTTTTCTCTTAGAGAGCGTTGTCGGTGGCGAGCACGTCGCCCGCTATTCATTTATCGGTATAGATCCGTATATGGTGATGATTCACCGCGACGAGAAGGTGACACTTCTCCATAGAATCCAGGGTGAGCACGCGAGCGCCTACACTACCAGGGCCGAAGAGGTGCCCTGTCACGATCCGCTGGCACTGATTGAGGCCGAGCTCGGCCAGTATCGCCTGCTGACCCCGCCGCGCGTGGCGCAGGATGAGCTACCCAAGTTCCACGGCGGTGCGGTCGGCTACCTCTCATACGATTCCGTGGCCCGCTTCGAGCGGCTGCCCGTCCCTCCACAGAACGAGCTCGATGTCCCCCTGGCCGTCTTCTGCTTTACTGAGACCGTTCTGGCCTTCGATCATGTCAAACATCGCGTCCGCATCGTGACCCATCTGCACCTTGATGCGCCTGATCTGGTGGCCGAGTACCAGCGCGGCGTCGCCATTATCGACGATGTGCAGCGTCGCCTGAGCCAGCCCGTACGCCTGCCCGAGGAACCGGCGCCAATCCACGACGCCGCTGCGCTGCAGATCACCTCGAATCGTAGTAAAGAGGAGTTCGAGGATATGGTGCGGCGTTCGATCGAATACATCAAGGCGGGCGACATATTCCAGGTCGTGCCGTCGCAGCGCCTGAGCCGCCACATCAACGCGTCACCCTTCACCGTGTACCGGGCGCTGCGCGCCATCAACCCGTCGCCATACATGTTCTACCTCGACCTCGACGACTTCCACATCGTCGGCGCCTCACCTGAGCTGCAGGTACGCTACGAGGATAACGAGGTTACTATCCGGCCCATCGCCGGCACGCGACCGCGTGGCCACGATAAACACAGCGACGAGCAACTGGCAGAGGAGTTGAAGAAAGATCCTAAAGAATGCGCCGAGCATGTGATGCTGGTCGACCTGGCGCGCAACGATGTGGGGCGCGTCTGCCTTCCCGGCACCGTGCACGTCAATGAGCTGATGGAGATCGAGCGCTACTCGCACGTGATGCACCTGGTCTCGAACACGAGGGGCAAGCTGCGACCGGAGATGACGCCTTTCGAGGCTCAGCGCGCCGGTTTCCCGGCAGGCACCGTTTCGGGCGCACCCAAGATTCGCGCGATGGAGATCATCAGCGAGTTGGAAGGCGAGCAGCGCGGCGTCTATGCCGGCGCCGTGGGCTACTTCAGCCACTCAGGCAACCAGGAGACAGCGATCGCTCTGCGCACGATGGTCATCAAAAACGGGCGCGCCTATATCCAGGCGGGCTGCGGCGTGGTGGCCGATTCAGATCCAGACACCGAATATCAGGAGAGTTTGAACAAGGCAAAGGCTCTCCTGCGCGCCCTGGACGAGGCGGAGAACATCGCGCGTTCACAGACACCGGAGAGTACAGCGGTCAATCAGCAAGTCAAGGGGGAATAACATGCTGCTCTTAATCGATAACTACGATAGCTTTACCTATAACCTGTACCAGTACCTGTCCGAGCTAGGCGCGGAGGTCGAGGTACGGCGCAACGACCAGGTGACACTGGACGAGATCGAGGCGATGCACCCGGCGCGCATCGTGGTCTCGCCAGGACCATGCACGCCCAACGAGGCTGGCCTCTCGTGCAAGATCATCGAGAGGTTCGGACCGCGTATCCCACTGCTGGGCGTCTGCCTGGGGCACCAGGCAATCGGCCAGGTTTACGGTGGGTGCGTCATTCGCGCTCCCGAGCCGATGCACGGCAAGACATCGCTGATATATCATCAGGAACAAGGGGTCTTTCAAGGACTCCCCTCTCCCTTTGAAGCCAACCGCTATCACAGCTTGATCGTCGAGCGCCCGACGCTGCCCGACGAACTGGAGATTACCGCCAGTACTGATGATGGATTGATTATGGGACTGCGCCACCGTCGCTATCCCGTGGAGGGTGTACAGTTCCATCCCGAGTCGATTATGACGCCGGCGGGCAAACACCTGCTACGCAATTTCCTGCAACACGAGGAGAGGGTTTTAGTATGATTCGCGAGGCTATTATCCAGGTCGCTGCGGGCAACACGCTCAACGAGACGGACGCAGCAGAAGTCATGGAAGAGATTATGACCGGGAGCGCCACACCCTCCCAGATGGGCGCGTTCCTGACAGCGCTGCGCCTGCGTCCTGGCGGCGAGACGGTCGAGGAGATCGCGGGCATGGCGCGGGTAATGCGCGACAAGGCCGTGCAGGTACAACTGGATGAGGATCTGGCAGAGCGGGCGATGGATACCTGCGGGACCGGCGGCGACGGCTCGGGCACGTTCAACGTCTCGACGGCAACCGGCATCCTCGCCGCCGCCGCCGGCGCTTCGATCGCCAAGCACGGCAACCGCTCCGCGACCAGCCGCTGTGGCAGCGCCGACGTTCTGGAGGCTCTCGGTGTGAAGATCGACCTCGGCCCAGAGCAGGTCGCGCACAACGTTGCGGAGGTTGGCTTCGGTTTCATGTTCGCACCAGCCTTCCATCCGGCAATGAAACATGTTGGCCCTACGCGGAGCCAGATCGGCATTCGCACGGTTTTCAACATCCTGGGACCCCTGACCAATCCCGCCCACACGCGCTACCAGATGCTCGGCGTCGCTGATAGCACGCTGCTGCGCAAGATGGGCGAGGCCCTGCTGCACCTCGGCTGCCACCACGCGCTGATCGTGCATGGCGAAGATGGTATCGACGAGTGCTCGCTGAGCGCGCCAACGCGCATCTGCGAGGTGCGCGCAGGCCAGGAGCTGCGCGAGTACACCATCACGCCGGAAGAGGTCGGCCTGACCAGGGTGACGGAGCACGCACCGTTCCAGGGCGGCGATCCTGCGCACAACGCGGCCCTGATGCGCGAGTTGCTGGGCGACTACATCGATACGCCCGCCTCGCACATGCTCTGCCTGAACGCCGGAGCCGCGCTCCTGGCAAGCGAGCAAGTTGATACACTGGCGGACGGCATCAAGCTGGCACGCGCTACGTTAAAAGAGGGAAAAGCTAGACGAAAACTGGAAGATGTAATCGCCTGTTCGCAGGTCAAAGTCGGGTGAGTCATGTTTCTTGATCGCATCGTAAACCAGACGCTCATTGATTTAGAGCAGCGCAAGCGCGATTGTCCGCTTGAAGAGATGCAGCACCGCGCGGCAGCACAGCCCGCTCCGCGCGATCTGCTGACGGCTTTTGAGCCGCGCTCGCGCGTGCATCTGATCGCCGAGGTCAAGCGCGCATCGCCCTCCAAAGGGATGCTGGCACCGCACCTGGACCCGGTGGATCTGGCCTGCCTATATGAAGCGAACGGTGCCTCCGTTATCTCTGTATTGACGGAGCCGCACTTTTTTCTTGGCGCGCCGGAATACCTCACTGCCATTAAGGAGGCCGTGAACATTCCGGTGCTGCGCAAAGATTTCATCGTGGACGACTACCAGGTCTACGAGGCACGCGCATGGGGAGCCGACGCGATTCTGCTCATCTGCGCGCTTCTTGACGATAATCAGTTGCGGCGTCTGCTCCACCTGGCGCACGAACAGCGCATGCGCTGCCTCGTCGAGGTCCATAGCCGCGAGGAGGCTCAGCGCGCTGTCGCGGCGGGCGCTCGGGTGATCGGCGTCAATAGCCGCGATCTGGTGACGTTCAAGATGAATCCCTACCTCTTGCGCGTACTGCGCCAGATGATACCGTCTGATCGCGTGGTCGTGGGCGAGAGTGGCATTCATACGGGAGCCGACGCGCGCCGCCTGGCACGCTACAACGTGCAGGCGATGCTGGTCGGTGAGTCGCTGGTCACCTCCGCCGCCATTCCAGCGCAGATGCATACCTTGCTCCAGGAGGCCAATGCAGGCACGCAGGTCAAAATCTGTGGCCTGCGCGCCCCCGAACATATCGATGCTGCAACGAAGGCCGGAGCCGACCTGCTCGGCTTCATCTTTCACGAACCAAGCCACCGCTATATACAGCCGCGCCTGGTTCCATCGCTGTTGGGAGCAAGCGCGACCTTCGGCCAGGCGGCACAGGAGCAGACGAGGCCCGACCTGGTGGGCGTCTTCGTCAACAGGGAGGCAGATTTCATCAACGAGGTTGCGGAGCAGGCCGGGCTGCACTTCGTCCAGTTACATGGCACAGAGTCGCCGGAGTTCTGCCGCCGCATCGCGCGTCCGGTGATCAAGGGCTTGCAGTTGCGCAACGAAGACGACCTGCAGCAGATCGAGATCTACAAAGAGGTCGCGTGGCGTTTCTTGCTGGACACACCAACCTCCGAATGGGGCGGCACGGGCATCGTTGGCGACTGGAAGTTGGCGCGCCTGGCGGCACAACAGAGCCGCGTCCTGCTCGCCGGCGGGCTGACGGTGGAGAACGTCGCGGATGCGATACAGCAGGTCCGGCCCTGGGGTGTCGATGTCAGCAGTGGCGTCGAAACGTATAAGCAGAAAGATATAAACAAGATACAGGCGTTCGTCGCAGCCGTGCGACAGGCAACAATCTTATTATAGAAAGCGCACAATACATGCAGATTCAAGACAAACAAGAGCAAACCTATCAGCACAATTTCTATCCCGACGAGCGGGGACGCTTCGGCGACTTCGGCGGCAAGTTCGTGCCGGAGAGCCTGATGGCGGCACTGGCAGAGTTGGAGACGGCCTATAAGCAATCGCTCACAGATGAGTCGTTTCAGGATGAGCTGCGCGCACAACTACGCAGCTTCGTTGGACGCCCCACCACGCTGCACTACGTGCCGCGCTTCTCAGAGCTGGTCGGATCGGGCGTGAAGATCTACCTCAAGCGCGAGGACCTGGCGCATACCGGCGCGCACAAGATCAATAACGCGCTGGGCCAGGGCTTGCTCGCGAAACGCATGGGCAAGCAGCGCATCATCGCCGAGACGGGCGCGGGCCAGCATGGCGTAGCGACGGCGACGGTCTGCGCGATGCTCGGCCTTCAATGCATCATCTACATGGGCGAGGTCGATATCCAGCGCCAGTCGCTCAACGTCTTCCGCATGAAGCTGCTGGGCGCTGAGGTGCGCTCCGTCAACAGTGGCACGAAGACGCTCAAGGACGCCATCAACGAGGCAATCCGCGACTGGGTGACGTACGTCGAGACCACCTTCTACCTGTTCGGCACGGCGGCTGGTCCCCATCCCTATCCGCGCATCGTGCGCGACTTCCAGTCCATCATCGGCAAAGAGGCGCGCGCACAGATTTTAGAGCAGGAGGGCCGTCTTCCCGATACGATCTATGCCTGCGTGGGCGGCGGCAGCAACGCCATTGGCATCTTCTACCCATTCGCGGACGTGCCAGAGGTGAAACTGGTCGGCGTCGAGGCGGGCGGCACGAGCATGGAGCCGGGACACCACGCCGCCACGCTGGTCACTGGAACACCCGGTGTTCTGCATGGCACATTGAGCTACCTGATCCAAAACGAGGATGGGCAGGTACTGGACACGCACAGCATCTCGGCTGGCCTGGACTATCCCGGCGTCGGACCGGAGCACAGCTACCTGAAAGATACCGGGCGCGCCAGCTACTTCTCCGCCAGCGACCAGACAGCCCTGTATGGCTTGCAAGCGCTCAGCCGCACCGAGGGCATCATTCCCGCGCTGGAGTCGGCGCACGCGCTGGGCTACGTCCTGGAGCAGGGCGAGCAGGGTAAGCTCACACCGGGATCACTTATCGTTATCAATCTCTCGGGCCGTGGCGATAAAGACATGATCTCCGTCGCCAAAGCTCTCAACGTCAGTTTATAGTTCAGTCTATAGTTATATAGTTATGTGCAGCAAAAATGGGGCGTCAGAGTAGACACAAGCAAGTAAAACATGCTTATAACTAGTTTTCAGTACCCTCAAGCGGGTCGAGACAGGACAGGAACTTCAAGCCGCCCCAGTGGGAAAGTATAGTCATGAAAGCCTACCATGTCAAGTGGAAATGCACTAGAGGTGAATAATGGGAAAATTCCGCTATCACGAAGACATACTGGCCCGCTACCCCGATGTAGTCGGCGGAGTGATTCTAGCACAAGACATGACGAATGGACCAGCGCCGGAGAGCTTGCTGACATCCTACCATGCCGAACAGGAGGCCGTGAAGAAGCGCATTGGCACTACACCGCTCAGCCAGATCGAAGCGCTGGTGGCGTGGCGCAGCGCGTTTCGCAAATTCGGCGTCGACCCTACGCAGATCCGCAGTTCAGCGGAGGCGTTGTTGCGCCGGCTGACCAAGAAGGGCGACATCCCCAGCATCAACCTGCTGGTCGATATCGGCAACCTGGTCAGCATCCGCTACGCGCTCCCCGTCGCGGTCTTTGATACCCGCGCGCTCCAGGATCCCGTCACGGTCCATTTCGCCGACGGCAGCGAGCGCTACACAACATTGGGACAGAACGAGGTGGAGCACCCAGAGGTGGGCGAGGTCGTCTTCTCGGACGAGACGGGGTTGGTCATCGCCCGCCGCTGGTGCTGGCGACAGAGCGAGCAGAGCGCCGCCAGGGCGGACACGGCCAGCGCCATCATCACCATCGAGGCCCATCACGCGGACAGCCATCGCGACATCAAAGCGGCCCTGATGGATCTCCGGTTGTTGCTCCAGAAGTACGCCGGGGGCACCTTCGAGGCCAGCATACTGGATGCAGCAAATCCAACGACAGCGAAAACACATACTCTCAGCCTGTAGCGGGCCTTCCCGGTGAAGGACTTGACAGGCTGAGTGAGGAGAAATATGCAAACAACCAATAAAAACACGACGGAGCGATCCGCCAGTCTTCCAGGAGCAAAGATCACACAGGCGTTCGAGCGCGCGCACGCAGAAGGACGCGGCGTGCTGATCCCGTACTTTATGTCCGGCTATCCCTCTGCCGCGCAAAGCATCAAGATCGTGGTCGCCGCCGCTGAGGCCGGAGCCGACATCATAGAGCTGGGCATGCCCTTCAGCGATCCACTCGCCGATGGCGCGACCATCCAGCACGCGGGTCAGGTCGCGCTCGAACGTGGCATGAGCATCAACGGCTGCATGGAGGTCGCGCGCCAGGTCGCGGCGCAGACCGATGTGCCCTTGCTCCTGATGGGCTACTATAATCCCGTGCTTGCCTACGGACTCGACCGTTTCTGTGAGACAGCCAGGAAGAGCGGCGTTTGTGGCCTGATCATCCCTGATCTACCGCCGGAAGAGGCTGCTCCCTTGCACGAAGCGGCGCAACGCCAGGGGATCTCGCTCATCTTTCTCGTCCCGCCAACCACGCCCGACGAGCGCATCGCGCGCATCGCCGAACTCGCCGCCAGTGGTCCGGGGAGCTTCATCTACTGCGTCTCGCTCAGCGGCGTCACCGGCTCACGCGACAGGCTGCCAGCCCACCTGCAGGACTTCATCGAGCGCGTGCGTGGCTTTACAAAAGACAAGCACCTTCCACTCGCGGTCGGCTTCGGCCTCTCGACGCCCGAACACATCGCCAGAGTCACAAGCTACGTGGAGGGCGCCGTCGTCGGCAGCGCGCTGGTCAACCTGATCGATCGCCACAAAGAAGACGAGCAGGTAGAGGCTGTAAGACAGTATATCCAGAGTCTGGCACAAAGATAGTACATTGTAGACATAGTATCTATATTGTGGAGTGAGTACACTTACCATATGCAGATTTGCCTGCATCCCGTACAATAGGGACACATTGTTCGTAAGCGGACAACACAGTTCACTGAAAGGGGATGTTATGGCTATGTATTGTCGAGGTATTCGCGGTGCCACTACCGTAGAGCGTAACGATCGGGACGAGATTCTCGCCGCGACCACGGAATTATTAGAATTGTTAGTGCGACATAATGAGCTAGAAATAGAAGACATCGCCAGTGCGATCTTCACCGTCACCGAAGACCTGGACGCCGAGTTTCCAGCATTGGCGGCACGAAGTATAGGCTGGAATGAGACAGCTTTGATATGCACACGCGAGATTCCCGTTCCGGCCAGTCTGGGCAACTGCATCCGCGTCCTGCTGCACGTCAATACCACGCGCAGCGCCGCCGAGATGCAACATATCTACATTCGCGGGGCAGTTGGCCTGCGTCCTACCTTCAGCGTAGAACGTCGGTAAGTATCTCTCTCTCGCATAGTTATGAGCAGCATCTGAGCCATGACAGTGTGGTCAGGATGCTCCGTAGGGTTGTCATTGACGCAGCCCACTTTCTATTCTATTGGTTCAAAGGAGTCATTTTGCATGATAGTAGTGATGCGGTCTAATTGTAGCAAAGAAAACGTCAAACATGTTTTAACATTTTTAGAGAAACACGGCTTAACCGGCCATCCCTCCCACGGTGTCGAGCGCACGGTCATCGGCGTTCTTGGCGGCGTTGGCCCCTCGGGCACACCGGGGAGCCTGGGTGGCATCAATCCCACAATCGGTGAAAGCCTGGAGGCCATGCCCGGCGTCGAGAGTGTACTGCGCGTCTCCAAGCCGTACAAGCTTGCCAGCCGCGAATTCCATCCCGAGGATACTGTGATCCAGGTACCGGTTCCATGCGTCGCCGCTGGCGTTGTCAGCATCGGGGGCAGCAAGGTCGTGATGATGGCTGGTCCCTGCACCGTCGAAAGCGAGAAGCAGCTCATGACCACGGCGGAGGGGGTGCGCAAAGAGGGTGCCGTCATCCTGCGCGGCGGCGCGTTCAAGCCTTCGACCTCTCCCTATGGCTTCCGTGGTCTTGGCGAAGAGGGCCTGAAGCTGCTCGCCAAAGCGCGCTCGGAGTTCGGCATGGCGATCATCACCGAAGTCATGACCCCGACGGACGTAGCGATGGTCAGCGAATACGCCGATATCTTGCAGATCGGCACGCGCAACATGCAGAACTACTTCCTGCTCGACGAGGTGGGACGCACGCAGAAGCCTGTGGTGCTCAAACGCGGTATGTCGGCGACGATCGAGGAGTGGCTGCTGGCCGCTGAATACATTCTCGCCCACGGCAACCGCAACGTGATTCTTTGCGAGCGCGGCATTCGTACCTTCGAGAAAATCACGCGCAATACGATGGATATCAGTGCGATCCCGCTCATCAAGAGCCTCTCGCACCTGCCCATCATCTCCGATCCCAGCCAGGGAACCGGGCGGCGCGATCTCGTCGGGCCGATGTCGCTGGCCTCGATCGCAGCCGGAACCGACGCCTTGCTGATCGAGGTGCACCCGAATCCTGACGAGGCGCTCAAGGACGGCGCGCAGTCGCTGACCATCGAGCAGTTCAGAGATCTGATGCCGCAAGCGGAGGCCATTGCCAGGGCGGTTGGGCGCGAGTTTATCGTGGCCTGAGTCCCTTTAGATAACGGAAGAAGTCAAAGCTATCCTTCTCTAAAAGCTTGACGGTAATACGCCATCTGGGTGGGAGCCTCCTCGACTCCCACCATGATCGTGTGCAGGTGTGCGGTCTCATATTCGGCGAGTTGCGCGCGTAGCTCGCTGCAGATGTACTCCGCGAGCCGTTCGGCGGTCGAATTGTCGATCGGCAACTCGATTACATCCTCTCTGGGAAAGATATAGCGTCTATTCTGAAAGTGGATCTCCCACTCCTCAGGTGAGGAACTCATTTGCAGGTGGGGGTTGTGCAGTGGCAGCAAGAAATGATGGTTGAGCCGTCGGCAGATCTCGCGCGTGAGCTGTTTGAGAACGGTGAAGTCAAAGACCAGCTTATCCTCGCCCAACGCGCCCTCGATCTCGACCAGTACGCCGTAGTTGTGACCGTGCAACCGCTCGCACTTGCCGCCATAGGTGATAAAATGGGCCGCGCTAAAGCGCAGATAGCCGCCCTCGACTTTTACCTTTCGCATAACTTGTTCGCCTGGCATACCTGAGACTCCATTTCACCGTGCTAAAGACGGAAGTTCCTCCTGCCTCTTCAGGATACCATCAGTGCGCACTAGAAACAAGAGAAGTATTCCTGCCGTGACACCCATTCGCTTCTCATAATCGAGCACTCTTTATGTCTACCCACTTCATCCGCCTGCCAGGTGATCGCCTCGGGGTGTCCCCCTATTGCCAAAATTACCCGCGATCTCGGCCCGTTCACGCTGGTGGGCATGTCTCCTCCTGCAGAGGAGGTAGCCGACATCTACGCTCCACGACGCACCGTCCTTGATACTATCCTCGTTGACGCTGCGAGGGCCGCAGGGGCCGAACTCTGCGCAGGCTTCCTCGACCTTGCGCCCCATTTTGCCGAGCGCGTCCGTCATGGCCGCCGCGAGGAGCGCTTTGTTGGTACGGCGGAACAGCTTTGTTCTTTCAGAGCGGTTGCCACCAGGGTTTGAAACGCTCGCCCAGCGATGTGCTATACTGTAGCAGTGCCAGCAGGGAACTTTCCTGCATAAAGATAAAAGGAGAACGATAGTCAATGACAGTTGCAGAAACCTTCGAGACGATGAAGGCCCTGTTCAATCCAACGGTCATCACAGGCGGCGTTGAGAAACCGGACCTGACCCTCTCGATGAGTGACAAAGATTGGCTCGCGATCGCTGATGGCAAGCTGGACGCGATGAACGCATTTATGACGGGCAAGGTCAAAGCAGCGGGCGATATCTCCCTGGCGATGCGTGTCAACGCTATCTTCCCGCGCAAGTAATAAGCCGCTTTACGCACACTATCGATGCAGGCGGGCGACTACTACGCACAGCCGGGTCGCCCCTTCGCCCTGAAATTCTTCGCCCACGAAACTTGCACTCCTCACTCCCCCTATGATATACTCGGAACGATTAAGTATATCCTTGCCAGACACTTTTAGCTTACGGCAGGATAACCGTAGAAAGGCGTCGACATGGTCCTCAGGAGCGCAGAGCTACATAGCAATTTACAGCACCTCAATGGGATGCTCACGACACACGAAGCAGCAAAACAACTCGATCTCAGTTATTGGCATTTTATGCATCTAGTAGAAGCAGGACGCATCCCCGGTATACGCGTGGTGGACCGCTGGCTCTTCTCCCCGGACGACCTGGACGATTATCGTAGAAGCAAGTTTGGCGAACTGGAAGATATGGCCCGCATGGCGCTCGAAGACCCGCGCATTGGCCTGACCGAGAAACAAGGTATTATCTGTCAACACCTGCTCAGTAACCAACGACCCTCTGAAATCGCCCGCCAGCTCCAGCAATCCCGCCAGGCAGTCCACTCCCAGATCTCACTCATACGCGGAAAAGTCTCCCGCCTCCAGTCACAATCCGCTACCCCCTCGACCACGACACGCCGCACAACACGCAGCAAACGCGACCAGATCCCGCTATCCTCCCAGAACCAGGCATGATAGTGCCCTCATTCGTATAATACACTACCAAAATGGCAGCTAAGGTTGTTGCACTTCATGTTGTCCTTCGGTAACGTCCTTCTTCATCCCGACTGTTTTGGGTTTTGAACGCAGAGGGCGGCCAGGTAGCGCAAAGAAGAGAGCGAGCAAGAACTGGCAAATAGCAGTGGCTGGCGTGTTGATAAAGGCGAGAATAAGGGGAATAATATAGAGCAGCGGACCAAATAAATATTGTCGGCTGATACCTTCAACTGCCTGCAAATCTACATCTCTGCCAAGAAGCCGACCACGATGAGCGGCATAGCGCCAGAGCAGGTTGAAGCAGACCGCCATCATGAAAAAAGTTCCGCTATAGATAATGGCCGCCGCGTGCTGACCAGGAACGAGGAGATATTCAGCAAGCAACGCTGTGGGGACTGGAATAAACACGATGACCAGGAGCAGTAAGATATTGAGCAGTAGCAATCCTGTATCAATACGTTGGATCTGCTTAAATATCTTGTGGTGATTCAACCACATTATCCCTATAGTAAAAAAGCTAATGATAAACGCTGCGATAGTTGGCACCTGCTGCAGGAATGATCTCCACACAACGGAATCATCAGGCAGTTGCGCCCCTGGGTTTACCCCTATTAATTTTATGTCAAGAACTAGCAGGGTGATGGCAACAGCGAATACACCATCGCTAAAGGCTTCGAGGCGCCCAGTCTCTTTTTCGTTGTCCGCTCTATTTTTTCGCTCATCTGAAAATGCTTGCACGATATCCCCCTCGCGATTCAAATTGAAGATAAGTGGTAACTTGACCATACGTCAGCACGAGCAATATACTGCTCCGTACAAGCATACGCGATTATTGCTTCGCTGTCACTGCTAGAATGAAGGGTGCTCACCCTGAACATTTTTACAGGGTGAGCACTCCTGGTATTCCATTCTTGCTCTATTCAAGGACAAGGTGTCTGACTGAAAGTGGTGCCTAAGCAGGTGAGGCCTGCCAGATTCCGTATCCGCCAGCACTCGAATCGCATACATTATTCTTGTAGCTGCAATAGGTGCCGGAGATGCTGCCGGAAGCGCTGATCTGCCCCTGGAAGAACAGTGGTGCGTGTCCCGTGTAGCCTGCCACCAGGAACGAGATGCGGTTGCTGGTCGTGACCTGTCCCGTAAAGTTCCCACTTCCTTGCAGATTCCCGGTGATATCGGCATATCCACTGATTTTTGGGTTATTCTGGTTGATCCCTGAAAGAGCCAGATTTCCCTGTATTGGAGGGCTGGTAATCTGGTCAGTAACCGTGCCACTGTAATTACTGGCGAGCGTAGGATACCCCGCAGACGCGGCAGTTGGTAGCGGCGTAGAAGTCGGTCCCACCGTGGGCGGAGGAGCCGTAGGTTGTGTGGTCGGTGTCGCCGCAGGTTGTGTGGTCGGCGTCGCCGTTGCAGACGGCCTGGGCGTCGCCGTCGCCTTTGTGCTCGCCGCCGAAGTAGCGGTGCCAGAAGGATGCTTAGAGGTAACAGGCGAAAACAGGCGTGAGCTGCCGAGCGCAAGGCCACCGACGAGCGCAAGAAGAACCAGGGCCGTAAACAGCAAAAGCAATGCCCCGCGTCTCCTGTTGTTTTTCATCGGCCTGGTGACGACCGTGACGGGTTCCTGCTCGATCGCAGCAAACGCAGCCTCCTGGGGAGATTCGGCAGAAGGGGCATCTATAGGCGCAGCTACAGGGGATGTAACAACGGGCGGCTCGGCAGAAGGAGCAGCAATAGATGCCACAACAGGTGCCGGCAGAGGGCTTCCGCCACGGTACTCATTCAGCGCCTGCCAGAACTCCTCGACGCTGGCGAAGCGGTCGCCGTCATGGATCGCCATGGCTTTCTGGATCGCGTCCGACGCCGATTGCGGAACCGACGGAACCTGCTGCGTGACGGGTACAAGCGGATCGTGATTCTTACCACCGATCTGCGTCATGCGGAAGAAAGCATCGACCGGCACCGCACCCGTCAGCAGCGCATAGAGAGTAGCCGCCAACCCATAGATATCGGTACGTGGATTCGTCCCCCTGGCGTACTGCTCCGGCGCTCCATAGCCCGGCGAGCAGCGGCGCACAGCGGTCGTCGTCGCGTCGACGTTGTACTCTTTCGCGATGCCAAAATCGACCAGCACCGCCTCATCGCCGGTGTCTGGCACAATGATATTCGAGGGCTTGATATCGCGATGGACGATGGGTGGGTCCTGTCTATGCAGATAGCTGACCGCCTCGAAAATAGGTGCCATGATATTCAGAGCCTGCTCGACGGGAAAGCGCTTCTCCGGCTGCTGGGTGCGCAATACCTCCAGATTTGGACCCTCGATATAGTCCATCAAGATATATGAGCGCGCGCTCTTATCATCCTCGAAGACGCGATAGACGCGGGGCAAGGAGCGGTTGTCGAGCCGCTTCAGCACCTCGCTTTCGAACGCGAAGCGATCCAGCTCCTGTTTGCTAGTATCGACTATCTCTTTAAGCGCAAATAAATTTCCCCTGACACGCAGGTCACGCACCCGGTAAACAGCGCCGAAGCCGCCACGACCCAGCAGGTCTTCTATAACATAACGCTCCTGTACAATAGTGCCATTTGGGAGTATTGCCTGTACTTCTTGCACGAAATTACCTCATAATAACGCTTGGCAAAGCGTTTGCATACAACAATCTTTGCAATTTTAATATCAATGATCAGAACAAAACCGGCACCGGCATTATTTCACCTGCCCATGAAGAATACACTTCACTGTATACAAGAAGTTAAGACGATCGGCACGACAGCAAGGTTACACAGTACGATAGGAAGTGGCGAGAAGCGAACCCGTGCTAGCCACTCCAATATCTACGTTCTACAACAGCATCATGGAAAGGAGAGATGGCATACGAGCGTAGCGTATTGTTCATACGCGTTCCGGTTCCAGAAGCGGAGACGTTCCAGGTACCGAAACCACCGGCGGCCCGACTACACACACCATTGAGCTGGCTACAATACGTACCAGCTATACTTCCATCGGACCTCACCTGCCCCTCGAAGAACAAGGGAGCAATTGAGTTGCCGGGAACCAGAAACTGAAATTTGTTGTCCGTGCTTACGCTGCCACTAAAGCCACCGCTACCTATCAATCCAGGCCCCACTGAAAAATAGCCGCTAATGACCGAACCATTCTGCTGAATCTGGCTCAACGTCATGCTACTATTTGTAGGCGGGCTCGTATACTCATCGCTAATGTTCCCGCTGTAGCTTTGAGACAGCGTCGGATAACTCGTCACGGGCGTAGTCGCTGGTGTCGCAGTTTGTGAGGGTTGTGTGGTCGGCGTTGCAGGCTGCGTAGACCCTGTCTTGCTGGTCGCCGTCGCGTAAGCCCCCGACGCCGTAGCTCGCGCCAATGCGGTGCTACGCACATCCTTTAAAGAAACAGAGTCGACAGGAGTCGAACCGCCAGAAAGACCGTTCCGAGGCCAGGTGATCAGGCTAAAGAGACCTCCCGCAATGAGTGCGACCAACACAAGGGCCGCAAATGCGGTCGGGATCCTGCTCCTCACGCGTTCGACATGCACCATCGGGGTCTCAGGTGCTGCCGAGGTGGTTCTCACCGCCGGCGTCAGGACCTCCGCCCCATCGTGAGCATCATCCACTCCTTCAAGAAATGGTTCGGGCTCATCATCCTCAATCGGATAAAGCGTCAATGCCTGCCAGAACTCCTCGATGGTCACAAAGCGATCATTGCTATTGATCGCCATCGCCTGCTGTATTACGTCCGCTATATGCTGCGGTATCGTCGGCAGCAGTGCATTGGCTGGCTCCAGTGGATCATCGTGCTTGCTGCCCAACTGCGTCATTCGATAGAGGGCATCGATTGGCACTTTTCCCGTCAAGAGTGTGTAAAGGGTGGCGGCCAGACCGTAGATGTCGGTGCGCGTATTGGTGCCGCGCGCGTAGTGTTCAGGCGCTCCATAGCCCGGCGAACAATGGCGCACGGCGGTCGTCGTCGAGTCCTGGTCGTATTCCTTGGCGATGCCGAAATCGACCAACACCGCGCCATCACACGCCGGCGAGACGATAATATTTGATGGTTTGATATCTCTATGGATAATAGGCGGCTGCTGCGCATGTAAATAGGTTATGGCCTCTGCAATAGGAGCCATAATCTTCATCACTTGAGCGACTGAGAAGCGCTTCTCCGGCTGCTGTTGTCGCAGTTTGTCTAGATTTGAGCCTTCGATATAGTCCATCAGCATGTAGAAACGATTGTTGCGTTCGTCCTCAAACACACGATAGACACGCGGCAGACTGGAATGATCGAGCCGCTTCAGTATCTCGCATTCGAACGCCAGGCGGTCCCGTTCATATCCATTCGGGTCAACCACTTCTTTCAGAGCAAAAATGTTGCTCCTGACACGCCGGTCCCGAACCTTGTAAACGGCACCAAAACCACCCTTGCCGAGAAGCTCCTCAACGATGTAGCGTTCTCGTACAACTTTCCCACGCGGGAAGCTCACTTGCACTTCGCGCATCCATCACCTCCGCTCACCCGAAAAAAAACATGAGTACATACAATTTAGAAAACTTTTGTGTAAATGAAATGCAGGCTCGTGAAGAAGATGTCAATGCGTATCGGAAGATTTTCTACACGAGCATTCATTTTTCCCCTACTCGATTCAGCGCATCATACGCCTTTTTTGTCAAGGCTTCTGGAAAATCCGTATCATCTCTCCCATCGCCATGCGCTGCAAGCTGAAGCTTGCCTGCGAACTCATGCAGCGCCTCGACAATTCGTATCCTCTCTGTTAAAGACGTTTTCAAGCGCGATAAGATTACAGGAAAATGTTCCATTTCTCTGCCAGATCACTTAATTGATATCTGCCTATTCTCATCAAATAAATAGTAGATATTGATTTCATTCTCAATGGACACAAAAATAAGGAGAAAAAGGAGGCTGACCTTCCTCTTTCTCCGCTCTCAGATCATCAAGTATCTCTCTTCTAACGACATCTCTCATTTTCTGGTAACTGGATCTCAGTCACCTGTGGATTGCTTAGCGCCTTCCAGTTCTCGCCCCGCCGTATTTAGCGCTTCTTTGTAGAATAAAAACGGCGTGGTGAATAATTTGACATACGCATCCAGTGAGGTACGGATCAGCGTCGAATATGCCTCCTGTTGTCTGTGCGTCTGCTCCTGCCACACCTGTATCAACTGGCTGGTGCTCTCGGTATTGCTATTGAGCACATTCAGCCCGTCCTCATAGAGGCTCTGCGCAAAACGCATATTTCTATCCTGGACGTTGACCAGTGTATCGACGAATGCCCGATTGGCATCGCGTATTGATGCGGACAAACTCCACGTCGCATCATTTACTTTCTGTGTATCGATCATGAACATCCTCCTTCAGGACAAAGATTCACTGCCAAAAAAGAAACCGGTGTTCCCATCTACGATGAGCAGGCCAGGTCGCCAGACCAACAAAAGGCAGCACGAAATACGCGTTGACTCCGCGTCGATAGCCCTTTTCTTGAGGCAACTCACCGTTGAAGAGGTCGCACCAGTGCACAATGCGAAGAGATTGGAGGCGTTTTACACAAAACACGCTCCTGATACTATTTATCTGACGACGGGCATCTCTTCCTTAGAAACGCTCCGTCCTTCATGGTCAGCCTATATGCATAGGGTACAATGTGAAAAGAAAAAAAGCAATAGGCAAGCTTTAGAATTTTATGAGAAAGCACAGCAATAGTGCAGGGAATACTCGCAAGCTGCTTCTGGCTCTCTGGTAGAGATACTTAGTTTTCAGAAAAAAAAATCGGATTTTCAGAGGTCTTTATAATGCTCGCGAACGGCTTGCCAGGCCTTTGCAGCCCTATAAAAGCCTGGAAAATTGTCGTGTTTTTCATTGCTCGCCTGTTGTATTTCTTGTGTTTCGAGTGTACCCTGAATCACTGTAGAGGGTGTATGTATGATACATGCCACAAGACCGGAATTATGTGTGACAGCGAGAAGGGAGTTCAGCGAACGGTGAAGTCCGCAATATTTGAAACAGGAAGTCGTGTGCGAGTGACGAGCTATTGTCCTTTCAGAGGCCTCACGGGGACAGTGCGCACGGTTGATGTATTTCCTCATGGAAGTCAGCCTTATCCCGTAAAGCCTCATTGTTTTTATTTAATCGACCTGGAAGGGTCGTTTATCAAAGAACCGGTATGGTTCGAGAATGAAGAGGTTGAGTCGGTATCGCTCCATGAGCATGATATACTGCGCAGCGCCTGAGTTGAGTAGTCGAAGGGGCATCAATGTTAGATGCCCCTTCTTTTTTTCGTTTTTGGAGAGAGATTCGCCTCGATTTATTCAGTCGCCCTGCGCGTCCATCCTGGCGCGTTGCGCGGCTTCTGAAGTAATCAGCTCAATAATACCCGATAAATAGATCGGCTGCTCGTTCTTGAAATCGTAGAGAGCAACGATCTTGCGCTGCGCGCTCTGGCTCAATATGATCGCTTCGCGCAGCGCCTCCTCCAGGCACCAGTGGATCGCGGTAATATCGAGATAGCAATTTCCCGTGTCGGGATCGATCCACGTGCCCAACCAGCAATCGGACTCTCGTAAAGAGGTTCTATTTTCATGGATAAAAGCGGCAATCGCGCTCGGAAGATCGGTTCCAGGATACAGGATCACCGTCCTGTCCGGATATCTTGGCACACCCCACGCTTCAGTGGAGGAGAAAAACTGGTAGGTATTGATCTTAGAGGTCACTCCGCCTCGCTCCATCGTGGCGATACAGACATCCAGTACGTACCTCTCGAAATAATAGCTCTTTAAGAGCGCATCAGACCACGTAGTTGCGGTATCCTCATCCTTCACTCTACGTGGCAGCCAGATCGTGGGTATGACAGATTGCGTCAACGAGACCCTCCTCTAATTGTGATTCTCCCGCCAGCCCTCCACTGGCACGCCTCAGCAAGAGGACCGGATGGGAGATGCGCCCGTTCCCACCAGAAAACGAGGTCGGTGTTTTCACATCTTGTGGGATACGAGCGGCAGGCGCTTGACAAGTGGCGCGACTACGTTTCTCTTTACCACGTCTGAGAGAGTAGCCTATTTACCAGTGAAGCATGCAGATCTGCAATGTTTTTGCAAAATCGTGCATTCTTGCCAGCGCGGTATCCCTCCACCACAGCCTGGAGAAGACGACACAGCCGGTACATTCCCTACTCAAGAAGAGGCGGGCGGGATGCTCTGGGCGAAATGGAAAAAGTTGCCTGGATCATAGGTGGATTTGACGCGTTGCAAACGGGCCAGGTTGGCACCGTAATACGCTTGCTGCCAGTCGGACAGATCGGGATCGACGTAGTTCTGGTAAGCCCCTCCGCTGGCGTACTGGCGCATCGACTGCCACGCATTTTTCTGCCAGGTGCGGTTCGCGGCGACAATAGAAGCGGGATCGGTCGCATTCCAGCTCGCCGAATACTGCGCGGAGAACAACGCATTGCGATGCGCGAAGGCCGTCGCGTCGGCGGCCACGCGGTTGATGGCACCGCCGTACGAGTCCATGCCGATGCCGCCGTTGCCGAGCGAGGAGTTAGACTGGCGACTCGTGATCGCGTTCACCAGATTCTGAATGCCCTGGCGCGGCAGGGTATGCGTGAAATAGTCGGACTTGACAGCAGAGGTATCGCGCTGTAATTGTCCGCTCGGATTCTGGCTGGGCAGGTGACATTGGCTGACCGTCCGGCTGGAGCAGCCCGCCTCGTAGAGCATCGTTTCAAGTATACTCGCGTCCGACACGTAGCGGGTCGCCGGTGCTGCACCGATTCTCGCTGTGAGCTGGTTTAGCAGCGAACTCAAGGGGCCGACGCCGCCGACGTAAACGCCGTTCACCTCGACGATAGGATTACCCGCCTTATTGCTATTGGTCAGGAGCACGCAATTGGACCACAATTCGTCGGGTCCCTGTGGCACCCAGTTCTGCCAGGCATCGACCACGCTCACGGCACTGGTCCAGGGCCACGTCAGGGTGAACAGGGTGAGCGAAGGCACCTGGTGCACGCGGAAGGTAAACGAGGTGGCGGCGCCGAAGTTGCCGCCGCCACCGCCGCGCAACGCCCAGAACAGATCGGCGTTGTGGCCGCTATCGCAGGTCAGCACGCGCCCATCCGCCACCACGACCCGGGCCGAGAGCAGGCTGTCACAGGTCAGGCCAAACTTGCGACTGAGCACACCATCACCTCCGCCAAGCGTGAGGCCGGCGATACCGACCGTAGCACAGGAACCGGCGGGCAGCACGAAGCCCTGCTGGGCCAGGGTTCCGTAGACGTCGATCAGGCGCGTTCCGGCCCCTATTGTGGCGGTTCCGGCTCCTGCATTCACGGTCACAGTATTCATACGCGTCACGTCTATGACCAGGCCGGTCGTCGTCGAATAGCCCGCGAAGGAGTGGCCGCCAGAACGGATCGCGAACGCGAGGTTGAACTTACGCACAAAGGCGAGGCAGGTCTGCACATCCGCCGCTGAGGCGCAGTAGGCTATTCCCGCTGGATGCACGTTATCAAAACGCGCGCTGAAGAGCTGGAGCGCGGTCGAGTACTGCGCGTTGCCGGGCCGAACTAGCGTCCCCTTCAGACTCTTACCGAGCGCCGTCCAATCTGCCCCACCAGGCGTCGGTCGCGGTGTGGGCGATGGTTGCCTGGTCGGGGCCACCGTCGGTGTGCTCACACTCGTCGGCGTCGTATCCTGGCAGGCGGCCAGCACGCCCGGCAGAGTTCCCACTGCACAGAGGGCCAGGAACTCACGCCGCTTCATTTCTTTCCAGAGCGAGGGCTTTTCTAATGATTCTTCCGTCATTTTTCGTTCTAACTCGCTTATTCTACTTTTTGGAGATGCCATACGAGCATCCTCACATCCATCAAACGCTATAGGCCCAGAGCGCCGGACCCTCTAACTTCTTAACGAACCTCGTCCGTGATCTGTTGCGCGACCACCGGGTGGGACGGCTGGGCTGTTGCCTCCATACCACTTTGCCGCCGCCCGACCTGCTCGCGTGGAAACCAGAGCATCGCTATCAACGCGCACAGGGCCAGAATCGTCATCAACGCGTAGACCCAGAACAGACTCTGTGAGAGGGCGTTCTTCAACTGATCCAGGAAATCTACCGGCAAGGCGGCACGCAGGTCGGGAGTTAACAGAATATTTGCTGGAGTGACGTTTTTTGGTAAACGTGCCGTACTGCTGGCGAAGTGGCTCAGAATGGGCGCAAAGTGCAGGGCGATCTGTGCATTGAGAATAGCTCCCATTATCGCGACACCAACCGTGCCACCGATCGTTCTTACAAACTGGGTGAAGGCGCTGGCTACACCAATTAGATCCCCAGGCGCCGCGCTCTGTACCGAGAGGGTATACACATTCGCCGAAAGGCCGAGGCCGCAGCCGATCACCATCATCGCAAAGAGCATAAAAGGAAGCCCGGTCTGTGGCGTGAAGAGCAGGAACAGGGCCACGCCGGGAACGGCAATAAGCGTGCCCAGGCGCACAATGCGCTGGAAGTTGGCGTGCCTGAGTATCACGGCAATGAAGACCGAGATCAGCGACCAGCTCAACGACTCGGGAATCAAGACGAAGCCCGCTTCGGTGGCGCTATTGCCCCTGACACCTTGCACAAAGAGCGGAATATATGTCGAGATACCAAACATGAGACTGCCCAGGATGAAGCCACCGACGCTGGCGACGACGATCGTCCGGTTCTCGAAGAGCGAGAGAGGGATGAGCGGCTCAGCAGCGCGGCGTTCGGCCAGCACAAATAGCATGGCCAATAGCGCGGCTATAAAGAACAGAGCTAGACTCGGCCACGAACCCCAGTCCCAGGCCACTCCGCCCTGGAGCAATGCCAGCAGCAAGGCAACCACTGCGCCCGTCAAAAGCAGGGTACCAGGGTAGTCCAATCGGCTCTTCCGGCGCGTGAAACTCTCTTTGAAGAACAGGGCCAGAAAGAGCATCGAGAGGATGCCGAAAGGGATATTTATGTAGAATACCCACGGCCACGAGAGGTAGTCGACGATCAGCCCGCCGAGCGCAGGACCGACCACGCTGGAGACGCCCCAGATGGCGCCGACGAGCCCTTGCAAGCGGTTGCGCTCATCCCGCGAAGTGGAGATATCGTTGATCATCGTGAGCACGAGCGGAGCGATGGCGCCCGCTCCAAGTCCCTGGAGAGCGCGAAAGAGAATCAGTTGCTCCATGCTTTGCGCCAGCGCGCAGGCCACCGAGCCGACGAGAAAGAGCGCCATGCCCGCCAGAAATATAGGCTTGCGCCCGTAGAGGTCCGCCAGCTTGCCATAGAGCGGCACCGTCATCGTCGAGGTCAGTAGATAGATCGAAAACACCCACGAATAGAGGGCAATGCCACCAAGCTGCCCAACAATCTTCGGCATGGCGGTCGAGATGATTGTCGTGTCCAGCGTTGCCAGCGTCATCCCCAGGGTGAGCCCGATAATGACGAGCAACTTTGTATTCTTTGCCATACATACACCTGAGGCAGCTACGAGAGCTTGCGCAAAGCCTCGAAGAGCGTTTCGTTATCAGGCATATCGCCGGGCGAATTAGTAATCTCGATATAACGAATGATCCCTTCTTTGTCGATCACGAACAACGCTCGCTCGGCCATACCAGCGGGATGGCGCACGCCATAGAGATCGACGACTTGCCCTTGCGGATAGTAGTCGGCGAGCAGGGGAAACGAAGTATGAATCGCTTTAGACCATGCATTTAAGGCGTGCGTGCTGTCTTGACTGATGCTGACCACTTCGGTGTCGAAATCTCTGAAGCGGTCCAGTTCCGCCTCATAGGAGGGGAGCTGCACTGAGCAAACGCTGCTGAAAGCGAAGGGTACAAAGGCAAGCACGACATTCTTCTTACCCCGGAGATCGCTCAAGCGCCAGTCCTGCTTGTCTGCTGTCTTAAGAGTGAAATCTGGGGCAGTATCCCCGACCTTCAACGTCTTTGTCTGTGTACGATGTATCATAGTCATTGCTTCCATCCTTTTCTACATAAAATTCGTGTCTGCTGGAATGGGACACGGATAGACGAAGGTGACTGGTTTCATCTATCACTCGTCTAGCATAGTGCAAAAAAATACATGCACGCGTGACTACTCCCCTGCATCGAATGCGGGGCTTCGACGGATTGGGTACCGATGCTCTGTAGTCCCAGAGCACGAATGTTTTGTGCTGTTCGGGATTGTAGCACCACCTCGCAAACACTGTCAAACAGCACGGAGAAGGGATGGCCTGTGGCAAAGACGATACAGACAAAGCACCAAGGCAGGCTGAAAAAGATTCTAGATTCTCTGCTGGACGCGCTACTGACCTTTGACGGAGTCGCGGCCTACGTCCCTATCACCATTATCACGATCGCTATTTTCGTGGGTTCCTCCTGGCAGATTTTCTTGACGACGACAGATCCGGCGCGCTACCAGTGCTATGCGCTGACCTTCTGGTTCGGGAGCGGCGCGACGTCGATGCTGCCAGCGGGACAATGCGATTTTCTGCAGGCCACACACGCGCAGCCTCCATTTCACATGTTGCCGATAGAATATCCACCGCTGACGCTGCTGCCATTCTCGCTGGCGCTGCTGGCACCGCTCCACTACTACCAGTTCGCCATCGCCTTTATGATGGCGCTGGTGGGAGTCTTTATTTACTGGCTGCTGCTGAAATATGGTCCTCGCGGTGCGGCGTTCGTCTTTGCGCTCAGTCTCTTCATAGGCGCGCTGGGAACAGCGCAAGGGCGCTTCGATCTGATCCCCGCGGCGCTGACGCTGCTCTGCGTTATCGCCGCTGAACGCAAACACTGGACATCGGCGTACGTCGCACTGGCTTTCGGGGTGCTCTTCAAGATTTACCCGCTCTTGCTGCTGCCCGCGCTCTTCATCGCGGAGCAGAGGGCGAGTGGGCACTTCTATACTCCTACACAAAAACTTACTTTGAGATCGCTGCCGCAGCAGTTCTGGTACACGCTACGTGAAGCCAGGCGCTGGCACTGGAAGGATATACTCATCTGCCTGGGCACGTTAGCGGTCGTCACGGGCCTCTTCGCGCTGCTGAACTTCCAGGGAGCGGTCGTCAACCAGCTCGCCTACTTCTTTCAGAGGCCAGTACAGGTCGAAGCGACAGGGAGCACATTGCTCTGGCTGGGACAGGGATTGGGCTTCCCGTTTTCGATTGATAATAACTTCGGGTCGCTCAATATCATCAGCGGGCTGAACGAGATTGTCGCTCTGTCGGGAACGCTGTGCTTCGTGGCGGGCTATCTCGCGATAATGTGGATGCAGTGGCGCGGCAGGCTCGATATCGCGCAGGTGACGATTGCGCTCTTGCTTGTCTTTATCACGACCGGCAAGGTGTTCAGTCCGCAGTACCTGATATGGCTAATGCCCCTGCTGGCCTATGCGGGCGCGTTTGACGCATTCTGGATTCTCTGCTGGGGCGCCGCTTCAGCGCTAACCACCTATATCTATATCTACCTGTACACCCGGCCCGTTACCGATATACGAGACATACCGCTGCTGCCAGGCTTTATGGAGACGGTGAGCATACGCAACGTGTTCTTTGTGCTGATGACGCTGGCGTATCTCTTCAACTGGTTCCAGGCCCGCCAGCGCAGATCGCTCCCCGACGCTACAGAATATACTCGCGCAGATGAAATATAATAGCATAGATGCCTGCGCAGGGTGTGCCAGAGGAAGCGCTCTCCTCAATGAGCGATCATTAGCGACACGATGGAGGTAACATGACCACAGCTACCCGACAGGGTTCTCCCCAGTTTCCAACCTTTGCTGGCAGTATGCAACCCTCGACACGGGAAGAGATGGACGCGGCGCTACAGGTGTTACAGGAACATAAAAACACATGGGTAGCGGTCTCGACCCGCTCGCGGACTGTGCTCGTGGAGGCGCTCATACAGGATTTCGCGGCGCTTGCTGGACGCTGGGTCGCGGCATGCTGCGAGGCAAAGGGGATCTCAAATACGCCATTTGTGGGTGAAGAATGGGCCACTGGACCATTCGTACTACTGAAACAGCTCCGCCAGTTGCACCAGTCGCTGCTGGATATCGAAGCGCTGGGAGCCCCCACCATTCCGGGACCAGTTACTACACGGGCAGACGGACAGGTTGTCGCGCAGGTCTTTCCACTGACATCCTACGATCGTCTCTTCTTCAGCGGGCTGACGGCTGAGGTCTGGATGGAACCGGGCATCACCGCTGACGGGCTGGCGAGGACTCAGGCGCTGATCTACCAGGATAAGCAGCACATGGGCAAGGTCGCGCTGGTGCTGGGAGCCGGGAATGTATCGAGCATCGCGCCGCTGGATATCCTGTACAAGCTCTTTGTCGAGGACCAGGTTGTCGTGCTCAAGATGAATCCGGTCAACGCGTACCTGGGACCGTTGATCCAGGAGGGCTTCAGGGCACTGGTCGGACCGGGCTTCTTGCGCGTAACATACGGCGGAGCCGCCGAGGGCGCATACCTGTGCAATGCTGAAGACGTGGAAGAGATTCATATTACTGGCTCGGACAAGACGTTCGACGCTATCGTTTTCGGCACGGGATCAGAAGGAGCGCAACGCAAGGCGGAGAATAGGCGGCTGCTGAACAAGCGCGTCACGGGCGAACTGGGCAGCGTCAGCCCGGTCATCGTCGTACCGGGTCCGTGGAGCCGGAGCGACCTGGCGTACCAGGCCGAACATATCGTTACATCGCTCACCAACAATGCCGGCTTCAACTGCAATGCAACGCGGACCATTATCCAATACGCCACCTGGGAGCGCAGAAGAACGCTGCCAGGACAGATACACAGGATACTGCGAGAACTCCCGACGCGCGACGCCTATTATCCAGGCGCGCAGGAGCGGCAGCGCCTGTTCGTCGCGGCCCATACCGACGCCGAGCAGATGGGCTCCAACGCAGGAAAAAAACTGCCCTGGACGCTGATCGCAGGCGTCGATCCTGAACAGGTCAACGACGTATGCTTCACCACCGAAGCCTTTTGTGGATTGTTCGCGGAGACATCGCTGGAGGCGGACAGCGTCGTGGAGTACATCGATAAGGCCGTAGAGTTCGCCAACGAGCATATCTGGGGCTCACTGACCGTCACGCTTATCGTGCATCCGCAGTCGCTCAAGAATCCGCAGATCGCGGCGGCGATCGAGCGGGCGGTGGCGAAACTGCGCTACGGCTCGATCGGCGTCAACTACTGGGGCGGCACCGGCTTCACCCTGGGCACTACCACCTGGGGAGCGTTCCCCGGACACCCGCTGAACGATATCCAATCGGGCAACGGCGTGGTGCACAATACGCTCATGTTCTCGCAGTCGCAGAAGTCAGTCCTGCGCGCGCCCTTCCGCAGCGTGCCAGTGCCAACATGGTTTGCACTCCAGGGCAAAAAGAGTAGCAAGGTCTTTCCGAAATTGGCACGTATGGAGGCCAATCCAGCCCCCTGGCGCGTGCCGGGTATCCTGTGGTCGGCGATTACGGGGTAGTTACGCGCTATCCCCGCGCATGTCCACGAAAGCGCGCGAGGGCACCTATCCATCGTGAGACTCCCAGGAACAGCCTGTTCCTGGGAGCGTCAGTCAGGGGAAACGCCCATGATCATCAAGCCCGGACCACCAGAAAAAGGTCTGTTGCGCGCCCTTACCTCATTACGTCAACGCAATTTTCGTCTTTTCTGGTTTGGTCAGATGATCTCGCTCATGGGCTCCATGATGCAAATCATTGGACAGACCTGGCTAGTGCTGGAGCTGACCCATAGCGCCTGGCAGCTCGGTTTGGTAGGCGCGCTGCAAGCGTTGCCGATACTGCTCTTCTCAATCTTCGGAGGAGTCTTTGCCGATCGCTGGCCCAAGCGGCGCGTCTTGCTCTTTACCCAATCAGCGGCCATGATCCAGGCTCTGCTCCTCTGGACACTGATCGCGACCGGCACGATACAACTGTGGCATCTGTATGTCCTGGCGATGCTGCTGGGACTCACGAACAGCCTGGGTAGGCCGGCGAGCCGGGCGTTTGTCGTCGAGATGGTCGGGCGCGAGGACCTGCCCAATGCCGTTGCCTTGAATTCCTCCCTCTCTACTCTGGCGCGCATCGTGGGTCCTGCCCTTGGAGGCATCATCATTGCCGCCAGCGGCGTCACCATGCTCTTTCTGCTCAATACGCTCAGCTTTCTCCCAGTGATTGTGGGTCTGGCACTGATCAAGAGTCATGAACTGCACGCTCAAGCATTTCAATCCAGCAATGTGGGCGAGCGGCAAAGCACCTGGCAGAGCCTGCGCGAGGGCGTGGATTATGTCTGGAAAACGCCAGCGGTGTTGTTGGTGATCCTCGTGGTTGGCCTGGTGTTGCTCTTCGGCTCGAACTTCAATGTCGTGCTCCCACTCTTCGCCACCGACGTGCTGCACATGGGAGCAACGGGCTTTGGCTTTCTCTCTGCCGCGACCGGTGTTGGCGCGCTGCTCTCGGCGCTGTGGCTGGCCTGGAGCAACCAGCGGCCAACGATCCGCCGCGTGCTGATCGGCATGCTGGTCTTCGGTCTGTTGGAGGCGGTTTTTGCCGTCTCGCACATCTATCTCCTGTCACTGGTGCTTATCGCGAGTGTTGGCTTTACGGAGGAGGCATTTGCCATGCAGGCCATGACGACGCTCCAGATGGTCGCCCCGGACCACCTGAGCGGACGCGTCATGAGCGTGCAGGTGCTCTTCTTCGACGGAAGCCTCCCACTGGGATATCTGCTGATGGGCTGGCTGGCTGGTCTCTGCGGCGCTCCCATCGCCCTGCTCATCGGTGCTCTTCTCAGCCTGCTGGTCGTGGGAGCGGGGTGGGTGTGGTGGAAACAGGTGTCTCCTCAATAAATTTTTAATGGCAGGCGCAGCACAAAGAACCACGCCTACCGCTTACGTAACTCCCACTATCCCTTTACAACAATCACCGGCTTCAGCCGCGCCACAAGCGACGCAAGCCCGGCGTTGTGAACGACGTTCACGACCTGCTGAGCGTCCTTATAGGCCTGGGGGGCCTCTTCGGGCAGCAGGTTCTTGCTGTGCACGCGTACGGTGACGCCACGGGCGGCGAGCATATCGAGAAGGTCCCTGCTCGATACAGACTTGCGGGCGGCGGTACGGCTCTGGCGGCGTCCGGCACCGTGGCAGCAGGAGCCGAAGCTCTGCTCCACCGAACCCTGCGCGCCGACCAGGACGAACGAGTAGCGGCCCATATCGCCAGGAATGAGCACGGGCTGGCCGATCGCGCGATAGCGCTCAGGCACGGCGGGATGGTTGGCCGGGAAGGCACGCGTCGCGCCCTTGCGGTGCACGCAGACGCGCTGAAGCCGACCATCGACCTCGTACTCCTCCATCTTAGCGATATTGTGGCAGACATCGTAGACCAGCGGCATGTCCTTTGGACGCGCCCTGCGCCCGAAGACGCTGGCGAATGCCTTGCGCACACCGTGCATCAAGAGCTGGCGATTGGCCCACGCGAAGTTCGCGCCACAGGCCATCGCCGCCAGGTACGCCCGGCCCTCCTCCGACTGCAAAGGCAGGCAGGCAAGCTGGCGATCGATCAGATTGAAGCCGTACTCCTGCTGGCGCGACTCAGCAAGCTTGATGTAGTCTTCAGCGATCTGATGCCCGAAGCCGCGGCTTCCACAGTGTATCGTCGTCACGATCTGGCCGATCTGCGCAATGCCGAGCGTCTGGGCGGCGGCCTCATCATAGATGTGATCGACCACCTGCACCTCACAGAAGTGGTTGCCGGAACCCAGGCTGCCGAGCTGCTTGATGCCACGCTGCATGGCCTGTTGCGAGACCGCAGCGGGAGCGGCACCCGCGAGACAGCCCTGCTCCTCGGTCGCGTCGATATCTTCGGCGAAACCGTAGCCCTCTTCGACCGCCCAGCCCACACCGCGCTCCATTACCGCGCGCATCTCATTGGGCGTGAGGGCGAGCATACCTGCGCCGCCGACGCCCGACGGCAGGTTGTTGAACAGTTCGTCGGCCAGCTTGTCGACCTTGCCGCGCACCTGGTCGTGCACAAGGTCGGTGGCGAGCAAGCGAACGCCACAGTTGATATCGAAGCCGATGCCGCCCGGCGAGATGACGCCCTGCTCAGCATCGGTCGCGGCGACGCCACCGACCGGGAAGCCGTAGCCCCAGTGGATGTCGGGCATCGCCAGCGAGTAGCCCACGATGCCGGGCAGCGTCGCGACATTCGCCACCTGCTGCAAGGCGTTGTCGGCGATCATCATTTCCAGCAGTTGGTCGTCAGCGTAGACCATGCCGGGTACGTGCATGGCTGGATTGAAGTGCTGCGGGATGCGCCAGCGATTGGCGTCCACGCGCTCAAGCGGAATCTTGTTCTCTGACTTGCCCATTTTGACGCTCCTGAAATGCTAAATAGCCATAGGCACAACGGATAATATATGTGTTTCAGCACGTGCGCTTACACGTTCGTTGCATAGAGGTTTTCGTCAGCCTTTGCCTCACACAGTATGAGACGCTCATGTATTGCAGCGACCGGATCTGCGCGCGTGTGCCGTTAAATGTCGAAGATGATGCGGACCTTGTAGCTTGCATCGCTATGGGTCACAGCGGCCTCATGCCAGGTAACGGCCTTGATGGCACTACTGAGATCGTGGCGCTGTGCATCATAGGGCTCACCAGTCGCGCTGGCGGTCAGGCGCGTTTCGCTGATGCTATCGATAACAAAGTCGCGCAGCAGGAGATACTCGGTATCGAACAGAAAGATCAGTTCGTTGAGCCACGCGATGAGCAGCGAGACGGTATCGTGGCCCTCCACCACGATCTCCCGACTGGTCAGCAAACGCACCTGGTCTGGTGCGACCATCAGGCTCTCCATGCCCTGGGCAGCATGGACGAAAAGCTCTGAAAGTGAGCTACCATAGGCATGAATGCCAACATCGGCGGTATGCTCAAAGACCTCGTATGGTTGCATGCCTGGTGGACCATGGACCGTGCGAATGGCTGTGTTGGCCTGGCTGTGGAGATTGTATGTTTGCATTGCATGACACGGTCCTTCCTTTCCTGTTACTAGAAAATCATTGCGTTTCTGCTTGCAAATGATACCTGACGCCTTGTGATTTGTCAAGTACTTTTTGTACCAAAAACTGGTCCTCGCAAGCCTACGTCGATCTATCACTACGGTTCTTCAGCAGCTTCCTGCGCGGCGGGAAGCTGGTAGATAAAGCCTGGGCCGCCCATAAAGAGGCCGCCGTCCACATCGACGCACTGCTCTGCGGCGTAGACGAAGGCTGAGGTCACTTTCTTAGCGGGCGTATTGAGCATAACCGAGATGGGGGTATGACCATGAACGAGCTGCTGACCGCCGAAGATGGTCAGGAAGCGGCGGGCAAAGTTTTCGCCCTCGGGTTTGTGGATAAAGACGCCACGGCGGGCGAAATCCTCCAGCGTATCTTCCCAGGCAAGGGCGTCACTGGTGCGCATCAGTTTCTTGAAGGCGACGTTTACCTCGTCCACCGTGCGACCATGTTTGAGATAGAGCGTATTGTCGGCGTGAATGAGCAGGCGATCGGCGACGAGGGCCATAGGTGGCAGTTCGGCGATCCAATCGAGGTGTGCGCGCGTCAGGCTGGCGATATCTTTTTTGTTGCCGCCATTCTGTTTCCAGCGCGAGACAAAATTGCTGCCCAGGCCGGTGGAGCGCCTGCCGAAGCGATAGGCGGCGAAGAGGAGCAGCTCGTGATTGCCCAGTAGGGAAGAGACCTGGCCTCCGGCAGCGGCGGCCTCGCCTTGTAAACGCATAACCAGATTGATGACCTCGATGCCGTCGGGGCCGCGATCGACGAAATCGCCCAGGAACCAGAGCGTCGCCGCGCCACCGGTCCAGGCATGCTTATGATTGATCAGGTGCGCGTCCTGGAGCAGGTGGAGCAGTCTTTTAAGCTGACCGTGAATATCACCGATGATGTAGATAGGCGCTGTCGTCTGTTGCATAGCTCTCGATCTCTCTTCAGAAAAATTTGTTCAACCGGATATAGCGATGATCAAGATACCGCCTGAGATAAGGATAGCACCAATAGTACGAGCCATGCCAAAGCGCTCTCCCAGCAAGCGCCAGCCGAGCAAGGCGGCGAAGACGATGCTGACCTCGCGTATCGAGCCAGCGTAACTGACACGGGAAATGGTGTATGCCTGCAATACTAGTATATACGTCAGGAGCATGATAATGCCAACCAGGATAATACGCAGCCAATCGGTACGCAGAGTAGAGACGAGCAGACGCTGTCCATAGCGCAGCAGCACAAAGGGAACGAGTAGCAAGGCAGAGAGTCCGAGCACGAGCACGGTATAAGGAGCCGGAGAGACGAGGCGCGCTGCGGCTCCATCGATAGTTGTATAGATAGAGATGCACAGTGCAGCAAGCAAGGCCGCAATAATGCCACGCGCGCTGAATCTTGCGCGCAACAGGCTCGACCAGATCGAGCTGCTTCCGACAACGATCAGGCCGATGACGAGCAGGATGATACCCGCAAGGCCAGCGGGTCGCGGCGGCTCACCCAGGAAGAGCGTCGTCCAGAGCACAAGCAGCACGGGGGCCGCGCCACGCGCAATGGGATAGATAAGCGAGAAATCGTCGATCGTGTAAGCCCATGTTAAGGTGATAAAGTAGCCTGTTTCCATAATAGCGCTGCCGACGACATAGGGCCAGATGAGCGGAGGGAGGGCAAGACGCGTGATAAGGATGGCGGCGAAGCAGACGGTGCCGATGAGTAGCGCCCACCAGAGGAAGACCTGCTTGTGTTTCGCCTGTTTGAGCAGGAGGTTCCAGCCGGCGTGCATGACAGCGGCTATAAGTACCAGGGCGAGCGCGTTAAGAGGCATGAAGCATCTCCAGTGTTAAATACAGGTCTATCCCAACATCTCACTATTTTACCAGCATCAGCATAGAATATGATGTATCTCAATCGGCCTGGTGGTTCGTTCATCGTCATGACGCCCGGTCTTTACTCTCCGCGCGTGTTCGCCCAGAACTCCAGCAGATCGCTTTTAGTGACGATACCTTCTAGAGTGCCATTGCTGATCACCGCAACGGCGGACTGGCCGCTGCCAAAGAGCGTATAGGCTTCACGGGAGGGCGCATCGGCATCCAGTTGTGGGAAAGGAGGTCCCTGGACCTGGCCTACGGAGCTGGCGGCCAGGGGCTCACCACTGGCGAGGCGGCGCAGGAGCAGGTCTTCGGTCAGGCTACCAACCATGTGGCCGTTCTCCATAACGGGCGTCTGACTGATACCATAGCGGCGCAGCAGCTCGACGGCATCGGCGATAGAATCGCTGGGGGTTACGCTAACCACCAGGGGCATACTGCGCGCATTATTGCGGCGATAGGTCAGCACATCGCGCATAGTCGGCTGATCGCTCTCGGCCTGCACGAGGAGATTGTTCTCGCGCATCCATGTATCGTTGAACTGCTTGCTCAGATAGCCGCGCCCGGTATCTGGGAGCAGGACGACCACGACATCGTCAGGCGTCAGGCGGCGTGCGTAAAGCAGGGTGGCGGCAACCGCTGTCCCCGCCGAGCCTCCGGTCAGGATGCCTTCCTCGTGTGCGAGGCGGCGCGCCCAGTTGAATGAGGTACGATCATCGACGCGGATCACCTCGTCCACCACGCCCGCATCGTAGTTGTGGGGGAACAGATCCATGCCGATGCCTTCGACCTTATACGGGCCGGGAGTGTCGCCGGAGTAGACGGAACCAGGTGGGTCCGCGCCGATGACCTTGATTTGCGGATTCTGCTCTTTGAGGAAGCGGCCCGTCCCGGAGATCGTCCCGCCCGTCCCAATGCCTGCCACAAAGGCGGTAACGCGTCCGGCGGTATCGCGCCAGATCTCGGGTCCCGTCGTAGCATAGTGGGTCGCCGGATTGGCCGGATTGGAGTACTGATCGGGACAGCAAGCGCCTGGTATCTCATCGGCAAGACGATGTGCGACGTTTTTATAGTAATCAGGCGACTCGTGGGTGACGCTGCTGGGGCAGATCACCACTTCAGCACCATACGCACGCAACAGGCTGCGCTTCTCTTCGCTCGCTTTCTCGGTCATCACAAAGATGCAGTGGTAGCCCTTGATGGCGGCGGCGATCGCCAGGCCATGACCGGTATTGCCGCTTGTTGGCTCGACAATCGTGCCGCCGGGACGCAGTAGACCCCGCTGCTCACAATACTCGATCATCGCTGGACCAATACGATCCTTCACGCTGCCACCTGGATTAAACATCTCCATCTTCGCCAGGACAAGCGGCGGCACATCGCTCGCGATGCGACTGAGGCGCATCAGAGGAGTGTCGCCAATCAATTCAAGCATTGAGCGATTATAACGCATCTCGCCCGCTTCGGTCTTGTTTTTCACGCATTTTTCCTCTATTATTTTCACGATGAGTGCGCCTGTAGATCCTTAACAGATCTATTGAGCGCGTGATGTGATCCGCAAAAGAGCATAGCCCTGTCCCTGCCGCACAACAACAATTTGTCCACAGTATAGCACACCAGCGAGAAAAGCGCATCTGTAGTTATGATTATTCCTATTCCTATAATCATAAAGAATGAATATAGAAAACCACTTATCCAACTTCAGAGCCCACGAGCGCCCTCAACTGATCCACAACCCCTTCCAATTGGATCGCGGCTTCCTCGGCGGACTTCGCCCCCACCGTCAGTTGATCTGTGGCCATGGTCGTGACACGAATCGCGGCGGCAAGCTTCTCATTGGTATCGTCCTGGTATCTTGTGGCCTGCTTAATGTAGAGCGCCGCCTCAAGTAGTTCTTTCACCGCCTGTTTGACCTGTTGCGGATCGAGGTAGCGCGAGCTGTTCAGCAGACCGTCGCAGATCTCCTGGAGCTTATCGGCGGCAACGCTATTTGCCCTGGTATAATAGCGCACTGTTTGCAGACCGACGCGCGAGGCTTCGACCATCCACGACTGCTCTTTGACGATCACATGCTCCTGATTGGAGAATGTTTTCAGTAACTGGCTGCTGCCAAGGAGAAAAGTGACAGAGCGAAGGATAGGTCGCGTTATACGACGCGCGATTGTCAGACCAACGAGCAGGGCCAGAATCAGCACGATAATGCCGATCAGAATAGTGCTCTGCAACTGTTGATCGGCAATGCTGGTCACCTGGTCCAGCGGTTTGAGAATAACGTACATCCAGGGAACAACCTGGCTCCTATACCTGGCGGCCTGAAAGCTCTGTTTCTGGTCCGTGGGGGTAATCTGGAACGTAGAGGAGAGTGAGGAGGAGTTTTGCATCGCAGCAAGCGTACTATCGGGCAGCGCTGTCACAGGCATTTTACTATTCCCATACAGATTCTCGTTCGCGACGCGCTGTGCGAATGTCGGAGAAAGGGGTGCAACAGCCCTAAAGAGCGCAGCAGGACGCGTCAGGCCGGATGTATCGGGATTGGTATAGGCGATGCGCACGCCGTTCTCATCAAGAATGAAGGCGTAGCTGCCGGGTCCGCTCTCTCCCGTCTCGTTATTAACAATGTCCCAGATATGATACAGGCCCAGCGATGCGCGTACATATCCCAGGACATGAAAGTTATTGGTAATCACACGCGTGTAGAGATCGACAGACGCCTTATTCCCCGTTGCATCGTAGAAGACATCGGAGATGAGCACCTTGCTCGCGTGCTGCATCTGCGCGAAGTCTTCGGGGAGAATAAAATACCTGCCGTGTAGCTGTGGAGATGTGGGATAAGAGAGCACCAGTCTTCCCTGCGCATCAAAGAGCGACCAGTTCATGTAATTGGCGGCGTCGCGGTGCTGGGCGCTGACGAGCTCGTCAAGAGCTTCATTCTGGCTATTGGGATAGCCAAGCAGAAAGTTCTCTACGGATGTAAACTGGCTCACCGTCTGTATATCTATCAGACGCTCGACGAAATATGCATCGATCAACTGTATGCGCGCCTGGGCATCCGCCTCCATGGCTGCGCTGCCTTGCTTAATTAAGGCCGGGCGCGAGAGGATCTCGCTGCTGATAATAGTAATGAGCAGAGGAAATATGACGGCGCAGGCGAGCAGCAGCGGGATATACATCGACAAAGGGAACGCATTCCACATGATCTTCTGCTGTTGAAACATAGTATCAATCCCTCCATTAACTGCATAGAGCGCCAGAGAGGCTCTAGCGCTGAATAAAATAGGCACGCTCCAGATCAAAGAGCAGAACGCTCGTTTCTTGCACACTGCGCCCAAGCAGGCGCGCAAGCTGTATCGTTGAACGGTGCCCATCAACGAGTAAAAATAAGCGCCAGTGAACGCGCGAGAGTCCCAGGCGGGAGAAACGAGGTAGCGCCTTGTCGATCTCCTGCACACGATAAGGAGTGACAGGGGGCGCACCTGCTGGCTCCTGCGGCTCCTTATGTGCACCATTGTTCTTGTTGCTGATCTCCTGGTAAGGGGCCTGTTCCTCACCGGGATCACCAGGGCAAAAAACGAAACGGCAATCCCTCCAGGTTTTTAACTTCTCCAATGCGCTCACCCCCTGATAAACACCTGTACTTGCCTGGGCGATCTGCCCATTCTTAAAGGAGATTATTCCGCGCTCAGATAAGCTTCCGGCCACAATATGGTCTACCGAGAGCCGCCCGGTTTTGCGTGCGAGCTGCAGAATATGAATAATGTCAGCCAACCTATCAACAAACGTTTGCCCCATAGCACATCACTCCAACACAGGATACAGCCTCTTCCAGAGCACGTCGCCGTGCTTACAGTGGAATGCGCCATCCGACCACCGCCATTTATTAAACCCTCTCATAAACGCCTTATGAAAAGAAGAGAAGAGTACGCAGGCATCGCAAGAGCAAGCAATTAAGCATCTCGTCGAGGGCATGACGTTGTGGGCATCTCATCGTTCATTCTCCTTCCAACCAACAACACTGTAGTGGCCGAACCATTTGAAGCTGTTTTTTATCGCTATACATAGCGATAAAAAAAGTGTTATTCGCTCACATAGAGAAAATAACATGTATTAATATATGTGTCAATAGAAAAATCATTAAGATAGTACTTTTATTTTTACACAAATTTAACTATAATTCCTGTATAACGGCTATCACGCCAGGGATCATCTCGCCGCTAAAGGCGCAGTGGGAGAAAGAAGCGCAAAGGGTTGTCATAGGATAGCAAGCATGCCAGTAGAACTGACACACCTGGAATAGTGTGTCAGTTCTACTGTTGAGGCAAGAGGTGACGATAGAGGTACGGGACTATGCCTGTTCCAGAAAGATCGAGCCGATACGTGTCGTCAGGGTAACATTCGCGTAAGGTGCGCTGCCAATCGTGCCCTGTGCTCTGGTGCCGTACGACTGTATAGAGGAGAAATCGCTACCGATAGAGCCTATAGAGGTCTGAGCGGTCACCTGGAGCGACGTACCTGCCGGGAAAGCGGCATTGATTGTACCGACGCGCGTCTCCATTCTATACGTTCCATTGCGATCGACACCGCCAGAGAACGTGACGCTGCCAACGTTGCTGCTAAGGACAGATTGTCCTCTAAGCAGTACATGGCTGGCAGTGATACTGCCGGTATTTGTCATAAGCGACATCTGTCCAGCAACGTCATTGACCTGGAGGCTCCCAACTTTTGAGTTCAGCGCCAGGTTTATGTGCTGAGGAACGGTTATGGCGAAATCGACACTGTCGCTAGAAACGTTTGTGTTCGCACGCGGCGGGAGCTTTTCATTGATGGCAAGCGTAGCCTTATTCGCGCTCGGCGTATAGGTAATGACGGGCATTTTGTTCGCACGGTAGTGATGAATGGTAACCTGAACGACTACTCTAGGAACGTTGCCGATCCCAACGTGCACCTGGCAGACGTCGCCTTGCAATATCAGTCCAGGCATTGCCGCGGGGTTGAGTGCGAAGACCTGTGGCTTGAGCACCAGCGCGGTCGGATTGTCGGAAGACATAGCCAGCGCGGTGGTATTAGTGGTGCCACAAGCCATCAGCAGCAGGGACAGGAACAGTCCCATAGTGGCAAAGAGTGAAATGTTCAGTTGACGAACAAGATAGTTTTTTTGCATAAAGATCATCTTTCTGACATTGATGCTTATAGTTTTGTTAAGACGAGCGCATTCACAACCGACCTGCCTGGAAGGCACGATTATGGCAAAGCATCTCAGTTATGAGCGTCTCTATTTATATTATACAGAGAGCTAGTATTGATATATTTTTAACTATTGATCGATATGCACGCTTCGGCTCTTAGTCCATCCAGCCATATTTGTACCTCTCTATGTATATACTAAACATTTGACAACGCGAAGGAACATCCCACAGATTAATCTATCGGACGATAATCCTGTAACTTGAGGATCAAAATGATATACTAGAAGACAGAGTAATCAGCTTCGTCTTTACTCTTCTGCGTGCAAATTATAGAGTGCGTTCTGCTTACCGCCTTGCTTAGTTCCAGGACCTTGTAGATCACAAGATGGCAATTTATCGATCATTCTGTCTTGTGCCGCCCCTCGTGCCAACATTACGGTAGGGACACACTCACCTCGCCTGACATGCTGGTGCATCGGGGGAGTACTGGAGCAAAGAGTCTCCTGAGCGAAAGGAGCCGGAACCTTGCTTCATCCTTTGATCGTTCACATTCGGGATGCCATCATCGCCGGGTCGACCGGGAGAATGGCGATGCTCCTGCTCATCTATGGAGGGCCATTATTTGGTCTGCCGAGGATCGATATCGTGAGCTTGTTGGGCGGGCTCGCTGCGCCCAACAAACAAGATGCGGTGACACTGGGCGGCGCTATCCACTTCTCCATGGGGATTCTCTTTGCGATGCTCTACGCAGGTCTGTGGAGCATCGGCATCGGCAGCGCTACGTGGTGGTGGGGACTGATCTTCGGGGTCGTTCATGGCGTTCTCGTCATTCTGCTACTGCTCGTGCTCCTGCGCAGATACCCGCTACTCTCCGAACCTCTTGGCAGCCCGCGCGTCATGACCGCCATCCTGCTGGATCACATAGTCTTTGGCATCGTGGTCGGCCTGGTTTACTCGACGTAGGGAGAGCTGTGCGGCATGCAGTCAGTTGTTCGCCGCCGTCAGGGCGTGGTCCAGGTCCCAGAGAATATCCTCGATGTTCTCGATGCCGATGGAGAGACGAATGAGATCGGGGGTCACGCCGCCAGAGAGCTGGTCCTCGTCCGAGAGCTGCTGATGGGTCGTGCTGGCGGGGTGAATGATCAGGCTGCGCGCGTCTCCCACATTGGCGAGATGAGAGAAGAGGCGCACGCTATTGATCACCTTGCGCCCGGCCTCGTAGCCGCCCTTGACGCCGAAGGTGAAAATAGAGCCAGCCCCACGCGGCAGATAGCATCTCGCCAGCTCGTACGATGGATCATCTGGCAGACCGGCGTAGTTGACCCAGCTCACAGCAGGATGCTCCTTGAGGAACTGGGCGACGCGCTGCGCGTTCTGGCAGTGGCGCTCCATGCGCAGTGAGAGGGTCTCCAGACCCTGCAGGAGCAGGAAAGAGTTGAAAGGACTGATACAGGCCCCAGTATCGCGCACCGTCTCGCAGCGCGTCTTCATCACAAAGGCAAAGTCCCCGAAGGTCTCGTAGAACTGCACGCCGTGGTAGCCGGGCGAAGGATCGACGATGTGCGGGAACTTGCCGTTGTCCCAGGGAAACTTGCCGTTCTCCACCAGCACGCCAGCGATCGACGTGCCATGACCACCAATGAACTTGGTGGCCGAATGCACGACGATATCGGCCCCATGCTCGAATGGACGACAGAGGTAGGGCGTCGCAAACGTGTTGTCGATCACCAGGGGGATGCCCGCCTCGTGCGCGATATCGGCGACGGCGCGGATATCGAGGATATCGCCGCGCGGGTTGCCGATCGTCTCGCCGTAGAGCACACGCGTGCGCGGTGTGATCGCTTTACGATAATTCTCAGGGTCGGTGCTATCGATAAAGACCGTGTTGACGCCCCAGGTACGCAGCGTCAAGTCGAACTGCGTGTGTGTGCCGCCGTAGAGGCTGCTGGAAGAGACAATCTCGTCGCCGGGTCGCAGCAGCGTCATCATCGTCGCCATCTGCGCCGCCATGCCCGAGGCCGTAGCGACCGCGCCGGTCCCACCCTCAAGCGAGGCGATGCGCTCCTCGAAGGCCGCCGTTGTGGGGTTCATAATGCGCGTATAGATATTGCCGAAACGTTGCAGGGCGAAGAGATGGGCAGCGTGATCGGTATCGTCGAACACAAACGAGGTCGTCTGGTATATAGGCACTGCGCGGGCACCGGTCGTCGGATCGGGCCGCTGCCCGGCATGCAGAGATAGGGTATCGAATCCAAATCTATGATCGCTATCGAGTTCTGGCATACTGTGCTCCTCCCAGAGATAGATGTATATTCGCCTCTGGTACATGGTACCACATCTATCTCCTGAGATTGCCCGGAGCCGGGAAGCACTCGATCAGAAGGGACAGCGCTCAAAACCAGCAAGCGCTATCCCTCTCCGAAACGCCTTACAGGGCCGGTGCGGAGGCACCCGACGACCTGAACTGGAAGGCGCGCACGATCAGCAGCACGCCGAAGATGATCGCGTAGATGCCGAGGAGCCAGATCAGGCTTAAAATGCCGGCGCCCGGTCGAATGATCAGAACGATGCCGAACAGTACCGATATAATGCCTGCAATGGCGATGAGCCAGCCGCGACCGATGGAGGCGCCCAGCATGAAGCCCGCGCCGATCTCGAAGATGCCGGTGATGATAGCCCAGGCAGCGATCACATAGAGAAGCGCCAGGGCGGTTGCCAGTGTGGGTAGAATGAAGACCAGCAGGCCGACCACAATACCCACAATGCCTTCGATCAGAAGCACCCACCAGCGATTCGTCATCTGACGCTCCTGAAACGAAACGACCACGGCAAAGATCCCGTCGACAAGAGAATAGGCCCCGAAGAGGGCGACAAGCACGATGACCGTCAGTCCAGGGAAAGCGATCGCTATAATACCGAACAATAGGGCAAGGATGCCACGCACGAGCAGCATCCACCAGGAATGGCGCGAGATACGCCTGTCTGTCATGACTTGCATGAGTTATCTCCTGAAAATGGTTCCTCCCTGAGCCATCTCCTGAAATGGGGAATCCCAGGGAAACTTCACAGTATTACCGGCGATCTTAACAGAACCGCCTTATACCACCACGCTGTGCAGGGCAGGAAGGTGACTACTTTCACAGCGCTGGTATATATTCTCTTACATTGTTGCGCAATAAAAGGGAGTCTCTGCGTGTTATACTTATAGAAACTTTGCTATTTTGGTGAAGCAAACCCGTCGTATGAGCAGAGCGACGCCGCGAACATATCTACCACCGGAGGAACTTAGCATGGCTGCCCTACATACGCCCGACATGTACGAGCGTTTACAACTTTTACAGCAGTATCGTCACATCGCCATTGTTGGCGTCTCGGCCAATCAGTACAGGCCCAGCCACTTCGTCGCCATCTATATGCAGTCCGAGGGGTACGATATCATCCCCATCAACCCGCGCTACGCCGGGCAGACACTACTAGGGAAGCGGGTCTACGCGTCGCTGACCGAGGCGAAGGAGGCGGGCGAGCAGATAGAGATTGTCGACGTGTTCCGCCGCGCGTCTGAGATCCCGCCGCTCGCGGACGAGGCGGTCAAGATTGGCGCGAAGGTGCTGTGGGCGCAACTGGGTATCCGCAACGATGAGGCAGGCAAGCAGGCACAGGAGGCGGGCTTGATCTATGTGCAGGACAGGTGCATCAAGATCGAGCACGCGCGCTTCTTCGGCGGTCTGCACACGATCGGGCTGAACACCGGCGTGGTGCTGTCTAAAAAGCTGGAGGAGCCGGAGAGTAGGGGTTCGAAGGGATAGCCAGACAGCCATTTTTGCAATATAAAACCCGTTAAATCTGTAGGGACCGGATAAATCCGGTCCCTACGGTAATTGGTATAATTACCACATTTTTCGCGTTCGCCCTGCACGAGCAAAAAACCACACCCCCCATCCGTACGCACTTCTTTTCTTCGCATCTTATGTATAGTATAATGCCATTACTGCAGATACAATACGTTCTATTCAAAAAGGAGCCGCTCACCTCATTTTCCACGCGAGCTGATAAGTAGATTGATAGTGAGGAATACGCCGATGCTATACGGTTTAGTCAGGATCATATGGAATACTACGAAGTGGATTACTGGAATTATCATCGCATTTTTCATCGGTTACGCTGCTAACCTCGCGGTTATGCAAGCAAAAGATATTCCTTCATCGTCGCTGGTAAGCTTTGTGAACTGGCTATTTCTTCCTGGTCATAACCGCACTCTTACGTTGAGTATCCTCTTACCACTTTTCGCTATTACACTGCTTGCTGGCATTATTACTTTCATACGAGAAAAACGCAGCGGTGGACTGGCATTGAGGAAATATCTGCGCGATGTGATTGACAAGACACACGATCTGAAACCCGTGGGCTTTTCTCAGCAGTCGGCGTTGATCTCGGTGAGCGTGCCGCTCGACGATATCTTTATTCATCTGCGCGCGGCGACCGACCGACCACGCTACGATCTACCACTAGAGCAGAGCAAGCAACTTGAGGCGCTACGCAAGCGAACAGGCATGACGGCGGAAGAGCGCGAAGAGGCGATTCAAGCTTTGCGTGTGGTGTGGCATTCTCAGATGGGTAAGTTAGAGTCTGGACAGCCGCAGAATGTCGCGATTGAAGAGGTTACGCGGTATGTTACGGCAAGGCAACCAGGGGCGGTTATTCTGGGCTCGCCCGGTTCCGGCAAAAGCACGACAATGCGCTGGCTGGCCTATCACCTGGCGCGTGGCAGCCGGCTCTCCAGCATACATAAGGGACTGAACAGATTTCTTGATCTTATTGGTCGCTTGTTGCGTAGGGAGCTCAATATCGGCTATTCGCTGCCGGATGGGCTGAAACCGTACCAGCTTCCCATTCTGGTGCGTATCAGCGATTATGCAAAGGCGCTAAGCAGACCCGACAGCGAGGAACTGCCGTTCCAGCCTTTTTTTATGGAGTACTTCAAGTTGCGCTACCCTGAATTGCCCAGGCTGGCGGACAGGCTATTGAATGAACTGCAACGCGGGCGCTGTTTGCTGCTGCTGGATGGACTGGACGAGGTTGCCAGCGATGAGCTGCGGCGACGGGTCGCCGAGAATATCTCGACGTTCGTGGCGCAGCACTCGCCCGAGAACGGGAATGCCCGCCACTTCAATCGCTTTATCATCACCTCGCGCATCGTGGGTTATGAGGCGGGGGCTTTCGCCAACTACGCTCACTATACATTGCAGGATCTGGAGGATGAACAGATCGAGCAGTTTCTGGCGAACTGGTGCCCGGCGGTCGAGCGCCACCAGAAGACGTTTGCACAGGGCATGAGGAAACTGACGCTCGCTGAGACTGAGCAGGCGAACAAAGATGGACGTGAGCAGAAAACAAGATTGTGGGAGGCACTGCAGAATAATCCCGGCATCAAGCGCCTGGCCGTCAATCCACTGATGCTCACAATTCTGGCGCTGATCCAGCGCAGTGGCAAGAGGCTGCCGCACCGGCGCATCGAGCTCTACCAGATCGTCACACGCACACTGCTCGACAACTGGAACCAGGAGAGTGGGCGGCGCGTCTTTCCGGCAGACGAGATACCGCTGGCTGAACAGATGCTTGCCTCCCTGGCGTATGAGATGCACAACACTGATCGCCTGCTTACTGAAGCAAAGGTGAAAGAGATCGCCGGGCGAGCTATGCAGGATTTTTACGGGCAGGTACAGAAAGAACAGACGATTAAGAACTTTATTGATACACTACGTAGTAGCAGCGGGCTATTTATCGAGACGGGGCAGGGGTTCTTTAGCTTCATGCACCGCACGTTCCAGGAGTACTTCACGGCGCAACAGCTCCTGCGCCGCACGTGGGACGAGTTGCAGGATTTTGTGCGCGTGCACTCTCACATAGCAATCTGGCACGAACCACTGTTGCTACTTATCGCGTATAAGAGCACGCAGAGCAGTAGCGGGGAGCAAAAACGGGCGAGCGACCTGATACGCATAATTGTCGATAGCAGCGATGAATACGACGAGATTCTACAGCGCAACCTGCTACTCGCAACAAGTTGTGTAGCGGATTGCAGTGCCTGGAGCATCGAGCTACCATTACAACATAGAATTGCTGAGTGCATCTTTGAGATCTACGGCGATCCTGCAGGTGCAGGGCGTTATAGCGCACTGCAGCAGGACACCGAGAAGCTGATGCTCGCCTGGTTGCGTGGTCAGCCAGTAGAGAGCAGCGATACGCGTCCCCCACTGCTTGAAGCGTGGTATTGCGCATTGTGCGACGCTCACGCGCCTTTACGCCAGGAGGGGGCAGTGCACCTGCTGGCATCGCTCGCGCCCGACCTTGCCAGTTGTCCCAGGCCTGTGCTCTCTGTAGTCGTGCCACCGCTGCTACAACTGGCGGACGCTGTGGATATGGCCTGTCCACCAGAGCACATGCACAGACAACTATCGCGTCCAGCCGCACAGCCTGCCACGCCACGAGTTACTGAATACGCCCTGGTAGCTTTGCGCCTGCTCGATAAGGATGGTCCGGCTGGTTGGATGCATAAACAGTGGCTTACATGGAGCAAAGAGCTACCACTTGAACGACTTACACAACATTCGCTAGAGCTTGACTACCTGCTCACACCAGCGGCATTGCCAGCCAATAGCAGTGATCCGCATTGGGACGAACAGCTCAACATAAGCCAGAACTGGAAGCAGAAGGCACAGCGCAATCCACGCGAGCTACAGTTGCAACTCTTGCAGGCAAGAGAACACAATCTGTGCCCTGGCAAGAGATATGGGACGAATGCTTACGCAGAGAGATGATGAGTGGAAGAGAGATCACCTACCAGACATGCCTGAACCTGCGCCTTCTGCTGTGCAAAGGGAACGAGCAAAAGCGTCAGGAGATCGCTAATGAGTTGCAAACAATGCTCTCAGGGCAAATAAAGATGCAAAATATAACATTTACTTTTATTAGTAGTATTAACCTTCGAGACCTTCGAGACCTTCGAGACCTTCGAGACCTTCGAGACCTTCGAGACCTTCGAGACCTTCGAAATAACATAGATTATGATTTTGTTACATTAAAGGCATTTGATGTCTTGAAGGATGGAATAAATTCTTATTCACTATCAGTATTATTTTGTCTGTATAGCGTTGTCGCCACTAACGATACTGTGGCATCACAATATAACCATCAGATACAGGATAGCCTGCGTAGCTTTGTGGGGTCTCTACCAGCGCAGCAGGCGTTGGAACAACGACTACTGGCTAAAGCAGTGCTTAGAGTACTCGAGCGCACAACTACTGCCTCGCATACGCCCCCATCATTTCCAGCGCAAGCCGATGAGAGAGCAACAAAAATCAACGAGTTGCAACAGCAGGCGTCGCTGAGCAAACAGGATGCAGTAGAGTTGCTGTCAGCATGCACTGACACAAGGAAGGTGACGAGGGCGACATGGCAGAAATTAATGAGCGAAAAGGGACCCTGGTCAACGGAAGGAACAGTGGGAGAGGTCGCCTGGGGCCTGCTCTCTCAGCCGTGGAGCATGAACGAAGAGGCGGAGATAGTCGTTGTGCATGCTCTAGATGACAAGGATGCGTTGGTATGTGCAGCGGCGGCACGGTTACTGCAACAGGCAAAGAAGTTAGAAGCAGGCGAGCGCAGGAGGGCGATGGAGAAGATTATGGCGATTCTCAGGGATGATGAGCTATCGCGCCGTCCGTTGGACACACCGGGCGGTGGAGTAGAAAGGTTGGATGATCTGTTATTCGAAACATTGCGGGTGCTGGTGGAGTAGTTGTCGGGGCACAAACTCTCACGCGAAATGCGGCGCGACATTATTCACGAAATTGTGCAGCGTCTCCAGGTTGGGGATGCGGAACATGCAGTGGGTGACGCCGACCTCGGCGAAGCGCTCAAGTTCGCGGATGACTTCGGCAGCGTTGCCGGCGATAAAGTGCCTGGAAGGATCACGTTTGACCTGTGCGGGATCTTCTGACACACTCAAGGTGCAGAGATACGTGAGCTTGATTGTGGAGAAGTCGCGGCCAATGCGCTCGCAGTGCTGCTTGAGGATGGCAAGCTTGCGAGCATACTCCTCTACAGGGACCGAGTTGAAGTTCCACCAATCGGCATAGCGAGCGACGATGGCGAGGGTGCGCCGTTCACCGCCGCCGCCGATGAGAATGGGGATGGCAGGAGATGGCTGCGGCGCGCAATAGGCATCGTGGATGGAGTAATGTCTTCCCTCGAATGTCGCGGGCTGCGCCGTCCACATGGCGCGGATGATCTGGACAGCCTCCTCCAACTGCTCCAGGCGCGTCTTGACAGGCGGGAAGGGATAGCCGTAAGCGAGATACTCGTCCTCTTTCCAACCCGCACCGACGCCCAGGATAACGCGACCACCGGTGAGCGCCTGCAGATTAGCCAGCATCTTCGCCAGTAGCGCCGGGTTGCGATAGGATTGCGAGAGAACGAGGTTGCCAACATTGAAGCGGGGATAAGCGGCAGAGAGATAGCTGAGCGTCGTCAGGGACTCCAGGGCATCGGTTGCTCCCACCTGCATGTGGTCTTCCAGCCAGAGCGTAGTAAAGCCGGCGGAGAGCTCCTCGATGCAGCTCCGGTTGTACGCAACAAGTTCATCTATGGAATGACCGGGGTCATTATGACGAAGCATCAGTCCGAAACGAAGTGTCGCCACGTGCAGTATCCTCGGCTTCTAGTATCAAGCAGAAAAAATGCAGACGAGCAAATTAGCCTCGCCTCCTGGTGACAGGCAAGGTAGAAGACCTCTTCACAGCCCCTCATCCTGTTTCAAATAAGCAAATACTGTTCCTCACCTGCCTTACGAGCAATTGAGGTGTAAGGTACTATTAAAGGAAAGGATCGAGACTACAAATGGTGAGCCAGCAAGACACCATGCTAGTCGCGGTCGAGCGTGTCGGTCTGAATCTGCTCTTCTTTCTTTTCCAGAATGATGCGCTCCAGGTAGGGATCGGTATCGCGCTCGTTATCGATCTGCAGAGCCATTAAGGTCTGGCGATACGCATTGAGGAACTCCAGAAGCCCGACCGTCTCATCCACCGTCAGGTCAAAGTTAATACCTGACGCGTGTCTCAACACAAGTCCGCTCTCCTCCATGCGCGCCCGATACCTGCCGATAATTGCATCCATGTTCTGGTCCTGCCTTTCAAAATATATTCAAACACATTCGATTGCCGTGAAAACATCCGCACGCCGCTCATGACAGTTCTGTGAACTGTTCAATGCTCCTTCGATGCTAGCCTGCATTACGGGTCATTGATATACAATGGTCCCCACATTTCAACTGTATACTACTATTGTAGGGGTACACGATTGGCTCGTCAATAGTCAAACGCTTTTATCCTATTGCAAAATCACTACTAACAACAAAGAACTTGTAGGTTACACGATTTCCGGTCATTTTCAGATGCTGATTCTGGATGCGTTGAAAAAATCCGTTCGCGCCACGCCGAACAACTTGACGCCGCGACGTATTGTGAGCTATGCTGATTCGAAGTAGTTTCCTGCATACATGTAGCAATAGTCAAGGACGATGTGTATGCCCAGTCACTTGACCTCGCTTGGCTTTCTTGTGACAACCGAGAAAGATTTTAGACATTACGTCTTCGCAGCCTCGGAATTTGGACAAAAGCTAGAATCGCCCAACGGCTCCTATACTGTGTGGGCGCTCGGCAACGGCATCGAGCTGTGGGTACAGACGAACCTGCACAGGCGTATCCTTGGTATGAAGCCGCATTTCAGTGGTCATTCGCGCATGAAGGTCGGCCTGAGCAGACGCATAGTGAGAAGCGATCAGAGTATCCTGGATGGCGCACTGTACGCGTGGGCCGACCCACAGGACGAGAAGGCCGAGAGCGGCACCTATCCATTCGTCTTCGATCTGCCCGATTACGACCTGCACAACGATGTAGCGATACCGGGTTCAGCAACCATTCAACTGGCGGCTTTCGCACACGAGCTGCAGGGCTTCGAGAGCGAGGGTGCCTATGAAACTGTGCAGGGGAGCGATGTGAGGTTTGCCACCGAGTCCTTCATTCCCTCCGGCCTCTTCACACCAGGTTCTAGAGGAGGAAGAGAGCAACCAGTAGCGCAGGCCATCTTCAGTGGGCGCGTGCTGGTGACACAGATTCTCACCAATCCTGTGACCAGCCAGCGTTTCTACTGGGCCAGGGTGCATACGTTGGGAGGCGAGGTCGACGTGGTGGCCGATCCCCAGGTCGTGCAGGGGAAAGTGGTCAAAGGTGGGATTATCAGGGGGACTTTCTGGCTCTCCGGACGATTGGTGTAGAGAGGATCTCTCTGTGAGGGCGATCCTATCGTTTTATCGTATCGAATTGTGCGAGCATGAGTTCATCGGCTTCCAGATATTCAGAGCCTGGACGCGTCCCTCAACATCTCCTTCGAGGGGGATGGAGCGGGCTTCTGCTGTGGACGTTTGCGTGTTCTGCGATAGGCAAAGAAAAGATAAAAGCCAGCAATAGCCAGCCACATGAGAACAGTGAGAATAACCTGCAGCAAGGATTGATTGAAGAACAGTTTGACAGTACCAAGAGTATGGAGCCACGTAAAACTATGGTTTTTGCCCAGAGCATAAAGATCATCATGCACCATCGTGGCGCTGGTCCAGCCAAGAACGACGACCGCAAGATAGAGCAGCCACTCGAAGCGATCGGCAATCACTGAGATAACGGCGCTGCCCAGCAGCAGGATAGAGATACTGATCAAGAGGCCAAAGACGAGTGGTAGCAGATCGCCATTGGACAGTGCACCCACCGCGAGAATATTGTCGAGGCTCATCGTCACATCCGCGATGATAATCGTCCTGAGTGCGGAAAGAAAAGCGGCATCGTTCGGAGCAGAGGGGTTGGAGGCAGATTGAGTGCGATCGAGGAGAAGTTTGACAGAGACATACACCAGAAATAAAGCTCCGGCAGACTGTAGAAAGGGGATGTTGAGCACCACCGCAGCCAGTGTGGTTAGAAGGATGCGTAGTATGATGGCTCCTGTGCCCCCCACCAGAAGTGCGTACCAGCGCTGACGACGCGGCAACCCGGCGGCAGCAACTCCGATGACCAGAGCATTATCCCCACTCAGGATCAGATCTAGCAAGAGAATGCCCCCGAACACACTCACGAACTGAAGTAAATTCATTTCACGGTCCTCTTCTTGCTTCCTTCCTACGCTGTTTTCTCTCCTACAAGTCGTGGCACCGCCGCCTCAAGGAGAAGCATTACGGGATGGATGTGTTATAGCATCTAATATAACATACTGTTTCTGCCAGAGCATGCCAGGTTGTGCCAGGATAGTGACAAAAGTATGCCAGATGCGAACCCTTTACCACCGTAAACAGGGCCTTACCAGCGAGGAGGAGTGCGCAACTTGATGCTCTTCTCCAGAATGTTTCCTACAAGGGGCAATTTGTAGAATGTGCCCTGCGCCGTTTGTACCATAACGACGATCCAGCCAACGAAGGCCACGAAGTTTAAGAGCATGAAGAGAAAGAAGAACAGGAACCAGAGTTGCCCCATATAATAATAGTGGGTGGCGAAGATCATTCTTATCAAGCCAACATCGATCAGGTTGATGCCGCCAAAGAAGATCAGCGATTGCAGGGCATGGAAACGTACAAGGGGCTTCTGCGCCCCGTAAAGCAGGAAGAGGAGTCCACTCAGCCAGCCGAATGTGTAGCAAAGCGTTGCAGCAATCCTGCCGTCACTATAGGGCGAAGCGACCGTAAATGGCGGCTGATCATAGATAGGGCGAGCGCCCTGCATCGGCTGCTGGTACGCCTGTTGCTGCTGTTGGGTATATGCCTGCTCCTGATAGTGTGAGGAGCCTGTATAGCCTCCATATTCGCGATATGCATTTTGTTCTTGCTCGTTATTCCAGGTCATGGCAGTATTCCTCTCTCTCGTCATCGTCTCTGCTATCTAGACAGACGTTCATGTACAAACTATACCATACTGGTGTCGTAGGGTGGTCGTGAAAATGTCGCAGAAGTGTCGCAAATCAGGGGGAAAACCTTATTCATGAGTGAAAAAGGGCAACAAAAAAGGGTGACCGATGGGGCTTGAACCCACAACCGCTGGAGCCACAATCCAGAGCTCTGCCTATTGAGCTACGGTCACCATGCTCTCTCAAGCACATCGCCAGTATAGCGAACCACGCATGGGTTGTCAATAGCCTTGCCGTACTTTTTTAACGACCTGCCCAGGCACTATAGCAGGATTGGCTATTACAGAGGCATATCAGTGGGTACATTTTACCCTTGACAAGCGAATGTAGCTGTCCTACACTGCTCATAGAGTAGATGACAAGATCGCAAGCGAGCGCGAGAAAAGGATTCAACCAGCTATGTCATATGTACCGCAAGACATATCAGAGCAGATCGAGCTTGATGAGCAGTCTCTTAGTACGGACCAGGAGCTTTCGCAACTGCCAGAACTTCCTCCCGGCGTCTTCATTCCGGCACCGAGCAAGACGCCACGGCGCAGGACGCGCTGGCCAGACGCCATCGATGTGATCTTCGAGAAAGACCCGGCCTGCAACAATATCTTCGAGGCACTTCTCTACCAGGGACTCTGGGCCATCATCTACCACCGCATCGCGCACGCACTGTACAGAGCACATATCCCTCTTCTACCACGCCTGATCTCGCAGTTCGCGCGCTTCATTACCGGCGGCATCGAGATCCATCCCGGCGCACAGATCGGCAAGCGCTTCTTTATCGACCATGGAGCGGGCATCGTGATCGGAGAAACAACGGTCATCGGCAACAACGTCATGCTCTACCACCAGGTAACGCTGGGCGCAACCGGCTGGTGGCGGCCCGGTCCCGGTCGCAAGCAGAAGCGTCACCCAACAATCGAAGACGATGTCAGCATCGGCGTCGGCGCGGCGCTCCTGGGACCCATCACGATAGGCAAGGGCAGCAGGATAGGCGCGATGGCCCTGGTTCTCGAATCGGTCCCGCCAAATTCGGTCGTCGCATCCAAGCCCGCCGAACTGCTGGTCAAGGGCGGCGAGGCGTTGGAGAAACACGAGGAATTGACGCAGGGCTGGAACGGGAAAGATCCCTGGGAGATGGACTACCAGATCTAACAGAGCAGACAAAGAAGCGAGGATGCAGTGTTTGCGCTGCATCCTTTTTTGTACGAGCGAATCACTCATATGATAACAGGGTCGTGATCAGCATATCCCAGAAGCGCGGCACGTCCAGCGCGTAGCCCACGCGCACCGTTTCTTCCTTGCCCAACTTGCCGTACACATCACAGACCGTGCGTCCTGCAGTCCACTTGCCCACGGTCTCGATCGCCACATGCATCGCCCGCGCCTTTATAATGTCGGGCGCGACGACAGCCGCCACGGCGCAGGGATCATGCACAGGAGGAGCGGTGAATCCGAATACACGCAGGTAGGTCTCGGCGAAGAACACGAGCAGGTCAGCGGCGAAGGAGGCCACGCGCCGCCCGGACGAGCGTAGGCGCTGCAATACCTCGTCAGTGGCGAGGGCCTGGTGCGTCACCTCCAGGGGTGCCATCGTGATCGGACGACCGCAGTTGAAGACGATAGAGGCGGCCTCTGGATCGAACCAGATATTGAACTCAGCAGCCGGCGTGGTGTTGCCGACGCCGATGGCACCGCCCATGAGCGAAATGGCCTTGATCTTTGGCACGATGGCCGGTTCGCGCCTCATCGCCGTAGCAAGATTGGTGAGCGGACCCGTGTGGACCAGCGTGATATCGTTATTTGAATGTATCAATAGATCGATGAGCAGGTCCACGCCGTGCTGAGGCACAAGCTCGATATCCGGCTCGGGGATGTCGGGCCCATCCAGTCCTGTCTCGCCATGAATATCAGTGGCGTAGCGCGGGGGACGCAGCATGGGCCGATCCATGCCCCTGGCGACTGGAACCGAGCGGATATTCGCCAGCGAACATACTTTGAGCGCATTCCGTGACGTCTTCTCCAATGCTTGATTGCCGGCGACCGTCGTCACCGCCAGCAGTTCGATGTCGGGATGATGGGCAGCAAGCAACAGGGCTATAGCATCATCATGACCGGGATCACAATCGAGGATAATTTTGTGTTTCATCGCTTCTGCCCCTGGTGGCACATACATCATTTAAGCTACGGGTACATCTTTGCTCAAATTCGAGGCAGTAAAGTGAACGGTAGTGCTTTATAATAGCATGCGAGCGAGAACATTTCAAGCAGCAGCATGCGATGGAGCGGGCTGGACATGCTCTCCGATATCGCGTAAGATTAGCGTACGCTACCTAAACAATATTTTTCTGGGGGTTCTCGTTGACAGCAAGAACGCATGGCAATCTCATCATTGGACAATCCGGCGGAGCCACCGCCGTTATCAACGCCAGCCTTGTGGGAGCCGTCGCAGCAGCGCTGGCCGATAGCCGTATTGAAGGTATCTACGGAATGCGTTACGGCATTCAGGGACTGCTCGCGGAGGATATCCTGGACCTCCGTCGGGAGTCGACGGGTCTATGGCCCAGGATACAGCACATGCCATCTGCGGCATTGGGCACATGTCGCTATAAGTTGCATCCGAACGACATTGAGAAGGCGCTAGAGACCCTGCGACGCTATGATGTGCGTTACGTGCTCTACATCGGCGGCAACGACTCGGCGGATACGGCGCACCGCCTGGCGCGGGTCGCGCAGCAAGGAGGATACGAGCTGCAAGCCATCAGCGTGCCCAAGACCATCGACAACGACCTGCCCTGCACCGACCACTGTCCCGGCTACGGCAGCGCCGCACGCTTCCTCGCCCTGGCAACGATGGACTCGGCGCTAAACACAATCTCGATCCCTTCGCACTATCCGGTAAAGGTGATCGAGACGATGGGGCGTGACGCGGGCTGGCTAACAGCCTCCGCCGCACTGGGCAAGGAACAGGAGAACGATCCGCCACACATCCTCCTGCTACCCGAGCAGACATTTGTCGAGGAGCGCTTCCTGGCTCAGGTGGAAGCGGTGTACCGGCGTCTGGGCTATGTCGTAATCGTAGCGGCGGAGACGATTCGCGACGAGAAAGGGCAAGCGCTGGGCGAGGTTGAAGCGGTCGGCACCGATGCATTTCAGCATCCATTACTAAACGGAGCGGCGCAATATCTGGTAAAATTGATCATACGGAAACTACGGTTGCGCGCACGTTTCGACAAACCCGGCGACCTGCAGCGTATGTCGTCCAACAGCGTCTCGTCTACCGACCGCGACGAGGCGTACCTGGTCGGGCAGAAAGGCGTACAGGCGCTTCTGGACGGCGAGAGCGATAAGATGGTCACATTGCAGCGCCACGACAGACCCACGTACCACTGCACAACGGGGCTGGCGGAGCTCGCGCAGATTGCAAACGTACAGCGCCTGCTACCAGACGAGTACCTGTATCCGGACAAGACGATGGTCACACAGGCATTCTTTGATTACGCGCTGCCATTGATCGGCGATCCATTGCCAAAACACGCGCGCTTAGCACTGAAGGGGGTCCAGCGATGACAACATTGAGACGCGCCATCCTGGTCGTGCTCGACGGGGTGGGAGCGGGAGAAGCTCCCGACGCCCAGGCGTACGGAGACGAAGGAGCAAGCTCGCTTGAACACTGCGCCCAGGCAATCGGAGGACTGGAACTCCCGCACCTGGGAAGCATCGGCCTGGGCAATATTACGCCGATCCTGGGCACGCCGGCGCGCAAAGACGTTCCAGGCGCGTACGGGCGCATGGCCTCGCAGGCGGCGGGCAAGGATAGCACAGCGGGACACTGGGAGATGACCGGCGTCGTGTTGCAGAAGCCGCTGCCGACCTACCCGGATGGCTTTCCGGCAGAAGTCGTAACGGCATTCGAGCAACTGATCGGACGCAAAGTGATTGGCAACAAGGTCGCGTCCGGCACCGAGATCATCAAAGAGCTGGGCGAGGAACACATGCGGATCGGATCGCCCATCCTCTACACCTCCGCCGACAGCGTCTTCCAGATAGCGGCGCACCAGGAGATTGTTCCACTCACCGAACTGTATCAAATGTGTGAGCTCGCACGTAATATGCTTACAGGGGACCACGCGGTGGGACGCGTCATCGCGCGCCCGTTTATCGGCACCCCCGGCGCATTTCAGCGTACAGAACACCGGCGCGACTTCTCGTTAGCGCCGACGGGGACCACGCTACTCGACCTGCTCAAGGCGGCAGGCAAAGACGTTGTCGGCATCGGGAAGATCGAGGATCTTTTCGCGGGCCGTGGCCTGACGCAGCGGGACCATACAGAGACAAATCGAGAAGGCATGGCGGCGACGCTGCATTGGCTAGAGCACGACTTTACAGGTCTCCTCTTCGTTAACTTAGTAGAATTCGATATGCTCTGGGGCCATCGACGTGACAGCCAGGGCTACGCTCAGGCACTACGAGACGTGGACGCGTGGTTGCCACAGGTACAGCGGCTCATGCGCACGGAGGATGCCATCTTCTTCAGCGCTGACCACGGCGTCGATCCAACCTATCGTGGAACCGACCATACACGCGAATGTGTACCGTTACTCGCCTACGGTCAACCATTGCGCGCGGGCATCGATCTCGGCACACGCGCGACCTTCGCCGACCTGGGTCAGACGCTGGCACAGGTATTTGACGTGGGACCGCTGGCGGCAGGAACAAGCTTTGCAGATTCGTTGGGAATAAAATGACAGAGACACAGCACGACAATAAAACTGAACAGGGGCAGGGGTTCCCGCTGCGCGGTGAGCGCGTCTACCTGCGTCGGCCCGTGATAAGTGACGCCTCACGGGTCTTCCACTGGGAACGCGATGACGAAGTGTGGCGCTATGATCCACATCGTCCCTACTCACGCACAATGCTCGAGTTTCTCCCCACCTTCGAGCGCAACTACGTGCGGGGCAACGGGCGACAGTTCTGGTTCATCATCGAGGACGAGCGGCACATTCCTATCGGTACAATTACCTACTTCAACATTGACCACCGCCTGGGGCAGGTTGAACTCGGTCTGGGCCTGGGCGAGAAGTCGCGCTGGGGCCAGGGCTACGGCTCGGAGGCCATCCGCACGCTCGTCAGGCATCTCTTCACCTTTCCAGGCATTATGCGCATCTACGCAGAGACCGCGATGGTGAATCACCCGGCGCGACGCGCTTTTGCACGGGCAAAGTTCGTCGAGGTCGGTCAGATCTACGATCCACGTAGCACAGGACAACCCTGGGTGCTGCTGGAGATATGGAAATCAACGGCCCAGGCAGAATATAATACAATGGAATACAATAAGTAGTAGAAGCCACAGCCTTCGTACTCGTATGCACACGTTTCACGTCCTGTCTCAGATAACAAGGTTAACGCCTCGTTCATTGTGGAACAGCGCGAGAAATTGTCCGCTTTCTAAAGTACATTATGCTTGTCAATTGAGAAAGGAGCAGGGCATTTTCCTCCTCTACACCCTATTGCGAGGAGAGTGCCTACACAAAAATGAGCACATCGCACAGCACCGTCGATCCCTCTATTTTCAAGGCGTATGACGTACGCGGCGTCTACGGAGAGAGTCTCACGGAGGATGTCGCCTACGCGATCGGGCGCGCCGCCGCCCAGTATCTCAACGTGCAGGAGATCGCCGTCGGGCGCGACATGCGCCTCTCTTCGCCGCAGATAACAAAGGCGCTCATCCAGGGCATTACCGACCAGGGGGTGAACGCCGTCGATCTTGGCCTGACCACGACCGACCAGCTCTATTTCGCCGTGGGCAAGTTCAACTATCCCGCTGGCGCCATGGTCACGGCCTCACACAATCCTGGCAAGTATAACGGCATCAAGTTCTGCCGCGCACAGGCGTTCCCTATCAGCCTGGACACGGGACTGGGCGATATTCGCGACCTGGCAGTCAGCCGCAACTTCACCCAACCCGCGCGTAAAGGCGAGGTCACGCAGCGCGACACCAGCGATGATTACGTCAAGCACGTCCTGTCCTTTATCGATGTCAGCAAGATCAGGCCGCTCAAGATCGTCATCGACGCGGGCAACGGCATGGCGGGACTGATCGTCCCGCGCGTCTTCAAGCACCTGCCCTGTGAGCTGATCCCGCTCTATTTCGAACTCGACGGCAGTTTTCCCAATCATCCCGCCAGCCCGATCGAGCCGGAGAACATGGCCGACCTGCAAAAGAAGGTGCGCGAGACCGGGGCCGACATGGGTGCAGCCTTCGACGGAGACGCCGATCGCATGTTCCCGGTCGACGAGCACGGCAACATCGTCGATGGTTCACAGGTCACAGAGGCTGTAGCGAACAGTCTGCTGCGCAAGTATCCAGGCTCGACCATCCTCTACAACCTGGTCATCTCCAAGAGCGTTCCCGAGCTCGTCGAGCGTCTGGGAGGCAAGGCCGTGCGCACGCGCGTCGGACACTCCTTCATAAAGGCCGAGATGCGCAAGCTCAACGGCATCTTTGGCGGCGAGCACTCCGGCCACTTCTACTTCCGCGACAACTGGTATGCCGACTCTGGCCTGATCGCTTTCCTGATCATGCTGGAACTGGTTTCGGTCGAAGGGAAGCCGTTCTCCGAGATCATCAAGCCACTAGATCGCGGCGTCCGCAGCGGCGAGATCAACAGTACCGTCACCGAGGCGCAGAGCAAGCTCAAGGCGCTAGAGGAGCATTTCAGCAAGGGCGCAAAGCTCGTGGATCACCTGGATGGCCTCACCATCGACTACGGCGACTGGTGGGTCAGCGTGCGCGCGTCCAACACGGAGCCGCTGCTACGCCTGAATGTCGAGGCCAACAGCCAGGCCCTGATGGAGCAGAAGCGGGACGAACTGCTGGCGTTTATACGCAGTTAAGACAACGAGATGTAGGGGCGCGGTTCACAAGCCCGCATACGTCCGCCGCGCCCCCCAGGCCGATCGGCGGGCTTGTGAACCGCGCCCCTACATTTACACGCTTAAACCGTAGTCCTGTGCGCCATTGCCTGTTTGGGATAGGAAGCGCAGCGAGAAATAGTGCAGGCCAGACTGCACGGAAAAGACGACGCGACCATTGATCGTCTTGCCGGCACCGAAGGTATAAGGCAGGGTATTATCGATGGGCGGATTGCCGTAGCCGTTAGCCACCATACGTAGATAGTCAAAGCCGTAGCCGGGCGAAACATCTACGCCGTTCGGATTAGCAACCTGGAAGTTGAAAATGTAGAATTGCTTGCCCGCTTTACACTGGAAGCCCTCGTAGTCGAAACGCGTCTCCACGCTCGTCAGATGATAGTTCAGGATACTGCCCGAGAAATAGTAGTTGTAGGTGCCATCCTGGGGCGAAACCCTGTCGGCATACTGGCTCGCATTAAATTTTCCGCTCAAGGGAATATTCACTAGCGACTCATTCTGCGTCGTAGAGCCGAATTGCAGCGTCAGGGTATTTAACTGCACATCCTTCGCGACGGAAAAGTCGATCCAGCCCTTCTCACTTTTGCCTGGTTTTGGGCCGATCGAGAGGTGCACATTCGTTGGCACAACCGTACCCACATGAGGGGCAAGCAGACGCGCAACCGCATAGTAGATCACACTGATCTTACCGCTTGTATGGTTCGCGACCTGCATATTGAGGCGCACAATCGCCGCGCCGGACTGAATGTTATCGTCGCTAAAAGAGGTCGCGTACTGCGCGCTCGTCACTGTCATATCCAGACCAGCGTAGGGTGCAGTCCGTCCCACGTTCAGCGTCGTCACCGGAACCGTCGTAGCGGTTGGATTGATCACGCTGGAAGCGGCGGGCAGGTGGATATTTTGCAGCCAATAGCCCGCAATAGAGCTTACCACGATAAGCACCACGGCTCCCACGACGAGAACAGCAACCAGCCACAGCCAGGAGGCAAATCTGCGTTTGCGCGGATGTGTAGCGAGGGGCATCTTCTCTTCTTCCTCTTCAGAACATGATATTACTGGTATTATAGCTGTTTTTTTATTCATGCATCGTGTCCGGCTCGCTCCTTCTTAATTAGAGGATGGGGGTGCGAGTCGCGCTTCCTTCCTAACAAAAAAATACCCATAGTGTACGCGTGCGGTGTCGGGTGTTGTGAAGAGAATGGGTCCGCGCGTCTTTGCGCCATGATAAAATCCCTTCCCAATCATATTATAATAATGTTTTTGCGGAACTATTGTACCAAGTTCGCACGCATACGTCTACGGAATCGCCACCATCCCTGACTGAAACGCTAAAGACCGCTATTTTGTCTCGCATCTACATCCACCGGAATTAGAAACATATCAATGCGCTGCCGGGACACATCGTCGAAGAGGTCGTCGATGATATCGTGCGCTGGATAAAGTAGTAGTAATGCGAAACCTATCTTGACGCTCATCATTTAACGTGCTAGCATTCATTAGAAACAGTATTTCCCTCCTGGGCCAGCGGGGGGTATCTGCAACGTGTTGCTTATTTATCAACAAGGAGCGTTAGATCAGTGAAGATTCACGAATATCAGGCCAAAGATATTCTGGCGCGCTACGGGATTCCGATACAACCCGGACGAGTAGCGCACACGCCGGAAGAGGCCGAAGCAATTGCTCGCGAGTTGGGCGGGCCAGTTGTGATCAAAGCCCAGGTCTACGTCGGTGGGCGCGGCAAAGCAGGCGGCATCCAGTTCGGTGATACACCCGAGCAGGCGCGCGCTTCGGCGGCACGCGTGCTCGGCATGGACATTAAGGGATTGAAGGTCGAGAAGGTCCTGGTGGTCTCGAAGATCGATATCAAGGAGGAGTACTACCTCGGCATCATCCTCGATCGCAACAGCCAGGCGCCGGTGGTGATGATCTCGAAAGAGGGCGGCATCGACATCGAAGAGGTCGCAGCGACCGCGCCAGAGAAGATCATCAAGTATCCGATTGACATGCGCTGGGGCCTGCGGCCCTTCGAGGCGCGCGATATCGTGGCACGCGCGGGCCTGCCGAGCGCGATCCTCAGCAAGGCGGGCGCGATCCTCAGCGCGCTGGCGAAAGCCTTCATCGAGAGCGACGCCAACCTGGCCGAGATCAACCCGCTGGTGCTGACGACCGAGGGACAGGTGCAGGCTGCCGATGCCAAGATCATCATCGACGACAGTGGTCTGTTCCGGCAGAAGGAGTACGCAGGCTGGGCCGAGTCGGAGGAGTCGAATCCTCTTGAGTACGAGGCAAAGCAGGCGGGCCTGACCTATGTGAAGCTGAACGGCAACGTTGGCATCATCGGCAACGGCGCTGGTCTGGTGATGACGACGCTGGACATGGTGGCACGCGCCGGCGGCAAACCGGCAAACTTCCTGGATATCGGCGGCGGCGCGAAGGCCGAAATAATGTACAAGGCGCTGACCTTCGTAGCACGTGACCCGCAGGTGGAGGGCATCCTGGTCAACATCTTCGGCGGCATCACGCGCGGCGAAGAGGTCGCGCAGGGCGTCATTATGGCACAGGCCGAGCTGCCAAAGGGCATGCCGATCGTCGTGCGCCTCTCCGGCACGGGTGCGGAAGAGGGCCGCGAGATGCTGAAGCACGCCGGGCTTGACTGGGGCAAAGATATGCGTGACGCCGCTGAGAAGATCGTCAGGGCAATTGCAGTACTGGATCGGGGGCAGAAGCTATGAGCATTCTTCTGGATAGCACAACACGAGTCATCGTGCAAGGCATCACCGGGCGCGAGGGTCAGTACCACACGCGCAACATGAAGGCCGCCGGGACCACCATCGTTGGAGGCGTGACGCCGGGCCGGGGCGGGCAGACGGTGGAGGACGTGCCAGTCTTCGATACCGTCTCGCAGGCGAAAAAGGCCACTGGCGCCAACGCCACTTGTATCTTCGTGCCACCTCCGGGCGCGGCAGACGCCATTATGGAGGCAGCCACCACCGGTATCAAACTCATCGTCTGTATTACCGAGGGTGTTCCGGTAATCGACATGACCCGGGCAATGCTGGTGGTGCGCGAATACGGTGCCACGCTGATCGGTCCCAACTGTCCCGGCATGTGCACGCCAGGCAAGGGCAAGATCGGGATTATCCCTTACCAGATATTTACACCTGGTCCCGTCGGCTTCATCTCACGTTCCGGCACGCTCACCTACGAGGTTGTCGCGCTGCTCACCGAGGCGGGCCTTGGACAATCCACCTGCATTGGCATCGGCGGCGATCCCATCATCGGCTCGACCTTCATCGACCATCTGCGGTTGTTCGAGAAGGACCCCGAGACGAAGGCGGTCGTCATCTGCGGCGAGATCGGTGGCAGCGACGAAGAGGATGCCGCCGAGTACATCAAGTCCATGAGCAAGCCTGTGGTCTCCCTCATCTCCGGGCGCACGGCACCTGCGGGAAAGCGCATGGGGCACGCGGGCGCGATCATCTCTGGCAATACCGGGACGGCACAGGGCAAGGTCGCCGCGCTGCAGGCCGCAAAAGTTCCCGTCGCCGATACCATCTTCGAGATTCCGGAGCTGGTCAAACAGGTACTTTAGCGTTATATCCTCACAGACACGTTGGGCGCGACGGATCGCGCCCAACATGCACTTGATCATAAGCGCTGCAAAGACATAAGGAAATTTGTATGACCACCGCTCTTATCTATGATCCAATCTTTCTAGAGCACATCACGCCGCAGCATCATCCCGAGAGGCCACAACGTCTCAAAATGACATTGGCGGTTCTCGAAGCGCTCAACTGGTTGGAGCGCGATGGACTGGTACAACTGCCACCACGGCCCGCGACCGTGGCGGAGCTGGCGGCGGTCCACCAGCCGGACTATATTCGCGCGGTGGAGCAGTTCAGCCAGGAGGTCGCCATACAGGTCGCGATGGGCAGGCGCGAGTCGCACTTCTTCGCGACCGACACATACATCTCACCACATTCCTACGCGGCTGCACGCATGGCAGCGGGCGCTCCACTGGTAGCCATCGACGCGATAATGCATGGCGAGATCGATAACGCTTACTGCCTGGTGCGCCCACCGGGACATCACGCCTTGCCGGATGAAGCGATGGGCTTTTGTCTCTTCAACAACGTCGCCGTGGCGGCCCGCTACGCCCTCGATCATCACGGCCTTGAACGTGTCATGATCATCGATTACGACGTGCATCACGGCAATGGTACTCAGGAGATCTTCCACGACGATCCGCGCGTGCTCTATTTCTCAGTCCACCAGGCGCCCTTCTATCCCGGCACAGGCGCATCGGGCGAGCTTGGCGCAGGCGCGGCCCTGGGCACAACGATTAACGTGCCACTGCCCGCGACGACCGCCTTCGACACCTACGAGGCCGTCTTCCGGCAGGTCATGTCACCGGCGGCGGACCGCTTCAACCCACAGTTGATCCTGGTCTCGGCTGGCTTCGACGCGCATTGGAAGGACCCGATCGGTGAGATGTACCTCTCCACGGCAGGCTTTGCACGGCTGAACCAGATCATCATCGACCTCGCTAACCTTTTGTGCGATGGACGTGTGGTGATGGTGCAGGAGGGTGGCTACGATCTAGACGCTATGAGCGCCTGCGTGGCAACCTGCATCAATAATCTGCTCGGCGACGACGCGGCGGTCGATAGCCTCGGTCCACCGCCAACGAAGGCGTATCGGCTCAATACCGACGTTCTGATCGCGGAGCTGCGGCGCATCCATCACCTGACAGGCTTTCGCATGCGCAATGCCGTGAAGCCCGATGTGGAGAAGCTACGACGCGAGATAAAGGGACCGGGACCAGAGGAGACAAAAGCTTAGGCAAATATCAAAGAAAAGGGAAGTTATGGGACCCGGCAAAGAGCAGATACGCCTGCTGACGCCCGGCGACATTCGTGCCGTTGAGCGCCTACTCAACACGTCTGAATATGTCTATCAAAGATTTACGTTGGAAGAGCTGCCGAATCAGCTCAAATACTATCCCGCCGTAGGGGCGTTCCACGGCAATTCATTGTATGGCTTTCTGCTCTCACAGGTCCTCAGCATCCCCTGCGCGTGGATTGGCGGCTTTGGCGTCAGTTGGACGGAGAGCACGCGTTATCTCGATATCCTCTATCGCCTGCTTGAACAGCTTGCGTCGCAGCTTATTCTGCGCGGTGTGCGTTACCTGCACTATTCGGGGAACGACGCCGAGCACGACTGGCTGCGCGCGAAACTGCTGACACGCGGCTTCATGCCGTATCGCCAGCTCTATGCCTACGATAAATTCGACTTCAACATTCCTACGCACGGGAACCAGCAGGTAAGGGTACGCCCGGTCAACCTGCCCAGAACGCCACTCAGCGGCGATACGCCCGCGCTGCTCGCTATAGAGAGCGCGTGCTTCGAGGATCTGTGGCGCTACGACAGCACGGCATTCGCCATTATCGCCGAGACGCATCCGTACTTCGTAGTCGCCGAGCTGAACGGGCAGGTCGTAGGCTACCAGTTCAATGCGATAGATGCAGACTCAGGCTACCTGGTACGTATCGCTGTGCATCCTTCTGTGAGTGGACTCGGCATCGGCGCGCGCCTGATGGCCGAGGCGATACGCTTCTTCACACAGGCAAGAGTGGCGCGCATCATGCTCAACACGCAGGACAACAATACGCACGCGCATCGCCTTTATGAATGGTTTGGCTTCTTCCGCATCAAGCAGATAGGCTTCGTCCTGCGCGAGTATCTATGAGGGATGAACCACGCCCAACAGGCTGCGCACACTGAGCGGCTCGGTCTTGTTCTTCACCTGCAGCGGGAAGGGCGGACTGACCTTTACGTGGCGATAGACCTGAATAAAGGTCGATTCGTTGAGATAAATCTTATTGTCGGTGGCACCATTCTGCAAGCGCGAGGCGACATTCACCACGTCGCCGATCGCCGTATAGTTCTGCAAGCGGTCCTGCGAGCCGATATTTCCCACGGTCGCCAGCCCGGTATTTACGCCGATGCCGTACCTGACGATGGTCTCCTGCGGCTGGGAATGCTGGTAGGACTCTAGCGCTTCACGCATCTTCCAGGCAGAACGGACCGCGCGCAGGGCGTGGTTTCTCTGCTCTAATGGCGCGTTGAAGATCGCCATCAGCGCATCGCCCTGAAAGGCCGTGATCGTCCCCTCTTCCTCCCAGATCGCCTCGCACATGAGTTGCAGGTAGCGATTGATGAGATTCATCACATCGCCGGGTGCCATACGCTCGCTCAGGCTGGTATAGCCGCGAATGTCGGCGAAGACGACCGAGATCTCCTTCGTCTCGCCGCCCAGGTTGAGCGCCTGGGGATCGCGGATCAATTGCTGTACAACGTTGGGATGGACGTAACGTTCGAATATACGGCGGACCTGCCTCACCTGCGCCTCCGAGCGCTTCAGTTCGGTGCGATCATCAATCACCAGGGCTATGCCGATATCCTTGCCCAGAGAGTCGCGCAGCGACGAGACATAGCAGTTCAGGCTGACATCGCCGGGGCGACCGGGAATCTGGCAATCGACGGAGACGGAGTTGGTGGCCATCGTCGAATATCCCGGCTGCATATGTTGCAGGGGCGCATTGCGTAAGAGATTGACCAGGCCAACCTGCGGGATCGACGTGAACGCCTCCTGGTAATGCTTGCCAATGGCCGTAGCAGCACGCAGATTGAGAATAACGCCGGCGGCGGCATTGAACGTCGTAATCATGCCAGAGGAGTCCGTCGTGATGATGCCGTTGGCGATAGACTTGAAGATATTCTCCATGTAGCGCTTGTCTTCCTGGACCTGGGCGAAGAGGCGCGCGTTATCAATGGCGATGGCGGCCTGATTGCAGAAGGCCAACATCATATCGAGGTGTCTGGGGGCGAAGAGCTTCTCGTTGATGCGGCTATCGACGTAGACGGCCCCGATGCAGGTGTTGCGCACGATCAAAGGCGCGCACATGATGGAGAGGATGCCGTAGGTCATGATGCTCTCCATACCCTGCATCGCCGCGTCAGTCTGCGCGTTATCGGTCAACACAGGCTTGCGCGTATTGATCACGCGCATCACCGTGCTGCGACTGATCTGCGCGGTAGAGAACTCGCTCTCCGAGATCGTACGCGCCTCTTTGTTGCGCGCCATTCTGAACTCCGGTTGCTTCGTATCGGGGTTGATCAGCATCAGGAAACCACGCTCGGCATTGACGAAACCAATGACGCGATCCATCACCAGACGCAACACTTCGTCGAACTCCAGCGTCGAGTTCAAGGTGCCCGCGATCTCGTAAAGGATGCTAAGCTCGTTCTTTTCCTGCTTCAAATGTGAGATGCTGGTGGCGAGAGCCTCGCGTTCGCGCTCGAACTTCGACGTTGCGCTTCCATTGGTCGGTGTCGACATCTGCAACCTCTGCGCCACGCTCCTGAGCGACTGATTGAGCTTCCCCAGTTCCATATCGGCGGCACGGCTCACATTGAGGGAGTCGTTGAGCAAGGCGACGCGTGGATTGTCCAGTTCGCCGGCGTAGCGGCCTTCGACGGCGATCTCTAACTGGCGCGTGTGCTCGTGCAACGAACGCGCGATACGCACCAACGCTTCACCAATGATCCGCAAGTCACTACTTACATTCCGTAGCGGGTCAGATGCCACAGCTTCCTCCGTGTATTTTAAAGCAGCATTTGTAGGAGATGGACTCTATTAAATAAAGCTTCTCAGGCAAGGCGACATGCACACAATGAAGAATGAGCATGCTCCATCATATATACGAGCATGCCCATCCATTATAGCACAGAGATTTTGCGCGGTAAAAGCTACACGCCGTTTTCTTGCAGATACTGCTTGAAGGATATGGGCGTGAAGCCGAAGTCGCGCTGCACGCTGTTCAGATCGGTCGTGTTGTCGAACGAGAAGAGCGTCATGGCGGCCTTCGTCAGCGGCGGTTTGGGGAAAATAGCCTCCATGGCGGCGGCGCCAATGGCAACCAGAGGCATGGGGGCATAGACCTTTGGCCGCACCTTGCCCATCGTTTTGAGCAAGAGGTCGAAGATCTGCGTAAACGAGTAGTATTCCGGTCCGCCGATGGTGTAGATCTTCCGGCCCATAGTCTCTGGATTTTCAAGCACCTTGATGATCACCGTCACGACATCCTCGACGTAGATCGGTTGGAACCTCACCTTGCCGCCACCGATCAACGGCACGACGGGGGCGCTGCGCAGCAGGTCGGTCAGCCCGGTGATGAAGGGCGCGCCTTTGCCGAACAGAACCGACGGGCGAACAATTGTCCAGTTGAGTTCACTATCGATCAGCATCTTTTCGGACAGGTAGCGACCCTGCATGTAGGTGCCGGGCCTGTCGGGCCTGGTGCCCAGGCCGCTGATCTCGATGATGCGCTGGACGCCCGCCGTTTTGGCAGCGGCGATCAGGTTCGCTGTGCCCTGGACATTCGTATCATCGTAAAAGCTGCTGGAGCGCGCCTTGCGGTCCGCTGTGATAAACGCGGCGTGTACGATAGTGTCGACGCCGGCAACAGCGGCCTGCAAGGTCGCGGCCTGCGTTGTGTCGCCCTGCACAAATTCAACTTTATCAGCGGGCAGAACACTCGCGGCGCTCTTCGGATTGCGTACGAGGCAGCGGGGACGTTCGCCCTGGGCAACGAGTCGAGCTACCAGGTGTCGTCCGATGTAGCCTGCGGCTCCCGTAATCAACAACATGATGAGTCCTCCTATGTGATTTATGCATTTGCTCTTCTGGAGACGTCCTATGGAGACAATTCAAGTACTGGCAATTCTCCGTATCCATTTCGTCCAAGAGCGATTTTTAAGCGTTACCAGGCGCCAATTTGCCAGATCAGCGCAGCACCTCCGCCGGCAATAGAATACGCACAGAGACACCCTCGCCAGGAGCGCTCTTCACAGTCAGGCTCCCACCGGCGATGGCGAGCAAGGCACTGTGCGTGAGAAGGCCGCCGCCGGTCCCTGTCGTGGAGCTGCTGGCGGAGACGATGCCCACACCGTCGTCGGCAACGACGATCTCCAGGTGCGGATTACAGGCGGCTCTAAGGGTGAGGCGCAGGCGACGATGCACGTCGGAGCCACGGGCATGGCGGGCGGCGTTACGTAGGGCCTCCTGCACGGCGGCAAAAATAAGCTCGGCAATGGCGGGTGGAACGATCTCGTCGATATGGTAGGCGGTCTCTTCGCTAACATCCCACTCGACTTCATCGAACGCCTGCTGGAAGTCCTGCGCGATCATGGCGTGGATCGCGTGCATCATACCGTCGCGTTCGAGACGATGCGGCGCGCTGGTAGTGGTAGCGCGCATCATAGCGGCGAGGCGACGATGCGCCTGGGAGATAATCTCTACCGCCTCGTTGAGCGCGGGTTCCACCGAGGGGGGAACATCGTCCTGGCTCTGGATATACGGGCGCAGCGTCTCCAGGCGTAGGAGCGCCAGGTGCATCTGCGGGAGGATCTCGTCGTGAAGGACGCGGCGCTGCTGCGCACTTTGCAACTTCACGTCTACGATGCGCCGTTTCAGCAAGCTTGCCACGGTCAGCATCGCCTCATGGTCGCGCAACGTATCTAGAATGCGCTGCCCACAGGCGTGTGCGAGGTCCATATCCTCATCGGTAAAGCCGGCGCGATCCTGGCGGGGACCAAGGTAGAGCTTTGCGACCAGCCCGAACTCATCGTAGATCGGCAGCACCCAACAGATAGTGGGCTGCCCCTGCCACAACACGCTGACTCTGTAAGCACTGGCATCCGTGACCGTCTCTCGATTGCTATAGGGATGGACAGGATACGCCGCAGGGAGCCGCTTCTCGCGCGGAGCCGGTGTGAGTTCTTTCGTGCTCTTCTGCTCATCATCGACGGGCCAGCGATACGCGAAACTGCGCTTCACTGTCCCCGTAAGGACGACCAGACGCGCACACTGCACCTCCAGCACATCATTGCACAGGTGGAAAAAGAGCGCCTCCATGCTCTGTTCGGTCTTCTGGAGATCGGTATTGAGCCAGTGGCGCACGCTGGTACTGCGCAGGAACGGTCCTAGCAGGGCGATGTAGCGATCGTGCGCGGTATAGCTGCTCCAGGTGAACAGGGCATAAGCGCCCGTCGCGAGGCAGGTAATCAGCAACAGACCGCCCAGCTCGCTATCCGTCAGGAGGACAAAGAACGCGATAAAAATGGCGAGGGTGGTCGCGACGATCACGACACCGCGCCACTGCTCAAAAAAGCCCCTGCGCGCCAGTGGACGCTCGATCAGGATACCGTGACGGACAATGGAGTAGCCAACCAGGAGAATGATGAGCGCAACCAGGCCGGTGGCGAAGATATCCAGCAAGGTCAGGTTGAGCGGTATTATGGTAAGGGGTGTAGAAGGCGCCGGGACGCCGCGCCGTTCTAGCCAGCTTAGCATAGACCAGACGCCCAACACGCCGAGCGTCGTTGTCAGGCCCACCATCAAAAGGGCCGCAAACAGGAGACCGGGCCGCGCGAGGTTCCAGGAGAGATGCGGCTCCTCCAACGACTCGATCGGCACTCGATCGTCCCAGAACGCATCGCTCAGGCTCCTCATCAGAGACACGCCTTGCAAGCGACCGGCACCAGCACGCCACAAAGCACGGAAGAGGCGTCCCACGCGGCTCGGCGTGAACCACAGGCCGATCGCGCAAAAAGTAACATAGCAGAGGAAGAGGATAGGGAGTAGCACGGGCGGCGAGAGCAAATTTGATCCGCTGCTACTCAAAATCTCGCTGTACGCCAGCATGCGCAGCGTTCCGGCAAAGGTAAATGTCGCACGATTAAGGAGCAACAGGAGCAGCACCACCAGACCCAGCAGGGCGCTACAGGCCAGCAACAGCGGGCGTCGCCTGCGCCAGTCGTCGTTCATCAGCGAGGCATAGTGCAGCCCGATCATAAACCAGATATAGGGCACGCCCAGCGCCGGCAGCCAGATCAGGTGCCACAGGAGTTCCGACATCACCAGGCCGCTCGTCTGCGTCAGCGGCGTCGAGATGAGCAGCGCATGCAGATAGAAGAACAGCGCCGAAAGGCTCAGGCCCACCGCGCCCACGCGAGCGATCAGGCTATGGCGATCACCATTCAGCCAGACGGTGCAGGCCAGCCACAGAAAGGCTACCAGATTAAAGATCGACAGGGCCAGTGCGATCGTCTGAAGCAGATAGATAGGTTCAAGCAACGAGACATGAGGCATCTTATTGTTCTTCTTTAATACAGCGGGACCCACGCGCCCCGGCGATCCTGCACCAGGGCCACGCCATTCTCGTCCCAGATAATCATACGATTGAGGGTATAGATCAGGGTAGCCCTGGCGCGCGCGACCTTATCGTCGACTGAGTTTTCGCTCAGCCCCCAGGAGGCATAGATGCGTCCATTGGTGCGGCTCACGGCGCGCTTATCATGCAGGTTCAGGCGAGCGGCGATCTGCTCATTCGTCATGCCCTGCGCCATCAACTCTGCCACGCGCAGCTCGTTCGGTTCCAACAGGGCGCGCGGGGATTGTTCATCCAGGTCGCGCACCTCCTGCACGCGGTCCTCGATCTCAGGATCGACGAGGCTGCGCCCATTGACCGCATCGCGCAGCAATGGCACGAGCATAGAGGGCAACAGGTAGTTGCTCTTACGCACATAGGCGTAGTGCGTCAGGATGCCCGAGGCGCGAAACTCGCGATAGTACTCATCATCGTCCTGAATCGAATAGAACACTACCGGCATACGCGGACGCTCACGACGGATCGCCACAGCCGCACCGACGCCGCTCAGCGCGTGACGCCCCATCTCCGGGTCCTGCAACTGCACATCCATCAATATAACATCCATGTCCAGTTCAAGCGCGCGTGCAACCGCCTCGCGCCCGGTCGCCGCCTCGCCAACCACCTGTACAGCGCCGGTCGCCGCCAGCCCCTCGCGCAGAGCTCTCCGCAGCGGCCCATGATCATCCACGAGCAGCAATTTGGTCATCGACATACACGTCTCTACCTTACGTCAATTTGTGGCACGGGAACGCGGTCAGGAAGTCCGCGCCGTGCTAACATACAGTATACCAATTCTGTTAACGAGTCGGGAGTTTCCGCAACCACAAAAAGTTGCACACAGGAACTGAAAGATGTCGTCTTCTCATCTCTTGATAGTCATTCAGACTATTTTTGAAGACCGAGCCTGCACATAAATATGTAGAAGCAAGGAAGCCGCGCAGGAAGCATCTTGACTGTTGAGCTAACTGGGAATGTGATATAGTTATAGCAAGAGAAAACCGAACAACAACCAAAACTTATTTTAGAGCGTGATGTATCGCAGCATTGCGCTACTCTACTATAACAGGCAGGTTTATTTTATGACCACAGGACGCACCAGCAGTGTCCAGCTTGGACTACTGCTCCACAACCACCAGCCGGTCGGAAATTTTCCCTGGGTCTTTCAGCAGGTCTATAAGGAAGCGTATCTCCCCTTGGTCTCCGCGTTGGAACGTCACCCACGCGTGCGCCTGTCGCTTCACTACACCGGCTCTTTGTTAGACTGGCTAGGAGAAGCCCACCCAGAGTTTCTGGAACGCATCAAGATCATGGTTGAGCGCGAACAGGTCGAGATGGTCAGCGGCGGCTACTACGAACCAATTCTGCCGTCCATTCCCGACGCCGATAAAATCGCGCAGATCCGACGCCTGACGGAGCGCGTGCGGCGTGACTTCCGCACGAAACCCACAGGCATGTGGATCGCCGAACGGGTCTGGGAGCCGGGCCTGCCGCGCCTGATCAGAGAGGCCGGCATCGAATGGACCATCCTCGATGACGTGCACTTCAAGAACGTCGGGTTGGAGGACCAGGACCTCTACGGCTACTATGCAACCGAAGATCAGAGCAGCGTCTTGAAGGTATATGCAACCAGCAAGACGCTACGCTACACCATCCCCTGGCGACCAGTGAGCAAGACCATCGAGGCCCTGCGCGCGCTGGCGACGCTCGACGGCAACCGTATCATCGTCATGGGCGACGACGGCGAGAAGTTCGGGAGTTGGCCCGATACCAACCGATACTGCTGGGGCGATGGCAGTGGGCGTACGGGCTGGGTTGAGGAGTTCTTTACGGCGCTTGAGCAGAACAGCGATTGGCTGATCACCACACCGCCGGGTGAATACGCGAGCACGCATCCAGCACTGGGGCGCATCTATATCCCTACCTCGTCCTATATAGAGATGACTGAGTGGGCCCTGCCACCGAAGAAATCGTACCTCTTGGGCAAGATCCTGCACCAGTTGGAGCACGACAGGCAGGATGACATCCTACAATTCATGCGCGGCGGCTTCTGGCGCAACTTCATGGTGCGCTATCCCGAGATCAACACTCAACATAAAAAAATGCTGCGCGTGCACGACCAGGTATACGCCGCGGGAGCTACGGAAGAGAACGGCGTCGTGGATCTATGGAAAGCGCAGGCTAACGACACCTACTGGCACGGCCTGTTCGGCGGCATCTATATGGCCCACGTGCGCACCGCCATCTACCAGCATCTCATCAAAGCCGAGAACGCAGCGGCGCGCACACTGCAGGGACCGGAGGCATGGCAGCGCTACGAATTCACCGACTTCGATCGCGACACCCAGGACGAGCTGATCATCGAGAGCGATCAGCAAAACCTATACATAGACCCCCGGCGCGGCGGCTCGATCTTCGAATGGGATCTACGGCGGAGTGAGTACAATCTCACCAGCGTTATGACGAGGCAGATGGAGGGCTATCACCAGACCTTGCGCGAACACGAGCAGGAGCGTCGGCGCAAGGCCGCCACCTCGCACTCGTCACAGACGAGCGATCAGCAGGCAGGGAGCGAGCCCGGCTCGCCACACACCACCGTGCGCACGAAAGAGACGGATCTTGATCAATACCTCGTCGTCGATCGTTACCGGCGTAACAGCCTGATCGAACATTTCCTGCCAGCAGGATTACCATTGGCCGACTTAGCAGCGGTCCGCTTCGAAGACCAGGGGAATTTCGTCGAACAGCCCTATACCACCACAGTAGAACAGGAAGAGCGCGGCATCGCCGTCACGATGACCCGCACCGGACAGGTCCGGCGTCCTGGCGCGCTGAGTCCGCTCACCGTGCACATCAGCAAGGTCCTCTTCATCCCCAGGGGCGAAGAGAAGCTGCTCGTGCGCTACACACTGGCAAACAAAGGGCAGGCGCGCCTGCAAACATCTTTTGCCAGCGAGTGGAACTTCAATCTCCTCGGCGGCGGCGGAAACCCGCAAGCATACTATCACGTGGAGGGCCACGAACTGGCAAACAGCCACTTCGACAGCACGGGCGAGGTTGCCCAGGTGCGTGCCTTCCACATCGGCAACACCTGGCTGCAGCAGGACGTCGGCTTCGAACTCAGTCAAGAAGCCACGCTCTGGCGCTACTCGATTGAGACCGTCACCGGCTCGGAGGCGGGCTTCGAGCGCACGCACCAGGGAAGCTGCGCAACATTGATCTGGCCCCTTATTCTGGACGGCGGCCAGGAGTGGAGCGTAGAGATCGCCTGCACTGGCAGCAGGCCCGCTGAACATAGATGAATGCATAAATGGACCGGTGCATCCTCTTAAAGGGCAGGACCTCTCATTTAAGAGAATGCACCTCTCACAAACCGGCATCCACCGTCCTACTCAGACAAAGGCGACAAAAAATATGAAGCGCATACTGGCACTCCAGCACGCCTGGGAGTGCCCGACAGGAACGCTGGGAGAGATTTTGCAGGAGCGCAACATCGCCTGCGATACCTTGAACGTCGAAGATGAGCGCATCCCCGCTCCCGACGGCTACGACGCCATCATCGCACTGGGCGGACCGCAGCACGTCTATGAGGCTGACAAGTATCCCTATTTCTCACCGGAGAAAGAGCTGATTCGCACCGCGATCGAGCAAGATATTCCCTACCTGGGCATCTGCCTGGGAGGACAATTACTGGCGGATACGCTGGGAAGCACGGTCAGGCCGCACGACACCACCGAGATCGGCTTTTTCGATGTGCCACTCACTATAGACGGGATGCGGGACCCACTCTTTGCCGGCCTGCCAGGCTATCAGACGGTCTTTCACTGGCACGAAGACGTCTTCGACCTGCCAGCGGAGGGAACGCTGCTGGCAACGAGCGAGACAACCACAAACCAGGCGTTTCGCTATGGTCGGCGCGCTTACGGTCTGCAATATCATATCGAGCTCAACTCTGACATGTTCGATCTCTGGCTCGGTTATCCAGAGTTCAAAGAAGCGATCATCAGCAGCATTGGCATCGATGCATACACATGCATCGATCGAGAACGACATGCTCAGTACGGCATATATCGTGGTCACACACGGACTCTGTTCGAAAACTTCCTCAAAATTGGGAATCTTATCTAGAAAGAGGTATACTATATGCAAGACTGAAAGGGCTAAATAGCGCTCAAACTCTTTCTTTTTTGACTTGCTATCTGCTATACTTGCATTCATGGCAACAAGCAAAAAGGCGGCGGTTATACACCTATCCCTGACTAGTCAGACTGAATAGATCAGTATATAATTAGTAAATAGTATGCGTGGTCCGTAACCGAACAAAAGACATCGGCACAAATGATGAACCTGACTTGTCTAATTTAGATATGTTCATCATCATTCGCATCTTGTTTCTTTATGTAGTTAAAATTTGTTATTAAAGTACCTATCGAAAGGCAGCATTCGACGAAGATGCCGCGACACAGAACAAAAACCAGGCGTTATACTCATACTTCTATACATAACCATGTCCTTGAACCTTTTACCTATGCACAGCGCAGCATTGCCTGCGAACGTCATCCACACAGGAATGAAGATAATATTCTCGTCGACAAGCCCACCGGGCTGGTCGCAGTCTTTGACGGTGTAGGAGGGAGCGCGGCGGGCGAGATTGCGTCCCAGACAGCGGCACAGGCGACATTACAGGCATGGAGGCAGATCCTCAGCCAGCGACAGGAGGGGCGCAAAATACACAGCTTCCTCGAAGGATGCGAGACACCCGATCTCTGTGGCGTTCTTGAGCATCTCATCCAGGATGCAGATGAGTGCGTCCGTACGGATGGAGCGAAGCGGGCCGGCACCGACGACCTGGCAACCACCGTGGCGATGGCAGCCTTTTGTCGCCATCCCGACAGGCACAGCTACACTATGGTCTATGCCCACGTAGGCGACAGCCGCGTCTACCTCCTGCGGGATCAGGAACCGCTCAAGCGCCTGACCAGCGACGATGGGCTGCTTGCCAAGCTGGTGGAGAATCAGATCATCAACGATCAAGACGCCCTCCGCATCGACCAGGCGATGCGCGCCGACCAGCTCTCGGATACCGAATTCAGCTACTTCCGCCTGCGCGGCGGCATTACACAGGCCCTGGGCGGTCCACTCCCCCCCACCATCCACACAGAACAGATACGCGTCTACCCTGGCGATCGTATCCTCCTCTGCACCGACGGTATACACGATAACCTGGTCGACGAAGAGATCGAACAGATTATGCGTGCCAGCCCCCGCACGGCTACCGCGCGCATTCTCGTTGAGCATTCCCTACAACGATCACATCAGGAACGTAGCAAAACGATCCGGGCCAAGCCAGACGATATGAGCGCTATTACACTCGTGTGTCGCTTTTGAACGCCTGAAAAGCACGTTACAACAAAATACTACCTTCGCCATGCGCATTCCCCCCATGCGCAAGGCCACAACCCCCTGACGATAGGGGGTATGATTTTTTACCGCCGCACAAGATTCTACGCCAGAAAGTACTAAAATATTTCACAGTAACGCAGAGCATACATTCAAGTATGTTAATCTTCAGAAAGGAAATTTTTTGTAGAGGAGGACTCTTATTTTGGCGGTCAGGAAATCGTGGCCTCTCGTAGTGTTTGTCGGTATAGCGCTTCTATTTAGTGCATGTGGCGGTCAGGCCATCAAACAGGCATCGACGGTTGGACCGGCGCTTAATGACGCGATTCACGAGGACCAGCAACCGGTGGTATCGCACGCCCAGATCGTTCTGCAAAGACAGGAGGCGACACCCACTGCGACCGCCAGACCGACGCCACATCCAACCTCTACCACGGCACAGGGAGCTCCACCTACGAACATTCCAGGCACGGGCACAGGCGCAGCACCGTATGGTCCCCCACCTGCTATGACCACCGAAGAGATCCAATTGACGCAGCAGCTCTTCACATTGATAAATTCAGATAGAGCGGCACGCGGGCTCTATGCCTTTACCTGGAATGCGACGCTGGCGGGTGGTGCGCGGCTGCATAGCTGGAACATGTACCACTGTGGTTTCAGCCACACCTGTCCCGATGGACTCTCGCAATGCCAGCGCATCGCGAACGAAGGCTTTGCGGGCTACACTGACTGTGGGGAATGCATCGGTTACGCCGGGCCGTATCCTACTCCTTACGCCGGCATGCACAACATTCAAGAGAGCATGGTCAATGAGACCTCGCTGGACGGAGGGCCGCCCTGGCACCGCATCCACCTGCTCAGTACGACGCTACACCGGGCGGGCGTCGGTATCTTTGTCGATCCCGGTGGCTATATCTGGTTCACCGAAGACTTTGTGAGCTAGCAATCCTCGTCACGCCGCATTTAAGGGAGCTGGAGAACCTTCTCCTCTCCCCATACTCCCTCCCACACAAACTGATGGGGCGTGGCGAGGATTTGCGCCTCTGCATCCTGTCCGACCTCTTCATTTGCAACGCGCGGTGAGCAATGCACGCGTATGAAGTAGGACTTTGCATCCAGGACCTTACACTCGACGTCCAGCATATGTGTTCCCCACGGCACAGGCGTTGCGCGATAGGTTGCTCCCTGACGACGCAGCGCCTGTGGCAGGGCGGGTGCTACACTGATGCTGCCAGGCTCGTTCTCGCGTAAACCAAGCAGGTAGCGCAGCAGCAGATGAACGCTCAGGGCACCCCAGCCATAACCCTCGATACCGGCGTTCACATAATCGACGGCGTCCCATTTGCCTCTCGTCACCGTAGCGCGATACTCGCGCGTCACGCCGGGGAGTCCGCCGTGCTCATCCAGTTCGCGGCTATCAGTGCTGCGGTAGGAGGCATCGATGTAGCGATAGGCGAGTTCGGAGGCATCAAGCGGCAACGCAGCATTGAAGGCGGCACCGACCAGTGTCATCACGACCGGGGGCCAGGAGAGCGGCGACCAGCCACTATGCGCGGGCGGCTGAGCGAAATACGAGCGCAGTTGCGCCACCTGTTCCTGGTCAGCCACGCCACAAAAAATGGGCGCGACATGCATCGTATCGGGCTGTGAAGACCATTCGCGCGCCACCGCGTCGTAGTCGCGGAACCAGCCATCCCGCCACATAAAGCGCGTCTTCGCCCTAAAATCTACAGAGACGCTGTGCCAGTAGTTCGCCTCGGCGGCGAAATCGACGGGAGAGACTGCGATACTCTCCCGTACCGCGAGCAGTTCCGCCCAGCGCGCCAGGATATCCGCGCCCTGGGCCATGCTCGCCTGCAGATCGACGGGGCGGACGTGCTCAATGATCGTGCCACCGGTCTGCTGCGGACCGAAGCGACTGGAGACATCTTGCCCGCTCTCCCAGGAGCAGGCGTAGACGAGCCAGCCCTCGGCGTCGCGACGGTGCTCCAGCCACCAGCGCAGAAAAGCGGCGGCGGCGGGATAGAGGCGACGGAGCCAGTGCAGGTCGCCGGTCCTGCGAAAGAGTTGGTCGCAGCACCACAATGGGAAGCCCCACTCGGGGGCCGTGCCGCAGATCTGACCATCATCTGCCACCATATTATAGCTGCCATCCTCGCGCATACAGGGCAGATTCGGGCGCGGCGCAGACTCGAAATGGCCCAATAGCACCTCGGACGCCAGGTCTGGATCGGCATAGCTCAGGAAGAGCGTATCCATCGCCGCTTCGGCCAGCACACATCTCGGGGCCTGTATCTGCATTCCATCCCACGCCGTCTGCAACACGCCGGCGGACGGGCGTATAGTCATACGCAGCGTCTCAAGATCGTAGGCCAGGCCACGGCGCCAGCTCGCGGGCCAATCGCCAGAGAGCTGAGGCGCATGGCTCCAGAACTGCTCATCGTCGGAGCGATGCTGCGCCTCCGCCAGGGCAATCTCCTCGATACCATCCTCCCAGCGCTTAAACGCCTCGTCCTGCGAGACACCACGGGCCAGAATTGCGTTGATTATGCGCGGAGACGAATCTGAGGACGCGGGGGAGAGCGTCAGGGTATAGGGCAAGGTGACGGTACGCACCTGCCAGCCGGTGCTCTCCTCGTGCTCGGTAATATTCGGGCGCGGCACGCCGACGCCATGCGCCCAGATCGCGGCATCCTCCAGAGCGATGCCATAGCCCATCGCTCCGGGTGTGAGTTCGCCGCCATCGGCTGAGCGCACCCCGTGGACGAAGGCATCGCCCTCGCTGGCGATACCGAGCAGCGCCGTCCCCTCCTGCGGGCCATCGATGGCGTAGAGGCCATGCTCCCACAGACGACTGGTATGCGGATTATGCGTATGCAGGTGTATCAAGAAACAGGTCACGGGCAGGGGGCTCTTCGCCGTCGTAGAGAGTGAGAGAATGCAGCCGAGCGCGTGCTCCTGCACCAGGAAATAGCGCGCCGTCAGCGTCAGCGCGTGTTTAGGCACCGTGCAAGTATATTCGAAACGATTTTTGGTATGCAGGTGGCTGACGACCGCGCAGTTGTGGCGCCTGAAGTCCTCCGGCGTCACCAGCACCGTCTTACCTATCTTCAGACCCAGGGCAAGGTGAGCCGTATACTGGAACTGGTTGCGCGCATAGCTGCCGAGATTGGGCACATGCCAGCCCATACCCAGGGGAGCGCGCGAACGCAGCACGCCGCAGGGATTGAGCTTCCAGCTATGGTAGGGATTATCCAGGTAACCGTAGGGGGTAAAATCGTCGTGTGGAACCATCAAGCAATCCTCCATCCTCGCCTATTTTACTATCAAAAAGCGCTCCATCAGATGACAGCGCGCCGATCGTCTCGCCACATTGTATGTCCGCTCAGACTTATGGTCAAATACGATGCCACTTTGGGGCGCTCCCCTATCTTTAAGGGAGTGTTGAAGTTTCTCACCGCGTGGGGCATAGCACCTGAGTGAGGAAAAATGCGGATAGGTAATGCAGCATATAGAACGAGAGCCGGACCTACAGAGCAGGGTCGCGAGAGAAAATTTGAACGGTTTTATCCCAACTGGCAGAAGCAATATATTTGCTATCAGGCGACCAGGCTACAGCATTTACCCATTGAGCATGTTTCCGGTCCGTATACAAACAGGAACCCGTTCCCGCATCCCACACGCGCGCTGTTTTGTCCCAACTGCCTGATGCAATATAGCGACCATCGGGGGACCAGGCTATAGTAGAAACAGCTTGAGAATGACCACTACAGATACCTCGAAGTTTCCCAGTAGTTGCATTCCAGACATGAATAGTACCATCATCGCTTGCAGAGGCGATGTATACTCCATCGGGCGACCAGGAGAGAGAGGTCACGCGGTCTTTATGACCATGATAAATACAAAAATAGTCACCGGTAGTCGCTTCCCAGACGCGTATCGTACAATCATTACTGCCGGAAGCAAGGTAGCGCCCATCGGGCGACCAGGCAAGGGACGAAACTCCTCCTCGATGCTCATCATACGTATAAAGCAAGCGTGAGGAGTAAAGATCCCAGATCTGAACGATTTTGTCGTCTCCAGCCGAAGCGACCTGTACATCGGTAGGGGACCAGGCAACAGCACGAATGGTCCCTTGATGTTCAGCATACGACGTAAAGGTACGACCCGTTGTCGGCTCCCAGACATGGACAATCTCGTCAGCCCCTGCTGAAGCAAGAGAGCGCCCATCGGGTGACCACATCACGCTCCATATCTCCTCGGCATGCCCATGATACACATAGATGGTCTGACCGGTAGCAGCTTCCCAGACACGCACCGTAGTATCGTGCCCGGCAGAAGCAATATAACGACCATCAGGAGACCATGAAAGCGTTTGTACCGCATGAGTATGGTCTGTAAAAGGTATATTTTTGATTGGAGCTGACTGAACCCGCTCCAGAGCCACAATAAACTCGCGCATACTTGCAAAACGTGCATCAGGATTTTTGCTTAAGGCTTTCATAATCAAAGCCTCAACCTGAGGCGATGTCGCGGAATTTTTCTTTCGTAAGGGAACAGGTATAGATTGTAAATGTTTTATAATCACCTCGTCTCGTGTGCCATCGAAGAGGGGGGCGCCCGTTAGCCACTCGTACATCACCGTCCCCAATGCATATTGATCACTTGCCCGCACAGCCTGGCCGTCTATCTGCTCAGGCGCGATATAATAAGCGGTACCAATAGGTATTTGCATCTGCTGATTAATGGTATATGAAGTGACGGAAACGCCAAAATCGCTGAGTTGTATGTCGCCATCGTCAGCAATCAACATATTCTCCGGTTTTATATCGCGATGAACCAGGTCCTTACTATGTACATATTCCAGAGCCTCCGCTATCTGATGGGCATAGGAAGCAACCAGACCCCACGATAGACGCTTGCCTTTGCCATGACGCTGACGCAGAGTACCATTAGCCAGATAGTTCATTACAAAATAAGGATAATTCCCGTACATCCCGAAATCTCTTAAACGCACAATATGTGGATGATCTAACAAAGCAACTCTGGCCTCGTTAATAAAAGAAGGAACATTCGAAGGGTCAAGCGGATCAAATAAAATTTTCAGTGCAACAGGCGTTTTATGTACAGAATGCTCTGCTAGATAGACAGCCGCAAAGCTGCCAATCCCCAATAGACGAATAAGATGATATTGATCAATCTTTTGACCCGATAAGTCTAGTCGATATTGCATAACCTTTCCTTCTTTTCTCGCTCAAGTTTTCTACTGTATCATAACATTGCTACAATAAGAAATACAAGCCTTTAGTAAAAAGATATTTATATACAAATCTCCTATCTATTGGTAAACTACAGCTGATGTGTTAGAATAGAGGCAACAAAACGGTTGAAAACAAGCGCGTGCAAGAATTTCACCATTAAAAAAGAGAGGGCAGAGTCTCCAGATATGTTTAGGGCATCATATACGCGAGAGATAAGTCGTCAATATCCTGGCTTATTTGTAATTTTACTAGATCAGTCTGCCTCAATGCATGAAAAAGTGCAAGGAAGATACAGAGTAGAAACCAAAGCCGAGATCGTTACCAGACATGTAAATACTATTATCCAGGAGCTTATTGACCATGCCGGCGTCGAAGAGACTAACCCAGGCATACGGAAAAAAAATGCTTATCTGTCCGTGCTAGGGTACAACGACAATGTCAGGCCACTGCTCTCCTCCACAGAAACACCTGTGGATATTCCCACGCTTGCACGCCATCCACGTGCCATCGTTCCAGAAAAGCGTGAAGTGCGGGACCGAACTGGAAGGCTCCTGAGAACGATCACAGAAAACAGGACTATATGGATTGAACCTGACGCAGGTCTCAATACAAATATGGCGTTGGCCTTTGAACATGCAATGAGCGTGGTAAATAACTGGATCATGCACCCACCAGAATTGATCTCACCCGATATGGGATTACAAAATCCAAGAAATGAGTGTTTTCCCCCTGTTGTCATTAATGTTACAGATGGCTATTTCAATATTGGCGGAAATCCACGTCGTGTTGCAGAAGCATTGAACCGCCAGCGTACCAATAATGGCAATGTTCTTATCTTTAACTGTCACTTCACAACAGAGAACAAAAAGCCTTGTGTGTTTCCTATGAACGAAGCAGAGGTAGCAGGAATAGACCCTTATGGACGTGCAAAAGACATGTTTTACATGAGTAGTAGCATACCAGAGCCCCTACGTGAGAGGGCCACAAGAACAATGCTTCGGCCTATCGAAGAAGGAGCCAGATGTGTGATCTACAACGCTGACCTGGATAACCTGGTTCGTTTCTTGCGTTGGGGCACTGTTGGCATCACTCCCACAACGGGTGTTGCATAAAGAGGACAAAAGCGTTGAAAACAAGTGAAGTTCCGACAACACAGCAGAGTTTATTTGAGTCTCAATCGCATTGGATCGCAAAGACAATCTTTATCGTTTCCGGTGCTTTGGCACTGCTTACTTGCGTCTCTGGCATCATTTACTTGTTGTACAACCTCAGTTTGATAGGAATACTAGAACAAGCCCAGATCTCTCTAATACTCTTACTCTTAGCTGGTTTTTCTGGGTTTTGGGATCTGTTCCTATGGACTCGGGCTTCTTCCACCTTCACGCCTTCTACCTCGTCACCTTTGACTCCATCTTTCCAGCCGGTGGACCAATGGAGAAATAACATCGTATCAACAGATCCACAGTATCTACCAGGACAGGGTAGAGGGAATACACGCATTATATCTGGACACCTTCCAATAGATGCTAATGCAACTCTTCCCATCCCGAACCATCCTTCTCCCCGGACAGCATCAGTTCCTCTTACAGAGGACATGGATACAGCTGTTCCTGTTAGCCAGCCTATCTCTCCTCAAGCTGAAAACCAATCACCTACAGTTTCCGCGCCACTGTACAGCGAAGAAAAAACCACACCTATACAAAAACCATCTCAGCGTGTGAAAGGCCCGGCAGGCGCAACATATACATCTCTTCTCGCACAAACTCTCCGCTTTTTCGTTGTGCCACGAGAGGGAGATAGACCTGAGCGCAGCGCAGACAAATTAGCGTACAACGAGATCGGTGGACGCTATGCACTGGCAGACGGTGTTGGCACCAGTTTTCTTCCCGGTCGCTGGGCAGAAATCGTTACAAAATACTTTGTGGAGCGCGAGAATGATTTTGAGAGTCAAGAAGATGCAATACAGTGGCAGAGATATTGCAGCGAACAATGGCATATGTGGGTCAAGCAAACCTGGCTACCACAAGCGATAGCAGCAAGTGGACAACAGGATTGGAGTAGAGACATTGCACGAGGTGCCGCCACAACGTTCGTGGGCTGCTCGTTTTCTCCGGCTGAACTCGCCAGTTCTGGTGCAACCACTATTCACGTAATAGCTGTAGGCGATACGGAGTTTTTCTTGCTATATCCGACGGCAAATGAAATTACACCATGGGAATGCAGAGATTACTATAAACTGAACCTGGAAGAATTTGGTCACATGGTCGAAAATCTTGCAACGCCAGATAGACGAGTTGAACGCGATCATAAATGGATGAATAATCACTACTTCCATGCAACAAAAGGAGAGTGTATTGTGCTCGCAACCGATGCACTGGCACAATGGATTTTACAACAGACGCATGATGGAAAAGATCCCTGGATAAAATTGCTTTCCATTTCAACCGACGAGGAATTCAAACAATTTGTGCGAAACGCTCGTAACACAAGCGAAATGGAAGTAGATGATACCACACTTATGATCATTCCTCTACTATGAAAAAGTTCATAATTTGATTGGAAATGGTAAAATACAAATGAGTAACTCATCTTGGTAGCTCTCCATTAATTGGTGAACGAGCCTGCTGTTCTGGCAGCGGCTAAAACCTCAGCCAGGACATACTTGGGAGGACGCCCGCGTGGTCGTTTTGGTTGAGTCTGCTTGCCTTCGGCAGGTTTTTCAGAGCAACC
>WNGD01000198.1_pt1 | contig 86473 bp, 72 predicted proteins | sample 5400671 | NCBI WGS metagenome assembly WNGD01 (sample SAMN13153369, study PRJNA577476) | soil metagenome | isolation source: 40 cm soil or saprolite under grassland replicate 2 | place: USA:California | collected 2016-06-15
AGAATGTGTTTGATCATAATAACGATACCTTTCTGTACGTCTTCCAGGCCAGGCTGCCTATCATCCTCTTTGCTGCATAGTATGAGCAGGAAGTGTCATGAAAGCGCCATGGGTATCGTCATGATCGGGAAGTGCCTTCAGACGAGGCGACATTTGTCTACCTAACCGCCTGGACGCTTGTTGTCCTGCTCGTATTGCACCATGTTTGCCCTTGTGATCTGCCTGTGCTGGCTCTCTCCGTTGCCTCCACGAGAAGCAAGCGATCCCTTGATACATACCCCCCTGGGTATGTATACTTGTTTTAGAAGGATACCCTGGGGGTATATCGATACAGGTGCAAAGATTGCATTGACGAGCGTGAGCGAGGAGTTTCCGCATATGGACGCCACACAACAACGTGACCTGAGCCAGCGACTCAGTCGGATTGGCGGTCAGGTCCAGGGGATTAAAAAGATGGTAGATGAAGGCCAGGATACTTCAGCCATTCTGGTGCAGCTCATGGCCTTGCAGAAGGCGACACGAGCGGCGGCGACTTTCCTGGTCAAAGCGCAGGCCACCGAGCGCATCCGCACACAGATTCGTACTGCTCTTGCCAGTTGTCCAGGTGACTGTGATCATTGTGATGAGTTAACTGCCATCGATCATGCCTTAAATGAACTGGATTTCGATAGCCTCCTGCAAGCCCATCTCAAGCTTGTGGAGTGAGAGGCGGGGGGGTCGAAGATGGCAACCACCACCAAAACTGTTGAGTTAGTCGTGCCTGACCTGTGCTGTATAGAATGTAGTCAGGGCGTTGTCACGACCTTGCGCCAGGCTCCTGGCGTCAGTGATTTGCGGGTCCTGGGCATGTCGGAGAAGGTACTGGTGACCTACGATGAGATTACCAGACCAGAGACGTTGGTGCAGGCTGTCGAGCAGGCCGGGCATCTTGTCACAAGCTGGCGGCCTGAAGGGCAGGCTGAACCTCAGCCTACAGGTGCTCCTGCGTCTTCATCTCGTGCCCGCAGCGTGCAGACCTGGGCCTGGCTGCGACTGCTTTTTGTGGGGTTTGTCTCCCTCATCGCCCTCTTCGAGATCGCCGGTGAGTCGCTCGGTCTCTTACACGGTGTTGAGGAACTGGTGCCCTGGCCCCTCGCGCTCGCCGTCGTGGTCATCGGCGGCTATCCCATCTTCCGCGGGGCGTTTCTGGGCCTGCGACAACGGTGCATCAACACCGATGCGGTCATGAGTGTGGGCATTTTCGCGGCGGCGGCCATTCACGAGTTCATTGGAGCAGCCCTCATTGTCTTCTTTGTGGTGGTTGCACATTACCTGGAGGACAAAACGACCGGACGCGCTCGCCGCGCCATTGCAGAACTGGCGGAGCTTGCTCCGAAAACCGCACGGGTCAAGCGTGAGACTGGCGAGGAAGCGGTGGCCGTCTCGGAGCTCTCCGCAGGAAATGTGGTGGTGGTGCGCGCGGGCGAGCCAATTCCCATCGATGGCATCGTACTCACTGGTCATGCGACCGTGAATCAGGCCGCCATTACTGGCGAGTCGCTGCCTGTGGATAAACTCGATGGCGATGAGGTGTTTGCTGCGACTATTGTGGAGCGAGGTTACCCGGCGGTTCATGTCGAGCGGGTGGGCGAAAAAACGGTTCTGGGGCATATCATGCACCTGGTGGAGGAAGCCGAGGCGCAGAAGTCGCCGGTCCAGCAGTTCGCGGATCGCTTCTCTGCCGCGTTCTTGCCGCTGGTGCTCTCGCTCGCGGCACTCACACTTCTGTTCAGCCACAACCTGGTGGCAGCCATTGCTGTGCTCGTTGCCGCCTGTCCTTGTGTGGTGGGCCTGGCAACACCGCTTTCAGTGGTCGCAGCGGTTGGAGCTGGAGCTCGGCGTGGACTGCTCATCAAGGGAGGCCTTGCCCTGGAAACCATGGCGAAGGCGGATACGCTGGTAGTGGACAAGACGGGCACGCTCACCTCTGGACACCCGCACGTAACGGAGATCGTGCCTTTTGCTGAGATGGATCAGGACGAAATCCTGGCGCTGGCTGCAGCACTCGAACAACGAGCCTCGCACCCACTGGCATCTGCCGTGCTCGGAGAAGCAGAGCGCCATGGGCTCCAACTCCCCGAGTTGGAGGATATCGAAGTGGTACCGAGTCGCGGCATCGCCGGACACCACCTGGGGCAGTTCCTCTTCCTTGGCTCACGACGCCTTCTCAATGAGCAAGGCATCATCCTTACGAAGAACCAGGAGCAGCGGGTTGCCACTCTCGAACAGGAGGGCAAAACGATCCTGGCCCTGGCTCAATCGCAGCATGTTGCGGGTGTGCTCGCCGTCGCGGATACTATCCGTGCGGAGGTCGCCGATGCCCTCATGCACGTGCGCCGCCTGGGGATAGGGCGGATAGTACTCCTTACTGGGGACAACGAGCGCGTGGCGCGCGCCGTGGCACGCGCTGCTTCCATCACTGAATTCAAGGCTGACCTGTTACCTGAAGACAAGATTACAGCAGTAAAGCGATTGCAGGCCGAAGGACGATGTGTGCTCATGGTCGGTGATGGCATCAACGACGCGCCAGCACTCACCCAGGCCAACGTTGGCATTGCTATGGGGGGGATTGGCACTGCCGTCGCGCAGGAAGCCGCTGACGTGACGCTCTTACGTGATGACTGGATGGCCGTCCCGGAAGCCATTCGCCTGAGCCGGCGCACGTACCGGACGATTCGCCAGAATATCTTTTTTGGCATCGGCTTCACGACGCTGGTAATGGGCCTGGCATCCTTTGGGGTGATCGGGCCGATTGTGGCTGCGGCGTCACAGTCGATTCCCGACGTCGCTGTTGCCCTCAATGCCTCGCGGCTACTTAGTGGTGCTGCACGAAAAGGGACACTTCGCTCCCATGCAGACGATTAGACGAGGGTATCCCTTTGCTAATGCACAACTGGCAGACACCGGTCGCTTAGCAGCACGGCGAACACTCCCCTGTGATGCTCATGCGCGCCCCTGTCTGCCTGCCCATCTCTACAGGTGTCTCCTGTCAATACTAACGTTGTCATCGCTTTGGCCACCGTGTACACTGATACCCTGTATTATATAGCAATGGAGGATGACGAGTGTATGAATGAAAAAGAAACGAATCGCCTGGAAGCCTTTAGCGATGGTGTGTTCGCTGTTGCGATTACCTTGCTCGTCTTAAATATTAAGATACCTCCCGATAATTTCCTGGACGACCAACATTTGAGGCCTGAATTACTCAGGCAGTGGCCGATGCTGATCGCGTTTATAACTAGCTTTGCAACCATAGGCATCATGTGGATTAATCATCATAGACTATTTACACATATTAAGCGCACCGATACGGGCTTGCTGCTCTTTAATCTCCTGCTCTTGCTAATGATCGTCTTTGTGCCCTTTCCCACTGCGTTACTGGCGCAGCAGTATGCAGTGCATCCCGATCAACACCAGGCCGCGGTCGTCTACAGTGGCACATTCTTTGTGCTAGCTTGCTGCTTCAATCTGCTCTGGCGCTATGCCTCATATCGCGGCCGGCTCTTAGGCAAGGATGCAGATATGCGTGCTGTGGCAGCCATTGGCCGCCAGTACTTATCTGGCCCGCTTACCTACCTCATTGCCTTTGGGTTGGCCTTTATCAATACGCCAGCCTGCATTATCTTCAGTTTCGCGCTCGCTTTATTCTTTGCTCTGCCCCCTCGCCCCCCACGCCGGGTAGCATCAAGCAGTGATTCCACAGGTCTGAACCAGGATTAGAAGGGCATGTTCATCCTGGCTGATCTCAAAGGGGGGTACTGCGGCTATACTAATCGTACGAGGCGGGTGGAGTGAAAGCCTGTTTGAGCATGTTCTGGAAGAGAGGTGCCCAGGATCCCAGGTATAGTTCAGATGTTCGCTCCTTGTTCGCCCCCATTTGTTATCACTGCCTGGCGCGGCCTCCTGCGAGTTGTTCGTTTGCTGCTCGCCCTCGTTCGCATTTTCTGTGTGCGGTTTCCGGGAACGCGTGATTCTCTCGGGTTTTGCTACAGGAGCCGGATGTCACGCCTGGTAATCTCTCGTCCTGCACCTTTCTACCAATTTCCTCAGATCTGGTGGCTGTAATAATGGTTTGTGCGGCTCGTGCTGCAAGCAGATCCAGATTCTTCATTGCGCACCTCCATCGCTGGCTTCCCATTCGCCTACCAGGCGCATCCGGCAAAAACCCCGTGTGCCCATACCTCCGATGCCAAGGTACTCTATCAACTGCGTTCTGCTTCAAGTACGCACGCACGGTGGCGCTGGACAATACGATGCACTTAGGTGAGTATCGCCTCCAACTGCTGCCAGACAAAGAGCGGCGCAGTTATGCACGGACTCATAATGAACCGCCGGGGAAGAGTATTGGGAGAGCAATGCAGCCATTCGCCTAGCCCACTCTCTCTGGAGCACCCTGCCCGTTTGGGTGCTCACCGATAAGGGGGGTGACAGTGGGGGGCGCACCGCCCTGGTGAAAGGAGCGAGCGTAGTCTTCAATAGCATGATCGGCGTTGGTCATGCGCTCGAGCTGGCGCAGATAGTCCAGCCACGACTCGGCCATGAATGCCTCGACATGGCGCTCTTCATTGGCCGGATCGCGCGCCAGGAACCAGCCGAAGGCGCCATCTCGTTCGCGCATGCGGCGCACCTCTCGCATGGCGCGCAGAAAGTCCTCGGCCTGCTGCGGCTCGACGCAGTACTCGATCTGCACCATGACAGGACCTTCTTGCAGGCGAGGTTCGATGAGCAATCTGGGCACCGAGACGTGCCAGGGTCGCAGATCCTGCTTTTCGCTGTCCGCTAATGGCCAGCGCAGTCCCGCAGCAAGCCCCACGACAGCCCCAAGCGCCGCCAGCGAGATCGCCAGGGGATCTCCCAGGCGAGCCGCGACCGTACCCCAGAGCAGGCTGCCAATAGCGGTCCCGCCCTGGTAGACGACCAGGTAAGCGCCCAACGCCCGCGCACGTACCCAGGTGGGCGAGGCCTCCTGGGCGGCCACGTTGAAGGAGGACACCAGCATAATCCAGGCGATCCCACCGATGGTTACGATCAGGCAGAGCAGGAGCAGGTTGCGCAGATAGCCAAGTGCGATCATCACCAGGGCCAGAACGATCGTGGAGATGATCACCTGGCGATCGACGACGGGAATCTTGCGCTGGATCTGCGGCAGCACGGCCGCACCTACCACCGCACCCACGCCGATGCAGCCGAGCAGCAACCCGTACCCAGGCGCGCCAAGGCGAAGGTCCTGGCTGACGATCACCGGCAGCAGCGCCCACAGCCCGCTGATGAAAAAGATAAAGCAGAAAGTACGTATTAGCACTGTCTGCATCTCCGGTGAGTTCTGCACGAAGCGCATCCCTGTCCTCAGGGCGCCGATCAGGCGTTCGGCGGGCAAGACCGCTCTGTGGGGAGCCGGGTGCCAGCGAGCGAGCACCACCACCACGTACAGGAAGGCGAGGGCATTGAGGAGGAACACCGCGGCCGGTCCCGCCACCGCGATCATGAGGCCTGCTAATGCCGGGCCCACCGCACGCGCGAGATTGTAGGAGACGCTGCTCAGGGTGACCGCCGCTGGTAGTTCATCGGGTGGAACAAGTTCCGCGTTGACCGCTTGCCAGGCCGGATTCGCCAGGATCGCGCCCAGGCCGAGCACAAAGGTGAAGCCCAGCAACAGGGGCGCGTTCATGATCCCGGCAAAGGTCAGGACGCTCATTGCGGCGGCTGCGACCAGGATCAGGCCCTGGGTGGCGAGCAACAGGCGGCGGCGGTTCACGATATCGGCGAGCGCCCCGGCGGGCAAGCCCACGAGAAAAACGGGCAGCGTCGTTGCAGTCTGTATCATCGCGATCAAGAGGGGAGAGGAGGTGAAACTCGTCATGAGCCACACGCCACCCACATTTTGGAACCACGTCCCGACATTGGCCGCTAGCGACGCGAACCAGATGGCGCGGAAAGCAGCGATCTGCAGCGGCGCCCATTCGGATGGAACCACCTGCTGGTTGGTTGTCATAGCGTTCCTCCAGGAGCGCTCGCTCTTGTACGGCTCTTGTCACGAACTGCGCATCCGTGGTTTCACCTGTGCGACCAGAGCGGCACATTGCTCTGCTCCTACGGCCTGCCGTATTTCAGCGATCTGCTCTTGCATTCGGCAATGGTACAGGCTTCGCAGTTCATCAAAGGTGTTCCTGCGAGAGAAGCAGTACCTCACATCATGAAACGCAGGGGAGCCAGGATGCGCTCACTCACTTTGTTATACCACGGTCGCCTCTTCCATTGCTCCATGGTCAGTTCAAACCTCTCGGCAGTATCTTCTGCGAAGAGCGCGGACAATTGTTGGGCAAACGCTGCACTGTAGACCGCGACATTGATTTCATAGTTCCCGACCAGACTCAAACGATCGAGATTGCATGTTCCGACCGTTGACCACGCTCCATCGATGGTGCAGGTCTTCGCGTGCAGCATGGTATAGCGGTAGCCAAAGATGCGAATTCCGGCTTGCAGGCAGTCAGTAAAGTAGCTATGCGTAATCCAGTTGGCCACACTATGGTTGGAGTCCCAGGGTATAAGCACACGCACATCGACGCCGCGCCTGACAGCCGCCTTCAGCGCTTCAAGGAGCATCCGGTCGGGCACGAAGTAGGCAGTCGTGAGGAAGATGAACTGCTCTGCCTCATCAATCGCAGCGATGTAGAGATCGCGAATGGGGAAAGACAGGCGCATAGCCTCATTCTGACTGACGGTGATACACGAGTCAACGCTGCTGTGATGCCGCTGCGTTATCCTCTCGTTTGCCGGGCAGAAGCGATTCCAGAAAGCAGCGAAGGATCGGGCGAGTTCCGCCGCCACCGGGCCACGCAGGCCCAGGTGCGTATCGCGCCACTGCGTCGCGTAGACCGAGCCGATATTGTAGCCCCCGATAAAGCTCGTCTTGCCGTCGACGATGAGCAGTTTGCGGTGGTCCAGTGCGAAGCGACGAGGATCAAGCAGATGCCACGGACGGCGGAGAGCGCTGTATTCAAGCACATGCATCGGAAGGACAAAAGACGATTTGAAGGCTCGTGGAACCACGAGATTGCCAAAACGATCAAAGATGACATAGACCGCCACACCCTCTGCCGCCTTCCGAGCCAGGTGCGTTTGAAATTCCTGGCCAACAGCATCATCTTTCCAGATGTAGGTTTCTATATAAATACTCTCTTGTGCCGCATCGATTGCCTCCAGCATCGCATCATACAGATCACGCCCGTAGGAAAAGAGTTGGAGGACATTCTCGCCAACCTGCACTTCCTCGAAGGGTGCATGGGGAAAGCTCACCTCGTGTTTGCGGCGTTTTCCTAATGCGGCAATGACGAGGAGGACTGCCACGGTCAGGACCTGCACTGTCAATAAACCCAGGATGACTTTCCCTACCAGGCGTAGGAGAGACAACCTGGAGAATCTCTTGAACAGGACATCTGTTCGTTCTCGCATGTTCAACATGTCCAACTCGCTTTCTTGTCTGCCAAAGTTAAAGCAGAACGTGGTGTATTGCTCGAAGCCTCCCAAGAGAGAGGACAACGAGCACACTATGTAGGAGGCCAATAGAGCCATACGTAACCATGACTTAATACTATGCGCAGAGCGTAGTAAAAAGCGTGGTCGGAAGCGTCAAAAAGCTCAGCGTGCTCTCGTAGTATGCGTTTCTTGCTCCACTGGCGTCGAGGAGTGCTTTTTGACGCTCCGGCAAACGCATTTCTTCACGCGCAATTGCTACGCTCAAGACGACTACTAGTGCTTCATAATGCTCCACATGAAGTCCCGTGAATGTCTCTACTCACGACAGAGAGGAAAGAAGAGGGAGGTACGCATAGCATGGTCACAGGCAAGAGCACGCAGGGGAAGTCGTTTCTGCAAGCCGTTGGGAAATCCTTTTACGACTCCATTGGCGACATCGTCTTCGGGATGGAGGATGGGACTGTTTCCATCCTCGGCCTGGTGTTCGGCGTCGCCAGTAGCACGACCAGCAGTTCCATCGTCTTGCTTGCCGGGGCAACAGGAGCCATTTCCGCCGCCGTCTCGATGATGGCTGGGACGTTTCTGGATGTGGAATCGACTAATGACCAGGCGAAAGCGCGGCTGGCCCACGAGCAATCGGAGATCGCCAACAATCTGGAGGGAGAGAAACAGGAAGTCAGGGACCGGCTGCGCACTGCCGGTTTTAATGACCAGGACACCGCGGCAATCGTCGAGGCACTGGCTCGTCACCCCAGGACATTGCTCCAGGTCGAGGCGACCTCTGAACTCCAGCTTGGGGGTTCGGAACAGAAGAACCCGTTCGTACAGGCCGCGTGGATGTTCATCTCCGACCTGTTTGCGGCATTCGTTCCTGTCGTTCCATTCGCATTGCTCCCCCTGGGGACCGCGCGCCTTGTCTCGCTCATCATCACGGCCATACTCTTGCTACTATTGGGTGTGGGACGCGGCCTGGTAGGACACCGCAACGTCGTGCTCGCTGCGCTACAAACGCTAGGTATCGCAACTGCTGCCGCGCTCGCAGGCTTTTTGATCGGCAAGCTCGTCACCCGCTAGACAAAGGATGGATTGATAATATGAGTACCAATACAACACAACTCCTTGCAGAGATCCCGCTCTTCTCCACAATGGATGACGAAGAGCGCAGGCAGCTTCGTGCGATTATGAGGGAGCTAAGCTTTCAGCCTGGTCAAGTCGTCATGGCAGCTAATGACCCAGAAGCTTCCTTCCTTATTATTGAACAGGGTGAACTGGAGGTTTGGCTCACCGACACCGATGGAAAGAAGGTGGTGCTGGAGGTGCTGGGACCCGGAAAGGTCTTCGGTGATTTGTTCATACTCGCTGGAAAGACCCGTTCGGCCAGCGCCACCACCTCTGGAGAACTGGTCACACTCGAATTAGGCCGGGAAGTGTTCTTTGACTTTTTGCGACGGCGGCCTGATACCGCTATCGACCTTTTGGTGGAACTGGGCCAGCGGCTCAAAGACACCGACAACGTCTTGCGCACGCGAGTCAGCCGCAACGCGAACGAGGAGCACGATGAGACCATTTCACCCGGGCAGCGGGTCGCCGATATCATCGCCGATTTTAGTGGTTCGCTGGCATTCCTGCTTATTAACCTTGCGGTCTTTGTCGTCTGGATTGTGGCGAACACGGTGGGACCGGCGATTTGGCACTACGATCCCTACCCCTTTCAGTTTCTCACGATGGCCGTGTCACTTGAGGCCATCTTTCTTTCCATTTTTGTCCTGATCAGCCAGAACCGGCAGGCTGCCAAAGACCGCATCAAGGCGGACCTGGACTACCAGGTGAACATCAAAACGGAATTGGAACTGAGTGCGATGGCCGAACATATTCGTGATATCGAGCAGAAGCTTCATCACATTCACCACGATGTTTTGCAAGCCAGTGGCGGGAAAGAGGGAGCATAGAGGGATAGTATGCGGACCATTGAACTCATGCTTGGCGGCATCATTGTTGTCCCAACCTTTGTTGATGAAGTACTGGGTTGTATCCCAGAGAAAGTTCTGAGGGTTTTGCTATGCTAACATTGTGGAAAGTCTATCACACCAGGGTAGTCCATCTATCTGCCCTGGTACTCACGCTGTTCTTCTCGCTCGCGTCACTGGTCAGTTGTAATCAGCCCGCGCCTGCTCAGTACGTGTCGCTTAATCTGGGCATCCCGGCTGCGGCGCTGCAATCGCCTGTGAAAGGCCCATTGCCCGACGCGACAGTGTTGCACGTTGGCATCACCTTCAAAATTGATCCCCGGCTACTTAACCAGGCCGATCAACAGCGACCCCAACCGGGACAGCCCTCCAAGCTGGGAGGGACAGGTCAGGGCCTCGGCATTGACAACGGCCTCTATCTAAAGATGAAAGGATTCTTCCAAGGGATAGACCTGCAATTGAGCAAATTACGGACCTACGTGTCATTTCACACGAAGGCAGGTACCCTTGCCCGCTTACTGCAAACGAAGTTCGTTATTCACCAGTACAAAGGCCGGACATTCTACGTGCCTGCAACCCCACCCAAAGTTCCTACAGATTTCGCCAAAACCATCGATGCCATTACCGGGTTGGACAACTACAGCCTACACCCCAAGCACGCCCTAAATATCACCTATCCACAAACATCGCAGGTATCCCGGCATGGAGCGCTCGATTGTAGCCCTGATGACCAGACGCTTGTACCAGGGGACGTTGCCGGTGCATATGGCTACAATGCTCTCCATCAGCGCGGCCTGCATGGGGAGCAGATGACGATCAACCTTGTGGAGATTGATGGCTCGTATAAGGATGATATTCAGAACTATCTGAACTGCATTGACTTCAAAGGGCATCTCTCGATCATCAATATCGATGGCCAACCATCGGATGCGGAGGGTGAATCGACGCTGGACATACAAATGGTCGCTGGACTGGCCCCGGCGGCCTCTATCGTCGTGTACCAAACCGATGGCAATGGGGACAATGATACCTGGACGCAGGTGAACGATGAACTGCAGCACATTATTGATGATAATACACGCAACGCCAATGCGGGCAGCGTTGTGAGCATCAGCCTGGGCATGGACGAGGGAGATATCTCGTCCGACGATGTCCGCGCCCTCGACAGCAGCATGCAACAGCTCACGCAGGTAGAGCATATGACGGTCTTCGTCGCCAGCGGCGACTGTGGGGCATTTGCCGACGAGACCTTCGGCGACCTCTCGGTAAGCTTTCCGGCCACTGACCCATGGGCGGTAGCGGTCGGGGGTACGGAGTTGTCCGTCGATGGTCAGCACAACCGTACAGATGAGGTGGCGTGGTCGCATTTTCCCAACGTTTTTAAGTGTAAAAATAGCTGGGGCAGCGGTGGTGGAAATAGCAGCCTGTTTCACCGTCCAGACTGGCAAAACGCCAACGGAGTCAATAATCGATACTCGAAAAATGTACGTCAGGTGCCAGACCTGGCAGCGGTCGCGGATAATCTGGCCGTCTACTTCCAGGGCTCATGGGGCGCCGTCGGTGGAACGAGTGCCGCCGCGCCCATCTGGGCTGCCGGTCAGGCGCTGGTGAATGAAGACACCATTCAGCATCTGGGCACCTTCGGCTATTCACCGCGGCTCTATTATGCCGTTGCGGACAAGCATACTGGAGGAAATGCCTACTTTGATGTCACAAGCGGCAATAACCAGTACTATCACGCAACACCGGGCTGGGACTACACAACAGGGCTTGGCACACCAAACCTCGCAAGCTTTGACCAGGGTGTATCCAACACCCTGGCCTAAACTGCGAGGGAAAGTACCCACTGAGTACCCCGGCGTAGCCGATAAAGTGGGGCTTTGATGTCGCGGTAGCGCCTGCCGATGCGATGACATCAATAGTGCAACAGCCAGGCGCAAGGTGTACCTAGTACACTTTACTTATCGGAGGAAAGGAGACAGTGAACATAATGGCAAACCAGCAACACCTGGAGCTTTTAAGGCAGGGAGGAGTGGATAGCTGGAATACATGGAGACGATTGCATCCTGCCACATTGCCAGAACTGCATGGCGCTGACCTGAGTGGAGCCGATCTCGGCAAATACAATCTCAGCACGGCTGATTTGAGAGAGGCCAATCTTCATCATGCCAATCTCAGCGCGTCTGACCTCATCGAGGCCAATTTAAACGCAGCCAATCTCGCCAACGCTGACCTCTCCGGAGCCAGGCTGATCGAGGCCAAACTCGCGTTGAGCGACCTGCGCAGCGCCAATCTCGCCGATGCCGACCTCTCCGGGGCCGACCTGACCGGGGCGAATTTGATGGCGGCGAACCTACGTGGAGCAACTTTGAACTGGGCGCGGTTAACCGATGCACTCATCTCTGACGAACAGCTGAGCACCGCGAAATCGCGGCTGGAGGAAACGTTCTAGCCGGGAAGCCATGTTATGACGCGGGATCTGATTTTTCCGGGAAAGGGAGGAGCGGATGCCATTCGAAGCGTTTGGGAAAGGAATACCTTCAATGCACGCAACGACTATCGTACAAGCTGCCATGCAAGCCTGGGAAGAGCACGATGCCAACGCTCTCGCTTCCTACCTGTCGGACGATGTCATCTGCAAGCAAATTCTTCCTCAATCCATAGGCAAAGCGCAGTTGCTTGCCTTTATGAAAGCCATCACAACAGCTTTCTCGGACTGGTCATTCAACGGCCACGTCCTACTTGAAAAGAGCCTGGCGGAGCACAGTTGGAGGGTGCTCTTCGTCACCGCCGTTACCGGTACGCAGGCGGCAGACTTGATTCTGCCACCACTGCCTGTCATCCCTGCCACAGGCACAAAGATAGCCCTACCGTACAGGCACCTGGAATTCCTTGTGACAGGCGATGCAATCACGGCGATCACCGCCGATTTCTCGCCCAGCGGCCTGGAGGAAGTCCTCGCGCAGTCGGGGCTGGAACTCTCGTAGGACAGCTTTACAGGGGCTGGCGGCCACATCCTCTTTTCCAAGGGATCTGCCAGCCTCTTTTTTTACGGTTTCATCGACGCTTTCTTTCACTCTCTGCACATATCATACAAGTAAAGAACAGCAATGCTTCTTTGACGATGGGATGCAATCCGTACGAACGACGCACGAGCAGGATTGCACAAGCCAGCAAGGGCGGAGGCAAACTCACGCCCCTACTGTAGATCCGCCATTCATGGCAGGATCGCCGCAGGCGGAAGGAGACCAGGCGTGAAGAGAGAAAAGGGAAGAAAGGCCATACAACGGGTCCGAACAACTTTCATAAGACAGAAACAATTACTGCTCACGGGGGTCCTGCTGACTGCGCTGTTGCTGTTGCTTTTTGGCATCTGCAGACGGCTTCCAGCACCCGATCTTACTGCGCCATCGAGCGGCCTGACAGTCATTGACTACAGCACGTTCATCGCCCAGGTCAGGGCGAGCAATGTCCTGGTGGTGAGCATGCAGGATCAAGACATTGAGGGGCTATTGGCCAGGCCGCTTTCCGAGGGCCAGGCCACACCTGCTCGTCAGACAAAGATGAACGCGCTCCAAGCCAGGGCGGCCCATGGCGCCGGGAGTTACGTCCTCAGCAGCGATGTTCGCAGTTTCGGACTGGCCCTCGCAACGGCGTCGCTTCCTCTTGATCCGGCACGTCTGGTCTTTACTCGTTTGCCTGGGCGTGGCGACGCGGCGCTCATTCCTTTGCTTGTGAGCAAACACGTCATGATCAAGACGCTGCCTTCAGCGCAACTACCCTCGTGGCTCTCGCTGCTCTGGAAGCCTCTCCCTTTCCTATTCCTCCTGTTGATCCTGGCATGGGTTCTGTTCCCTGGCAGGCGTGTTCGGTCTCCTGGCGCCGTTGGCGATCACATGCGCATCAACCAGGTCAGGAACCGTGCCGAACCCGATCGGCGAGACTCCCATGCGCCAGAGACATCCTTTGAGGACACCTCTGCCAGGAACAAGCAGGTCCCCGCACGCACGTCTTCACCGGTTCGTCCAGAATTGGAACCGCCCCCTGTCACCTTCGCCGATGTGGCGGGCATCGACGAAGTGCGCCAGGAGGTCGAAGAACTCGTGCAGTTCCTGCGCGCTCCCGAACACTTCGAGCGCCTGGGAGCGCGCATCCCGCGGGGAGCTTTGCTGGTGGGTCTTCCAGGTACGGGCAAAACCCTGCTCGCCAAGGCCGTCGCCGGTGAAGCGGGGGTACCGTTCTTCAGCGTAAGCGCTTCAGAGTTTGTCGAAATGTACGTCGGGCTGGGGGCAAAGCGGGTGCGCGACCTGTTTAGCAAGGCGCGCGAGAACGCTCCGTGCGTCATCTTCCTGGACGAACTGGACGCTGTGGGCCGCAAACGAACCCCCAGGTTCAGCAGCAATGATGAACGGGACCAGACACTCAACCAGTTACTGGTCGAACTCGACGGCTTCTCAGCACGGCAGACCATCGTCGTGCTGGCGGCCACCAACCGCGCCGATATCCTGGACCCGGCTCTGCTGCGCCCGGGCCGCTTTGACCGTCACATCAGCGTCTCGCTGCCCGACCGGGCGGGCCGCCAGGCCATTCTCCAGGTGCATACGCGCCACACTCCCCTGCACGAGGAGGTGAGCCTGGAGCGCCTGGCACGGCTCACCACGGGGATGAGTGGCGCAGACCTCGCCAATCTCGTCAATGAAGCGGCGCTGTGCGCTGCCCGTCGCAACCTGGAGCGCATCACCAGCGCGTGCTTCGAGGAAGCGCTGGCGCGGGTACTCCTTGGAGCGCAGCGTCCCATCGTGCTCAGCGAAACGGAACGCCGCATCATCGCCTTTCACGAAGCGGGACATGCACTGGTGGCCTACCACCTGCCGGGGGCTGACCGCGTCAATGGCGTGACCATCCTGCCGCGTGGGCAGAGCCTGGGAGTGACACAGTTCGTGGCCGAGGAGGACCGCTACAACTACAGCCGGGAAAGCCTCATGGTTCGCCTGGCCGTGGGCTTGGGAGGCCGGGCGGCAGAAGAACTGACCTTTGGGCCTGATCGGGTGACCACCGGCGCGGAGAACGATTTCCAGGTGGTGACCGGCCTCGCCAGAAAGATGGTCACCCGCTGGGGTATGAGCGAGCAGGTAGGCGTGATGTTCGTCGAGGGCCGGGCACCCGCAAGCGGCCTGGACCTGCACTACCACCATGGCGATGCGCTTTCCGCGCGCAGTCGGACGCTCGCCATCGATGTAGACGGTCGACTTGTGCTGAACGGAGGCGACCTGCCTGCGCATCAACACCGATTTGGGACGCCGGAGGCTGCCGCCAGCGAAGCGAGCAGTGCAAGCTTGGCAACATTGATCGATCTAGAGGTGCAGCGCTTGCTCAGCGAGGGCTATCAGATGGCGAAGACGGTGTTGACTGAGCACGACGACCAGCTCGACAGGCTGGCTCTTGCGCTCATGGAACGCGAGCAACTGGATCGTGCCGCCTTTGAACAACTGGTAAGCGCGTAAGGGCCATTCACAAGAGGTTTTTATGTGAGGAGTGGATGTTGCCGACAGCGTTGGCAACATCCACTCCTCACTGGAAAGGGACCTGTCGCCTGCGGCCTTGTGCACTCTCACTTTCTATTCGGGGGCAGGGGTGACGTGTTCGTCTGCGCTAGCAGATGAGGTGTGTTGTTTCGGATGGGTAGTGAGCAGGTGTGGTGGTCTACGGCGTGCGCCGCCCAGCAGTTCCCAGGCACGAACGATGCTTGAGATATAGACGACCAGGAGCAGGCTCGTCAGCCCATAGACTTGCGCTGAATCGTGTGGGTTCAGGATGAGTCGCACGGCATTGTACCCCTCCGCGAGATAGGCAAACACGTTCAGGAGGGTAAGAGTGAGGCGGCGGGCCAGGTTGCTCGCGCCTTGATGGGGCCGCAGCAGTTCGAACCCATTCTGAAGGGTGATGATGAAAGAGAGGACGCTGAAAATGAGGACGAAGATGCCGAAGGGGCCGGGAATCAGAGCCACCAGGGAAATGAGAAAGGCATTCGTCAGCGAAATGAGAGCACTAGAAGCGCTGAGGCGTGTCTCTACCGAGGCATGCATGGTGATTTTCTCTTCGGGGGAGATGGAGATGGAGACGAAGAGCAGGCCGAGCAGAGCGGCACTCGCACCAGCGCTGGTGATAAAGAAATTGGTGAGGGCATCGGGAACCATACGATGCAGCTTCCTTTCTGGCAGTATGTTTGACATGGTAGATAAGCAGATGAGTTTCCACTCAGGCGGTCTGGAAGGATGGGATGACCGCGCAACGTAGCCTCCAAAGAGGTGAGCAGATCCACTCCCTGCTTGCGCAAGGTCTTCTGCTGTCTTACCTTTACTGTACCTACCTTCGAGTATTTTTGGCAAGTATCTAGGAGACCTGAGTAGTTACAGAGCCTGTACATGAGCTGTCAACGGTTTGTAGGATATGCTGGTTTTTCTGCAGACTCGCTGACGCCGAGGTTGCGGGAGAACCAGCAGCCTTCACCAAGCCGAAGGCACTTATTCCACAGTAAGGAGTAGATACACAGCGAGCAGGAGACCGATCAGGCTTGTCAGAACGGTGAGGAGAATGGCGAACTGGGTAGGTGGATGAAAGGTTTCTGCGTCGATAGCAACCCGAATATGCAGAAAGTTCAGCAACGCCACGATGATCACGACCATGCCGAGCAACGTAAGACTCACCCCAATGAAGGTAGAAAAAGGCACAGGGAAGAGAAAGGCCGCCTGCTTCCTCAAGCCCAGTTCACGCAGCAGCAGTCCAAAGCGCTCGATCACAAAGCCAAAGGTGATCGTTGCCAGGCCCGTGCGTATCCACGCCAGGAAAGTGCGCTCGTTGGCGAGGTGGTCAGACACCTTCTTGCTGTGGATGACTGGTCGGTCCCTTTCCATGGGTGTCCTGGTGGCACTCTCCTGCCTCTCCTCCTCTGGAGCCATCAGAGCCTCCTCACGCGTCAAAGCCGTCCTGGAGCGTTAGCTGCGCAGGACGCTCTCAATCAACACGTCGATCCCAGCGATGTTCCTGGTCAAGTCTTGTGGGATGCCATAGCGGGCAGCGAGGTACGCGATACTGGTAGAGCTCACCCACACCTGCTCATCGGTCCCCTGCCAGACGAGGACTTTGAGAGGCAGATCAAGTGCGAGGAGTGGGGAAGCAATCATGAGTGGCGTGCCAGCTTTCGGACTGCCAAAGATCAGCACATGGGCCTCTTGCATCGTGAGGCCGACGCGTTTGGCTTCTGCACTATGGTCAATCTGGGCAAAGAGGCTCAGATGTCGGCTCTGTATGGACGCCTTCAGGCGCTCCAACGTCTCCTGCACAGAAAACGGACTGGGTCTGGTTACGATGCCCTCGACCGAGGGCGGCGTTGCAGATGTCGTTGGCTCGTTCATGGGTCTCACCTCTCTCCTGTCCTGACGAGGAATAGGTTCTCTCTTCTCATCACGGCGTCTCACTCTCATTGTATCATTCCCATCTGCTAGCAGCGAGCCTGCTGAAGAATCATATTGCGCCGATTTTCCCCACAATATGCTACAAATCTCAACCGGCGTAGGCATAAAAAAGAAACTGTACATTTTTTTATACCCCTGCCAACGCTTTTCTTCACGCGCGACATGTACGCTATGCATGTAGGTACGCACGTGCCCCCTTTTCAAGGAGGGAGATAGAAGCAACCATCAGCTTCGCATCTCCATGCGAAGCTGTCGAAAGGAGAAGGAACAGGTGAAAGACAACTCTTTACGGGACAGGATTCAGGGCAATTGGAAGCAGTTGAGTGGAGCCGTACACCACGAGTGGGGCAAACTCACGCACAACGACGTCGAGCAGATCAAAGGCGATGTCACGGTACTGGCTGGCAAAATCCAGGAACGCTATGGCGTAACGGAAGCGGAAGCCAGCAAGCAGATCGAACACTGGGCCAACAAGTTCCACACACACCAAAGGAAGCAATCGAAAAGCGACACGCAGGCGAACTAGTCTGCCGGCGCACTTTGTCGTGAACCATACTGGCCGATAGCCATTTTGACCAGTGGGAGAGAAAGGAAAATATGCAGGTGGCAAATCTTGTCGATACCATCCATTCGATGGGAACATTTGCGACATTCACGCGCGCCCTGAAAATGACCGAGCTGGCTGCAACCCTGAAGGAGCCGGGAGCCTTCACTATGTTTGCGCCGACTGACGCCGCTTTCGCGCAGATGAATACCGAGAAGCTTGATGATCTATTCGACGACTACTACAATCTGAGCAGGGTGGTCAAGTACCACGTCGTGATGGGCCTGTACAAGGCGGCTGACCTGCTCGACATGACCTTCTTGAAAACGATGGAAGGGCAGCGACTCATCATCAGATCGTCTGCCTCCGCCGGACCAGCTAGCGAGGCGTTGGAAGACGGTTCAGATGCCCACAGCTACGTTATTAAAGACACGCTCACCTCAACCCTGCTGGAAAGCATCAAGGTCAACGGTGCGACCATTACGCGGGCGGATGTGAGCGCTGACAACGGCGTCGTCCACGTCATCGACAAAGTGCTCGTGCCTCACTTCATGGTCATCTGAAGCAGCAACCGTTTCTCGTTCGAGCAATCTTTCCGGTGGCCAGCCGCGCTCCGGACTGCATCCCACAGCGGCTGTTGCTCGTCACGAGGGGACCTGCTATCGTCAACCTGGTTGACGATAGCAGGTCCCTCTCTTGTTCTTGATATGATAGGACAGGACTTTGCCAACTCAGGGTAGGACTTACTTTTTTTCAATTTCTACAAAGTGGTGGAAGATTGGACGGTCCTTGATCAATCTGGTTATGATGAGGGAAGCAGAGCAGACATTTGATGAATGGAGGTGATCCAGAGTGGACAACAAACCGTTTCGCATTTTGGCTCTCGCAGGCAGCCTGCGGCAGGGTTCCTACAATCGAGGATTGTTGCGCGCCGCCGAGGAGCTCGCGCCAGACTGGGTCGAGGTACGCTTCTTCGACATCGGCACCCTACCTTTCTTCAACGAGGATCTCGAGGCCGCCGGGGATCCCGAGGCGGTCCGCCGCTTCAAGGAGGCCATCAGCAACGCCAACGCTGTCCTGATTGCCACTCCGGAGTATAACGGTGCGGTACCGGGAGTGCTCGCCAACGCGATTGACTGGGCATCACGGCCAACTGGCCGCAACGTCCTGCGCAACAAACCGGTGGCGGTGATGGGAGCCGTACTGGGGAGAACTGGCTCGGCGAACGCACAGGCAGCCTTGCGCGGGGTGCTCAGTCGCGTTGGTGCGGTGGTGGTACCCGACCCGCAGGTGCTGGTGCCGCATGCCTCGAGACTCTTCGACGAGCAGGTCAATTTACGCGATGAGGACACCCGCCAGGAGATCCGCCAGTTGGTCGAGGCGGTGGCCCACTGGTGCCGCCGAGTCCAGCCCGAAGAGTCTGGCGGCGCTGCGTTAGCAACCGGCTCGCCGCATTGATAGTTTCGCACGGAGATAGGTGGTGGAGCCATGCAGCTTCTGCAATACTATGGTGGCTTCCTACACGTCCGTCCCCTGTTTATCACGTCAGGAGGCCAGTAAAAGAGTGCCTCATCGAATGAAACAATTTACACTGGATCTTTCACAGCGCTCCCCACAGGCGCTGGTTTCTTTCCTGCAACCAACAACCAGGCACTGAGCGCACTTGCCAGGGCCAGGACGGTGCAGATCAGCGAGACCAGGCGAAAACTGTTCACGAACGATTCAGCGATCGCTTTCTTGAGAGCCACCTGTGTCTGACTGCTCACATTGGGAGGGAGAGTGATTGCAGCCAGCTTGACGCGTTGCACATCGATAGCATGGTGCACACCGGGCGAAAGATGCAGAGTCGCCAGGTGGCTCTCAAGACTGCTCGTGAAGACAGATAAGACGACAAGACCGAATATGGCAATGGCCAGCAGCCCGGCGACGCGGGACACAGCATTATTGATGCCCGAAGCGATACCCGCATGGCGTTGCTCTACCGCGCCCATGACCGCTGTCGTGAGCGGAGCGACGGTGATGGTCATGCCGAGGCCCATCACCACCACGGCAGGGAAAAAGGTGGTCCAGAAACTGCCTGGGCCACTGGTGATACCTGGCACAGCAAAGAGAGCAAAGCCAAGCGCGGTGATGACCGGGCCAACCACCAGCGGCAGCTTGGCGCCAAAGCGATTCACTAAGCCACCAGCCCAACGTGAAAGCAGAAACATGATCAGGCTGAACGGCACAAAAGCAGCACCAGCAAAGGTAGGAGTATATCCCTGAACCTGAATGAAGTTGAAGGGTAAATAGTAGGTAATGCCACTCAGTGCCCCATACAGCAAGAAGGTGAGAAGATTTGCTCCACTAAATGTAGGCGAACGGAACAAGGTGAGAGGGACCATGGGTGCCGAGCTATGAGCTTCTACCAGCAAAAATGCGATCAGTGCGACCATGCCAACCGCCAGCATGCCCAGCACAATGGGACTGCCCAGGCCAAGGGAACCTGCCTGGATCAGCCCGTAGACGAGCGCTCCTAATGCAAGCGTTTCCAACAGGATGCCCCACCAATCCAGCCTTGCGGACGCATCTTCGTCACGGCTCTCCGGCACTCGCCAGAAGAGCACGATGAGTGCAATGGCCGCTAGAGGAACATTGAGAAAGAAGACCCAGCGCCAGGAGGCATACTGGACCAACCAGCCCCCGAGCACCGGACCCGGCAACGAGGCGATCGAAGTAAACCCCGATCAGGTGCCAATCGCTCGACCGCGCTGGTCTTGACTGAACGAGGCACTGATAATCGCCAGGCTACCTGGCACCAACAGTGCGCCACCTATGCCCTCGACAGCTCGTGCGAGAATCAGGAACAGCACGTTGGGCGAGAAACCGCAGGCGATTGAGGCAAGGATGAAGACGATCATGCCAATGGCAAAGATGCGCCGTCGCCCAAAGTGATCACCGAGCGTCCCTCCCACCAGGATGAGGGCAGCCAGAAAAAGCGAATAGGCCTCCACAACCCACTGGACATTGGTGGCCGTTGTGTTGAAGTCGCGCTGGATGACTGGCAGCGCGACATTGACGACTGAACCATCGATGAAGGCCATGCTCGATCCAAGGATGGTTGCGACCAGGACCCACAGCCCAACACGCGGAGGGCTGGGCGCCGTGTCAGGAGCAGAGCGAATGACACCCTCGTCACAGGGCGCTTTCACGAAGGTAGCCATCTGTGGTTCTCCTTCCCTTATCCCTGTCAGCTAGCGAGTGGGGGAAAATGCCTCGCGGCTCAGTGAGGCGACGAGGCTAGCGAGCACAGCTAGGATCAGAAACAGACCTGAAAAGCCCTTGAGAGGGGCCAGCACACCGACGTTATTGATGAGCGTCAGAACAATTATCGCCAGCGCGACACCTATCAGGATGACCATGTCGCCAACGATGAAATTGTAGATGGCTTTGATGACCTTCACGGATGAACCTCCTGTGTTTGTGCAGTAGTTGGAACTGATTGACTCTCTATCGCCTGCGCTTGCTGTTGCTTTTTCACCTGTTTGAGCCAGGCAATAAGCAAGAAAGACGCGCCCAGGTAGATGACGACGAGGATGAGGAGAAAGACATCCGACAATGGCCACTCCACCCCAAACCCCTCACCCAACCAGAAGGTGCCAAAGGTCGTCAACATGATACCGACGATGAACTTCAGCGAATTTTCGGGTACTTTTGCCAATGGCGCGCGCACGAGCGCACCCACCAGGATGACCAGCAGGCCAGCGAGGAGCGCGCCGAGCGCGGCAGAGGCAATACCGCTGGAGCGCGAGACCGTGCTCGTGGCCGCGCTCAGCCCAAAGGTGATCACAATGAACGCCACTTCGAGTCCTTCGAGTAAGACCGACTTGTACGACAGCAGAAACCCGAAGAGGTTGAAACGAGACGAAGAGGCATCGACCTCTCCGCGAGCACGAAGCTCTGCCTGGGTTTCCTCGTAAATGGCCTCTTCATCGTGGCGCGCTTTCAAACCGGCGTAGCGCATGATGGCATTCTTCAACCACTTCAATCCGAAGAGGAGCAAGAGCGTGCCGATGACCGTGCGTAGGATATCGAGAGGAACCCACTGGACAAGCGCGACCCCCAGAGTCGCTACCAGCAGGGCAAGGGTCGCCGCGGCGGCTAAAGCGCCAAGCAGCGCACTGCGCCAGTTGACTGTGACGCCGACGACCAGGACGATAGTAAACGCCTCCACAAACTCTACAGCGGAGGCTAAAAACGCGGCAGTAGCAACCTTTGCATAGCGTACACGCCAAGCATAAAGAGAAGCGTTGGCTGGGGCGTAAAAAATGGGTGTTCTGAATAGATCGCTGCGACCTCCTCGTTGATCAGACGAAGCGCGTGACGACAAAGGCGAAAGCGACGTTCTAGACATTTGGAGATAATGCTTGTCATCCTGAGCGCAGCGAAGGATCTCTGCGTTCGTCGAGCCAGATCCTTCGCTGCGCTCAGGATGACAGGGAGGATAGCACGCAAGTCCGCTCACGGGAAGTCTTATCTCCAAATGTCTGGCGACGTTCCAAAAAGATTGACAAAGATCGACCAAGAGACTACAATTGAAGTAGAAGGAACATTTGTTCATGGAAGGTGTGACTGCAGGTGGGACAGGCTACGCGTACCACAAAACTCCTCCTGGCTCTCGGAAAGCGAGAAGAGGGAGGAGCCAATACCAACAAACGAGCGTACCTGGAAGGGACGGCTACGATTCTGGATGCAGCGCGTGCCTTCTACGTGGCCTTTTTCCTCTTCCATGCCGAAAAAGTCACCGAGCGCGTTGCCTACTTCTCCGAGCACCATCAAGAAATGCGGGAACGACTGATTTCGGCAGACAGGTTGCTCACCTGGGCGGAGTTTCAGACCGTCGAAACTGCCGAGCATCCTCATCCTCTGCCCGATTGGAACTTCAGCCGTGCATTCCCCCATTTTCCTTTTGTGTATCGCCGATCCGTCATTAAGGATGCCATCGGCAGAGTCCGATCCTACCTCTCGAATCTGGCGAATTGGCAGACATCAGGCAAGAAGCGAGGAAAACCCGGCCTGCCTGGAACCAGCAATCATCCCACCCTCTACCAAGGAGCTTTTAGCCTGGAACTGCAGGGCCTGGATCTGCGCAAGACGTTTGTTCGGCTCAAGGTCTACGATGGCGCAGGATGGATCTGGGTTAACTATCCCGTCAAGTACAGCCGGTACTTTGAGCAGCGAAGAGCCGAGTCGGGGTGGGAGCAGCAGAGTCCCAAGCTGATCTTGCGCCAAAAATCGGCAGAATTGCACGTTTCCCAAACGAAAGAGATCCAGGCCAAAAAGGTCATGGAGAGCAGGCGTGATCCGGACCTGGTGACGGTGGCCGTCGACTTGAACGTGAGAAATCTCGCCGTGATAAGTGTGCGCCAGGATGAGCGTATCATTGAAACCATCTTTGTCACCGATCATGGGCTTGACCAGCACCGCTATCAACACCTCAAGCGCATTGCCAAAAAGCAATGGCAATCGGGGAAACCGATCAAGGGAGAGCGCAGTAATCAGCAGGTCTGGCGGCATATCCGGCACATGAATGAAGACGCCGCTCATCAAGTTGCCCGCCGCATTGCCAACGTCTGCGCCAGGTACCCTGGTTGTGTTCTGATCTTTGAGCGACTCCGCAAGCTCAGGCCACAAGGGGGAAGCAAGTCGCGCCGGATGAACCGCAAACAAGCATATCATCTTCGAGGCAAAATCAATCACCTGGCGAGAGAAAAAGCGTATGCCCAAGGGATAGTGACCGTCGAAGTGAATCCGTGGGGAACATCACAGCACTGTTGCCGCTGTGGAGCCAAAGGAGAGAGGTTCTCTCTGAAAGCCGGTGAGCGCAACGTGTGGAAAGGCGGAAAGCTGTTTGCTTGCCCAAGATGCCAGTATGAGGCGAATGCAGATCACAATGCCAGTGTGAACTTGCATCACAGTTTTTATCATGAACTATGCTGGCAACCCAAGTCTCCTCCTCAACAGAGGAGATAAGCAACGCCCTGCATCGTTCGACACGATGTGGGAGAAGCCTGCGGAGGGCAATCCCAATGAAGCAGGCCAGGCCCGTATGCAAATACGCATACACGTTCAAAGTGATGGGGCTCCTGTTGGTCCAAAAAGGGCACGTTCCAGTCTAAATGCCCTTTCGGACATACTGGATTCGATAACCTCTTGGAATTTGGCAGGAACGCTGAGATGGTTGGACCGAATCCAGGCGGCAGAAACAGCATTTGTCCAGGTTTGTCAAAAAATTTGGACAACTGTTGACACCACACCCAGCACGGTGAGGGCGAGGGTGAGAGTGGTACTCCTGTTGCTATGTGCCTGCGGCAAGATATCGCTTGCTCCGATGTAGAGCAGGAAGCCGGCAAAGAAGCCCAGGTAGTACGGCAATCCAACGGCGGGAATCCTGAAGAACATGGTGGAGATGGCACCAGCCACCGGTGCTGCCGCATCAGCAAGCAGCAGCAGGAAGGAACGGCGAGACGTGTTCTTATTGACAAGCATCAATGTGACGGTGTTGAGGCCATCGGAGAAGTCGTGCGAAATGACGGCAATCGCAACGACCAGTCCGACGGCGGTGCTCACCTGAAAGCCAAGGCCGATGCCGACGCCATCCAGAAAGCTATGGCCAGTCAGCGCGACCGCCGAGAGGATGCCCACCAGTGGATGCTGATGCACGGCGTAGTGCTCTTCATGAGAGAAGTGGATGAGGATGGACTTCTCGACAATATGAAACAGGAGAAAGCCGCCCATCAGCGCAAGCATGGGTCCCGTACTATCCAGGTGCAGTGTGTAGACGAGCCGAAAAATCTCCGGCAACAGGTCAAAGGACACCAGGCCAACCAGCACGCCTGCCGTAAAACCCATAATCAGATTGAGATGATCGCGATAGCGCAGTCCGAAAAGACCGCCTATCAAGGTCGAGAAGAACGTCGCCAGCGACAGAAGAAGAGCGCTCATTCCTTATCTTTTCATCCTTCCACTTTTACAGCTAACGAAGGCGCATCAGGAGTCTGGATCAGGCTGCCTCTGACATCTGTTGCCCACTATCGCCTTTGGGAGTACCTGAGCCGAGACTGCGCCGCACCTCCAGGTAGCGCATGATCGCGTCGCGGCTCACAATCCCGACCGGGATGCCATTTTGCACCACAGGCAACTGGTTCACATCTCGACCGGCCATTAGAGGCAAGACATCGTTCAGGCTTTGCTGCGGTGACACCACGTGCAGGCGCTCCACGGGGATCATGGCCTGGCCGACAGAGGTGTAGCCCCACTGCTCGCGTGGAACATGGCGGATATCGCTGAGTGTAATCAGGCCTGCCAGTAGATCGCCTTGCATCACCAGGGCGCAACGTAGCCCGTGGGGCAGGAAGTAGTCGTTGATCAGTTGTTGCAGGGAGATGGTGGCAGGCACCGTTGGCGGTGTGGGATTCATCACCTCACCAACGGTGACGCCGCGCAACGCGGACTGCAGCATTCCCTGGGTGTTGGCCGACTGAGCCGCGCTCAACAGGAACCAGCCGATGAAACCAATCCAGATGCCATTCAATACATCACCGCTGAAGAGTTGCCAGATGCCCCAGAGGATGAAGAGGCAGGCAATGACCTGGCCTGAAATCGAGGCCACGCGGGTGGCTTTCGCCAGGCTGCCAGTGATCTTCCAGACGATGGAGCGCAGCACCCGCCCGCCGTCGAGTGGGAAGCCAGGAATGAGATTGAAGACGCCCAACAGGATGTTGGTCACCGCCAGGTAGAACAGGATGCCTTCCAGTGGTGACCTGGTCCCGCGTAACGGCAAAAGTAGCAGGAAACAGATGCCGCCGATGAGCAGGCTGGTGAGCGGGCCGACGACCGCCATCTGGAACTCTACGCCCGGACTCTTTGGCTCCTGCTCGATATTCGAGACGCCCCCAAAGATGAACAGGGTGATGTTTTTTACGGGCAACCCACGCCGGCGCGCAACGAGCGAGTGGGCCAGTTCATGTAAGAGCACGGAGACAAACAGCAGCAGGGCCGAGATGAAGCCTACTCCCCAATAGGTGGCACTTGACCACCCCGCATACAACTGGGGAAACCAGCCGGTGGCAAGGGACACGGTGAGCAAGACCAGAATGATGATCCAGCTTACGTTGATGTCGATCTCGATTCCAGCAATCCTGCCGATACGGAACGAACCAGGCATAGTCATACTCCTTTATTGATTGATGAACAGGACTGGCGCATGGCTCTGACTGTCATTTTCCGAGGATGTTCCCAGTCCCTGTAGCAGTGTATACAGAGATGGTGAAGAAAAGCGTAGCAAAATGCGTGAAATTCTCGTGGTCGAACTCGGGGAGATCGAAGGGCAAAAGATCGTCATGCGCCTGAAAATCTGCTATCATAGAGGACAGAAGTTAAATAGGTTGTATGGGGTGGCTTGACAGTGCCCCCATACAACGCGAGACAGGCGTTGACCCACGTAGCGGGCACACCCGACAGATATCAGTGTAGCGGATGGGTCCCGGAGAAGTCACTGTCCATGAGCTGACGTGTCACTTCACATCACTTCACAGTGTGTCGCTCCGCCGGATCACGCGAGATGAGGAGACCGCTCGTGAAGAGATACTCCTACAGTGAGAGAGACTATGCTTTCGGCCAGCTGATGCTGACCCTGCGGACGACCATGGGCCTGACGCAGGCGGAACTGGCCCAGCGGCTGGGCATTTCCCGGCACGCCGTGGCGGAGTGGGAGGCTGGCAGTAGTTACCCCAAAACGGAACGCCTCACACAGCTCATCGAGCTGGCGGTGCGAGTCTCGGCCTTTCCCGCCGGGCGCGAGGAAGAGCAGATCCGCGCGCTCTGGAAAGCGGCACACCAGAAAGTGGTGCTGGATGAGGCCAGGCTCCAGAAGCTGGTCGGTCCTCCTGTGCCCGTCCAGCCGTTCCCACCGGCCCTGACGCTAGTCGCCGATGCGGGAGCGGAGCCCGCCGCCTTCCCGCGCATCGACTGGGTGGGAGCGTTGGACACCAGCCACTTCGCCGGCCGCGAGGTGGAAGTAGCCGAGCTCTCCCGGTGGATCGTACAGGAGCGCTGCCGGCTGATCGTGCTCCTCGGTATGGGAGGCATCGGCAAGAGCATGCTCGCCTCTTACCTGGGTCAGCGCCCGCGCTTCTGGTGGGGCAGCCAGCCGCGGTGGCTAGAACTCGGCTGCCCGCTCGGGGCGGCTGCTCTGCTCATCCGCCTCTTCCTCCACGGCCCCCAGAGCTCGCAAGGTGGCGATCTCGGCCTGGGTCAAGCCTCGGATGCCCGTGATCGTGAGGCGCTCGTAGGGCCGGTCATGGCGCACTGTGCGCAGATGCTCGCCACTCTTGAGCTCCCAGATGTGGATGGCTCCGTCATCGCCACAACTGGCCAGCTTGGTGCCATCGGAACTCACTCTGATCGCGTGTATCGTCCCCTGATGCGCCTCTCGCACCCGCAGGCAGCGCCCGCTGTCGACCTCCCACCAGCGCAGCTGGCCGTCACTGCCCCCACTGATCAGCGCCTCCCCACGCGGGTTCCAGGCCACGGCAGAAGCCACCGCGGGATGCTCCACCAAGGTTTGCACCCGCTGCCCGCTGTGCGCCTCCCACACGAAGAGCTCCCCGCCCTCTCTGCCGCCACCACCGGAGGCCAGCCGTCTGCCATCAGGGCTCCAGGCCACGCTCATGATGGCCTGATCGTGTCCCGCCATTTGTCGTAGCAGCGTGCCATCGCTGGCATCCCACACGTACACGAAGCCATCACTGCCTCCACCGACCAACCGTGTCCCATCGGGGCTCCAGGCCACATGGCGCAGGCGGGTCGGTTGCTGCGTCGCCCCAACCCAGCGGCGCGTGCTGGCTGGCATCTCCCACACCTGCGCTCCCCGCAGATAGCTCCCACTCGCCAGCAGGCGCCCATCCGGACTCCAGGCCACGCCCAGGAAGATGGTCTCGACCGCGTCAGTATCCCGCATCACCTCGAGACACACACCCGTGGTCGGCTCCCACAATCTGATGCCGTCATACCCTCCACTGGCCAGGAGCCGACCATCGGGGCTCCACGCCACGCCTTGCACAAACTCGCGATGTCCACGCAACGCGCTCTGGGATGCCGCGCTGGCGGCATCCCAGAGCGTCACCTGAGCATCTGCACCGCCACTGGCCAGGAACCGCCCATCCGGGCTCCAGTCGAGGTCGTAGAGGGTGGCAATGTAGCCCCGCATGACGCGAAGACACTGTCCGCTGTCCACATCCCACACTCGGATGGTGCCATCGCTGTCGCCACTGAGCAGGGTGCGGCTGTCGGGTGCGAAGGCAATCGTGTAGATGACGGCGGTATGCCCATGCAGGACTGCCCGCAGTCTCCCCTGCTCGACGTCCCAAAGGCAGATGGTGCGATCAAAGCTGCAACTGGCCAGGGTGCGTCCATCCGGGCTCCAGGCCACGCGCATCACCCGGTCGGTATGCCAGGAAAACGTCTGCAGACAGCCAAGGCTTTCCACGTCCCACAGTTTGACGGTGCCGTCGAAGCTCGCGCTGGCGAGCTGCGCGCCATTGGGGGAGAAGGCCAGCCCTGGCACCCAGTGGCTATGTCCCGCAAGGTGCTGCACACGAGTACTAGGCTTCGGCGCCTCAGGCTCCCACAGCCAGATGCTCCCATCGGCGTTGCCACAGGCGAGCAGCCTCCCATCGGGGCTCCAGGTCAGCGAGTACACGGTGCCACCCTGACCCGCAAGCCGCTGCACCATCGTGCCACTCTGTAGGTCCCACACCTGAACGAGGGTATCATCCCCACCACTGGCGAGCAGGCGCCCATCAGGAGCAAAGGCGAGAGCATTGAGGCTTCCGGTGTGCCAGCCCATCCAGAGGAGCATGCCGCTCTCAACGTCCCAGAGCTTGACGGTGCTATCCCAGCCCCCGCTGGCCAGGGTGCGTCCATCCGGGCTGAAAGCCAGAGCAGACCCACCGGCGCTATGGGCCTGCCAGGCCTGGTGCAGGCGCTGGCCTGCTTCTGCCCACACTCGCACTTCCCCCTTCCAGTTGGCCGCAGCCCGGTACTGCCCACTCTTGCTTATCGCGACCGTCGCGATGGCATCGAAATGCTCGGTAAAGACGCACTCATGCAGCAGGGCTCCAGAAAAGGTGGCGTCCTGCAGCTCGACGCCTTGCAGATAGGCTCCGCGAATGAAGAGTCGCGACAGGTCCAGGTCACGCAGATGCCCCCGCAGGGCGGTGAGCAGGCTGATGACGTTGGCCGGACCATAGCCCTGAGTGGCCGCGTCCTCCGTCCGGAACTGCGCGAGCAGGCGCAGCAGGTGCGCCTCGACCAGCGTGTCTGCTCCCAGTTCGGCGCGCAGTCGCTCGAGCAGGGGATGGACCAGCAGCCGCACCTGGATCTCTCGCACATAGTCTTTGGCCTGAGACTGCTCCAGGGCGTACAGGCGCAGCTGCTGGGGGGTGCCCAGCACGACCTCCTCACTCAGGTGCTCGACCAGCACATCGGTGAGGTACTCCATCACTACCGATTGCAGACTGAAGCGGGCCTGGCGCCCCCGCTCCAGCAGCGAGCGCCGTCCTAGCGCCTCGAGCGCCTCGAGCAGCTGCGCGCGCAGCACCCGGGGATGCAGGACCTGCGCCAGGGTGGGAAGCTCCGTCCACTCGCGCAGTACGGCCAGCCAGGTGAGCAGCTGGGACTCCAGAGGAGACAGACGCCCTATCTGCTGCCGCAACACTGGCCGGATACCGTTGAAGACCAATTCCCCTTCCTGCAAGAAGCGGTCGATGTCGCCCGTGAAGAGATCGGCGATGGCCTGTGCCACGATTTTCAAGGCCAGGGGATTGCCCGCGTAGCTGGCCACCAGTCGCTGCCAGGCGAGAGAAGTGCCGCTGAGTCCCTTGTCGCTGAGCAGCTCCTGCGCGGCTTGGTCATCCACCCCCGCCAGGCGAAGCGAGCGCACCGGTGAGCGAGCACCTTCAACAGGCTCTATCTCCCTGGGCTTCTCGCGGGAGGTGAGCAGCACGCAGCTCTGGTGGGCGGTCTCGGCCAGGCGTTGGATCAGCCGTCCGTAGCCCTGGTAGCCTGGCAGGTAGTCGCCCTCACGATCCCCACTGGCCAGCAGCGTCTCCAGGTTGTCGAGGATCAGCAGGCAGCGATGGGCTTGCAGCCGTGCCAGCAACTGGCTGATGCGTTGCTCCAGCGAGGTGGAGAAGGCAGCAGGCGGCGTTTCGGAGAAGAAGGTGATGCAATCGGCGACCAGCTCCTCGTAGGAGGGGGCGTCACGTACCGAGCGCCACAGTACCGCCTCGAACTGCGGAGCCAGGCGGTTGCCCAGGTAGGAGGCCAGCATGCTCTTGCCGATGCCACCCATGCCCACGAGCGCGATCAGGCGGCAGCGCTCCTGCACGATCCACGCTGAGAGCTCGGCCACTTCCACCTCGCGGCCGGCGAAGTGGCTCACGTCCAGCGCTCCCACCCAATCAACGCGCGGGAAGGCGGCAAGCTCAGCTCCAGTGGGGGCGACGGGCGTCTGGGCCTGTGGGAACGGCTGGGCGGGCACAGGAGGGCTGACCAGCGTATGGAGCCAGGCCTCATCGAGCAGCACCTTCTGGCGCGCCGCTTGCCAGAGTGCACGGATCTCCTCTTCCTCGCGCCCGGCGGCAAAGGCTTGCTGCTGCACCGCCAGCTCGATGAGCCGTTTAAGGCGTTCCACTTTGGGGTAGCTGAGACCTCCCTCCCACTCCGCCACGGCGCGCCGGGAGACACCCAGCCGCTCGGCCAGGCCCGCCTGCGTCAGGCCGATGGTGGTGCGCAGCGTCAACATCAGCTGGCCGAAGGCATAGTCTCGCTCACTGTAAGGGTATCTCTTCACGAGCGATCTCCCTTCCGCGAGACCCGGCGGAGCGACACACTGTGAAGTGACCCGCAAACTGATGGACGGGGACTTCCCCAGGACCCATCCGGTAGATCGATGCTTGTCGGGTGTGCCCGCTACGTGGGTCAACGCCTGTCTCGCGTTGTATGGGGGCACTGTCAAGCCACCCCATACAACCCCCGCTATTCTATGCCTCTAGGATAGCACATTTCGGGCGAACGAAGAAGCTGGCTCCTCATACGATTCTCGCGCCTAGCCCCGGATACGCAATAGTTTTATGACTCCCCCCACGCTTTTCTTCACGCTCGCCGACTATATTAGACGTGTACGAGCGTAGTGCCAGGGAGAGTATATCTGGCAGCTCTGGAAAGGTGCGCGAGTACTGGTAGTGATAGACTCTCGCACACTTTCCCAGGTATACTACTCTTGCCCACCTCTTGAAATTGGACGAGTGAAAGGAGCTTGCTATGACTGAGAATTCAGCTGGACGAACGTCGCTGACAAAGTTCAAGGATTGTCTGCGGGTGCCTCCCATCTTGCGTCCCTACAAGACAGACGATCAGCGGTACAACTTGCGGATACATATGCGTCCTGCTCAGGTCCAACTGCACTCGGAACTGCCACCAAGCGAGGTGTGGACGTATGAGGGCTTGCTGCCAGGACCAACCATCGAGGTCTCGCGCGGGCAACGCGTTCAGGTCGAATGGATCAACGCTCTCCCTGGGGACGAGCCTTATCCTATCACTGCCGTCACCGCCCCGGATGGCACACAAAATGAGCCCGGACGCAGTGGGAGACCGGCCAATCAGACCGTTGCAACGCTTCCGCCCTGGACCGTCGTGCATCTGCATGGCGGTCGGACGGCAGCGGTGAGCGATGGCTGGACCGAGAACGGCACCCTCTCTGGTCAATACACCACGTGCGACTATACCAACGACCAGCAGGCCACGCTACTCTGGTATCACGATCATGCCATGGGCATTACCAGGTTCAATGTGTATGCGGGCCTTACAGGACTGTACATCATCCGCGATGCCGAGGAAGAAGCGCTCCGCTTGCCCGCTGGCCCCTACGAGATCCCCTTACTGCTTCAGGACCGCAACCTGGATACAGCTCCCGATGGATCGCTCACTGGTCGCCTGCTGCATAAGGTCGAGGATGGCACCATGGAGTTTTTCGGCCCGTTCACGCTGGTCAATGGGACCATCTGGCCGCATCTCCCGGTCGAAGCACGGCAGTACCGGCTCCGGCTGCTCAACGGATCGAATGCACGCATCTACCGCCTTGTGCTGCTCGATGAAAGCGGCACCCCTGTCCATGAGCAGATTAAACAGATTGGTACCGATGGCGGCCTGCTCGGGCAGCCGGTTGACATTCCCCGAGACGGACTTATTCTCTCACCAGCAGAGCGTGCAGATCTCATCGTAGACTTTCGTACTTTGCGAGGACAGCGGCTGACCCTGGTCAACACCGCCGGCGCACCATTCGATAACAGTCCTGCAACCCAACCACCGGGGATAGCCGACCTGGATAACCGCCTCCCGCACCCGGAAGTGATGGAGTTCCGCGTCTCATCGCAGCCGGTGGATGACCCCTTCGTCCTGCCCGCGACAGTATCCTCGGCGTACCGCAGGCTCGAACATGACCGGTTGCCCCCTGCTCACCAGCATCGCGTGGTCGCGATGGTCGAGTATCCCGACGGCATGCTCACCTTCCGTGAACTTGCTGAAGTGCCGAACGGTGATGCCGTATCGGGAGAAGCGCTCATAGTAATAGCGGATGAACAAGGAAAAACTGGGCGCTATCACACCGTCGCCAGCCATTTTGAGGATACCGTCAACTGGTTCGTAGAATATGGTTCGACAGAGGTATGGAATATCCTCAACCTGACGGAAGACACCCATCCCTTCCATGTGCATCTCGTCCAGTTCCAGGCACTGGGCAGAGACCTCTACAACAAGGACGGCTTCCATCCAGAAACGGGAGCAACGACGGCACCCATCAGCTTTCAAGGGCATGGGGCGCTCGATGCGAACGAACTGGGCTGGAAAGACACGCTGCGTGTCAACCCCGGTGAAATGGTCTCGCTAGCGGCCACCTTCGATGGCTTCACAGGCCGCTACATGTACCATTGTCACATTCTGGAGCACGAGGATCACGACATGATGCGCCCCTTTATCGTGATGCCTGCGGCTGCTCTGGCAGCCATGGATATGCCAGGGATGTCCATGCCGATGCCCTCAGACAGGGGACAAGTGGACGATACCCAGACGAGGAGAGGCTGAGTCCCCGGTCAAGAAGAAGGCTTCATTTTTATGTAGCTCCCCACGCTTTTCTTCACGCTCTCCCACTATGCTTAGAGCATCCTGCTATACTATTGCAAGAGGACGAAAAGTATGTCATCTAAAGAACAAAATCGGCTGCAGGAAGCGCATAAGAACAGGCAAGCCTGGTACCGCTGGGGACCCTACCTCAGCGAACGGCAATGGGGCACTGTGCGCGAGGATTATTCGCCCGGCGGAACAGCCTGGGATTTCCTCCCGCATGACCAGGCCCGCTCACACACCTACCGCTGGGGCGAGGATGGCTTACTGGGGATCAGCGACGATCAGCAGCAGCTCTGTTTCGCCCTGGCCCTGTGGAACGAGGCTGACCCCATCCTGAAGGAACGGCTCTTCGGGCTGACGAACTCGGAGGGCAACCACGGGGAGGACGTGAAGGAATACTACTTCTTTCTCGACAACACCCCGACCCACTCGTATATGAAGGCGCTCTACAAGTACCCACAGCGCGCTTTCCCCTATAACGATCTTGTCGCCACGAATCGCAATCGGAGCCGTCAAGAACCCGAATACGAACTGATTGATACGGGCGTCTTCGCGGAGGACCGCTACTTCGATGTCAGTGTGGAATACGCCAAAGTCGACCCGCTCGACCTGCTGATCCACGTGAGCGCCACCAACCGCGGACCAGAGGCGGCGCCGCTGCACCTGCTCCCCACGCTCTGGTTCCGCAACACCTGGGCCTGGGGCTATGATGACCGCCGGCCTGTATTAACCGCCGAGGCTGGAGCGGGGCAGGCTGGTGAAGCACCAAGCGCTCGTCTCGTGCATGCCCAGCATCACGAGCTGGGTGACTACTGGCTGGCCTGTGAGGGAGCGCCTGACCTGCTTTTTACCGAGAACGAATCCAACGCCGAGCGACTGTGGGGCACCCAGAGCCGTGCGCCGTTCGTCAAAGACGGCATCCATGAGACGGTGGTCAATGGAGTTGAGGGCAAAGTCAATCCCCAGGGCGTAGGCACCAAAATGTCGGCCCACTATCGCTTCGTCATTGCGCCAGGGGCCACACAGACCATCTTACTGCGCCTGTCCGCCAATCGACCAGGTGCGCCTTTTGACGAAGTCGCTGAGATCTTCACTGCACGCGTTGAGGAAGCTGACGAGTTTTACCGGGCAGTGAGTACTGCCCAGACAGGGGATGCGCGGGCAGTGCAGCGGCAAGCGCTGGCTGGTCTGCTCTGGAGCAAGCAGTTCTACTCCTACGATGTGGATACATGGCTGCGTGGCGATCCGGCAGGCCCCGCGCCACCGCCCCAGCGCAGCCGCAACCGGGGCTGGCGGCACCTCTCGAACAACGATATTATCATCATGCCTGACACCTGGGAGTACCCCTGGTACGCCGCGTGGGACCTGGCCTTCCACTGTGTGGTGATGGCTCTGGTCGACAGCGCCTTCGCCAAGGACCAGCTGCTCTTGCTGCTCCACGAGTGGTACATGCATCCCAACGGCCAGTTGCCCGCCTACGAATGGGCCTTCAGCGATGTCAATCCGCCCGTGCATGCCTGGGCCGCGTGGCATATCTACCAGCAAGAGAAGGAGCGCACAGGGAAAGGCGATACCTTCTTCCTGGAGCGCGTCTTCCAGAAACTGCTGCTCAACTTCACCTGGTGGGTCAATCGCAAAGACCAGGAAGAGAACAACATCTTTCAAGGCGGGTTCCTGGGACTCGACAACATCGGCGTCTTCGACCGCAACACGACCCTGCCCGATGGCATCGTGCTCGAGCAATCCGACGGCACCGCCTGGATGGGCATGTTCGGTGCGAGCATGCTGGCGATGGCCCTGGAACTGGCTCGCGCGGACCCGGTCTATGAAGACATGGCGACCAAGTTGTTTGATCACTTCCTTTATATAGCCGACGCGATCTACGGTGAGGGACAGAGCGGCCAGGGACTCTGGAATGACGAAGATGGCTTTTTCTACGACAAGTTGAGTTTACCCGATGGCCAGCAGCTCCCGCTGAAAGTGCGCTCCCTGGTCGGGCTCATTCCCCTGCTCGCAGTGGAGACGGCTGAAACAAACCTGGTGGCAGACTTTCTCGCTGGGCGCATGCGCTGGTTTGCGGAAAACCGCCCCTATGTCCCACACTTGATCGCGCGATGGCAGGATGGCCAGAAAGACCAGAGAAAAGACTACGCTCTGCTGGCCCTCGTGCGTGGCGCTGATCTAGAGGCTCTGCTCAAACGCATGCTGGACCCCCAGGAATTCCTGAGCGACTACGGTATTCGCTCGATCAGCAAGTATCACGAAGCGCATCCCTATGTGCTCGATACGCGCTATGGGAACTTTTCGGTGAATTACGAGCCGGGCGAATCAACCACCGGGGCCTTCGGGGGGAATTCCAACTGGCGCGGGCCGATCTGGTTCCCCATCAATTTCCTGCTGGTCGAAGCGCTCTGGAAATACCATCAATTCTATGGCGACGATTTCCTGGTAGAATACCCAACCGGCTCCGGCACGAAACTGACGCTAGGACAGCTGGCGGAGGAGCTCTCGCGGCGGCTCACAAACATCTTTTTGCGTGACGAGCAGGGCCGCCGGGCGGTCTTTGGCGCCAACATGATCTTTCAGAACGATGTGCACTGGCGCGATTACATCCCGTTCCACGAGTACTTCCACGGTGATAGCGGGCGCGGTGCCGGCGCCAGCCATCAGACCGGCTGGACGGCTGTGGTAGCTAATCTCCTTCAATCAACAAAGCAAGTATGACCACCAGGGTTCATGCCGGAGTAACAGGTTCTACAGAAACCATTCTAATCCGGATTTACACGTAGAGGGGCACAGGATTGCCGGATCACCAGCGAGGTCGCCAGTTCCACACGCAGCGATGTCAGCGGTTCACCATCTATTTGCTGGAGTAACAGGTCCACGGCAATCGAGCCCATCTCCCGTAAGGGCTGGCGAATCGTCGTGAGCGGAGGACTCATCCATTCCGTCGAGGGGATGTCATCGAACCCAATGATGCTCATATCATGTGGTACTTGCATGCCATGCTCAGAGAGGGCACGGTAGATGCCTGTCGCCTGAATATCACACCCTGCCACGATCGCTGTGGGAGGCTCAGGCAAGGCCAGCAGGGCAAGCGTCTGGCTGTGGCCACTGGTATGGCGGAAATCGCCCTGCCGGATCAACTCTGGCTCTGGTGTCATGCCTGCCGCCTCCAGCGCTGAACGATAGCCGGCTAAGCGCGCCTTACTCGTCAGATGGAATGGGATCCCGCTAATGGTGGCGATGCGGCGATGACCCAGCGAGAGCAGATACTCGGTGGCCATCAGACTCCCTCGCCAATTGGTGGCTCCCACGGAAGGAACGTCAGGACCAAGTTCTCTGCTGTCGCCGACGGCCACAAAGGGAATCTGCAACTTGCGCAGGGCTTCAATATAACTGAACTGCTCGCTATGCGCCAGCAGGAGGACGCCTTCAGGGCATCGTTGGGCAAGGTGGGCTTGCCAGTCCTCTACAAGCCGTTTCTCATTGTGCATCGTGAACAGCGCAAGCCGCCGCCCGGTGCGATTCAAGCGCTCGTCAATCCCATGAATCACTTCCAGATAGTACTCACTATCAAGCTGACCAGAGATAATTAAATCAATCAGCTTCGTTGCTGTTTCCTTCGGTGGATGAGTCGTTCGATTGCTTACGTAACCGTGTGCTTCTATGACACGCAGCACACGTTCACGGGTCTCTGGCGAGACATCGGGTCGCTGATGAAGCACCCTTGAGACGGTGGGCATGGAGACGCCAGCGGCTGCAGCTATGTCCGCAATGGTGAGTCGCTGAGGCACAGCAATCCTTTCCTTCATATCCGATAGAAAGCCCGGAAATTTTCAGTGTTGTCCTCATTATAAAACTGCATGGCTCCCCCTGTCAAGAGCGAGTCGATCTTAGGTAGAAGGGATAGAACGAGTAAAACGTGCTTTCAACCATCTTTAGCAAGGAATTTCCGGAAATTTCCGAGTTCTTGACAAATTTATAACGGTATGTTACATTTTTTTTGTAAGTTATTACGGAAATTGATCGGAAGGGAGCGCATCTGATGAAGCGATCGTCGTATCGAGAGCAAGACTATCCTTTCGGTCAGCAGATGCTGACGCTGCGGACGAGGATCAGGCTGACACAGGCAGGCCTGGCCGACCTGCTGCATGTCTCCCGGCGGGCAGTGGCGGAGTGGGAGGCGGGTCTCGCGTATCCCAAGACTGACCATCTCAAAGCCTTCATTGCGCTGTGTCTGCGGCAGCAGGCCTTTCCCACCGGGCGCGAGGCCCAGGAGGTCTGCGCGCTCTGGCATGCGGCACATCAGCATGTGCTGTTGGATGAACCGTGGCTGCGGGGACTGCTGGCGAAGCCGCCTTCCCCACGGGTGGCCGCCCCGGTCGCGCAGGTCCGTGGCGCGGAGGCGGTCAGCACTCCTCAGGCTGTGCGTGGGCCGCGGGTCGATTGGGGCACCGCGCCGGATGTGCCGGGCTTTTATGGCCGCCAGCGCGAGGTGACCACCTTGTCCCAGTGGGTGGTGCAGGAGCGCTGCAGGGTGGTGAGCGTGCTTGGCATGGGCGGCATCGGCAAGTCGGCCCTGGCCACGAAGGTGATGCATCAGGTCGCCCCGCACTTCGAGATCGTGCTCTGGCGCTCTTTGCGCGATGCCCCCACCTGCGAAGTCCTGCTGGAGGACTGCCTGCAGGTGCTGGCCCCCGAAGCGCTCCGCGACGGGTCTGTCAGCCTTGAAAGGCGCTTGGGCCTCCTGCTAGAGTGTGTGCGCCGCACCCGTGTCCTGCTGGTGCTCGATAACCTGGAGATGCTGCTGGAGAAAGGCCAGAGCACAGGGCACATGCGCCACGGCTATGAAGGATATGCCCGGCTGTTGTCTCGGATGGCTGAGACTGAGCATCAGAGTTGCCTGCTGCTGACCAGCCGGGAGAAACCGGGCGACCTCGTGCCGCTGGAAGGCAACCGGGAGCCGGTGCGCGCCTTGCGCCTCGCCCGGCTGGATGCCGATGCTTGTCAACAACTTTTGGCAGAAAGGGAAGTCGTGGGCAGCGCGGCTGACCAGGCACGGCTGATCGAGGCCTACGCGGGCAATCCCCTGGCCTTGAACATCATCGCGCGGACCATCGTGGACCTTTTTGCTGGCGAGATCGCCCCGTTTCTGGAACAGGGCGAGGTGGTCTTTGGTGGAGTGCGTAAGCTGCTCGACGAGCAATACGCCCGCCTCGCGGACTTGGAGCAGGTGGTGCTGCATTGGCTGGCGATGGCGCGCGAGCCGGTGACTCTAGGTGAGCTGCGCGCCTCTCTCGTGGTGCCCAGGCCTTCAGGGGAGCTGCTGGAAGCCGTCCACAGGCTGCGGCAGCGCTGCCTGATCGAGCACGGGCAGCACCCGGGCAGCTTCACCCTGCCATCGGTGGTGCTGGAGTACGTGACGACGCGGCTGGGAGGCGAGCCGCGAGATCGTGCAGGGACGGCTTACGCGCCCGATCCAGCATGGCCCTTCCCTGGCTCACGCCAGGGAGTATGTATAACGGACAGGGAAGCGGCGGCTGGCTCCCGTGCTGGCATGGTTTCGGCGTATCCACCTGAGGCATATTCAGGTGGAAGAGCTGTTCCATTCGCTGCTCGACCAACTGCCTGAACGCCAGCATCTAAGTATGGTAGCAAAACGAAGAAGTTCTATGCTCATATGATTCTGGCTGCCTGACCCCCAGATAAAAAGTTTTATGACTCCCCACACGCTTTTCTTCACGCTCTCCGACTATATTCGACGTGTACGAGCGTAGTGCCAGGGAGAATATACCTGGCAGTCCCGGAAAGGTGCGCAAGTACAGAGAGCACGAAGCACACTGCTCTGTTCTCTTGCTTAAATGAAGACCCAAGCGTATGCGAGTTACTCGCGGCTTCGGGACTCTCTCGTCATTCCTTACTAAAGGAGGAAACACCATGTCTAAAAAGACTGATGAACGCATCACTCAGGATGTCCTTGATGAGCTGGTCTGGAACCCGGCTGTCACCATTGCCGATCTGTCCGTTTCTACCGATCATGGTCGGGTCAGGCTCAAGGGCACAGCCGATACGTTTGGCACGAAATTGGAGGCAGAAGATGCTGCCTACCGCGTCGGCGGTGTCACCTCGGTCGATAACCAGATCGTCGTTGATCCCGCTGACCTGGATCTGCGTGGCGATGAAGACATTGCCGACGACATTCGATGCGCGCTTGAGCTGGATTACCAGGTACCAGATGAAAGGCTATCTGTGAGTGTGATTGATGGGATCGCAACCCTGAAGGGCAACGTTGATTGGTCCTACCAGAGAGATGCAGCTGAGGATGACGCTGCAATGATCCTGGGGGTAACTGGTCTTGTCGACGAAATTACCGTCAATCAGCCACAAGCCTCTGCTGTGGACATCTCGTCTGGAATCGCACGCGCCTTTGCTCGCAACGCTGAACTCTATGACGACAACATCGATGTCACGACCGATGGCGGCCATGTCACCCTCTCAGGCACGGTAGCAACCTGGGGTGAGTATGATCTAGCCACTGATATCGCCTGGATGTCTCCAGGAGTGACCAGTGTCACCAACAACATCGTTGTTCTCTTCGCTTAATTAGCTGTTGCTTTCTCAGTGAGCACCTCTGCCGTCCTCAACCGCTCCCAACGCCAGCAACGACGCTTTCTGCGCCTCGGTGAGACCCCGGATGCCCGTGATATTGAGTCGCTCGTAGGGCCGGTCGCGGCGCAGCGTGCCCAGAGAATGGCCACTCTCGAGGTCCCAGAGCCTGATCGTTCCGTCATTGCCGCAACTGGCCAGCCTGCTGCCATCGGGACTGACCTTGAGGGCCTGCACCGTCCCCTGGTGGGCTTCTCGCACCCGCACGCACGCGGAGCTCGGCAGGTCCCACCAGCACAGCCGACCGTCACTGCCTCCACTGACGAGCCTCTTCCCGTCCGGATGCCAGACGACTGCATAGATCGCCCCCGTCAGCCCCTGCAGGGTGTACATGCGCTCCCCGCTGCGGGCATCCCACACGAAGAGCTCCCCGCTATGCTGGCTGTCACCCCCGGAGGCCAGCTGCGTGCCATCGGGGCTCAAGGCCACACTGATGACGGCCCCCTGATGCCCCGCCAGCCGGTGGAGTAGGCTGCCACCCCTGGCGTCCCACACATAGACGTGCCCATCTTCGCCCCCAGCGACCAGGCGGGTGCCATCGGGGCTCCAGGCCACCCGGCGGATCCAGGTGGGCAGCTCCCGCCCGATCCAGCGAAGAGCGCCTGCTCCCACCTCCCACACCAGCACGCCACGCCAATGGGTGGTGCTGGCCAGCAGCTTGCCATCGGGACTCCAGGCCAGGCCCCAGAAGAGGGTGTCGGGGTGGTCGCGGTCGCCGATGACCTCGAGACAGTTGCTGGTGGCCGCGTCCCAGAGCCGGATAGCATTATCCCAGCCGGAACTGGCCAGCACGCCTCCATCGGGACGCCATGCGACCCCGTACACGCTCCAGCCATGTCCACGCAACACGCCTCGCGGCGCTCCTCCTCCGAGGCTTTCCACCTGCCAGAGGCTCACGACGCTATCGGAGCCGGCACTGGCGAGCTGGGTGCCATCGGGACTCCAATCCAGGTCGTAGAGGCAGGCATCGTAGCCCTGCAGGACGCGCACGCACTGCTCCCGCTCTACCTCCCACAGCCGCAGCGTGCCATCCGGACTGCCACTGAGCAGGTGGCGGCTGTCGGGTGTGAAGGCAAGGCCGTGCACCGCGGCGCGATGGCCCTGCAGCACCACCCGAGCGTTGCCCTGCTGGGCATCCCACAGCCGGATGGTGTGGTCCCAGCTGCCACTGGCCAGCGTGCCTCCATCTGGGCTCCAGGCCACGGGTTGCACCTGCTGCGTATGCCCCAACAGCGTCTGGCGCAGGCGAAGGCGGCCTGCCTCTCCCAGCTCCCACAGCTTGACACTGCCATCCCAGCTCGCGCTGGCCAGGAGGCTTTCGTCGGGCGCAAAGGCCAGTCCCCACACCCAGCTGTTATGCCCTACGAGGCTCTCGACGCAGGTCGCTGGGCGGCTTGGCCCGATCTCCCACAGCCGGATCGTGCCCGCATCGTCGCCAGTGGCGAGCAGGTGCCCATCCGGACTCCAGGCCAACGCGGAGACCGGGCCGGGATGCGGCAACGCCTCGAGGAGGGTGCCCAGCTTCGGATCCCAGAGCCGGACGGTCGCATCCAGTCCTCCACTTGCCAGTAGACCTCCATCGGAGGCAATGGCCAGGCAGATGGCCCCTGAATGCCCACCCGACCAGAGCGCGGCTCCACTTTCGACGTCCCACAGCTTGACGCTGCCATCAGTGCTTCCGCTGGCGAGCAGGCGTTCGTCCGGGCTGAAAGCGAGGGCCGTGGCAATATCCGTATGGGCTTGCCAGACCAGGTGCAAGGTCTGGCCTGCCCCGCGCCACAGCCGCACTTCCCCACGCCGGCCAGCGGCGGCCCAGTACTGCCCGCTCTGACTGATGGCGACCGACCAGATGGCATCAAAGGCCTCGGTCAAGACACACTCCTCGAGTCGTGCCCCGGACAGATTGGCATCTTGCAGCTCGACGCCTTGCAGATAGGCTCCGCGAATGGCGAGCCGGGAGAGGTCCAGGCCGCGCAGGTGCCCGCGCAGGGCAGTGAACAGGGTGATCACGTTTGCCGGACCATAGCCCTGGGTGGCCACATCCTCCGTCCGGAACTGTGAGAGCAGGCCCAGCAGGTGTGCCTCGACCTGTGCGTTTGCTCCTTGTTCGGCGCGCAGCCGCTCGAGGAGGGGATGCACCAGCAGGCGCACCTGGCTCTTTCGCACATAGTCTTTGGCCTGTGCCTGCAAGAGGGCCACCTGGCGCAGAAGCTTAGGCTCACCAAGCACGATCTCTTCGCTCAGACGTTCACCCAACTCATCGGTGAGGTACTCCATCACCACCGATTGCAGGCTAAAGCTCGCCTGCTGCCCCCGCTCCAGCAGCGAGCGCCGTCCTAATGCCTCCAGCGTCTCCAACAGCTGCGCGCGCAGCACCCGGGGATACAGGACCTGCGCCAGGGCGTCCAGCCGCGTCCACTCGCGCAGCACCGCCAGCCAGGTGAGCAGCAGGTGCTCCAGCGCAGAGAGACGCCCCATCTGCTGGCGCAGCACCGGTCGGACGCCGTTGAAGATCAGTTCCCCTTCCTGCAGGAAGCGGTCGAGATCCCCATTGAAGAGTTCCAGGACCGCCTGCGCCACGATCTTGAGGGCCAGGGGATTGCCCGCGTAGCTGGCCACCAGTCGCTGCCAGGCGGCAGGCGTGCCGTTCAGCCCCTTGTCGCTGAGCAGGTCTTGTGCGGCCTGTTCGTCCACCCCGGAGAGGCGCAGCGCGCGCACCAGCGCGCGCACCCCCTCCAACGGCTCAATTTCCTTGGGTTTCTCACGGCCGGTGAGCAACACGCAGCTCTGGTGTGCCGACTCGGCCAGGCGCTGAATCAGCCGCCCGTAGCCCTCGTAGCCGGGCAGGTAGTTGCCCTCGCGGTCCCCGCTTTGGAGCAGCGTCTCCAGGTTGTCGAGTACCAGCAGGCAGCGATGAGCCTGCAAGAGGGCCAAGAGCTGCGTGATGCGCTGCTCCAGCGACGCGGGGAAGGCGGCGGGCGGCGTCTCGGAGAAGAAGGTAATACAGTCGGCGACCAGCTCCTCGCAGGGAGGCGCGTCACGGACCGAGCGCCAGAGCAGTGCCTCGAAGTGGGGAGCCAGGTGCTGACCGAGGTATGAGGCCAGCATACTCTTGCCGATGCCGCCCATGCCCAGGAGCGCGATCAGGCGGCAGCGCTCCTGCACGATCCACTGGGAGAGCTCGGCCACTTCCACCTCGCGACCGGCGAAGTGGCTCACGTCCAGGGCTTCCACTAGGTTGACGCGCGGGAAGGCCGCCGGCTCCGCGAAAGCTGGGGCAGCAGGTGTCCCGGCCCGTGGGGAAAGCTGGACGGGCGCAGGAGGAGCGAGCAGGTCGCGCAGCCAGGCTTCATCCAGCAGCACCTTCTGGTGCGCCGCCTTCCAGAGGGCGCGGATCTCCTCCTCCTCGCGCCCGGTGGCAAAGACTTGTTGCTGCATCCCCAGGGTAATGAGCTGTTTGAGGCGTTCAGCTTTGGGGTAAGCGCTGCCTGCCTCCCACTCCGCCACTGCACGCCGGGAGACGCCCAGCCGCTCGGCCAGTCCTGCCTGCGTCAGGCCGATATTCGTCCGCAGCGTCAACATCATCTGACCGAATGTATAGTCTCGCTCGCCATAAGAGGAACTCTTCATCGGTGGTCTCCTTTCCGTGTGACCCACCAGAGCAAAGCAATGTGAAGCGATATGAAGTGAGACGTCATCCGATGGACGGTGACTTCCCCAGGGGAACAGCGCTATACTAGTGACTGTCGGATGTGCCCTCCAAGCGGGTCAACGCCTGTCTGGGGTGGTCTGGGGACATGCCAAGTGAAGCCAGACCACCTCTCCTCATCTGTTCCTCCATGATAGCACATGCGCTGGCGGATGACGAACAACTTGCTCAGGCTCTCCTGTGTCTGCTCCCCAAGAAGTGAAGCGAGTTGAAGTGACATGCCATCTGATGTACGCTGACTTTCCCTGCACATGCTTCTATACTCTTGAATGAGGAAGAATTACGATTTATAAGTGTTTGAGCTTGATGCCAGCGTTGCACGTCGTGCAGCCTGCACCAGATGGCTCAGAGATACAGGAGGACACCGATGGAGTTACAAGAGCAGATCCCAACCAGAACAGAGATTCGGAATCTCGAGTACGTGGGTTTTTCGAGCGAGGAGATCGCTAGCCTCTTCAGAATCAAAGCGCGCTATCAGCGAGGTGCCTATCACGAGGTCACTCCTGAGTACAAGCGGCTGTTGTTTGTCCGCTGGCTCTACCTCCAGGGTCGCCTGCAAAGCTAAGCAGTGATTACGACGCATGCGCGACGGAGGATGTGGCATGGGGCAGAAGCTTTTCTGTCGTTATCGTCCATTGGACGCTAGGAGCAGACTATGAGCCAGTTACAATTGTCGTTGCTTGGTACACCGATAGTGAAGCACGGTGAGCGCACGCTCACCTTCTCCACGCGCAAGGCGCTGGCCCTGCTCGTCTACCTGGCAGTGGAAGGTGGCACGCACCCTCGCAAAACACTGTCCGAATCGTTCTGGCCGGAGCTGGACGCCGAGCACGGGCGCGCAGCCTTACGGGCTACCCTGCTCGAGCTGCGCAAGCTCCTTGAGCGCTCTCACGGACCAGGCGAGCGGGCTCACCTGCTGATCGAGCGCGATACGCTGGGATTCGATCAGGGCAGCCCGCTCATCCTGGATCTCCGCCTCGTCGAATCTGCCAGCAAGCAGGTAGGTCTCGGGATTGAATCGCTGGAAGGCCAGGCTCGTGGAGCGGTGCTGGCACAGCTCGAGCAGGCCATGCATCTGGCCAGCGGTCCGTTCCTAGCAAGCTTCACGCTGCGTGACTCGCAATTCTTCGACGATTGGACTCGTCAACAACGAGAGTACTGGCATCTGCGCGTACACCAGCTTTTTGATGCCTTGTCGATGCTGTATGAACGGGCCGGGGATGGGGAGCGCGCCATCGAGACAGTGAGCCGCTGGCTGGGCTTCGATCCACTCAATGAGGAGGGTTACAGGCGCCTGATGCGGCTGCGCTTCTCTCAGGGAGATCGCACAGGAGCCTTACGCGCGTACGCCCGTGGCCGAGCCGTGCTGGCAGACCAGCTGCAAGTCGAGCCGGAACCCGAGACCGTGGCGCTGGCCAAACGTATTCGCCACACCGCTCCTTTCCTTTCGCCGCAGGTTCGCAGTCTCCAGCCATCTCCCGCCTCACCAGGACAGCCACCTGCGAACCTGCTGGACGGCCCGTTCCTGGGACGAGCAGCTGAGTTTGGCGCCTTGATCGAGTGCTACCAGCGCGTGCGTGTGGGACAGCCTCAGCTCGTCCTGCTCCAGGGGGAGACCGGGATCGGCAAGACACGCCTGGCCACCGAATTTGCCGGCTGGGCACAGGCGCAGGGGGCCGCTGTGCTGGCGGGGAGGGCTCTTCAAACCGGGAGGCAGCTCCCGTACCAGCCGCTCGTCGATGTGCTGCGCCGCCGGCTGGAGCAGGAACATGCCCCCGATAATCTCCTCAGTGCTGTCTGGCTGGCCGAACTCTCCCGCTTGCTGCCCGAACTGCGCGACCGCTATCCCGATCTGCCCGTTCCTGCGACGGATGAGGCGCTCGGGCACAATCGCCTGTTCGAGGCCATAGCTCGTCTGGTCCAGCTATGGGCCACACGCCGCCCCCTGGTGCTCTTGCTCGATGATATGCAGTGGGCGGATACAGCGACGCTCGACCTGCTGCTCTACCTCGCGCGCAGCCTCGCCGAACACTCCGCACCGGTCCTGCTGCTGCTCACCCTGCGCACAGGGGCCGATCCCTCTCCTTCCGTACAGTCCACCTGGATGATAGCCCTCAGGAGGACGCGCATCCCGTTGACGGCACTGGCGCTTGCCGCTTTCACCCGAGAAGAGACGCGGCAATTCATACAGGCGCTTGCATGGGCAGAGCAGCCACTCGAGATGGGGAACAACAGCTCAACCGGCGGATGCCCCGAAAAGAGGGAAGCCTCCACATTGCGAGAGGTTCTGGTGCCCTTCGCCAACTGGCTCTATTTTCAGACACAGGGGCAGCCGCTTTACCTGGTCGAGACCCTCAAAGGGCTGCTCGCGCGCGAGATCATTGTCCCCTCACTTCAGGAGAATGGCTCCTGGGGGCTGGTGCTGCGGTCCGGGTTGCTCGCGCAGACACCAGTGGGTGAGCTGATCCCGCCGAGCGTGCGTGAGCTGATCCGCTCCCAACTTGGCCGGCTCACGCCCTCCGCCTGGGCGCTGTTGGTGGCCGGGGCAGCGCTGGGACAAGGACTGACCTTCGAGCGGCTCATTCAGGTGGCCCAGCTCGATGAGCAAGAGGGGTTGCGTGCCCTGGAGGAGCTCCTGCGCAATGGATGGCTGTGTGAGGGGACACTAGTTGAAGGATCGCAGGCGTTCGATGGCTATGCCTTTCCTCGCGAGATGATCCGCGAGGTGGTGTATCAGGAGGCAGGAGTGACCCGCCAACGGCTCGTGCAGCGGCGTATGTCGGCAGTCATGCGGGAAGTGGTCGAGGACGACCAGGATAAGGAGACTCGTCTCCCTCATACCGCACCCGTCGACAGGCATATTGCTGCGAAGACCAGAAATGGGTGGGGACGGCACGCTGCGACAGGAGAAGCCAGTAGGGATATGAGAGGCATGCGGCGGTCCGCTGTAAAAGATTCCCCGGACATGACCAGGAGACATGCGGGCACATACGAGAAAACCCCGCTGGCGACATGGGAGAGAGGTGCAGCTGGACAAGTCGCCTCAGCCTTTCCGAGACCACCTCCAGGCAGACCTGCTAGAGCTTCTTTTGATACGCGCTGAAGAGAACAATAGGAGAAGGGAAATCCCGATGATAAATCAGCAACAGCTGGACCTGTTAAAGCAGGGGGGAGCCACTATCTGGAACACGTGGAGAGAAGAGCATCCCGATACGCCGATCGAGTTGAACGGCGTTGACTTGAGCGAGGCCAACCTGGGTGAAGTCAATCTCGCCGGGGCCGACCTCAGCCGGGCCGATTTGAGTGGGGTCGATCTCAACAATGCGAACCTGAGCAAAGCAATGCTAGCTGGGGCCAATTTGAGTGGGGCCAACCTCGCCGGGGTTGATCTGAGCACTGCGGATTTGCGCGGGGCGAATCTCATCGCTGCCGATCTAACCGATGCCGACCTCGCAGGAGCCGACCTGCGAGGTGCGGATTTGTGCGAGGCTCGACTGGTCTGGGCCACGTTGGAAGGGGCGCTCATTACTCCGGAACAGCTGAGCCAGGCCAGCGTGGGGCGCGAGAGCCTGTAGGAGGCAGATGATGAACGCATTGAACATTCCTCTACCGGCGGAGCCAGGCCGTCGAACGCTCGCTGAGCGAAGCGCCGTGGGGAGGAGTCTTCGCGAGAGGGTTCCTCGCTCCAGCCATGCTGCATGGTCTCCGGCTGCTGATCGACTCGATCCAATCAGTCTATTGGAAGAACAGGACCGCTCCCGGCTGGCGCAGCTCGTGCCGCTTCGCTACGGGCGGATGATCGCCTCACCTTTCGGCTTTCTGCGCGGATCGGCAGTCGTGATGGCGGGCGATCTCGCTGCAACTCCCGTGACAGGCTTGCAGGTGCAGATGTGTGGCGATGCCCACCTCGGCAACTTCGGCGTCTACGCAACGCCTGAGCGGAACCAGGTCTTCGATGCGAACGACTTTGACGAGACGCTCCCAGGTCCATGGGAGTGGGACGTCAAGCGACTTACCGCAAGCATCGTCGTTGCGGGACGAACGCTGGGCTTCACCCGCGAAATGAACAGGCAGGCGGTAGTGGGGTGCGTACGATCCTATTGCGAACGCCTGTTGAAGTACGGGGAGATGCACCATATCGATGTATGGTATGACCGCATTGATCCCGAAAGTATACGCCAGTTTGTTCGCCGCAGCGACCGCTCCTACGTCGAGAAAGAGCTAGAGAAGGCTCGCCGGAACTCCAGCCTGGTGGCATTCCCCAGGCTCACCCAGGAAGTGGATGGGCGGTACCGCATCAAGGATGACCCGCCTACGATCGTGCACCTCGATGACGAGGAACGTGCCCAGCAGTTGGGCTCACTGGTGGAGAAGTACAGCGAATCGCTGCAGGAAGACCGGAACGTACTGCTCAGGAAATACCGCTTCGTTGACGTTGCCCATAAAGTCGTCGGTGTGGGAAGCGTGGGTACGCGTTGTTACGTCGCCTTGCTCATGGGGAGTGAGGAGGGAGACCCGCTCTTCTTACAGGTCAAGCAGGCACAGGCATCGGTTTTCGAGCCCCACCTCGGGCCGAGTTCCTACCTCAACCACGCCCAGAGAGTAGTCCGCGGACAATATCTCATGCAGGCGGCCAGCGATATCTTTCTTGGCTGGACCGGGCTTGGGTCATTCGACTTCTATGTTCGCCAGCTGCGGGATATGAAGTTATCAGTAATTATCGAGAGCCTGAGCGAGAGCCGCTTCGTGCGCTACTGCGAGCTCTGCGGTTGGGCCCTGGCTCGGGCACATGCGCGCTCAGGCGATCCCGCGCAGATCAGTGGCTACCTGGGCACAAATGATACGTTCGACCGGGCGATTGCTTCGTTCGCCGAGGCATATGCAGATCAAACCGAACGCGATCATGCCACCCTCGTCAGTGCCGCCAGGGCAGGACGTGTACCCGTGGAGACCGGGGTGAAATCCAGGTAGACAGAGCGTGCAGTCATGCTGGTGCTCACAGGAGGACCAGAAAGGAAGGAGACCATGCCATACGCGCAGCCACGACAGTACAGCGTCCTACAGGGGCAGGAAGTCCCGGATGGCGTCCTGGTTGGGCAAGCCCAGGCAGGCGATCAGCGCGCCTTTGAGATCCTGGTACGTCGCTACCATTGCCCATTAGTGAGCTACATCCGGGGCTTTCTCAAAGACAGCGAGGAAGTCTCTGATGTGCTTCAGCATGTCTTCTTCCAACTCCATGTTTCCCTGCCGATCCTACTGACGCATGTGTCGCTCAAGCCCTGGCTGTTTCAGGTGGCCCGCAATCGCTGCCTGGATGAGCTGCGCAGGAGACGCCGGCGGGCTGAGGTTCCTTTCTCCACCTTTGAACGGAAGGTCGGGGAGGAGCTGTCACCGGTAGAGGCTATCCCCGATCCCGAACCCCTGCCCGAGGAAGTTGCTGAGAGGAGCGACCTGCGCTGTTCGCTGCAGCAGGCCATGTCTTCTCTGCCCCCGACGTTTCGTTCGATCGTCCACCTGCGCTGTTTCAGGCAACTGAGCTTCTCAGAGGTCGGGCGCATGCTCAAAATGCCGGAGGCTACCGTAAAGGCCTACTTTTACCGCTCTCTGCCGCGCTTGCGTAGAGCGCTCGCGGGCAGCAAGCACTTTGCAGTCATCTCGTAGTGTGAAACCTGTAGATTTTTTACGGACCAACAAACGCTTTCCTTCACAGTATGATCATATCATGCGAGAAGAGAGCAAAAACGTTGCCCCAGCTGAATGGGGTGAAACGCCCGGTGTGTTCTCGCTGTTTGCCTTTCAGCTCTAGTCGCCAGTCGAAGCGAGGTTGTGGGGGGAACAGCCAGGTACAGATGTGTCTCGTTTTTTCGTTGTCATTCCATAAGGAGGAATAACATGCAACAACTGATTGGTAACTTCCGTACGATGTTCTTGTTTCGCGGCATCGCCGCCGTTCTGTTCGGCGTAATCACACTTGTATGGCCGAAACTGTCACTGACCGCCCTGGTCCTCGTGTTTGGCGTGTTTGCCGTCATTAGCGGGATCACTGCGGTGGCGGCTGCTTTTCGGAACACTGGCGAGCAGGGGTGGGGATTGCTCCTCTTCCAGGGTATCCTGGGGATCCTGGCGGGGGTGATTGCCCTGGTATTGCCGGGCATCACCGCGCTCGCTTTCCTCTACCTGCTGGCGGCCTGGGCGATCATTACCGGCATTCTGGAGGTCATTGCACCACTCTCGTTCCCAATGAGCACTGGGCGCGCTGTGCTGGTGGCGCTGGCCGGAGTGCTATCGGTCGTCTTCGGCATTCTTATCGCTGCTCAACCTGCATCCGGACTGCTCGCCGTGGCCTGGCTGATCGGTGTCTACGCGATTGTGTTTGGGATCATGTACATCGCGGTTTACTTCCAATCGCGCTCCCTGGCAGCTAGCATAGCCTGAATTGATGCAGTTCAGGGACATCCTGCTCGCGATCTACTCCGCATGGGGTTGGATCGCGAGCAGGAATCGCGGTTCTCCTGGGGAAGGACCGGTGGAACGAGGAGAGGAACATGCAGCAGGCTGGCAGAGACGAAAACGGACAGGAGCAGACGCTTACAACAGCTGAAGACGCCGAACTAGCAGTGGTACGCACTCCAGAAACTCAAAAGCGCCGCAGGAAAGTAGTCGGGTGCTTGCTCCAGGTATTGGCACTGCAGCTCACGCTGTTTGGACTGCTAGCCTGGTTCGTCCACGTCCACCCCATCTTGCCGCTCGATGTCGCGATTACGCGCTCGATTCAACAGAACCAGACGCCGGGGCTGCGCATCACGATGCTCGCCATCAGCTATCCGGGGAGTTCACTTCTCCTGCCCGTTCTCATTCTCCTGACGGTTGGCGCTTTCTGGGCGGTGGGCGATCGTTTAGAGGCCGTATTCGTGGGAGGGCTTTCGACCGTCAGTCTGCTCCTCAACCTCCTGCTGAAAGTCCAGGTCGGCCGGCCACGCCCGACGGCCGATCTCGTCCACATCGTTCAGGAAGCGCTGGGATACAGCTTCCCGAGCGGTCATGTAATGGCCTACATCGCGTATTGGGGGCTGCTCTTCGCCTTCGGCATCATCCTCTTCAAGGGAAGACACTGGTGGCGGACAGCCCTGCTAATCACCTCGGCCACGTTCGTGATGCTGATCGGCCCCTCCCGAATTTACCTGGGAGACCACTGGGCCAGCGATGTCCTCGGTGCCTACCTGATCGGTGAGGCCTTGTTAGGCCTTGCCGTGGGTGTCTATCTTCCATTGAAAGAGCGCGGCGTGCTGGAGACGCCCGAGGCACGCGCCCGCATCAAGAAACAGAAGGCGTTGCGGCCATTTCCGACAAAGGGAGGATTTTGAATGTCTCCACATACGACTGATACCACACACGAGAAGGCATCAACCGATACGTTGCCTTCTGGCCACGCCGGGCGGAGGAGACTGCGCATCGCCTTGACAGTCCTGGCGTTTCTCGCCATCGGAGCGGTGGCACTGTTTGCGCTTTCATTGATCGAAGGGGCGGTCATCCTCCTGATGCTTTCCGCACTGCTCGCCTACCTCAACTATCCGCTTGTGCAGATCTTACAACGCCGCCTCCCACCTCCTCTGGCAACCGCCGTTGCCTATCTGCTGGTGGCAGGTGTCCTGGCTGTAGTCATGTTTATCGTCACCTCCTCGCTCATTCGGCAATCATCCGCGCTCGCGCAATACATCCAATTCCTGTTGAGCCCGGCTGGAGAGCGCCAGCTTCAATCGCTAAGTGACTCCCTGGGAAAGTTTGGCATTAGCAAAGGCCAGGTGATCCAGTTCGAGAACCAGCTGCTTGCTCAAGTGCAGAGCGCGCTCTCTGGCCTACTTCCGTTCCTGATCGTGTTTTTCAGCAACCTCATCAACCTCGTCCTCTTGGTCACGCTCAGTGTCTACTTTGTCATTGACGGCCCGCGCATCGTTCGCTGGCTCCGCCTCAAAACTCCGGTAGCTCAAAGGGAGACGATCAACTTCCTCTTGAGCGATCTCGATCAGAGCCTGGGCGGGTACTTTCGTGGCTCGTTGCTGCAAGCACTGATAGGCGCCCTGGGTACCGGCGTTGGGCTCGCGCTGCTGCACGTCCCATATGCAGCTTTGCTGGGAACGCTCTTCTTTTTCCTTTTCTTTGTCCCGGTAATCGGTTCCGTTGTGATATCAGCGTTGTCTATCCTGGCGGCTCTGCCACAGGGGGGGGTGGTGATGCTCATTGTGGCTGCGTATATGACGTTTCTCCAGGGGATTGTCCTGGGGCAGATACTAGGGCCACGCATCTTCAGCAAAACAGTGGGAGTTCATCCCATTGTGGCCCTGTTCGCGCTCTTCGCGGGCGCAGAACTCTTCGGATTGCTGGGCGGGTTCCTGGCTATCCCTGTTGCTGGCGTGTTCCAGCAGATCATCGTGGCCCTCTGGCACAGGTGGAAAGATGAGCATCCCGACCAATTCCCCCCAGAAGAGTTGCCCCTTCGACAGTCAGCGGTATTGCCAGAACAACAGGTTACTCCAATAGATATACCCACCCCCGGTATCAGCCCCGGACATTGAGTTGGAAGCAGCCCGGAGGGAAGTGCCGCCAGGGCCAGGTTTCTGCATAGGAGATATTCCAGCTATGGATACTGATGCATCGTTACAGGCGTCGCGTAAGAAGCCCCCACCAGGGAAGGTGATCGTCGTCGCCTTGCTAACAATACATGGTCTCTTCCTGATCATCATCGGCTTGATCGCTTTTTTCGGAGGCTTCCTAGGTGTCTATCACGTCTCGAATGGTCACGCGACACCAGGGGCTCTTGTCGCTGTTCTGGGAGCGTTTCTGGCGTGGATTTTTCTCCTGGGAGGGATTGTTTCCTTTCTCTGTGCCCAGGGATTGTTGACGTGGCAGCGCTGGGCATTCTGGTTGACGATTGCCCTCGAGATCACCAATCTGATTGTGGGAGGTTGCGCGCTGCTGCTGCGGCTGTTCGCCCCGTTGCCCATTGCTTTGAGCATGAGTGTTGCAGGGGGTATCCTCCTCTATGTGCTGATAGTGATAGGCCCACGCACGCTTTCCCACTGATAATGCATACTCGGAAAGCAGGCCAGGCTCACGGGCAAACATGACCGCCTGCATCCGATTGTTGGCCCTCGGCTTTGAGAGAACATAGCTCACTAAGAAAAAGTTTCACGCCTCTTCCCACGCTTTTCTTCACGAGCTCGGATTAAGCTGTGAATGTACTCGGGCGCTGTTCCATTCGTGATCACATGGTCAGGCGTTCTCCAGTACACAGGACAGTTGGTGCAGGTAAACGTCCTGGCCTATGAGCAGGGTTCCCAGGATAGAGACCTATAGTTGCACCCTAGCAAATGTAACTTGAAAGAAAAAAGGAGAAACATCACATGGCAAACATCTTCGAAACCGCGCGTGCTGAACGCGCATACAACAAGTACGTCAAGGGACTCGAGTCCATGGCCGGGCTTGTTGAGACCCTCAGCGGGCCGGGTCCCTTCACCCTCTTCATTCCCACGGATGCCGCTTTTGACCGCTTGTCCGATGACCAGCAGGCCACCCTGTTCGCGGACCCTGGCAAACTGGCCAAGGTGCTCAAGTACCACATAGTGCCAGGGTATTATACGGCGGACGACCTGCTTGATCGCCTCTTCCTCAAAACACTCGAGGGGCAGCGGCTCAGAGTGTGGTCGGATGTCTCGGAGGTTCCACTGGGGGAGGAAGAAATCGAGACAAGCGGAGACGCGCTGAGCTATATCAGTTCAGACACGGTAACCACCGCTGTGCGAGAAAGCATCACGATCAATGGTGGACACGTGATTCTGGCGAACGTGATCGCAGACAACGGGATTATGCACGTCATCGACAAAGTGCTCATCCCACCATTCACCATGCTCTAAAAACATGAAGCATACCGTTCGTTCCGGGTTGCACGGCTCTGCCTGAGCCTCGATACGACCCGGAACGAACGGGTGACTGCAGCGACTTCTCGGGGCATTAGCGATGCTCTGCTTTTGCCGAGGCAACTTCTTCCTATGGGAGATGAGGAATGCGGTAACCGCTGCGCGAGAGCATGGAGGATCGCGAAGGCAACCTCCTTTCGTGGGAAAGGATTCCTCCGTAGGAACGCCGACATATGATAGAATCGCATGTGCACAGAGAGGAGCAACACATGTTTGAAGCAGTCTTCAGGATTACCGCCCTGGTCAAAAGCGACGGGCAAGGGCAGCGCGTCTTTCGCGTCACGGAGCGAGAAGCACCCGCCACCGACGCGGAGTTCTTATCCCGTCTGGCGACGATGTACCAGCAGGAGGTGTACGCAACGCTGCGGACCGGTGATGACTTGACGATCGCGGTGCGGCTCGACCTTCCCCCCAGGGAGGTGGAACGAACCGTCCACCTGCGCGAGGACCGGCTCTTTGAGGGGGAGGGGATGCCACAGCCGACAGCGGACCCACTTCCTTTCATGCGGGCGTTCTATGAGCCATGGATGCAGCGGGTGGGACCAGGCGATGTCTTCACGATCACGTTCCGGGTACAGCGCCCCTAGCAATTCGTTGAATGGCTCTCCTGAAAGCGGGAGCGACGGGAAGGATGGTTCACTTGGGCAGGAGAGCCTGGAGTGCACCATCCAGGATTCCCTCCCTTCGCCCGCTCAGACACCGGTCGATGCGTGAGGTCCAGGTCCCAGACCGAGCAGCCCGTGCGTGGTGCCCATGCAATGATTCATGACGACGGTCAGCCCTGACGCTGTAGAGATAGAAACCCAAATGGCTAGCATGTAGCGCAGTCTTGCGGTGACCTCGCGACGAGAAAGATACCCAGGCATAGCGATATTGCGAACTGGCGAGAGAACACAGCCAGGTGGCGAAAGAGGAATAAACGTTCCCTTTGCGGTCAAAAGATTTCAGGATACCTGCTTGCATACCCCTAAGCAGGTAGATCATGATACACGAGAAGTGCGGAGTGAACAGAGATAGTATCGACTTGCACAGAGTTTGCAGCGGGGGGAAGCAGTATAATAAAGGGAGTTCAGACGAATGATCCAAACTCCCTTTCCCGAGTGGCTCTGTGTGTCATTCGCCACGTTCGTCATCCGAACGCTCGCCTCTGATACGGGTCATCCATTTGTTGGCAGTGCTCGTACTGATCGTTAAAGCCGTCGCGACGTCTCTTACTTTGGCCTCTGGATGTATTACCAGTGAAGCAATCAGCCCAAAGGCAAGCAGTAACACCGATAGGCTAGCGGTGAGTTCCAAGACGTACAAAATGCCGGTATCAAGTTTCTCAATGGTAGCAAATTGCTTCATGGTCGTTCCTTTCAAAACAACAAGTCAGTTGTTACTGCGAAGCGCGCAGAGCGTGATAAGAGGGAAGACCTGGGGGTAGTAACCCACTCGACTTTTGTGTGGAGGGCTCAGGAAGAGAGATGCCTAAGAGGGCGGCTAGATCGTGAGTTACAGATTGTAGGGTTTCAAGATTGATGGGGAAGGATGGAGTGGATCAACCATCACCGGTTGTTCACCCATATCAAGCGCACAGACAATATCCTGCTCTTACTTAATCTGCTGCTCTTGCTGCTGATCGTCTTTGTTCCCTTTCCCACGGCGCTCCTTACGGAGTATGCCGTAGGCCCCAACCGGCACCTTGCTGCAACTGTTTACAGCGGCACGTTTGTGATCACAGCTACTTGTTTCAATGCGCTCTGGCGCTACGCGGCGCACGAGAATCGACTCCTGGGCAAGAATGTCGATCCGCATGCCGTCAGAGCCATCAGCGATCAATACTGTTCGGACCTGTGTTGTATGCTGTCGCATTCGGCCTGGCCTGGATCTCGTCCCCAGCAAGCATTGCCTTGAATCTTCTGCTGGCCCTGTTTTTCGCTTTCCCGGTCGAAGGCCGCGCTCGCTGCCGGATGCCTGACACTGGTTTTTAAGCAAAACCGGACCGATGCTTACACTGTGCATACAGCGAGATTGGCCTGGTATAGAACAAGCGAGCCTAAACGTATGACCCGCTTGCCAGCTTTTGCAAAGTGAAAAAGTAGGCTGGGTCACCGGTTTTGTACAGGCCATACCACGCTTCAAGCGTTTGGGCATTATAAAGGTCAAGCTTTTTGAAGATATGGTAGGCAAAATCAATGGGGGCTGTTGCGCCAGCAGTAATGACGTTTCCATCGGTGACGGCTGGCCGGTTTTGATAGAACGCCTCTTTTTTCTCTTCAATCGTTCAAGTCGCGGCACTGGTCATCATTGGTTGCCGGGAAATATGACACAAGACGTCAAGAAGTATCGCCTATACTCCGTATATGCACCTGGAGAAGATAGAGAACGTTTCGAGAAGGAAGTTGCATATGCGCTACGGTCTTGTGTTGCCGAATGCGGGTCCATGTGACGCTCGCAAGCTCTCCCAACTGGCATCTATAGCAGAAGAGGCTGGATGGGATGGCATTTTTCTGGAGGACTACATCGTCCACCATCATGCCCATGATGTTCCTACATACGATCCCTGGGTCGCGTTAGCAGCGATGGCACTGCATACGGAACATATCCGCCTCGGCACGACGGTGACGCCCTTGCCCCGCCGTCGGCCCTGGAAGCTGGCCCGCGAAACGGTCACGCTGGATCGTCTATCCAACGGGCGGCTGATCCTGGGTGTTGGCCTGGGCGACCTGAATGACGCGGGCTTTGGCAGGGTGGGGGAAGCAACAGAGGACAGGCAGCGCGGCAGAATGGTTGACGAGGCGCTCGATGTGCTCGAGGGGTTATGGAGCGGGCAGCCATTCAGCTACCATGGAGCACACTACCAGGTGGATGACGTGACATTTCAGCCAACGCCTGCTCAAGCGTCGAGGATTCCCATCTGGATTGGTGGCGGCTGGCCCAAAAAAGGTATAGTGCAGCGGGCTGCTCGCTACGATGGCATCTGCCCCTACAAGATCCACGAAGAAGGAGCCTTCACAGACATGACCCCTGCCGAAGTGCAGGCATTGAAAGCCAGCATTCAGAGCCTGCGCAGCACGTCAGCTCCCTTCGATATCGCACTCGGGGGCCGCGAACGCGACGACGACTTGGAGCAGGATCGATCTACAATCAGGTTGCTGGCCGGGGCGGGAGCCACCTGGTGGATCGAATACATTCCCGTTGGTGAACTAGAAGGCATGCGCGCCTGTGTTAAGCGCGGGCCGCTGCGCATCGACTAGCTGACTATGCTGCTTGATAATAAACCAGGCGCTCAGTCTGGCATTCATAGCTTTTCTTCCAGCCGTTTGATGAAGCGGATCGTCGCGCCCTGGCGATAGCGGGGTAGTCCTGGGGTACGCTGGCGTGACGGATTACGAGATGCATACGAGATCCTTGATCATGACCCCATAACCGCGGTTATTCCTGTGAAAGTACCTACGAATATATAGCTGCCCGAAAGCGCCGGAGTTGCGAAGCGCGATGCCTGCCCTACCGGCGCCCTGGCAATCACTGCGCCTGTATCCATGTTGAAGGCATAAAGTATGCCGTCGTGGGTGTCGAGGTTGTAGACCGTGTGGCCGCCAACAACTGGCGAGCCGGCCACCAGCGAAGGTGCCTTCCAGCCAAGTTTCAGCTGTATTCCTGGGCCTACCTGTGCCTGCATCATGCCTTTGCTGCAAGGAATGAAGATAATTGAGCCAACCGCTGCTGCCCCACCAAAGGCGTGACAAATAGACATTACCAGGGCCTGGCCGCCTATGCCACCAAGGTCATCCGCATTGAGCAAGTAGCCCTTGCCAGATTTGCCATCGGCGAAGATCAACCCGCCCGGCAGCAGCAGTGGACCCATTGAACCAAGATCGGAATCGGTGGCATTCTCCTGCTGCCATCCCGTGGGAGCGAAGCCATCCTCCAGGCGCAGCCTGGGCGACAACCGCAGTACCGAGTCGCTGTGATCCCAACTGCCCTGGGTCGCTGCCCCATTGCCTACCGCTATATAGATATTGCCTTTAGCGTCCACGGCCGGCCCGGCAGGCGCCCAGATGCCCCCCTGGCGCGTGGTCGGGACCTGGAAGACGCGCATCGATCCCTGGCCGTCGGTGCGTAGGCCGACGACCCACCCGTGATAGTTGCCGCAGTCGCCCGCCAGGCCCCCGTAGGCAACGTAGACTATGCCCTGCGACAGCAGGAGCGCGGAACGCTGCTGCTGGGGCCGTGGCTCCATCCCCGGCGCATCGGCCGAGCGGCGTACCTTTACCTGTCCTGTATTGACATCGACACCCACCAGAACGTGCGTGGGTCCGCTCACCTCGGCCACGGCAAAGACCAGGCTGGTCGCAGGATCGTAGACGGGTGTGCCAGTGATGCCAAGTGGATCGATGTCGCCGCAGGGCAGTGTTGACTGTGGGACGGGCGTACCCACGCGGGTGTGCCACAGCACCTGTCCCGTATGCATATCCAGGGAGTAGAACGAGTCTCCTTCAGTAACAACAATTACATGCCCGCCGACAACCAGTGGTGAGGCGTACACAGCCCCATCCAGGCGCACTTTCCAGGCGCGCGTAAACTTATGTGGATCAGGCATGTTTGCCACGTAGCCTGTGCGTGTGTTGTTGCCGTGGTAGGTGGTCCAGTTAGGGTCAGGCAAAGTAGCGGGTGTAGCAGGTGTAGTGGCTGTAGGCGTCGAAGACTTTGATTCTATAGAGGTGCCATGCGAGACGCTGCTGCATCCAACGAGCGCGATGACCAGCATCCACACAGTGATCAACATGAAAGGCCGTGTGTGTGACCAGTGTGCAGTTTCCTTTCCGAGCGCGCGTTGCTGATCGCACATATTTCCTGGAAAGGACATCGAACATCTTCCCTCTCTCCTTGACCACTACTGGACGAATCAAGGCTTCGCCATGTCTAACAGCTATCCAAAGTGGCTCATTGTACCCGTAACTATTACGTGTCGCATCGATAGACTTAGACCTTACACAGTTTAGCAAATTGCTGTGCTCATTGCCCGTGCAATAGCAGGAAAGTACCAGCAGGGTCAGGCATATTGCTGAAACCACCCACCACCGGAGGTGCAGGAGGCGCAGCCTCTTGCCAGGGTTCAAGGGGTGTCCCCTTGTTCCTTCCCCCCCGGGGCGAGTGGGTGGGGATGAAAAGACATGATGAGTGAATGTCAAATATTGCTCTTGACAGAAGTACATATAATAAATGTAGAGACCCACACCAGGGGGGTATGGGTATGGAAGAATACGACCTACATTTAAGAAGGAGAGGCGATCTACTATGCAGATAGTACAGAGCATCGCTCAAGCATTATTTACTTCCTTTAGCATGTTTTGGGAAATCCTATGGCCGTTAATTCTCGGCTTTACCCTCTCAGGGATCGTCCAGGCACTTGTTTCTCATCAGAGAATAGCAAAAACGCTTGGCTGCGATGGCCCCAGGTGTCTTACCTTCGCCACGCTCTTCGGCATAGCATCGAGTTCGTGTTCCTATGCAGCCGTCGCGCTTGCTCGTTCACTCTTCCAGAAAGGGGCGAGCTTTACTTCAGCAATGGCCTTTGAGCTTGCATCAACCAACCTGGTGATTGAACTTGGGATTATTTTGATCGTCCTGATGGGATGGCAGTTTGCCGCGGCAGAGTTTGTAGGCGGTATTCTGATGGTCATCCTCATCGCACTGATCTTCCGGGTAACCTTAACACCCAGACTTGTGCAGATGGCAAGAACGCAAGCGGAGAAGGGCCTGGTTGGCAGAATGGAAGGACACGCTGCGATGGATATGAGCGTGTCTGGTGGGACGTTTTTCTCAAGATTGTTCGGTGGCAGAGGGTTGACCGCGGTCAGTAACTACTTTGTCATGGATTGGGCCTCTGTCTGGGTAGATATTGTGATTGGACTGCTCATTGCCGGTGCATTAGCGGCGTGGGTTCCAGACTCTTTCTGGCAGGCCTTTTTCTTCACCAGCAATCCAACAATTGCAAAAATTGAGGGGCCATTGGTGGGTCCTCTGGTAGCCATGTTCAGTTTTGTTTGCTCGATCGGCAATGTCCCGCTCGCAGCTGTGTTGTGGAGAGGTGGGATTAGCTTTGGCGGCGTCGTCAGCTTTATCTTTGCAGACCTGATTATTTTACCCATTCTTGATATTTACCGCAAATACTATGGTTGGAAAGTGATGGGTTACATTCTGCTCACCTTCTACATTGCGATGGCCGCGGCAGGATACATTGTCGAGTTTCTTTTTGAAGCGCTGGGTATTATTCCACAGGATCGGAATGTGGTTGCCATCACGGAAGGGGTACACTGGAACTACACCAGCATCCTGAATATCATCTTTCTTGTTCTGGCAGCCATACTTGTAATTCGCTTTATCCGCACGGGCGGATTGCCGATGCTGCGGATGATGAATGCACCGGAGCAAGAAATGTCTCATGAGATGCATGAGATGAGTTAAACTTGGAAACCTCTTTCAGAAAGTCATTTTTTCTTTCATGTTGTGCCGCCGGCCGGCGGCACAACATGAAAACTAACGCAGTAGCACCAGGATGCGGTTCATTTTTGTAGCGGTCAGGGAATGACCGGGCGTGCCATATGTCCTCCTTCAGACAGCGAACTGCCATGCGAATGCTAATGGCGAAGTGGCGGTAAGGTCAATGGCCGGCTCATCGGTTGACCAGGACTGTACATTGTCCTGGAACAGCGCTGAACCGCCATTGAATTGAGCATATTGATCGACTCCGTTGGGTGGGCAGGTCACCATGCCAGAGCGCATTGACTCATAGAACATGAGTTCTGTATACTATAGGTATGCTAGTACAAACGCTTCCTGACACGATGACAAAACTTGCCCAGATGGGCGATGTGACAACCTTTGAGCCTGCAGGCAATCAGCCGCAGCAGGAACGTCATCGTGCGCCTTACCAGTCGCGTAGTCTTGCCGAGTGTATTACCAATGTAGCCACCCCCAAAGGCCAGCTCCCTGTGCTCAAGACCATGTTGACCACTGCCTGCGAGCGTAATTGTTACTACTGCCCCTTTCGCGCGGGACGCAGCAAGATGAAGCGTCTCACCTTCACACCCGATGAGCTGGCGCGCGGCTTTGATACGCTCCAGTCGACGGGCCAGGCGCGGGGGCTGTTTTTATCTTCGGGCATCATCCGGGGCAGCGTCACCACCCAGGATAAAATCATCGATACCGTCGAGATCATCCGCAATCGCTACGAGTACCGGGGTTACATCCACCTCAAGGTCATGCCAGGCATTGAGTACGACCAGCTCTACCAGGCAATGCAACTGGCCGACCGCGTCTCGGTGAACCTGGAGGCGCCGACGCAGGAGCGCCTGTCGGCTCTGGCTCCAAAGAAGGACTTCACGCGCGAACTGCTCACCATGCTGCGCTGGGCGGAAGATATACGCCGAAAGCATCCAGAGCAGAAGCTGGCTCGCACGGTGACACAGTTCGTCGTAGGGGCCGTGGGTGATACCGACCGTGAATTGCTCTCTCTGAGCAGTCTGCTCTACCGGCAGATGGGGCTTACCCGCGCCTACTACTCGGGCTTCAGCCCGGTAGAGCAGACGCCTTTTGAGAACCTGGCGCCAACCGATCCACTGCGCGAACATCGCCTGTACCAGGCCAGCTTCTTATTGCGCGACTACGGCTGGAAAGTGGAAGACCTGCCATTCATGACCAATGGAAACATGCTCTTAGATAAGGACCCTAAACGAGCGTGGGCAGAACTGCATCTGCGCTCAGCGCCTATCGAGATCATGACCGCCAGCCGCGAACAACTATTGCGCGTTCCAGGGATTGGCCCCTTGGGCGCTGACGCGATCATCCAGGCAAGGCGCCAAAGTCGTCTCACCCAACTCGCACACTTACGAAAGTTGAATATTCACGCGCCAGAGCAAGCCGCTCCTTATATCCTCCTGGATGGGCACCTGGAGCCCACACAATTGGCGCTGTTTTAGCAACGTCGGATAGAGCCTCTTCTTTCCTGGAGTGCAAATCTATTAAACATCTCTTTGAAACAAGGAGGAGCGAATGAGCAGCAAGCAATCGCGTCAACACGTATCAACAGGTTCCCCCTACGAACCTCGCCTCGGCATCTCACGTGCAGTTGCCGTCCATTCGGGCCGCATTATTGCCGTAGCCGGTACTGCTCCACTGGGACCTGATGGTCGTACAGTAGCGAAAGGAGACCCTGCCGCCCAGGCGCGGCGCTGCCTGGAGATCATACGCAGCGCGCTCGAACAATTAGGTGCAGGCCTCGCGGATGTGACTCGGACCCGCATACTGCTGACGAGCATAGAGGATTGGGAGAGCGTAGGGCAGGTGCATGGGGAGTTCTTCAGGAACATTCGACCGGTGAATACAGTCATGCAGGTGACCCGTTTTATCGATCCCGACTGGTTGGTGGAAATTGAGGCGGACGCGGTAGTAGAAGATTAGCACTCCATAAGAACTTACGGCAAGAAGGGAAGGAGCCAGACAGACGCAGTATCTGTCGACTCCCTCCCCGCCATATGTGCTCTGTAAGCCGGGCTATACCGCCAGCGGACTAAGCAGAAGGCTTTACACTCGCGAGGAACTTCCAATCTGTTGCACCATTCACATTCGCAAGCTGGAATTCCGAGACGACCTGGAGCGTGGTGTCGCCGTTGGCATCAAAGGTAATATGCCCGGTCACCCCCATCCAGTCGGTCTGCTTGATAGCGTCGATGACCGCCTGGCGGAACTTCGCGGCCCCAGCCGCGTCGCTCTTCCCCGTGGGCGTGGAGACCCCACTGTTAATGGCCTTCTTGATCGCCTGGATCAGGATGTTCATCGCGTCGTAGGCATTGAGGCTGTAGGCAGTCGGCTCGCCGTTATAGGCGGCCTTGTACTGCGAGATGTAGGTTTGCGCTGATGAAGTCTTGGTGAAATCGATCGACCCGGTAGTACCATAGACGGGACCACCCGAGGTGCCGATCGTCTTGGCAAAGTCGGGTGTGACGACGCCATCACCGCCGCCGAAAGGGGTATTCTTCAGCGTGGGCACCGAGAGCATCTGCTTGCGCACCAGCGTCCCGCCTGTGGCATCGGTCCCGGCAAAGTAGACCACATCGGGATGGCTGTTGCCGATGGTGGTCAGCACCCCGGTGAAATCGGTGGTCGTCCCGGGCTCGCTGCTGCGACCAAGGAGCTTGCCACCCAACTTCTGCCAATTGTACGCGAAGGCATCGGCCAGGCCGATGCCGTAGGCCTCGGCGTCGTCGATGAGCCATGCCGTCTTGTAATGCAAGGTAGTGTAGAGCAGTTGCGCTCCTACTGCCCCCTGGACGTCATCGGTGGTCGGGACGCGGAAGTAGGTCACCTTGCCACTGGGACGCAGCGTCGAGATCAGGTTCTTGGAACCGCCGCACAGGTTGGGATCGCTCTTGGTCAGGCACGCCAGTGAATTGGCCGGGCTAATCAGAGCCAGGGGCGCCTGGTTCGCCAGGGGCATCTCCGCCTCTGCCACACCGCTGTTCAAAGGCCCCACGACCCCCGCGACTAAGGCATCACCGATGAGCGCGGTGACGTTTGCCTTGCCCACGGCCGGATCGTGCGCCCCGCTGGGGCCGACATCGTCCCTGGGCACAAAGGCCAGGGTATAGCCAGGAATAGTCTTATTGGCGTTGGCCTGGTCGACGGCAAGGTGAGCGCCATTCTCGGTGGGCTTGCCGCCACTCTCATCTTTCCCGGACACAGGCAGATCGGTCGCCACTTCAATGGTAGTAGAACCCTTGGCAGGCGTGGTGCCAGTCGTCGTACCCGCGCCACAGGCCGCCAGGATCGCCAGCAACAGGGAAAGACCCATTACCAGCGCAAAAATACGAGACCAATTTCTCCGCATGATGTTGTTCGCCTCCTTATACTATGCTTGACACGGATCAGGCAACATACCTGATTCTGGTGGAAGAGCAAAAAGCCCTCCTGTTCACAACGAGGCTCACCCCTCACCTTATCTGCAACACATGCACCGTGTTATCCGCAGTCGCAGCGGCGATGAGCTTGTCGTCCGGTGACCACGTCAGCGTCATCACATGGGCAAGGTTATGGTACGTTACGACCGTGCTTCCAGTTGCCGCATTTCGCACCTGCACGGTTCCATCCATGCTGGCAAAGGCGAGGAGCTGGCCGTCAGAGGACCAGGCCAGGACCTGCACGGCGGCAGTATGACCTTGATAGGAAGACACCTTGCGCCCGGTGATGGCATCCCACACCTGGACACCGTTATTCCAGCTCTCAAAAGCAAAATATCGGCCATCAGGCGATAACTGCCATGCCCCGCTTGCAGCGAGATTCGGGAATGCCAGCATAGTATGCCCGGTGACGGCATCCCATATCTGTACCTCACTATCATTGGCCGTCAAAATCCGCCTACTCTGGGGCGAAGACTGCCAGGCACTACTCAAAGCGAGATTCGGGAATGCCAGGATGGTATGCCCGGTAATGGCATCCCATATCCGTACCTCACCATCATTGGCCATCAAAATCCGCCTGCTCTCTGGTGACCATTGCAGGAAATACACCCCCCCGGGAAGGCCCTGGTACGTAGCCAGCTTGCGCCCGGTGAAAGTATCCCATACATGCAACATCCCCTGATCAAAGGTATCCCGTACTTGCAGCGCTGGCTGATCATCTATCGAGACCATTCGTCGTCCATCGGGCGATAGTTCAACCAGGCCTGCTGATGCAATGTGAAAGGTCGAGATATTAGTACCCGTAAAAACATTCCACAGCTGGAACGTTCCATCAGAAGAGCTGAGGAGGAGCAGTTGATTATCAGCTGACCAGAATAAACGATGTCCTCCTTTGCCAGGATGACCCGCAAAGGTCAAGAGCTTCTGTCCGGTGAGCGGGTCCCAGATCTGCACAGTACCATCATCACCAATACATGCAATGTGCATACCATCGAATGACCAGGCCGTGTAAAGAAGGCCATTGGCATGACTACGGACGGTCAGGGTATTGTGCCCTGTAACGGTATCCCACACCTGTAGTGCTCCATCACGACTGCTTGCGTCCTCACTGGTAACGGCCAGGTACCTCCCATCGGGAGACCACGACCATCCGCTTTTGGTGCCAGGACCGGCGTAGGGCACAGGTAAGAGGGGATTCTGGATCAGGTTTTCCGCGGTCAGATCCCAGACCTGCACCGAGTAGCCGAAACTACTCAGCAAGGCCAGGTACTTGCTTGCATATGGCCACACGGGAGATCCCTCGACACCTTGACCTCCTTGATAGGTGAAGAGGATAGTTCCTCCGTCAATGGCAGAAGAATGATGTCCAACCGCAAAGGGTTGGAGGTGTTGTACACGTGGTAGCCAGCCAATCAGCATACTCACAACCACCAGCAGTGCCGCGAGTCCCACTTCGATGAGGCGTAGAAAACGCTGGCGTCTGGGCCTGGTCAGCTGTCGGACCCTTGCATCGGGGGGAGTCGCATGTGGCATGGTGGTCTGTGATGTGGTGGATATGGCTGCATCCTGCCTCTGTGTAAGTGCGAGCGCGGCTGCCTGGCGCACAAATGAGTTTTCGTCTTGCAGAGTGGCCATGAGTGGCTCGACAGGCACCCGCTCACCAAGCGTTCCTAACATCATGGCTGCTATCTCTCGTACCAGCCACTCGGGATCTTGCAGAGCAACCAACAACAGTTCCAGTGGCGCTCGCTCACCCAACTCTCCTAGCGCCCGTATTACTGCCGCACGCACCGATGCATCTTCATCGTTTAAGACCGCGATCAGCGTCTCAACTGGCATATCCTTGCCCAGCATTCCCAGGGCTTGCACGGCGGCTGTGCGCACCTGCCACGCCGGATCGTGCAGCGCAGCCAGCAGCGCCTCGACTGATGATCCAGGAGAGAAGTCCTTATTGGCTAGCCCAAGACGAGCCAGCACCGTAGGTAAGAGAGCTTCGGGTGCATGGACAGGCACCAGGTGGAGCCATTGGTCACGAACTGAGTATCCGTTCTGTTCGGAATTGTGGTGGTCGGTCTCGTCCATTCCTTCACCTCATCTCCTTAGCATCTATATCCAACGCCTTGCGCAGCAGCCGCGTACCACGATGCACATTGGCTTTTACTGTGCCGATTGGTTGTTTGAGTTGTGATGCAATCTCGCGGCACGTGAGGTCATTGAAGTAATACAGTTTCATCGTCTCTCGATAGAGGTCTGGCAGTCGAGCCACCTGCATCTCTAGCTCACGCCGGCTTTCACGACGACAGACCTCCTCATCTGGTCCCAGAGATTTGTCTTCCAGGTCAAACAACAGGCTATCTTCTGACAGATCGAGGGGAATTGACGGGAGCCTGGTGGCCCGGACGTGATTCTCGCGGGTATAGTTGTAGAACATGTTTCGCGTGATCTCATACAGCCACGGTTCCAGCTTCAGCGCGCGAATCTGTTGAGGTGAATAATTCTTCAGCGCATAATACGCGCGTTCCAGGGCACTTTGAACAATCTCCTGAGCAGCCTGCGAGTTAGCCGTTTTGAGCAAGACAAAGGCATAGAGCCGATCTTGATAGGTCAGCACCAGTCGCTCGAAGGCGTGATTCAGATCCGTCGCCAACAGAGTTGGTAAATGCTCGTTCCTTGAATCCATTCATGTTTTCCGCGTTTGTACTTCACGCTTTCATAGGACTATAACACGTCAGGTGCCAGGAGGGTTGCAATAACATCCTATCCAATTCTTCTTGCGTTCCGCCTAGCTCTGTGCTATACTTCCAAAATCAGCGAGGGACTTCATCCCCCAGTCATGATTATTGTAATCACTGATACCAATTAAATACACACGCTCTCCGGCGCGAGGACCCGTGTAAGGGCCCTTCATGCTGTCAGATTGAGAGCGGAGGAGGATCTGTTTTTGGCGAACATCATTTCCATGAAGCAGCTTCTTGAAGCCGGCGTACACTTCGGTCATCAGACCCGCCGCTGGAACCCCAAGATGCAGCCATTCATCTTTATGGCTCGCAATGGCATCCATATCATTGACCTGCAACAAACGGTGACGCGCCTCAATGAGGCGTATAAGTTCGTGGAGCAGCTGGTTGCCAGTGGCGAAACCATTCTGTTTGTCGGCACAAAGAAGCAAGCGCAGGAAGCCGTTGCCGAAGAGGCCAAGCGCTCTGGTATGTACTATGTGAACCAGCGCTGGCTTGGTGGCATGCTGACCAACTTCCAGACCATCCAATCGCGCATCCGTTACCTGCGTGACCTGGAAACCCGCCGGGACCGTGGCGATTTCGAGCGTCTGCCTAAAAAAGAAGTTCAGCGTTTGCAGGACGATATTGCGCGCCTGGAGCGCACATTGGGCGGTATCAAGGATATGCGCCGCCTGCCGGGTGCCCTCTTCATCGTTGATACGCGTAAAGAGCGCACTGCCGTCTTAGAGGCACGCCGCCTGGAAATCCCCATCATCGCTCTGGCTGATACCAACTGCGACCCCGATGAGATGGATTACCCCATCCCGGCCAACGATGATGCCATTCGTGCCGTCCGCCTCCTCTGCACCAAGATCGCTGATGCCGCCGTCGAAGGTCGCCGCGAACTAGAAGCTCGCCAGAAAGACAGTGAACAGGCTAGAGAAGAAGAAGCTTCCATCATAACCGAGGCTGCCCCATCCAGCGCTGAAGGAGAGTTGGCGCCTGCCGTTGAACAGGAAGCAGCTCAGCCGGCTGAAGATACGCAGCAGGCCGAGCCGTCCGCTTCTACCGGAGCCGAGCCTGAACTCGTCGCGAAAGAGTCTCTCTAGCGTCCTACAATTCAAAAGAGAGAATTCGGAGGGCGGGAGGCAAGAGGCAGGCAGCCTCCTGCCTCCCGTCTTCTAATGTGTTCAATTTCTTGCACGCCTCTTGAGCGCCGATAGGGGTCCAGGGGCGGAGCCCCTGGCGGGGGTTTGGGGTGTCCCCCAACCTCTCTCCCTTACGCCGCCGCAGGCGGCAAGTAAAGAAAAACTCAAATAAAGGTTTAGTTGCATCAAATTTAATTTGTCAAGCACTCAGGTACCAAAACAAATGGACAAGCGCTATTGTGTTTTCATCCAGCACCTGAGTATCCTAACTAAGGAGAATAACAGTTATGAACTACGTTGCTACAGACGTAAAAAAACTGCGTGAAGAGACGGGTGCAACCTTTTCTGATTGCAAAGACGCCCTCACTGAAGCGAAAAGTTGGGACGACGCTATCAAGATTCTGGAAGCCAGAAGCAACCGGAAAGCGGAGAAAATGATGTCGAAAGAGCGTGAGACCAAGGAAGGCGGCGTTTTCTCCTATGTCCACCATAATCATAGCGTGGGTGTGCTGCTGGAACTCAATTGCAGCACCGACTTTGTCGCCCGCAGTGAGAGCTTCCGCAAACTGGCCAGTGAACTGGCTCTGCAGATCGCCGGCGTCTCTACCACCAGGTATATCAACTTTGAAGATGTGCCTGCCGGCGTAATCGAGCAGGCCCGCAAGATAATCCTGGAAGACCCGTCGATGGCGCGCGTTCCGGCAGCTAAGCATGAGGAGGTAATCACTAACAAACTCAAGAAAACATTAAGCGAGCAGGTGCTGATGATGCAGCCATGGGTGAAGGATGAAAGCGTCATTGTTGGTGACCTGGTCCGCAAGGTGATTGCTGATACCGGTGAGAACATCGTGCTGCGGCGCTTTAGTCGCTTTGCGTTAGGTGAATAAGGACTTGTTGATAGCATGGGAGCATTAGAATACGGGTCTCAAGGCACCTTGCAGGCAACCTCACCTCTGAAGTACCGGCGTATCCTGCTCAAACTGAGCGGTGAGGCACTTTGTCCCCCGAGTGGATACGGTATCGAGGGGGAACTGGTGCTGCGTATCGCCAAAGAGGTCAAGCGCGTGCAAGATCTGGGCATAGAGGTGGCAATGGTCATCGGTGGCGGGAACATGTGGCGTGGGGCCGATGCTGCTGCGACGGGCATCGACCGCGCTACCGCCGACTACGTCGGCATGCTGGCCACGGTCATGAATTCCCTGGTGATGCAGGATGCGATGGAAAAGCTGGGTATGGTCACTCGTGTCCAGACGGCTATCGAGATGCCGCCGGTGGCCGAACCATTTATTCGCCGCCGCGCGGTACGCCACCTGGAAAAAGGTCGCGTGGTTATCCTCGCGGCGGGCAGCGGCAATCCGTTTTTCACGACCGATACGGCTGCTGCCCTGCGCGCCGTCGAACTCAATGCCCAGGTCTTGCTCAAGGCAACCAAAGTGGATGGTGTGTATGACGATGATCCCATGCATAATGCGAACGCCCGCAGGTTCGAAACACTGAGCTACATGCGGGCACTGAATATGGGGCTTAAAGTCATGGATAGTACCGCGATTTCGCTATGTAAAGATAACCACCTGCCGATTGTCGTCTTTAACCTCAACGACCCAGGTGCCCTTGAAGCTATTATGCGTGGCGAAAACCGTGGCACACTCGTTCATGACATAGAAGAGCCCCATCTCGGTGAGACGTTGAAGGCGTCCTTGTAGGGGCCGATTTATCGCGCCCCGGGGGTGTGGGGTGTTCCCCACCTCTCTTCTTTCCTTCATAGGAATGGAGATCCGGTATAGGTCGCCTGTAAGCATTACAATGGGAGCATTGCTATGGCAGATGACATTTTCGGGGATACCGAACGACGTATGCAAAAAGCAGTTGAAGCCCTGCGCCATGACCTGGCTGTAGTTCGAACTGGTCGTGCCAGCGCAGCCCTTCTGGAGCGTATCCAGATCGATTACTACGGCGCACCGACGCCGATTAACCAGGTTGCCACCATCTCTGTTCCAGATGCACGTATGCTCGTGATCCAGCCATGGGACCGCAAACTCTTAACGGATATAGAGAAGGCTATTCAGAAATCTGACCTGGGCATCAATCCAAATAATGACGGGCAGGTGATTCGCCTCAGTATCCCGCCGCTCAACGAGGAACGCCGCCGTGAGATGGTGAAAACCGTCCACAAGAAATTGGATGAGCACAAAGTGGCTGTCCGTAATGTTCGACGCGATTGTCAGGATAAACTGCGCGATCGTGAGAAAAAGAAGGAAATTTCCGAGGATGAGTTGAAACGTAGCTCGGAGCGGCTACAGAAACTCACCGATCGTTTCATCGACGAGATGGATAAGGTCGGAAAGACCAAGGAGCTTGAAATTCTGGAGGTCTAAGTTGGCCAAGACACAAGCCTCCTTTCCCGCGACTCACAGGAAAGGGAGTATGGTGCAATCTACCGCATCCATAGGAACCCGGCAGCCCGGGGAACAACAGCATGAGAGCCCCTTTGTGGACAACCGGGCCGCGTGTCCACTGCGTCACATTGCCATCATCATGGATGGCAATGGACGTTGGGCGACGCGACGTCACCTCCCTCGCCTGGCCGGGCATAAAGCCGGGGTTGGTGCGCTGCGTCGCGTGGTCGAGTGCGCTGTCGATGAAAACATCGAAATGCTCAGCGTATATGCCTTCTCAACCGAGAACTGGGGCCGGCCACGTGCCGAAGTAAACGGACTCATGCGTCTCTTCTGGGAGACGATTCGTTCGGACCTGGAAAAATTGCACCGCGATGGGGTGCGCTTGCGTCATCTTGGCCGTCTGCAAGACCTCTCGCCCGATATACAACGAGCGGTGCGAGAGTCGATAGAGCTAACCCGTAATAATACGTGTCTGCACCTTAATGTTTGCTTTAACTACGGTGGCCGGGCCGAACTGGTGGATGCCATTCGCCAGATCGTTGCCGATGGACGTGACCCCGACGCGATTACCGAGGAGCTGATCAGTTCCTACCTGTACACACGTGATATGCCTGATCCCGATATGGTTATACGCACCGCGGGAGAGATGCGTGTAAGTAACTTCCTGCTCTGGCAATCGGCCTATAGCGAGTATTATGCTACACCAACGCTCTGGCCAGATTTTGGACGAGAGGACCTGCGTGCCGCGCTGGAAAGCTACCGGCAGCGGCAGCGACGCTTCGGCAAGATATGACGCGTACCGGGCATGCGACACTATTTATGACCACGTGTTACAATGTACAGTGATTCCACCAAAGCAGGAGAAACGTGTCGCGTGCAGTACGCAACTGGAGAAAACCCACAACCAGATCCCGGTCCAACTCAGCAGACTGGAAGACGAAGCCTGGGCGCTATCGCCCAGCGCTGGCTTACCGCTATCATCGCTATGCCCATCGTGCTCGCTTTTGCTCTGCTCGGCGGCTGGTTCGCGTTTGCAGGAGTGGCAGTTGTAGTAGCCCTGGGCACCTATGAACTGCACAACATGATGCACCACGCGGGCTATCGTCCGTTGATCATCATCAGTATGGCGCTCAACTTGCTCTTTCTCGTCGCGGCCATGTTCCCGCAGCAGCGCCTCCTGTTACTCGAAAGCGGCTTGAGCGCCGCCCTGTTCATCTCGTTTCTCTGGCTGCTTTTTCGTAAGAAACTCGATGGTGCGATGGTTGATTGGGCGCTCACCCTGGCGATTCCTATTTACCTGGGCTGGCCGATGAGCCTCGCCCTGCTCTTGCGCGGCTACCAGGTTAGCTGGCCTTTGCCACCGGGCGCCTGGTGGTTACTGCTGATTTTACTCGGCACGTGGGGTTTTGACTCGGCAGCCTTTTTCTTCGGACGTTACTTTGGCCGGCATAAACTTGCCCCATCCATTAGCCCTGGTAAAACCTGGGAAGGCGTACTGGGCGGCATGCTGCTCTCCATTATCGCTGCCCTGCTCTTTACCGTTATACCCCTGGGTATTCCCTGGTATCTCGCTGTCGTGCTGGGTATCTGGCTTGGAGCAGCCGCCACCATAGGCGATCTGGCAGAGTCCCTCATCAAGCGTCAGACCCACGTCAAAGATAGCGGCCAGTTTATGCGTGGTCACGGCGGCATGCTCGACCGCGTCGACAGCCTGCTTTTCGTAATCATCGCAGTCTACGTATTTGCGCAGTTTGTACACCTATAGGAGCCGTTATTCGCTGTCCGCATAGGCGTCGAGTCGAGAAACTGGAAAATGGGTATTGCCAGGGCTCTTCGAAAGTCACCTTTTGGTCCAGGACGGCCCGCACGCGGGCCGCTTTGCAATATAATTGTTGAGATTGTTGCAGGCTGAAAGCCTGCAACAATCTCAACAATTATACCTCTGTGAGCGCCGTAGGCGTGAGCAAGGATCTCGAGATGTGACTTTCGCGATACCCACAGGGTATTGCCCTGCCCAATCTTATTGTACTGTGCATCCATGCTATAATCTGAGTGTATGACAATTCACCTGTTGAGCTTGAATAAAAACATATGACCAATTTCCCAAGGCGCATAGCTTTGCTCGGTAGCACCGGGTCTGTCGGCCGGCAAACGCTGGACGTTGTAAGGTGCTTTCCAGAGTATTTTCATGTAGTGGCACTGGCGGCCCGCAGCAACGTCGCATTGCTCGCAGAACAGGCCCAGGAATTTCAGCCATCGCTGGTAGCATGTTTTGCCGGTACGCCAGAAATAGAACGAGCAGCACTAACTTCGCTGCCCGGTGTCATCCTCGGCGAACAGGGCTTGATCGACGTCGCTACCCATAGTGGTGCAGATATTGTCGTCGCGGCTACCTCCGGCCTGCAAGGCCTGGGCCCTACATTAGCGGCCATCGCTGCCGGCAAAACCATCGCGCTGGCAAACAAAGAAACGCTGGTGATGGCGGGCCATCTCGTAATGCGTGAAGCGCAGCGCGCGGGAGTGTCCATCATTCCCGTGGATAGCGAACACAGCGCCATCTGGCAGTGCCTGCGCGGTGAACGTACAGCAGATGTGAAGCGCCTGCTGCTGACCGCCTCGGGTGGACCCTTTCGCCGTGCCCCGCTCGAACAACTGCGTGCAGTCACCGTCGAACAGGCCCTGGCCCATCCCACCTGGCGCATGGGACCAAAAATCACCATAGATTCTGCTACCCTCATGAATAAAGGCCTGGAGGTACTTGAGGCTCACTGGCTCTTCGATATTCCGTATGAACGCATAGAAGTGATCGTGCATCCTGAGAGCATAGTACACTCGATGGTCGAATTTATTGATGGCTCTCTCAAGCTGCAGGCAAGTTTGCCCAACATGCACCTGCCTATTCTGGATGCCTTGAGTTACCCTGCGCGTCTGAATACTGCAACCACCGGGCTCGTACGAGAACTATATTGGACTGAAGTAGCACAACTCAATTTTGAAGCGCTTGATAGAGAGCGCTTCCCCTGTTTTCGTCTGGCATTAGAGGCTGCAAAACGCGGGGGCACCTATCCCTGTGCTCTTGTAGGAGCCGATGAAGAAGCGGTAGCTCTTTTCCTTGGTGGTAAAATAGGTCTATTAGATATCGCTCAACTCGTTGGAGCCGTGCTGGAGCGTCACCAATCGGTGCCCGAGCCGGATGTACCCACTATTCTGGAAGCATGTGCCTGGGCGCGTAGAACAGCACGCGAACTATATAACCTTTAAGGAAGGTCTCGATGAATAACTGGTTCTTACTGGCTGCCATTCCAGTATTCGGACTGCTCATCTTTGTACATGAACTTGGCCACTTCATCACAGCCAAGTGGGCAGGCATCCGCGTGGAGGAATTCGGCCTCGGCTTCCCTCCTCGCCTGGTAGGCATCCGTAAACGTGATACAGGTGGCTGGGAAGTCATCTGGTTCAGTGGCAGGCGCGATGAAGCCGGTGTCGACCTGAAACAGACTCCCTTTAGCGGCACCAGCGGCGGTGTCACCACTGGCAGCGCCCCTCCCTCCCAGCACACCATCTATTCGCTGAACTGGCTGCCCATCGGCGGCTTTGTGCGCATGCCGGGCGAAAATGGTGATATTAACGATGAAAAGGGTAACTACGACCCGCAGAGCTTCGCTGCCAAACCGGCGGGAAAGCGCATCATCGTCCTCTGTGCGGGTGTCGCCATGAACTTTTTATTGGCGATGATCCTCTTCACCTTAGCCTATGGCCTGGGTGAACCAACCTATCCCGCTCAGATCGCCTCGGTGGTTTCCGGCTCCCCGGCGGCCGCGGCAGGACTGCGCGCAAACGATACCATCGTCCTGGTGAATAACCAGCCTGTGCATCTCTTCACGGAAGTCCAGGCTATCGTTACCAGGGCCATCACTAATGACAACGACCGGCATGCCACCATGCCTGTGACCCTGGTTATAAAACATGCCGGCCAGAAGGGCCTGGTTACCACGATAGTCAACGTGCGCGTCCACCCGCCAGCGGGGCAGGGACCAATGGGCATCGAAGGCAAAACAGTGCTTGTCAGTTCCCCGCTGTGGCAGGCTCCCTTCAAGGGTGTGCTCTATACATTTACCACTACTGGCCTGTTCATTCAGGGCATCATACAAATGTTCACCGGGACCCTCCCATTCCAGGTTGCAGGACCGGTTGGCATCGTCAGGATTACCGGCAGCGTCGCCCAGAGCATTCCCCAGGTCGGCTGGTGGCCCATACTCAGCTTGACAGCCTTCCTGAGCCTGAACCTGGCAATCATCAACATCTTGCCTTTCCCCGCTCTGGATGGCGGGCGCGTCCTATTAATACTCATCGAAATTTTACGCGGCGGCAAACGCCTCAAACCCGAACGTGAAGGTATTATCAACTTTGTTGGCATGGCCGTCTTGCTTACCCTGATGGTCGTCATCACCTTCTTCGACGTAAGAGGAATAATACGTTAGAGTAGCGGGGTTCTTAGGGGTGGCCCCTGAATGGGAGTGGGGGACCCTGCCTGGGGGGCAGGTAATCCCCACTTTCAACCTTTTTTCTGGGGTGGGGAGGAATTGGCCTGGATTAGAAATAGGAGCTTATAATGCGAAGAAAAACCCGGCAGATCCATGTCGGCAATATAGCCATCGGCGGCGACGCACCCATAGCCGTCCAATCAATGTGTACCACCTATACCCGCGACGTCGAAAGCACCGTCGCCCAGATCCACCGCCTGGAAGACGTTGGCTGTGAAATCGTGCGCGTAGCCGTGCCAGAAGAAGAAGATGCGCTCGCTATCGGCGCAATCAAAAAGCGTATCCACATTCCATTGGTCGCCGACATTCACTATAAACATTCGCTGGCTCTCGAGGCTATTCGCCAGGGCATAGACTGCGTGCGTATCAACCCCGGCAACCTCATCAACGGCCGTAAATCCCTTGAACAGATCGTGGCCGCCTGCAAAGAGCGCGGCATCGCCATGCGTATCGGCGTCAACTCCGGCTCAATCGACGCCCTCGACCAGCGTGCCCAGATGCAGCGCATCCAGGTCAGGCTGCGCGACGATGGCGTACTGGAGCGCACCGACCCGGCTGAGGCCCGTCGCAAAGAGCGCGAACACCTGGCGGAACGTATGGTCAACCGGGCGCTTGAATTCATAGGCTGGTGCGAAGAAATGGACTTCCACGAGATAAAAGTCTCGCTGAAATCTTCCACGCCCCTCACCGCTGTCGAAGCCTACCGCCGCTTCTCGCAGCGTTCCGACTATCCCCTCCATCTCGGCATCACCGAGGCGGGCACCACCGTCACGGGCGCCGTCAAATCCGCCGTTGGCCTCGGTCTCCTGCTCTCCGATGGCATCGGCGACACTATTCGCGTCAGCCTCTCCGCCGAACCGGAGGAAGAAATCCCCGTTGCCTATGAGATCCTGCGTTCGCTCGAACTGCGCAACCGCGGCGTCACCTTCGTCTCCTGCCCATCCTGCGGCCGCGTCGAAATCGACGTCATCCAGGTCGCCAACGAAGTCGAGCGCCGTCTCGCCAAAGTGCAGACCCCCATCCACGTTGCCGTGATGGGCTGCGTCGTCAACGGCCCCGGCGAATCTCGCGACGCCGACGTAGGGCTTGCCGGCGGCAAAGGCAAAGGTGTCATCTTCCGCAAAGGTGAAGTCATCAAAACCGTCCCCGAAGATCAGTTCCTCGATGCCGTGCTCAAAGAAGTCGCCAGCCTGCTGCCCGAGCGCGAAGCCAAACTCGTCTATCCCGCAGGCGGCATTCAGGAGACCACTATTCGCCATCGCACCCGTGACGAAGGCATCGGCCGGCCAATGCTGAAGTCATGACAACGTAGTCAAGGACTCCTGCGACAAACGAGTGTCCATGCCAGCCCGCACTGGATCGAGGAATGCCTTGAAAGTTGAGGGGTGTGCACTCGCCTCACATGGATAACACTGTTTTCTTGATGCGCGTCTTCCTGCTCCCAAGCAGGTCGATTCCGAACCACAAGCTCCAGATGGGAATGAGAAGGAGCACTCCAGCCAGTCCAACGGTGTAGATGATCTGAATATCTAGTATCCGACCAAGCGCGTCGAGGAGCGCAAAGATGCCCAGCACGGTCGTGAAAATACCGAGAGCTGGTTGTTCGCGCTGCAGCAAGAGGCCGATGCCCAACCACCACATACCGCCCAGGGTTGACTCGAGGAGGTTCCAGAGACCGACATAGACGAAATTGAGAAAGCCGCTGAAGACAACTTCATACACCTGGCGCTGCTGGACACTCGCCTGGCCGTACCCTTCGATGAGCGGCGGGCTGATTGCCGCCAGAGTCGTTGCACCTATTGCTCCGATGAGCATGTAGACCAGACCACAGAAGGTGAAGAGGGTGATCAGGTTCATCCCTTTCTGCTGGAGTCGGCTCCACACAAGCAAGGCCAGGGGGGCGAGCAGGAGGTAGTAGCCGAATATATCGAGGATCATTCCCCATCGAAACAGGCTCGCGCCGTTGGCCCCAGTCCCCAGGAGGGAGGTTGGATTGGAGAAGGGATCAGTATTAATGCCTAAGACCACCACTTGAACCCCTATACTGCCCAATGCCAGCAAGGTGGCGAGGATCGATGTGACAGCCGCCAGGCGTTGAAATGATACGTCGTTGTTCATACTGGCTCCTTGTGTTCGAGATATTCATCTATCATCCCCACCCAGGATATGCCAGCATCTCATATCAAATCCGTTTCTATTGTGTATGTTTGGGACCTGGCGCCCGCAAGGGGCGGTCCCTCGATACATCGGGATACCTGCCCCCCAGGCAGGGTGCCTACATGTCCAAACAGGAATCAACAGGATTTGATATAAGGCATTCCTGGCGCCTGGCTGCATGCTCATCACACCCACTTCGCGTAGCATCGATGCAAGCGCATTTCTATTCTACCCGGTAAGGCAGTGTTTGTATAGCAACAGATGCTGTTCCCCAGGGCTTTCCAGTTCTCGCTTAACGGATCAGCAGTGGCCACTCCCCACCCCTCTCTAAAATGAAACGTCATGCGCCGTTGGCGCACCACTCCGTATGAAAACTCGTTTTCAGAATACTCTGTTGGCGAATGAAAGCTAGGGTACAAGCGAGCATGGCACCCGCAAGGGGTGCCACTACCATGAGACGAACGCATCGGCTTGACAAGCCGTTTCATAGTAGTGGCGGGGCTTGCCCCCGCCATGGTTCCCCACCCGAGTCGCCTCCCAGTGTCATTCGCCAACAGAGTCTAAAATTGGGAGGGGTGGGGTTTGACAGGAGAAGTGGGAAGCCCTGTGCTGTTCCCCAGGACTTTCCAGTTCTGACACAGGCACCTTCTCAGGCTGGCCAAACTCCACCCCCCGAGAGAAAAAGTGGTGGCGCAGCCCGCCCGGCGGGCTGCGCCACCACTTTTTCTCTCACATTTTTTTGGGGTGGGGCAACATTGCCAGCATTGGAGAGCCTGTGCTGTTCCCTACGACGAGGTGCTCCCCATTTCGGGTGTCGTAGATGGAGTCACCTGCCTGCTCCTGCGTGCCTCCACCAGCGTCGCCGACATGTAGCCGAGGCCAGCGAACAATCCGAGCAGTCCACCGGTGACTCCCCAGCTGCCAGCGTAGTACGGCAGCAGCAGCGCCATACTCCCCAGGTAGAGGTAGGTGACTCCCGTCATGAGGCCCAGGACCTGCCAGCCAGGACGCTTTGTCGCTGACAGGACGCCAGCCAGGACCAGCAGTACAGCCAGCACGACCGAGGTGAGCCAATGGTAGTTCAGCGCGTGCACATCATGTGCGATGACTCCAGCCAATTGATAATGCAGCTCCCGCCAGGCTATAGGTGCGAGGAATACTGCTGCAACGAGACTGAGCGCAAGGAGCGCAAGGCTGAAAGTACCTTCTCGCGAGAAGCTGACCAGGCCGCGAAGCGAGGGATAGGCAGCAGCGAAGAGGCCCATCAACACGATGCCGATTGCCAACCAGGTGGGCAGGAACCCAAAACCAGAAACTGTGGCGAAGCCGAGGCTGATGACAGCAAGACCCAGGAGCACGAACTGGGCCAGCAGGGGCTTCCGCTGGGGTTGCCACAGCAAGGCCAGCAAGTTTCCACCCAGCAGCAGAGCAGTAAAGGCTCCAGATTGGGCCTGGTGCCACAGGTGAATCTCCGAGGGAAAACCGGACTGGCCAGGCAGCAGCAGGAGATTGAACACTCCTGCATACAAGGCCAGAAGCGCAAGCAGCCCGGCGACAATGACAAAGACAATGACGCGCCACTTCTTGACCTCACCTTGAGGCCGTGCTACTGAAGACATGCGATTGACTCCTTTCGTGGTGTCAGGTGTGTTGCTACGTACATACGTAATGTATCTCTGATTTTCAGGAAGGTGTTGCCACTGCCGTACTGACCGGGGTTGCCGAAGACGTCACCGCCTGCCGTTTGAGCCACAGACCCAGCAAGATGGCCCAAAGGGCCGCCAGGAGTAGGGCGAGAGGGAAACCGAAATCCCACCATGGCTGGAGAATGGCTACTGCCATGACGACGCCGAGCCAGCGCACCAGGCGGGGCATGCCTGTTGCTGCTGGTAAGAGGGTTATCATTAACCAGACCGCGACCACCCCATAGGTGTCCATATCCTGCAGCCCTTGTCGCAGTCCCTGCGCCACGGCACCCACGGGCAGGAATGCTCCTCTGCCAGAGAGCGGCGCTGCCAGGTACAGAGCTCCCAGGCTGGTGGCGATGTAGACAGAGGTCAGCGCTTTGGTAAAACCCACAACCATTTGCCAGGCGGCACCCACCACGATGAGTGTGGCTTGTACAGGCCAGCGGCTCCGCAGCACTGCAAAGACGGCTACGAAGGTGACGAAAAAAACCACGTGTGAGAACCCATCAGCCAGAGAGCCAATCGTGGTGGCTGTCGGAAACAGACCGGCATATGCCAGTCCGGCTCTCGTTGAGAGATCCGGTATGGGGAAGTTGCCAGTGAGCTGAAGGAAGAGGAAGCCAACTCCAAGAAAGAGCAGAGGATAAAAAGCGCCCACAGTCATGGTAAAGAAGGCGGCGATACGTAAAGCCCGCGGTTCCTCTGAGCCGGCGATAGTTGTACCGTTTGAGTGAGAGAGAACTGACATGGTTGTTCCTCCTGAGAGAGTAGTCTGGTTTAGGTGAAAAGCTACATCGACAAAAGCGTCTTGTTGTTCATAACTTCAGAATGAAATGTCTCCTGTGCTAGCTCCTTGACGATGTGCCTGCCTCCGGTGGACGATCTCCTCGCCTCCGAAAACTATCATCAGCAGAGGCAAGATGATATCTACCAGCTGCACCAGAGCCACTGGGAGGTCAACGCTCAGCAGATGAAGGACCTGGAAGGTGAGTCTTTCGACAAGTATCGCTGGCAGAAAAAGCACGCCAAGAATGGTCAGCCCAACTACCCCGATCATTCCCAACCGCTTCGGCTGCCATGCCAAGATCAGCAGCAGGACCACAATGAGACACAGATACAGCGGAGGCGAAAGTGCAGTCCCATTGCCCGTGAGAAAGTCCTCCAGGGCTGGCTTGCCACTGGTGATAAACGTCATGCTGGGCAGGTTTTCCTTGACCGCAAGCACTGTGCCGACCCCGGCATTGACCAGGTACAAGATCGAAGTGACAACAAGACCTATCTTCGCGTTCAGTTTCGTTGTTGGCCTGTTCATATGCATGTTCGCTTCCTCTTCTGACTACTCACCCTGCCTGCTCGACTGTGCTGGATCGCGCCTCGGGAGCTTGTAGTTGGCCATCCTCAGCAAGCGTGGTACGCCAACTGAGATCACGATGGCGAAGCCTCGCCCAGATCAGTAACAGCAGGATGCCCAGGATGACAACGACCATACTCAACAGATATTCTGCACTGACTGAGGCCGTCCGTGTGAGATGTAGCAGGTGACGATCATACTGGACGACCACTCCCAGGCCAACTATGATCGCCATCCAGTCAAAGACCGTGTGAAAGCCGATGGCCAGCCAGAGCGATCGCGTCAGCAGACGTGTGAGCACCAGGAAGACATTCAACAGCAGGATAAAGAGAAGGAACAAGAGTCCTTGCACATCGAATCCGACACCACCAAGCAAGTGGAATCCGCCGAAGATCACTCCCGTCATCACGGTTGCCATCCAAATGGGTCGGCCTTCGCCCAGGTTCTGGAAGAGGTAGCCTCGCATGGAGATTTCTTCGCACACCCCAAACGCGAGGCTCAAGAGCAAGCTATCGACGACGAGGAGCAGCGCACTGGTTCCTCCCTCGGAGCCAACAATCTGTATCCAGCCAGCGGCTGACTCGAGCCCAAAGACGAGCGCTACCATCAGGATGGCGAGTACTACACCGACCGTGACATCACGCAAGCCCTTGTAAAGTGGCGGGAGAGCGATGCCCTGCCAGGATCGCCGGTCGATGAAGCGACGATACGCATAGGTCAGGCCAAGGGTGCCACTAATGTAGAGGAGCGTAAAAACGAGCCGGCCGATCACAGATGGGACACCCACACCCTCGAAGACGACTCTGGCTACATTGGCAACCAGATTGACCACAATAAGCAAGAACAGGTAGCTGAGGAGCCGCCAGACTAACGCGAGGCGATGGTCCTGCGTCAGAAAGGCACGACGCGCTGCGATCTGCATAGAATGAGCCTCCTTTGCTGGTTCATATAGTGGCAGCAGGAGGTACCGAAGGACGGTCGGCCCGGTACCCCTGCTCCGCTGATGGAACGTTTTACGCGAGACCTGGGCTTGGGGACGCGGTCACCGCAGGCGTCTCCGCACCTTTGCGTCGGAGCACACGGATCGCCAGCACGGCTCTGAGCACGGCAGTGAGCAGCAAGAGCGCAGAGATCACCAGGATCCAGGAGACCAGATCAGGGTACGTGACCCAGACCTCATAAAACGTTTCGCCATTAAAGTTGCTGACGAAGAACAGCAGCAAGAGCAAGAGGGCCAGTGGCAAGGCAACGTCCCAGGTGAGTCGCAGGCCAAGACGGATGAACTGGGGCCGCTGCCGTTGGCGTTGCTCGAACCTCCTGGACCACCGGCGCAGTCGCAGCAGCGGGAAGATGGCCAGGGCCGAGAGCACGAGGAGGACCCCATCGATGATGAGGTAGAGCGTGGTCAGGCTCAGGGAAACCTGGGGCGCCTGTCCCGCCAACAGGCGGGTGACTCCGGCCTCCAGAGACGTGAGTGCTGAGTTCGCCCCATCTACCGGAATGGCGCTGTTGGCGTTCACCAGCAGGACCGCGCCCCAATGGGTCTGCGGCTCGATGAGCAGGCGCGTAGAGACATTGGGCTCGGCTCCATCATGCCAGATGGCTGGGATACCTGCGAGTGTTCCATTGTTCCAGCCCATACCATACGACGAGCCGGTGTCCGATCCCTCTGTGATAGCAACCCCAGGCGCATGCATGGTCGCGATCCCTGCCGGAGAGAGGACGGTCGCGGACCCAAAGCGCCCTCCATTCATCTGCGCGACGAGGTAGTGGGTCATATCCCCGGCGCTGGAGACCAGGAAGCCCGCGGGCACGTTAAACGCTTCGTAGAGATCAAACGGCACGGGCACCCCGAAGAGCCAGCGGTAGCCCTGTGCCAGCCCATCATGCCTGGCCTCTTGCTCTGAAGCGAAACTGTCGTGCATTTGGAGCGGAGCAAAGATGTGCTGCTGCACGTAGCTGGCGTAGGACTGCCCCGAGACCGTTTGCACGATGAGGCCAAGCACATCGTAGTTCGCACTGCAATAGTTGTAGTGACTGCCAACCGCTCGCTCGAGGACGACGGTCCCCAGGCTGCGCACAAACTGCTCTAAGGTCATCGTGACCTGCTCCGTGCTGCAGGCAGACGACGGGATCCCGCTCGTATGGTACAGGAGGTGGCGCAGGGTGATACGGGCCGAGGCGACCGGATCGGCGACGCGGAACCAGGGCAGGTAGCGCTGCACTGGCGCATCCAGTTTCACCTTGCCCGCCTCTACCAGCTGCATGATCGCCAGCGCGGTGAAGGATTTGCTCACCGAGGCGAGAATGAACGGGGTTTGTGGAGTGACCGCTCGCCCGCTCTGGGAGGCCTCCCCGAAGCCGCGCAGGTGCACGATCTGGTCGTTGTGGACCAGCCCCAGCGCTACCCCGGGAATGTGATCGGCCTGCATCTGTTCGCTCACATACGCGTCGATTCTGGTCAGATCAGGAGCGCCAGCATGCGACGCAGCAGCGACGGGAAGTGCCGTCAACGATACTACTACGAGCAGAAGCGTACAGAGGAGGGCATAACGTGGAGTTGTTCGATAGTGACTCATGTGTGACCTTTCGCATTGTTTTGGCTAATTCAATAGGGGGCTCTCCCTCGCACTAAGCAACCGGGCATACTCAATGTGATAGTGGTGGCGAATGCAACTGGGAGGCGAATCGGCTGGGAAACCATGGCAGGGGCATTCCCTGTCCCCCAGACAGGGCATCCTATCTGGGGGATAGGTATCCCTGCCACTACCATGAGACGGCCTGGCAAGCCAACGCAGTCGTCTCATGGTAGTGGCACCCCTTGCGGGTGCCATGCTTGATTGCATCCTAGCTTGCATTCACCAACAAAGTCAATGTGATAGTGGTGGCGAATGCAACTGGTGAACGTGATTCTGACCTCTGTTAACATTATTGCAAGCTCGACAACTGAATACGCCAACAAAATCATCTACCACTTCAGGTGGTAGTGCGCTAAGAGGACCTCAGCTGCGACCCGATCTACTGCCAGATGGTATTTCTCATACAACGCACTCCGGCGAGCCGGATCAGGTGGTCCTCCCGAGGCGACGAGCGCGGCAAGCTCCTCGAAGTAGTGCTCAAGACCCGCCGGAGTAATCATTTCTAAGAGGCGGGCGGGTGCTGATCCTGCATTCCAGAAGCAGTGCTGGATGCCCCTCGGCTTCACAACCAGAGTTCCCACAGGAGCCTGAATGAGCTGCTCGCCGACCTGGATCGTCACTTCCCCCTCGAGGATGTAGGAAATCTCATCCTCGTCCCGGTGCGTATGCGGAGGAGCCGCGAGGGTGTTGGGGGCAACCGTATGTTCCACCAGTGCCAACGTCCCATTAGTCTGCTCCCCCAAAAGCTTGTAGATCGCACCAGTGCCACCAAAATGGACCGACTTGCCTTCCTCTGGCAAAACGACGAGTCCTGACATAAGCTATCCTCCCTTTGCTAGCCGCTTGATGGTATTCCTACACCCTCCAGGGCTCTAGAAGCCTGCACGCTTTGGAGTTTCAGTCTGCATCGCGTTGGCCTCCCTGCTCGTGCGCTCCGCCGGGGGGAACCTGATTGACTGCGAGCAGCGGCAACCCCAGGTCGCGCACCTTCATCAAGACACCATGCAGTGCGGCCTGATCTACAAGAACACCAGACAGGAGGGCTTCACCATGCGGGAGATTGGTAATGGTGAGTCCATCGAACCAGGCCGACCAGTGTGAATCGAGGTGGCCTTTGACGCGAATTTCGTACACACTCATCGCTTTCCCTTTCAGGTGCCGCTCCTCATTGGCGCGTCTTGGTCTCAGAGCTGAGTATAGCTGAGGAAGAGGTTGAAATGCAGTGCACCAAAGTCGTAGCTGAGGGGTTGATTTTTTCGCGCAAGAAGCAGGTGCATGCATTACACCAACTGGAGCGATCTCGCCCGGGCAATCGCTTGTGTCCGGCTCTGCACGCCCAGTTTGCTAGAAATGTTCGAGACATGCTTCTTCACCGTGCCCAGACTCACGACCAGGCGGCGGGCGATCTCGCGGTTGGACGCCCCGGTACTCAGCAGGTGCAGCACCTCACGCTCACGCTCGGTGAGTGGTTCCACCAGCGCACCGCCAGCAGGGACAGCGGGGCCCGAGACGTGCTGGCCATCAAAAGCAGCGAGGAGTTGAGCGATATAATGAGGTGCGATGCCGCGGGCCTGGATCCCTCGCAGCAGGGAGCGCATCGGCATCCCCTCATCGACGAAGAGGCGGACGTAGCCCTCTGGCTCAGCACGAGTGAGGGCCTGTTCCAGGGTGGTAAGAGCCTGTTTCCGGTCGCCTATGACGGAGAGGGCCAATGCACGCAGCACGAGGATTGCGAGCGCACTTCCCAGGCGTGCTTTCACTTCGGCATCCTGCAAGAGGCGATCCAGTAAGCAAAGGACCTCTTGCAGGAAAGGACGAGCCAGGTCTTCCCGTCCCTGCGCAATGCGCACGCGTGCCAGAATCAGATACTCCTGCTCACGGGGATAGCTCAGGTCCTCATCGGCGAGGGACAGGCCGCTCCCATCAGCCCAGCGAATAGCTGCTGCCAGGTTGGCCTGCGCCAGCTCTACTTGTGCCCGCACTGCCTTTCCTCGTGCCAACATCTGTGGGACGAAGTGACGAAGGCTCGCCAGGTTCGTAAAGGCGTCCAGGGTCGCCAGCGCGCGGCTGTACTCGCCACGTGCCTGCTGCAGGCGAGCCAGGGCGATGTAGCCAAGCGTCACCTCGTCGGCGAAGACTGTCAGGGTCCCCTGGACCAGGTCCATGCCATCCAGCAGGTGGCGTTCGGCGGCATCCAGCTCGTTCCACTCGCGCAGCAGATCGCCCAGGCCGAAATAGTAGGCCGGGCTGCCGAGCAGGGACTGCAATCCCCCCTGCCCTGGGAGCACCCGCATCGCTTCTCCATAGGTGCTGGCGGCCCGGTGAAGGTGTCCTTGGAGCCCTTGCAACCGGGCCAGGCAGGTGATACTTTCCAGGAGCGCGAACAGGTCGTCTGAAGCACGTAAAGCGGCAACGGTGGCCACAGCCACCTGCTCTGCGGCGCGCGTGACATCCCCGCTCACCAGGTAGCTGGAGGCCACACCCACCAGAGCGGGCAGACGAACCCGATCTGTCTCAGGCAACAGCTCCAGCGCCAGATGTGCGAGTGCCAGCGCGCGTGCCAGATCCCCATAGCAACGCAGGAGGTTTGCGCGGACGAGGGCAATTTGGCCCCGGATCACGCCTTCCTGGTCGGTGGGCACAGTGACCTGGAGCCCCTGTTCGATCTCATGCAGTCGCGTCTCGGCAGCCTGCATTTGATTCGTGAAAAGCAGCATGACGGCCGAGTAGAGACCGAGGCGTGCGTGCCTGCGTACCACCGCCTCCGGCAGCGCATTGAGCCAGCCAAGCATTATGTGGACCTCGCCCCGGAGCGCGAAGGAGATCCCGTGGTGTTCGATCAAGCGGGTCGCTCGCTCAAGATCAGGGGCCGCCAACGCGTGCTCTATGGCTTCAGCAAACAACTCGTACTGCTCGTACCAGGCACTGGCCCGGCGATGTAGTTCGGCCACGAGCGGGGCCTCTGCCCGCTGGAGACGGCTCTTGAGCACCTCGGCGAACAAGTGGTGATAGCGGTACCAGCCTCGCTCCTCGTCCAGCGCGACCACAAACAGGTTCGCACGGTCGAGGGACTCCAGCATTGCCTGGCTCCCCTGCTGGCCGGTTACCGCATCGCAGAGCACACCATTAAGGCGTTCCAGGATCGAGGTGTGCAGCAGAAACGCCTGCACGGCGGCGGGCTGCCGTGAGAGCACCTCCTCGCTGAGGTAATCCAGCACGAAGCGATGACTGCCGGTAAAGGCGGCCAGAAAAGTGGCAACATCGATCCCGCCCCGCAGCGAGAGCGCGGCCAGTTGCAAGCCGACCACCCATCCTTCTGTACGACGCTCGAGGGCAGCAATGGCCCAGGCCTCCAGGTCGAGTTCCATCACCTCACGCAGAAACGCGCTGACCTCATCGGTCACAAAGCGCAGATCGGCAGCACGCAACTCGATGAGCTGTCCACGGGCCCGCAGCCCTGCAAGCAGGAGCGGTGGATCAGCACGCGTGGCAATGATGAGATGCACGTGGGATGGCAGGTGCCCAAGCAGGAAGATCAGGGCACGGTGGATGGCCTCGGCAGCGATGACGTGATAGTCATCCAGCACCAGGGCGAAGTCTCTGGCAGCCCCGGCGATGAGGTCGTTGATCACCAGGGCCATGACGCGCTCTAGTGGCGCTGGACGTGGGGCTTGCAGTAAGGGGAGCACGGCGGTTCCCACGTGTGGATCAAGCCGCTGCAGGGCGGCGATAAGGTAGGAGAAGAAACGCACCGGGTCGTTATCCTCGAGTTCGAGCGACAGCCAGGCAACGGGGGTGCCGCTCTCGGCAAGCCAGTGAGCCACCAGCGTGGTTTTGCCGAAGCCTGCCGGGGCGGAGACGAGGGTGAGCGCACGCTCCATCCCCTCTTGGAGGATCTTATGGAGGCGAGAGCGACGGATGAACGGAGCATGCAGACGCGGCACGTGGAGTTTGGTCGCCAGCAGGGAGTGAAGCGGATCGAGCTGTGTCCGCAGTGGTGCTGGAGGGGGGTCAGCCTCTCCAGCATGGACAGGTGAGGCGCTGACGGGACCAGGGGCAAGGTCCTGAGCCACGGCCTGTAAGCGCGCAAGCGTGATGGTCTCCGACTTGCCCAGGTAGCGAGAGGAGAGTTTGCCCTGCTGTTTGCGATAGGCTTTCCAATACCAGCCGCCCCGCCGGGTACTGGCTCGCTCTTTGCGCGCCGTGAAGGTGCCAGCATCGCTGACAAACGAGAAGGTCGAGGCGGTCTCCAACCAGGCAAACCAGGCCTCCGTTCCTATGGTCAGCACACCCTGCTGGTCGCCCTCACGATAGACCAGCAGATCCCCCTGAACGGTGGGAAGCATCGCTGCCTTCTTTCTGCTGGTACACAGCTTCTCTCTGATCCCCGGTTACCGAACATGTGCCTGGTTACAGCACAGTATAGTACAGTATATCGCACAAAGCGTTGAAGATGTTCGGTTTCCTGTTCCTGTAGAACAGGAGAAGATATCTGGCTCTTCCAATGAAAAAGAGGCGGCCTCAATGAAGCCGTCTCTTCTCATCAGTGGGCGATACAGAACTCGAATCTGTGACCTCTACGATGTCAACGTAGCGCTCTAACCAACTGAGCTAATCGCCCCTGGACATGAGCAATCATAGCATTGCCCTCGCCGGTTGTCAAGGACACGTATTCACTCAGGTAAAATGTTACTGAGGCGGGTACACTTCACTCACATGAAAATGTTACCGAGTGAGGGGTGCCATGCCAACCGAAGAGCAGATGACAGTGAATGAACGTCGTAAGTATCTCAAACTGATGAAAG